>Ga0105249_10000957_pt1 | contig 25542 bp, 25 predicted proteins | sample KBSS44metaG_FD_81522 | JGI IMG/M metagenome (GOLD analysis project Ga0105249, IMG submission 81522) | Switchgrass rhizosphere microbial communities from Kellogg Biological Station, Michigan, USA - KBS S4-4 metaG | ecosystem: Host-associated > Plants > Roots > Rhizosphere > Soil | place...
CGGTCGCCGCCGTCGAACATGCGGCGGAAGGTCGCCTGCAGGTCGATCGCCTCCGGCGTCGTCCGCACCACCTCCTCCTCGACCCCGCCGACGACCTGCTTGACCGTGCCGAGAAGCCCGCACTTCGTGCCGGAACCCTCGAGGATCTCGCGCAGCAGGAAGGCGGTCGTCGTCTTTCCGTTCGTTCCCGTCACCCCGGCGACACGAAGTTCGGCGGTCGGATCGCCGTTGAAACGCGCCGCGACCGGCGCCATCGCCGCCCGCGCGTCGGCCACCACGGCCTGCGGCACGCCGACCTCGAGCTCGCGCTCGGCCACCAGCGCCGCCGCCCCGGCCGCGACCACCTGGGGCGCGAACTCGTGCCCGTCGCGCTTCTCGCCGGGCACGCAAAAGAAGAGCGTCCCGGGGCCGGCCTTGCGGCTGTCGTAGGCGAGCGAGGCGATCTCGGCGCTGGCGGCGTCACCGACGATGCGCTCCACGGCGGCCCCCGCGAGGAGCTGGTCGAATCTCATCGCCGCAAGTCTAGGTACGGCTTCGGGTGGCCCCGCGCCCTCTCTATTCCTGCGGCACGCCGAGGTAGGGCAGGGCGAATTCGGCGATCTGGCCGAAGGCCGGCGCCGCCACCGAACCACCGTAGATTTCGCCCTGCGGCTCGTCGACGATCACCGCCGCCAAGAGCTGCGGGTTCTGGGCCGGAGCGAAGCCGATGAAGGAGGCGATGTATTTGGTCTCCGAGTAGCCGCCGTTTTCGGCGACCTGCGCGGTACCGGTCTTGCCGGCCAGGGTGTAGCCGGGAACGCTGACCGCCGAGGCGGTGCCGCCCGATTCGAGCACGCCCTCGAGCATTTCGCGGATCTCGCTTGCGACCTGGGGTTTGATCACCCGCTTGCCCTTCGGCTCGTGGATCGTTTCTTCGCCGATCCGCTTGATCAGCTGCGGCGGCCGCAGGCGGCCGTTGTCGGCGATCGCCGTGTAGGCGGCGACCATCTGGATCGGCGTCACCGCCAGACCCTGGCCGATCGGGATGTTGCCGATCGAGGAGCCGGACCATTCGTCGAGCTTCGGCACGATGCCGCTTTCCTCGTTCGGGAACTGGACCCCGGTCGGTTTGCCGAAGCCGAATTTTTCGATCCATTTGCTGAATTTGTCTTCGCCGACCTCGAGCCCGATCGTGACCGCGCCGACGTTTGACGATTTCGCCAGGATCTGCGCGACAGTCATGTTTTCGGTGCCGCGTTCCTCGGCGTCTTCGATCGTCCGGTCGGCTACCCGGATCTGTGGCGCCAGGGTGAATTCGGTCGTCGGCGTAACGAGTTTTTCTTCCAGTGCGGCGGCGACGGTGAAGGCCTTGAAGGTCGACCCCGGTTCGTAGTTGAGCGAGGTCGCCTGGTTCATCAGTTCCTCGTTGCTCGCTTCTTCGAATTCCCCCGGGTTGACCGGCGGCCAGTTCGCCATCGCCAGGATCTGCGAGGTGCGTGGGTCGACGACGATCGCCGTCGCGCCTTTCGGCGAATAGCTTTCGCCGACCCCGGCCAGCACTTCTTCGGTCTTCTGCTGGATTACCGGGTCGAGGGTGAGCTGGATGTCTTCGCCGTCTTCGGCCTGCTTCACCGTTTCCAGCCGGATCGGGTCGCCGAGCGCGTCGCTGACCACCCGCCGTTCGCCGTCGGTCCCACCGAGCACCGATTCCTCGCCCTCCTCGAGCCCGGTCAGCCCCTGGTTTTCGGAACCGATCACGCCGATCACCTGCCCCGCCATCTCCCCCTGCGGGTAGACGCGACGGCTGTCGGGCAGCTGCCCGATCCCTTCCAGGTGCAGACGTTCGATCTTCGCCGCCTGCGCCAGCGGCACTTTGTGGGCGATGTAGGCGAAGCCCGATTCTTCGCTCAGGGCTTCCAGCACTTCCTTCTGCTTGAGGTCGAGGATCGCGGCGATCTTCTTCGCCGCCTGCGGCTTCTTCTTCACCTGGTAGGGGGTGGCGTAGATCGTTGCCGCGTCTTCGGAGGAGGCGAGCAGGTTGCCGCTGCGGTCGAGCAGGCTGCCGCGCAGCCCCGGCACCATCACCGTCTCGGTCTGCTGGTTGACCGCCTGGGTGGCGAGCTGCGAGCCCTGCACACCCTGCAGCCAGAAGGCACGGGTGACGACGACGAGGAAGGCGAGGAGGAAACCGGCGAACAGCAGCCCGATCCGGCGCTCGATCAGGCGCACTTCCTACCCCGCGTCCGCCAGGCGCTGGGCCGCCTTGGCGACCACGTCGCGGTCGACCTTGATCACGGTCGGCTCTTCGGTGGTCGGCATAGCCAGCCCGAGGAGCGTCGCTTCGTGGCGGGTCTTCTTGGCGCTCTTCTCCTGCGCCAAGCGGCTCTCCAGCGTCGAGTTCTCCTGTTCGAGCGTCGTGTTGCGCTCGTCGACCTTGCTCGAAGAGGCGGCGAAGCTGAGGGTGACGACGTTGAGGGCGACGATCCCGGCCAGCAGTGCCCCGAGCACCGCGATCCAGGCGCGGCCGCGGGTCATCCGCACGACCAGGCCCGAGTCGGGCAGCTCGCGGACGGCGACCGCCGTGCGGCCGACCGCGACCCCGGCCAGGCGGCCACCGGCGGCGACACGCTGGCCCGGCGTCGCCCGGCGGGCCGGCTTGCGGGCCGGAGCTCTGCGCGCGGGTGCGCGCGAAGGGGCTTTGCGGCGGGCCGGCGCCGGCGCGGCGACGGCGCCTTTCACAGCTCTTTTCTTGGGGCGGCGCGGGCGCGGCGGGCTGGTCCGCGAGGGCGGCGGCGCGGTGGCCGGCGAGCTCGAACGGCGGGCGGGAGCGGCGACGGCCATCAGGCGCCCTCCTCCCCAGCCGCGGCGGGCGCCTCGGCGATCTTCACCGCGGCGCGCAGGTGGGCCGAGCGCGAGCGCGGGTTGGCCTCGACCTCCTCGGGTCCGGGGGCGACGGCGCGCCGGGTCAGCAGCTCGGCCTCGGGCTCGTGACCGCAGACGCAGACCGGCAGCTCCGGCGGGCAGATGCAGCCGCGCGCCTTCTCGGCCAGGAACTGCTTGACCGGCCGGTCCTCTAGCGAGTGGAAGCTGATCGCGGCGAAGCGGCCTCGCAGCGGCAGCATCTCCCACGCGAGCTGCAATCCCTGATGTAGGGCCTCGAGCTCGCCGTTGACGGCGATCCGGATCGCCTGAAAGGTCCGCTTGGCGGGGTGGCCGCTGGCGAAGCGGGCCGAGGCCGGCATCCCCGCCTTGACCGCGGCGACCAGCTCCGAGGTGGTCGAGAGCGGGCGGCGGCGGACGATCTCGCGGGCGATGCCGCCGGCGTAGCGCTCCTCGCCGAAGCGTCGCAGCACCTGGGCGATCCGTGACTCCGGCCACTCGTTGACGAGGTCGGCGGCGTCGAAGCGCTGGCGGGTATCCATCCGCATGTCGAGCGGCGCGTCGTAGGAATAGGAGAACCCTCGCTCCCACGCGTCCACCTGCATCGAAGACATGCCGAGGTCCATGTAGACCATCTCTGGGCGCACCCCTTCGCCCTGCAGTGCAAGAAGTCCTGCAGCGAAGTCGGCCGAGACGAAGCGGGTGCGGCAGGGCGCGGTCGCGGCGAAGGCGGCGAAGCGCGCTTCGGCGGCGGGGTCGCGGTCGATCCCGATCAGCGTCCCCTGCGGCCCCAGTTGCTCGGCGACGAGGCGGGCGTGGCCGCCGCCGCCGAAGGTGCAGTCGACCGCCGTCTGGCCGGCTGCCGGGGCCAACAGCGAGAGCAGCTCGGGGGCGAGAACGGGCTCGTGTTCGGTGCTCATCAGCGCGGCAGCGGGCCCGAGGGCGGGTCCGTGGGAGATGGGGATGCGGGCTGCATTGAGTCTCATGGTTACGCGGTCCCGGCCGCGGCCAGGCCCTCGGCGATTTCCGGGGCGGCGGCGTCGAGCTCTTCCTCCTGCTTGGCCCAGGCGTCGGCGTCCCAGATCTCCAGGTACTCGCCGGCGCCGACCACGACGCAGTTGCCGGACAATCCGGCGTGCTCGATCAGTGGCTTCGGCAACCTGATCCTCCCCGCGGAGTCGAGCTTGTCGTCGAAGGAGCCACCGTGGAAGCGGCGGCGCAGCAGCCGGGCGTCGCGGCCGAAGGGGCTGTGCGGTTCGAGGAAGCGCTCGGAGAGCTGCTCGTAGGAGTCGGTCGTGTGGACCCAGACGCAGGGGTCGAAGCCTTTCGAGAGAACGACTCCATCAGCAAGAGACGCGCGAAACCGCGAGGGGACCGTGAGCCGATCCTTGGCGTCGAGGCTGTGCTCGTAGAGGCCCCGGAATGCCAACTCGGATGGTCCTTTCTGAGTGGTCTCACTGGGAGGGCGGAAGAGAGTTGGGACCGGAGTGATGAGGTGGGAGGAGCCTCACCACCCCGGTCCTGGGCTTCAACTCGAGCGCCACAGTACCCCACTCTCTCCCACTTTGCAACACCTCCTCCCTCTGCAACCCCGTTTGCATCCGCTCGGGCGCTTTAGGGTGCTCTCCGTGCCTGAGGGCGAGGGAGCACATCCGCCGGACGAAAACGCCGTGACGCCACCGCCAGACGCCGCGGCGGCTGCGCCCTCCCCTGCCCCGCCCGACGACGCCAACGACCTGCGCGGCTACCACTTCAAGCGGCTGATGGGCGCGGGCAAGACCTGGGCCCTGATCCTGATCCCGTCGGTGGTGATCGCCGCCGCGCTGGCGGCGTTCCTCCACCCACTGATCGGGGCGATCGCCCTCGTCGCCCTCGTTCTGCTCGGGATCGTGATCGCCTGGATCGTCGCCGACAGTCGCGCTGCCGACGCCTTCTTCTCCCTCTATGCCTCGCAGCACGGCCTGCAGCTCGGCGGCAAGTCGGCGATGCCGCCGCTGACGCCGCTCCTACGCAAGGGCGACGACCGCTACGCCGACCGCACCCTCACCGGCAATCTTGCCCCGGACTGCGAAGGCACCCTCGCCCTCTTCACTTACGAGGAAGAGCACACCGACAGCAACGGCAACCGTGAGACCAGCTACTACCACTACACGCTCGGCCTCACCGCCGTCCCCGACTGCGTCGCCCTGGTCCCCGAGCTCTACTGCCAGCGCAAGTTCGGCTTCCGCGCCCTGGAGAAGTTCGAGGACGTCTTCCGCCGCTCGAAACAGCGGGTCAAGCTCGAGAGCGAGGTGCTCGACGACAAGTACGAGATCTTCGCCGGCAAAGACCAGGACGCGAACTGGCTGCGCCAGCTCTTCGCCCCCACCTTCATCGTCTGGCTGACCGACGAAGCGCCGCCCAAGTTCGCCTTCGAGCTGGTCGACGGCAACCTCTGCTGCTACGTCAGCGGCCACAAGGAAGACGCCGCCGACCTCGACACGATCAGCGCCGCCACCGCCGCCGTCGCTCGCCGCCTGCGCGAAGAGGCGAACGAGTAGCGGCGACGAATCGTCCCGGCGATGATCCGAGCGCTAGAAACCTTCCAGCAGAGTGCCGGCGTTGGCGAGCAGGCCGGCGGCGATCATCAGCAGCACCGAGGGCACGAGGACCAGTGCCACGACCAGCTGGATCTTCGGCGCGGCGCGGGCGGCGCGCTCCTCGACGGCACGGCGGCTGTCGCGGCGCAGGGCGCTGGCCTGGCGGCGGAGCTGGTCGGCGAGGGGCGAGCCGAAGCGGCGCGAGCGCTCGATCGAGGCGACCAGGGTCGCCACCTCGCTGCCGGGCACGCGGGCGCGCAGCGCGGCGAGTGCGGTCGAGAGCGGCGCCCCGCAGGAGACCTCGGCGACCGTCAGCCGCAGCTCTTCGGCCAGCGGTCCCTCGCCGCTCCGCGCCAGCTGCTCGAGGCCGGCGGCGGGGCCACGCCCGGAGGCGGCGCTGACCGCGAGCAGGTCGAGGGCGTCGGGGAGCGCGGCGACGAGGCGGCGGTGGCGGCGACGCGCTTCGCGCTCGAGCAGCGCGTCGGGGACGAAGAAGCCTGCGACGGGGAGCAGCAGGGCGACGAGCAGCGCCGTCCGTCCCGGCGCTGCCGGTGCCGCAGTGCTGGCGACGACGACGCCGCAGGCGGCGCCCGCCAGCTTCGCGACCAGCACCGCCGGTAGTGGGTAGCGCTGCTCGAGCCCGGAGCGCCGCAGCCGCTCCGGCAGCCCGAGCCGCAGCGCCGCCCGCGCCGGGCGCCCGCGCAGGCCGAGCCGCCGCAGCGGGCGCGCCTCGCGCCCACGCAGCAGCTCCCAGACGGCGCCGAAGCCGCAGAGCACTGCAAGCGCCGCTAGCAGGCCCGCGCCGCTCATCGGGCTGTTCCTTTTGTCGGCATGCCCGACATAAGGAACGGTTCGCGGCTCACTCAACCACCCGCGAGAGCCGCTTGATCGCCAGGAACCCGACCAGCTGCAGGACCGCGGCGGCGGCCAGCAGCGCCGTCGAGGCGGTCGAGGCGAGGAGCTTGGCGAGGAAGCCCGGCGCGAGCAGCTCGGCGAACAGAGCGCCGCCGGTCGGCATTGCAACGACGAGCAGGCCGGTGAAACGGGCCTGGGCGGTCGCCGAGCGGGCGTCTTCGGCGACCCGGTCGCGCTCGGCGGCGCCGCTGGCGAAGCGCCGCAGCAGGCCGGCAAGGTCGCCGCCGGCGAGTCGCTGGCTGAGCAGGGCGGCGGCAAAGGCGTCGACCCGCGCGGAGCGCATCCGTCGCCGCCAGGCGGCGATCGCCTCGGCGGTCGGGGCGCCGAGGTCGAGCTCGGCGCCCAGCTGTCCCAGCTCGGCGGCCGGCGGGCCATCGAGGTAGGCAGCCGCTGCCGGCAGCGAAGCGCGGAGGCTGCGCCCGGCGCTGAGCGAGTCGGCAATCGCGGTCGCCACTTCGGGCAGCGAGCGCTCGACCGCCTCGCGGTAGCGGCGGCGCCGGCTCGAGATCGCCCAGCCGGCGGCGGCGGGAGCGGCGACCGCCAGCGGCAGCGCCACCCGTGGCCCGGCGAGCAACCAGCCGGCGCCCACTGCGACCAGGACCGCCAGCGCCGCCAAGCGCCGCCGCTCGCTGCTCGACGGCGCGTAGCCCTCGCGGCCGGCCCGCAGCAGCGGCTCGACCGCCTGCCGCACCCAGCTCGCCGCCGCCGGACTGGCGAGCAAAGCCTCGCGCGCGGCCAGTGCCAGCAGCCCGCCGGCGAGGGCGCCGACGGCGGTCGGTAGCGGGCCGCCCCCGATCACGCCGTTCGTCCCCTCTCACCGGGCCCGGCCAGCGCCGCGACCTCCTCGACGGCGCTGACGACTCGAGCGCCATCGGGCCGCCGCTCCATCTGCACCACCAGGTCGATCCCGCGTCGCACCTGCTCGGCGATCGCCGCGTGCGGCAGACCGACGGCGGCCATCAGCGCCAGCGTCTCGAGCCGAGCCAAGGCATCGGCGGGCGAGTTGGCGTGGACGGTCGAGAGGGCGCCGTCATGGCCGGTGTTGAGCGCGGTCAGCAGGTCGAGCGCCTCGGGACCGCGCACCTCGCCGATCACGATCCGGTCGGGGCGCATCCGCAGGGCATTGCGCAGCAGGTCACGGATCGTCACCTCGCCGCGGCCCTCGACCCCCGCCGGCCGGCTCTCCAGGCGCACCACATGGGGCTGCTGCAGCCGCAGCTCGGCAGCGTCCTCGATCGTCACCACCCGCTCGCGGGGGGCGACGAAGCTCGAGAGCGCGTTCAGCAGCGTCGTCTTCCCCGAGCCGGTGCCGCCACTGACCAGGACGCTGCGGCGCTCGCCCACCGCTTGCTCGAGCAGGTGGCGCTGGGCCGGGCTGAGCGTGCCGAGCTCGACCAGCTCGTCGGGCCCGGGGCGGCGCACCCCGAAGCGGCGGATCGAGACCGCCGGGCCGTCGATCGCCAGCGGCGGGATCACCACGTTGACCCGCGAGCCGTCGCCGAGCCGCGCGTCGACCATCGGGCTGAGCTCGTCGACCCGGCGCCCGAGCGGCGCCAGGATCCGCTCGATCGCGTTGCGCAGCTCCTCCTCGTCGCCGAACCGCACCGCGGTCGCTTCGACGACCCCGCCGCGCTCTACATATACGCGGTCCGGACCGTTGACCATCACCTCCTCGACCTCGGGGTCGGCGAGCAGCTCCTCGAGCGGCCCGAGGCCGACGCTGTCGCGGACGATCCGCGCCGCCAGCTCCTCACGATCTTCCTCGCCGAGCACCCCCGCCTCCGAGGTGACCAGCTCGCGGACCGCGTCGGCGAGCTCGCCAGCACCGCGTCCCGCCGCCGCCTCTTCGCGGCGGCGCTCGACCAGCCGGCCGCGCAGGGCGGCCGCCAGCGCGGCGACGTTGCGCTCCCTGGCGGCGGTGCTCATCCTCTTAGCAGGATCGTCACCTGGCGGGCGAAGCTCTCGGCGTGGATCAGCTCGAGCGCCTGGGCACGGGTCAGGCCCAGCGTCGCCTCGGCTTCGCCCGCGACCTCGGCTTCGGCGCCGGCGCTAAGCGCCAGCAGCGGCACCGCCGGTGCGGCGACGTAGGTACGCCCCGCGCCGGCGCCCTTCGATTCGACGGTGACGACGACGTCGACCGCGGTCCCGCGTGGCGGCGTGCCGGCAGCCAGCAGGGCGCCGGCACCCGACACCGCGATCTGGACCGGGCGGCGGCCGCGGTCGAGCATCAGCCCCGGCTTGCGTCCGGTGCCCGGCGGGCGCAGCTGCGAAGCGAGAAGGTAGGAGCCGGCCGGTACCGGCGCGCGTGCGACCAGCCCCAGCGCCTGCGGCGGAGTCGAGAGCGCGCCCGGCGGCACGAAGCGCGCCGGCACCCGCCGCACCTCGAGCTCGTCGACCCGCTCGGGGTCGATCCGCTCGCCCGCCGCCAGCGCCGTCCCGGCGACCACCACCGGGCGCAGCTCGCCGTAGCCGCTCGCCACCCGGTCGCCGTAGCCGTCGGCGAGCGCAGCCGAGAGCGCCGCCGCGCCAAGTGCCGCGACGCCGAAAGCGACCGCCCGGCCACGCCGGCTCATCGAACACCACCGGTTTCGCGCACAAAGCGACGCGGACTCGAGTAACCGGAGATCACCGCGTCGATTTGCGCGCTCACGATGCTCCCGCCAGCTCGAGCGGCAACTCGAGCACCGCCTCCGTGACGGCGGCGCCGGACTGCAGCGCGAAGCTGCCGCCGTGCTCGGCGGCGATCCGCCGCACGATCCGCAGCCCGTGGCCGCGGCTCCCGCCGCCGCCGATCCGCCGCGCCAGGCCGTTACGCGCAAGCCGCCCACCGGGCCGCTGGCCGCCGCGGCCACTGTCGCTGACGACGATCCGAAGGACGCCTCCACGGGCACTTGCCGTTACCGCGATCCGGCTGCCGCCGTGTTCGATCGCGTTGGCGATGAGATTGTCCAGGGCCTGGGCGAGCTCGGCCGGACTGCCGCTGACCGCCGCCGTGCCACAGCGGCAGCGCAGTTCGAGAGCGCGTCCGGCCAGCGCCGCCCGCGCCCGCCAGCGCCCTACTGCCGCCTCGACCAGGGGCGCCGCAGCTACGGTGGCCCGCACCGCGCTGGGCACGGCGTCGCCGTTGATCTCCCGTTCGAGCCGCTCCAGCGCGGCGGCGGCCATCCGCACGGGTCCCTCGAAGTCGCCCGCGGGCGTACCGGCGACCGGCGCGGTCAGGGCGAGGACCTGCAGCGGTCGCCGCACCTCGTGCAGCGCCTCCTTGACCGCCGCCCGGCGACGCGCCTCCCGCACCCCGGCGACGCCGATCGCGGCGATTGCCAGCACGCACGGCCAGCCGCCGACGACCTGGTCGAGGGCCGGCGCAAACACTTCAGTCCATCTCGGGGGCCGCGGCGAGCATGCCCCCTCAAGGGCAGGCTCGCCGCTGTTCTCCCCCGGCTAGCGGCCGAGAAAACGCAAAATGCGCACCTGGCACCCCGATGCGGTCTCGGCCAGGCGCTACGGAGCGCGCAGGTGCGCTTGGATAAGACCTCTTTACTTTGGGATTCGTTCCGTTCCTAAATCACCAAATTTGGCTTTGCATGGAGGAACAGCGGAACGTTCTGGAATACTTGATCGACGAACCCGGGAATCCAGCCGGACCCTACACCGGAAAAAAACGAGATCGGAGAATCCCCCCGTGCCTCAGACTCGCACCTCACCTGAGGGAATCACCCAACAACTTGCGAAGGCGCTCGCGCATCCGCTGCGGATGCAGATCCTGACCTCGCTCCACCGCGGCATCTCGAGCCCCAACCAGCTCTCCCGTGAGCTCGGCGAGCCGCTCGGCAACGTCAGCTACCACGTCAAAACACTGCTCGAATACGACTGCATCGAACTGGTCAAAACCGAGCCGCGCCGCGGCGCCGTCGAGCACTTCTACCGCGCCACCGAGCGCGCCTTCCTCAGCGACGAGGACTGGGAGAAGATCCCGGCCTCGACCCGCAAGGGGATCAGCGGCGTGATCCTCGAGTCGATCGGCGCTGATGCCACCCGCGCTCTGGTCAGCGGGACGATCGAGAACCGCACGAATTCGCACATCACCCGCACGCCTCTCGTCCTCGACGACCAGGGCTTCAACGACCTCAGCGCCCTCCTCGCCGAGGTGCTCGAGCGCGCCAACGAGATCCAGGCCCAAGCCGCCGACCGCCTCAACAAGGAAAAGGGCGACTCAGTCAGCACGATGATGGCGATCCTCCACTTCGAAACGCCGACCGAGTCCTAGCACCTGCGAACGAGTCCAGTCCCTCTATTCCGAGAGGGCGTGGACGATGGCGGCGGCGGCGAGCGAACCGGAGGCGACCGCCGCCGCCACCGAAGGAGCCTTGGGGACCAGGTCCCCGGCCGCGAAGAGCCCGGGGACCCCGGCGTTCTGCGTCGCATCGACCTCGACCCCTTCGCCGCTGATCAGCGTCGGCTCGGCGCGCCGGGCGCCAAGCCGTTCCGGCAAGGGCGAGCGGCGCTCGAGCGTGATCGGCACCAGCAGGCCCCGGCAGGCGCGCTCAGAGCCGTCGGCGAAGCCGATTGCCGAGAGCTCCCTGCCCTCACCACGCAGCTCGACGAGCGGCCGCTCGTCGACCTCGACACCGGCCCGGGCGAGACGATCGCGGGCGTCGCCGGGCAGCTCGGCGGCACCGTTGCTGAGCAGGGCCACGCTCTCGCCCCAGTTGCGCAGCAGCAGCGCCCGGTGGACCGCCGCGTCGTCGTCGCCGAGCACCGCCAGCGGCTGGTCGCGGACCTCCCAGCCGTGGCAGAAGGGGCAGTGGAAGACGGAGTGCCCCCAGCGCTCGCGCGCCCCGAGCAGGTCGGGGTAGCGGTAGTCCATCCCGGTCGCCAGCAACGCGGTGCGGGCGCGCTCCTCGCTGCCGTCCCCCAGCTCGAGCGCGAAACCCGGCCCCTCGGCAGAGCCGTCGAGCGCTTCGACCTCGCGGATCTCGACGCTCGGGTAGGCATCGAGCTCGGCGCGCCCGGCGGCGTAGAACTCGGCGGGCGGGCGGTGGTCGCTGCCGAGCAGCCCGCCGATCCCCTCGGCGGCCAGATTGCTCTGGCGACCGCCGTCGAGCAGCAGCGTCCGCTGCCGCGCCCGCCCGAGGACGAGCGCCGCGCTCAGCCCGGCGGCGCCGCCACCGACAACCACGCAGTCCCACTCGGAAGCCATCGCGGGATCATCCTCCTCGCCGGCCGGCTACGGCTACTTGATCTTCGTCCCGACGGAGAGCGCTCGCACCTGCACGGGTGACAGCTGGTCCGCATGAGAGTCTTCGACCGTTCTGCGAGTCCATTGCAAGGAGGCCCACCATGAAACGCCTGCGACCACAGCTCACCTACGCCAATGGGATCTCCACCCTCTGCCTGTTCCTGCTCCTCGGCGGCGGCGCCGCGTTCGCTGCAACCCAGCTGCCGAAAAACAGCGTCGGCGCCAAACAGATCAAGAAAGGCGCGATCACCCCGACGAAACTCGCAGTCGCGACGAAGCAGGCGTTCGAATCGATAGTCGGACCCCGCGGCCCGCGGGGCGCGGTCGGCCCGTCGGGCGCGAGGGGCGATACCGGTGCGCGCGGTCCGGCAGGTCCGCAGGGCGCGACCGGGCCGCAGGGAGCCGCGGGGGCGACGAAAGTCGTGGTGCGCGTCGGCAAACAGGAACTCGGCTCCGAAGTCCTCTGCAAACCAGGTGAGGTCGCGATCAGCGGCGGAGGCATCACCGTCGATTCCAAAACGATGCTCTATGCCTCGCTCCCAGTCGACTCCAAAAAAGAAACGACGCTCGAAGGCAAAGCTCCCGAAGGCTGGTTCGCAGGGGCGGAAGACGCCGAAACCGGCGCGGAAGCCGAATCGATCGCCTATGTGGTCTGCGCCTCGCCCTGATCGGGGCGAGGCAGGGCGCTAGCCCTCGACCAGCCGGTACCCGACACCCCAGACGTTGACCACGTAGCGCCCGTGCTCGGGATCGAGTTTGCGGCGCAGGCGGGAGGCGTGGGAGTCGAGGGTGCGGGTCTGGCTCGGGTTGCGGAAGCCCCAGGCCGCCTGCAGCAGCTCCTGCTTGGAGAAGACGCGGGTCGGGTCGCCGGCGAGGACGCGGAGCAGGGTGAACTCCTTCTTCGCCAGCCGCACCTCGCGGCCGGCGACGTTGACCCGCCGCCGGGCCGGATCGACGATCAGCTCGCCGATTCGGGTCGGCCCCTCGCGGCGCGGCTCGCGGCGGCGCAGAACGGCGTCGATGCGGGCGCGGAGCTCGCCGTGGACGAAGGGCTTGACGAGATAGTCGTCGGCGCCGGCTTCGAGGCCGCGGATGCGGTCGATGTGGTCGCCGCGGCCGCTGAGGACGATCACCGGCAGGCCCGGGTCGAAGCGCTTCTCGATCCCGTCGGCTGCGCGAATCTCGCGCAGGACGTCGAGCCCCGAGGCGTCGGGCAGGGAGAGGTCGAGGAGCAGCAGGTCGGGCTGGTTGAAGCGGCAGTGGCGCAGGGCGTCGGAGGCGCTCGGCGCCGGCAATACCCCGTAGCGATCGGCGAGCAGATGGTCGCAGAGCAGCTCCAGGGTGCGCGGGTCGTCCTCGCAGACGACCAGGCGGGCGATCTCGTGGCGAGCGGGCAACATCAGCCTCCCCAAGTCGGCACCGGCGCCGACTCTCCCCCCTGCCGCGCCGGCCGCTCGAGGACCATCTCCGCACCTTGCTGGTAAGCGATGCGCCGCGGCGCCACCGCGAGGCGCTCAGCGAGCAGGTTGCCGCGGCGGTCGAGGAAGTGGAGGTCGAGCGCGAAGCGCATCCAGAAGGTGTGGACGCAGGCGCAGCCGGGCAGCAGCAGACCCGGCTGCGCCTCCTCGCGGTCAAGGCCCGCGAGGCCGAGCAGCCGCGCCCGCCGGTCGACGGCGACCGGGAAGCTAATCCCGCCGACCTCGGCGCGGGGCAGCCGGCTCAGTCTCTTCGCGTCCACCCCACTACAAGTCGGGGCCGTTCGTGAACTCTCCCCCCACCTCCGTGCCAAAAGTCCTTCAAAGTGCAACCGGGCGTTCAGAGACACGCACGAACAGGCACGTGATTACGATGCTTGGCAGGATCATGCACCTGCTCGCGCCGGGCTTGCGCGGGTGGGATGGGCTTCAACTCAAATGGATAAGAAAACGACCCGCAGAGGGAACTACGAGTCTGGTTCGGACTACGTCCTCGAGTACGGCGAGCTCCGCTTCGCCTTCAACGAGGAGGACTTCGCGCAGCGGGTCGAGCAGGCGGCCGTCAAGCTCGCCTTCGTCGACCAAGGGCTGAGCCGGGAGGAGCTCGACGACCTCCTCGACCTCGCGGTCAGCGGCGAGATCGCCGAGCCCAGCTCACGGCTCGGCGAGCACATCAACGAGAACTGGGAGGACCTGGTCGGTCCCGCCAACCGCAGCCTCGTCCACTGGATCCGCCGCCTCGTCTTCCGCGGCGCCTGGCTCGACCAACGGGTCAAGGAGGGCGAGCTCGACGTCGTCTTCGACGAGCGCACCCAGACCTTCGGCTATGTCCAGCCGGACCGCAGCGACGAGCTGATCGAGCTCTCCAAAGAGCCGAGCTGGCGTCGCATCGCCTACCGGCGCTAGAACGACCCGCGCTTCTCCGCCGCCGCAGGTCTTGCCGCCGCCAAGCCATTCAGCGCGGCGGCAAGGGCGAAGAGCCCAACCGCGGTGAGCAGGAATTCACCCGGCGCCGCGGGATAGGGTCCCGCCCGTGCCCGTCCCGCTCGCCGAGCTGATCGGCAACGCCCATGCCTTCGAGGACCTCGAAGGCTTCCGCCAGGGGATCCCCGCGTTGCTGCGCGAATTCGTCCCCGCCGACGTCGCCGCCTACAACGAGATGGACGCCGATCCGAACGGCACCTGGTGGACCACTGACCCGCACCTGACGGTCTCCCCCGAGCTGGTCGAGCGCTTCACCGAACTGGCCGGCGAAAACCCGGTGCTCGCCTACGTGCGTAAGACGCGCGACGGCCGGCCGCGCCGGATCTCCGACTTCCTCAGCCGCAGCGAGTACCACCGACTGCCGCTCTACCGCCGTTTCTACGGACAGATCAACGCCGAGTACCAGGTGGCGCTCACTCTGCCCTCGCGCCCGCCGGTCGTGATCGGACTGGCGCTCACCCGCTCGCAGTCGGACTTCACCGATCGCGAGGTGCGGCAGCTGGCGCTGGCGCGCCCGCACCTGATCCAGGCCTACCGCAACGCCGAGCTGGCCGCGGCTCGCGAGGCGACGATCGGGGCCCTGGAAGCCGGCCTCGAGCAGGTCGGCACGGCGGTGATCGTCGCCGACCGCCACGGCCGCGTCGACATGGCGACTCCGACCGGGCGGCGGCTGCTGGCCGGCGGCCTGGGAGGCCCCAACAACCGGCTCTCCGTGGAGCTGATCGAGCGGCTGGCGGCCCGGCGCGAGGCCGGCACCCTCGCCAGCGAGCCGCTCCTGGTGGACCACGGCGACAGCGTGCTCTCGCTTCGTGTCCTCCGCGGCCCCGAGGGCGGCAGCGAGATGCTGGTGATCGAGCCGGAGACGAGCGGTCTCAGCGTGCCGGCGCTGGAGAACCTGGGACTGACCCGCCGCCAGGCCGAGGCGCTGCGCTGGATCGCCCTCGGGCGCAGCGGCCGCGACGCCGCCGAGCGATTGGCGGTTTCGCCGCGCACGGTCGAAAAGCACCTGCAGGCGGCGTACGCGAAGCTCGGCGTCGGCAGCTCCTCCGAGGCGGCGGCGACGGTCTGGGCGGCGGTCGGCGTGCGCCTTCCGTAGGCCGGCGTGCGTCTTCCTTGAGGCGGAGCGGTTAGGAGGAGGGGCGCTCGAGCGCCGCGACCACGGTCAGCGAGCCGCCGCCAGCGCCGGCCTGGGCGCGGCCGGCGTCGAAGAATTCCTTCGCCGCCTCGGCGTCGCCGTAGGCCTCGGCGAGGCGGGTCAACGAGTCGACCAGGAGGAAGACGTCCTCACCGTTGCCGGCGCGGGTGGCGGCCTGGGCGAGCGCGTCCGAGGCGTGCCGGGGCTGACCGGCGGCGACGATCTCGGCGGCGGGCGCGTCGCGGCGCCAATCGGCCAGCTCCTCCGGAGTCGGGTCGATCAGCAGCGCCACCGGGTCCGGGCCCTTCGAGTCGTCGGCGATGTCGTGGGCGACCGCCCGCAGCAGCATCGTGCAGGCCTCGCGCGTCTCGGCGTAAAGGAGAGCCTGGCGACCGGCCTCCGGCGGAAGCAGCAGTCCCTGCAGGGTGACCTCCTGCTTGCCGCGGCGGCCGAAGCGGCGGCGCCGGCGGCGGCGCGGCCGGGGGGCCTCACCGGCATCCGCGGCCGCGGCGGGCGGCGGAGTGCGGGCCGGTTCGGGCGCCGCTTCGCGTTCGGGCGCCGCTTCGCGTTCGGGCGCCGGTTCGCGCTCGGGGGCGATCTCGGGACGGTCGCGCCGCTGTCGGGGCGCCTCGCCTTCTTCTTCGCGCTCGCTCGCGTCCTCGTCGGGACCACCGTCGCCGCGCGGGCGCCGGCGCCGCCGGCGACGGGCCGGGCGCTCCTCGCGCTCGCGCTCCTCCCCGCTCGCGCTGGCGCCGCCCGCCGAACCGCCGTCGCCGTCGCCGTCGGAAAGCTGGTCGATCAGCTCGCTGCGGGAGAGCATTCGGTAGCGCTCGATCCCGGCGTCGGCGGCGAGCAGGTGGAGGTCGGACAGGTGCTTGGCTTCGAGCTCGGTTTTGGTCATCGACCGCAGGTTATTTCAAGCGGTCCTCCGGGACGACCCAGGGTCCCGGGTTGGCGCTTCAGGCAGCGCGGGCAGCGCGGGCGGGGTCGATTCCCTCCGCCACGGCGGCCTCCGGCCAGGCCTCGGCCGCCGCCTCGACCTCGGCCGCCGACCAGCCCAGCTCCTCGCCCAGCACCGTTGCCACCGGCCGCACCGACTCGGCGTCGCGCAGCTGCGGCGCCGACAGCAGGCCGAGCCGGGTGCGGCGCAGCAGCACGTCGGCGACGCTCTGCGCCTGCTCGTGGCGGGCGGCGATCGCCACCTCGGCCAGCAGATCGGGACGGCCGGGGACGATCGGCGCCGCCAGCTCCGGCCGCTCGGTGGCCAGCATCAGCACTTTGCGGGCGGCATGGCCGTAGCGGAAGGCGAGCTGGGAGAGCGAATCCTCCCCCACCGCCTCGGGTCCTTCCAGGTCGGCCGGGCGAGCCTCCATCCCCAACGGGATCTCCGCGGTGTGGCAGGGGGCGTCGCGGCCGCCGCGCTCGACCAGCCGGTCGACGGTCTGCTTCGCCATCCGCCGCCAGGTGGTCAGCTTGCCGCCGGTGATCGTCAGCATCCCCGAGCTGGTCTCGTAGAGCTCGGCCTTGCGCGAAATGTCAACGGACTTGCGCGGATCGCCACTGGAGATCAACGGCCGCACCCCGGCGTAGGCCCCGACCAGGCTCGACTCGGTCAGCGAGGTGCCGAAGTAGGTGTTGACCGCTTCCAACAGGTACTCGATGTCGGCCTCGGGGGGGCGCGGCACGGTGATGTCGCCGTCGTAGTCGTTGTCGGTGGTGCCGACCAGGGTGCGGCCGTACCAGGGCAGCGAGAAGATCATCCGCCCTTCGCCGGCCGGGACGATGCAGGCGGCGCGGCCCATCGGCAGGTCGGCGCCGTCGAGCAGGATGTGGGTGCCGCGGCTCGGCGCGATCCGCGGCACGTCCTCCTCCTCGACCACCTCGGGCCGGATCAGGTCGGCCCAGACGCCGGTCGCGTTGATGACGTTGTCGGCGTGGACCTCGAGCCGCTCGCCCGAGCCACTCTCGACGAAGGCGACCCCTTCGGCGCGGCCGTTCTCGGTCAGCACCTCGGTGACCTCGGCGCCGTTGAGGCTGAGTGCGCCGAACCGTTCGGCCTCGCCGAGCACGGTGAGGACGAGGCGGACGTCGTCGGTCTGGCAGTCGTAGAACATGTAGGCGTCGTTCGGTTCGCGCGCTGTCAGCGCCGGCACCAGCTCCAGCACCTCGTCGCGATCGATCGTCCGGTGGCGGTCCGGAGACCAGTAGAAATCCTCGTCGCCGTCGTGGGAGGCGCGCATCTCGCGGCGGCTGCGGCCGACCCGCGTCGTCGCCATCACGTCGTACATGTTGAGCCCGATCCCGACTTTGCGGTCGCGGCGGTCCTCGCCGAAGCTGGCGACCAGGAACGGGGTCGGGTAGACGAGGTGCGGCGCCAGCTGGACCATCAGCTGGCGCTCGAGCAGCGCCTCGCGGACCAGGCCGAGGTCGAAGTTCTGCAGGTAGCGGAGGCCGCCGTGGACCATCTTCGAGGAGCGGCTCGAGGTCCCGAGCGCGTAGTCGCCGCGCTCCAGCAGGGCGACCGAGTAGCCGCGCGAGGCGGCGTCGAGGGCGACGCCGGCGCCGGTGATGCCGCCGCCGATCACCACCACCTCGAAGCGCTGGCCGGCGATCTCCTCGATCGCGCGGGCGCGGCTCAGCATCGGGCCCCCCTCCCCATCTCTCCTCGCCCCCGCATCGGTCGACGCCCCCGCATCACTCGAGGAAGGTGATGGTCGCGGCGGCGGGACGCTCGGGTACCGGGCGCTCCTGGCGCGGGTGGCCGAGGTGCAGGAGGCCGACCGAACGCTCCTCGGGCGGCAGACCGAGGGCGGCGCGACCCGGCTCGGCGCGCAGCAGGCCGGGCGTCCGCCAGTAGCCGGCGAGACCGCGGGCATGGGCGGCGAGCAGAACGATGTAGGAGGCGACGGCGGTCGCGTGCAGGTCCTCCTCGTCCTGGACCGGGTCGCCAGCGAGGCGGCAGGTGACGGCGACCAGGGTCGGGCAGCGGTCAAGCTTGGCGGCGCCCTCCGCCCCGGCCGCCTGCTTCAACCGCGCCAGCGACGCCGGGCCGACGACGCGGAAGCGCCAGGGCACAGTCAAGTTGTGGTTCGGCGCCCAGTCGGCGAGTTCCAGCAGTTCCTCGAGCTCGGCCCGGCTCAGCGGCTCGTCGGTGAATGCCTTGTGGGTGCGGCGAGTGCGGATCGCGGTCTCGACGTCCATGCCCACAGTCTGCCTCAGAGGCCGTAGCGCCAGCGCATCCAGCCGCGGCGGGCGGCCCAGCCGACGCCGAAGAGGAGGCAGCCGGCGAGCAGACCGGTGAGGATCGAGACCGCGACGCCGCCCGAGCCGCCGCCGCCGTCGCCGGCGTTCTCGGGCTCAGTCGTGCGCTGGGACTTGTTGCCGGTGCCGGCAGGGGATTCGGCCGATGGTGGTTTCAGGCCGATGCCTTCATCTGCTTCGGGCGCCGGCTCGCCCGGCGCGGACGGGACGGCCTGGCTCGGCGCCACTCCCTCCTGCGACGACCCGGGGTTGCCACCGCTCGCGCCCGGCGATGGAGTCGCGTTCGATTCGGGCGAGACTCCGGGGAGCGCGCCCGGCGGCAGGCCGCCGCTGTTGCTCGGGCTGGCCGGCGGCGGCGTGACCGGCGGCGCGGTAGGTGGCGGCGACTGAGGCTTGGGCGCCGGTTCGGCTGCCGGCACGTCGGCGATCGGGAACGGCGTTTCGGTGGCGGCGGCGAGCACCTGGGCGGTGGTCCAGACCGGCGACTGGTTGGCGACCAGCGACGAGGTGCCGTTGCCGGGGATCGCGTAGCGATAGTGGCCGTCGGGCTGCTGGTTGACGGCGAGGTAGTCGAACGGGGTGTCGCCGGCCGGCTTGAAGGAGGACGGGTTGCCGCCGGCGGCGATGATCCCCTGCACCGCCCAGGCGGTCGACTGGGTGTTGACCGGGAAGCCTTCGCCAAGCGGGAAGCCGCCGTTGGTGCGCTGGCCGTTGCGCAGGAAGTTGAGGCCACGCTGGGCGGCCTTCGAGCCGGCGAGTGCCTGCATCGCCGCACCGGTGCCGTCGCTGGTGCTGGGCGAGCCGGGGGTGTCGCCCCAGCCGCCGTCGTCGTTCTGCACCTTGCGCAGCCAGGCGGCGGCCGGTTCGGCCGAGCCAGGGGCGCCGGCGGCGCGGAGAGCGAGGATCGCGTAGGCGGTCGAGCCGGGCCAGCCTTCGAAGGAGCCGTTGTCGCGGCGTTTGTCGGAGAGTTCGGCGACGAGGTTGTGGCCAGCGAAATTGCGCGGGTCGATACCGGCCCCGCTGAGGGCGAGGATCGTGCGGGCCAGTGCGCCCGGGCTCTTCAACGAGCCGACGTGGGCACGCAGGTAGTCGACCGGCGAGCTGCCGCCCTTGGCGACGTCGAGCGGATTGACGCCGGCGGCCTCGAGCCCGAGCATCGTCCAGTCGGTGGTCGCGGTGCCGGAGTCGTCGCCCGGCGAGTCGCCCCAGCCACCGTCACTGTTCTGTACGGATTCGAGCCACTTAATTGCGTCTTTCGGGGCGGCGTGGGCCGGCGCCGGCAGCAGGGCGGCAAGCGCAAGCAGGACGATCGAGGCCGCCGTCGCGCCGCCGCGCATCCCAGGGGCGAGGCGTCCGCGGCCCGGCGGCGGGCCCTCGCCGCCGTCTCCGGCTCCGCCGGAATCGCCGCCCCCGGCTTTGCCCGCGACGCCGTCGCGCCGTGACCATTCGAAGCGCTCGCGGAAGCGGACCAGCATCCGCAGCATCGCCGGGCCGGCGATCAGGCCGAAGACCACGTTGGCGGCGGCGTGGGCAGCGTCGAAGGGGATCGCCCGCCCCTCGAGCACGCCGAAGCGCTCGAGCGACAGCTCGCCTCCGTAGGTCGCCATCAGGGAGAAGTTCAGCAGAGCGCCGTAGGCGACCCCGGCCAAGCCGCAGACCGCGGCGAGCACGAAGCGGTTGGTGTTGCGGCCACCGAGCGCGAGGGCCGCGCCGAGCACCCCGCAGAGTCCCCAGCCGGCCATCTGCCACGGCGTCCACGGGCCCTGGCCGAACCAGAAGTTGGAGACCAGCGCGGCGAGGGCGCCGACCGCGAAGCCGGGGGCGCCGCCGAGCGCGTAGCCGGCGAAGATGACGATGTCGGTGGTCGGCTTGACGTTGGGGAAGGCGGCGAAGGCGATGCGGCCGGCGATCGCCAGGGCCGCCAGGGCCGCGACCAGGGCGACCACCTGCGCCGGCGGGCGCGAGCGCTCGTACCAGGCGAAGCCGCCGAGGACGACGCCGGCGATGATCAGGAAGCTGGCGAGCTCCCAGCTCACCGCGGCTCCCCCTCGGAGGGGCCGAGCAGCGCCGCGGCGCCCTGCTCCGGGGTGACCACGCCCGGCAGGTCGAGGACGCGGGCGACCTCGGTGGCGAAGTACCAGCCGCCGGAGAGGATGTCGGCGGCGGGCCCGTCGGCGATCACGACGCCGTCGCCGAGGAGGACGACGCGGCTGGCAAAGGCGGCGGCGAACTCGACGTCGTGGGTAGCGACGACGACGCCAGCGCCGCCGCCGACGAGGCGGCAGATCAGGCCGACGAGATCGTCCTTGCGGCCGCGGTCCATGCCGCGGGTCGGCTCGTCGAGGGCAACGAGGCCGGGCAGGCGGTCGCCCTCAATGCGACCGGCGAGGGCGATCGCCAGGGCGAGGCGCTGGCGCTCGCCGCCCGAGAGGTCGCGGGGGTCGGCGTCGAGGGCGTGCTCGAGCCCGACCGCGGCGAGGGCCGCCTCCCCGACCTGGCCGGGGAGCTCCTCGGCGACCCGCTCGCGGACCAGGTAATCGCCGGGGTTCTGGGTGAGAAGGGCGATTCCGGCGGGGGTCTCGACCTTGCCGGCGACCGGGTCGAGCAGACCGGCGGCGGTACGGAGCAGGGTGCTCTTGCCGGCGCCGTTGCGGCCCATCAGGGCGACGCGCTCGCCGCGGCCGACCACGATGTCGATCCCGCGCAGCACGTCGACCATCTCCTCACCCTGCTCGCGCTCAATCCACAGGCCTTTGGCCGCGAAGACCGGGGAGCTTGATGACCCCGGGGGGCGAGGCGGCGCCCCCCGCGCCTTCCCCGGGTGGGGGACAGGGGTGATTGGGGCGGCGCCGCCGGCGACCCCGAATCCGCCGATCCCCGCCGCGTCAAGCGCCCGTCGCGCCGCGCGCACGCCGACCGGCAGCGGCTCGAGACCGGCAAGCGAGAAGAGCCGGGCGGCGGGCGTCTCCAGCGCCGGGTCCGCCGCCTGGGCCCAGCCGAGGAACTCGGCCGGAGCGCCGTCGAAGCCGATCCGGCCGCCCTCCATCGCCACCACCCGGTCGGCGGCGGCAAGGCAGCGCTCGAGCCGGTGTTCGGCCAGCAGCACCGCCACCCCCCACTCCTCGTTCAGCCGCCGCAGCAGCCAGATCAGCTCGTCGCCGGCGACCGGGTCGAGCTGCGAGGTCGGCTCGTCGAGCAGCACCAGCCGCGGTCGCGTGACCAGCGCCGCCGCCAGGGCAACCCGCTGCAGCTCGCCGCCCGAGAGGGTGTCGACGGCGCGCTCGAGCAGGTGCGGGATTGCCAGCGCCAGCGCCACCTCCTCGACCGCCCGGGCGCGATCCGCCGCCGCATCGCCGCGCAGCTCGAGCGGCAGCTCCAGCTCGGCCGCGACCGTGGTCGAGACGACCTGCGTCTCAGGATCCTGGGCGACATAGCCGACCGCGGCGGCGAGCTCGCCGGGACCGGCGCTGAGCGCATCGAGGCCGGCGACCGTCACCGAGCCCTCGATCTCGCCGCCGTGGAAGTGGGGCACGAGGCCGCAGGCCGCTTTCAGCAGCGTCGACTTGCCCGAGGCCGAGCGCCCGGCGAGCAGGGTGAACTCGCCCGGCGCGACCGCCACCGAAACCTCGCTCAGCGCCGCTCGCTCGGAGTGCGGGTAGGCGTAGCCGAGCCCCTCGACCGCCAGGGCCGGCGGCGCGCCGCGGCGGATCGCCAGCTCAGACACGCCCCGCCTCCAGCGCCGCCGCTCGCCGGCCGCCGCGGAGCGCGGCGCGTGCACGTCTCCGCGGCCGTCGCCGCAGCGGTGCCAGGCCGCTGACCGCGACCAGGCTGGCGAGCGCCAGCGTCGCCGCGCTCAGCCCGACCTCGATCGTCGGGTAGGTCTGGAAGTCGTCGGCGCCGGCAACCTTCGCCGCAATCGCCGCGACCAGCACCACCGCCCCCACCAGGTAGAAGCGGCGGTCGTAGCGCGAGCGCTGGCGCCGCCGCTCCGGCCGCGGCGCGTCGAGGCTGTAGCCGCGGAGCTCGAGCGTCGCGGCGACGTCGACCGAGCGGTCGAGCGAGCCGGCGAGCAGGCGGCGGGCCAGCGCCGCCCTTCCCACCGCCGCCGCCCCCGGCCCCCGCAGCGCCGCCGCGTCGCGCAACCGCGCCGCGTCGGCCGCAGCCACCGGGACCAGCCGCGAGACGAGCGTCGCGGTCAGCGCCGAGCGCCCGGCCAGCGGCCGCAGCGCCCGCAGCACCCGGTCCGGGTCGACGCAGGCGGAGTAGACGGCGAAGAGGGCCAGCGCGACCGCCGCCCGCAGCCCGATCACCGCGCCCGCCGCCAGCGCCTCGAGGGTGATGTCGACCCGGCCGAGCAGCGGCCACTCGCCGAGCCGGGCGAGCACCGTCTCACCGCGGTCGACCACGAGCGCATTGACGACGACGATCAGCAGCGCCAGGGCCAGCCCCATGCGCACCGCCCCCTGCACCGCCCGACCGGCCCCGGCGATCAGGCCGGCGGCGACCGCCGCCACGCCCGCGGCGAACAGAACCAGCGGGCTCGAGTAGAGGAAGACGACGACCAGCAGCGCCCCCAGGTAGGCCACCGCGGCACCCGGCGAGGCCGCCTGCAGCGGCCGGTTCCTCGGCATGTAGGCGAAGGGAGATCTCATCGGACCGGCAGCGGCACCACCTCGCCGCCCTCGCTCGCCACCGCGTAATGGTCGCGCAGATCCTCACCGTTGAGCAGGTCCGCGGCCGCCTGCACGGCGGCCGGCGTCAGTCCACTGACCACCCACACCGGCGGTCCTTCGAGTTCGCGCGTCGCCGCCACCAGACCGGCGTCGGGGGCGAACTGGTGGGCGGTTGCCCCGTCGGCGTCGAGGCCGACCAGTCGGTAGCCGCCCTCTCCAGGTTCGAACTCGGCGTAGACCCCGGACGCGGCGGGGCCGCGTTCGAGCTGCGCCGCCGTCGAGTCCGACCGCAGCGCCGCCCAGGCACCGACCAGGACCCGGATCGCGGCGTCCGGCGACCCCTGCGCCAGCTTCACGCCTTCGTCTTCGAGGGCGGCTTCGACCTCCTCGCACGCCGCCTCCACCCCATCGCCGACGCATTCGACGACGACCGGGTGCCGTTCGCCTTCGTAGCCGTCGGTGAACGGCGCCGGCCACGAACCCACCACCGCGGGCACATGATTCGTCGCCTTCCAGTCACGGAAGTCCCACCAGATCCGCTCGCTTCCACGCAGCGGGTACTCGGCGGCGCCGACCGGCGACTCGATCCCGTCGACGAAGAAGAACCAGTCGTAGGGATCGCCGTCGCGCTGCGTTTCGGCCACGCCTTCGATCGACTTCACGTAGCCGCCGCCGTAGCGGGTCTCGATCGAGGCGCTCCCTTCGAGCACCCGCATCACCGTGTCCGATTCGTTCGCCTCGACCGAGTCTTCGACCACCGGCTCGGCGCCGAATTCGCGGGTCACGGTCAGTTCGACCGAGCCGACGTCCTTGCCGGGGCCGAGGCCGCAGCCGGCGATCGCGAGCGCCGCCAGGAGCAGCGCCGCCGCGATCGCCGTACCGCGGCCCCGGGTCACCTCAGCTCTTTGGGACGGGGCACTGGCCCGCCACGCAGACCACCGCCGAGGGGATTTCCTTGCCGTGCTTGGCCTGCAGCAGGGTCGGCCCCGCGACCGACACCGTGACGCTGCCGTCGGCGGCGCTCGGCGCCGAGGCACCGGTTACCGTCGCCCCCGCGACCGGCTTGCGCTTGCCTTTTTCGTCGTAGGAGAAGACGTGGGCCGTGAACGGAGTGCCCGAGGTGGTGGTGTCTGGCACCTCGAGGACGAGCTCGTTCGGGTACGGATAGCTCGGCGCCAGGTCCCACAGCACTTCGTCGCCGGGCCTCAGCTTCACCGCGTCGCCGCTCACCTGCTGGCCCTTGTGGTTGACCTTCAGGTACCAGGACGACTTGCCGCTGACGCTGCTACCGCCGATGCCGCAGACGCCGAGGCCGAAGTCGAAGGCGTCGGTGATCCGCAGTGGCCGCAGCGCGGCGGTCGATTTCGAAGCCTGCGCCAGCAGGCCCATCGCGGTCGCGCCACGGATCGTCACCGATTTGCCGCTACCGCCGGTACCGGCGCCGAAGCAGGTCGCCTTGGGGTCGGTCTTGAGGCTGATCGTCCCGGTTTTCAGAGTCTGTTCGCTGAGGATCTTGCCGCCGGCACCGACGACTCGGAGCGAGGCTTCGGTGCCCTTGGCGACCGCCGTTGCGGCCAGGGCGAGGGAGAGGACGAGAGCCAGCGCGCACACGCCCGCGGCCCGACAACGGATGCTTCTTGGCATAGGTGCCACCCTTTCCTCGAGGGTCGTTTTGGCTGGCCGGGGACAGGTCTCCTGGCTTCCGGGAAAGGGACGGCCGCACCTTCCCGGAAAGCTGGCGCCTCCCAGTGGCTGCGCCCGTTGCCTGGTGGGCGCTCGCGAAGTCCTCGACCCGGTCACAGTGGCGGGACCACGCCGGACTTGCACCGGACTTCCCTTGACCACCGACCGTATTTCTTTCGCTCGCGAGTCTATCCCGCTCGCTCGGCGCTAGGCTCCGGCCTGCTCGGGGAATCCCGTGCGCTCATAGCATCTCGTCCGCTGTGCTCGGCGTGGGAAGGGGAAACGAATGGGAAGCTGGATCCGACGGCAGGGACCGGCGTTCGCGGTGGCCTGCCTGGCGCTGATGGTGGCGCTCGGCGGCAGCGTCTACGCCGCGGCGAGGATCGACGGCCACTCGGTGCGGCGCGAATCGCTGCCCGGCAACCGGCTCGAGCGCGCGTCCGTTCCCGGCAACCGCCTGCGGCCGGGGACGCTGGGCGGCGGCCGCATCGTGCCGGGGTCGCTGACCGGCGTCCAGGTCGACGCGGCGACGCTCGGCAAGGTGCCGGAGGCGAGCCGCGCCGATTCCGCCGCGACGGCCCGCAGCGCCAACACCGCGATCGCCGCCACCTCGGCCGTCGAAGCGTCGCGGCTGAACGGGCACGTGGCGGCCTGCACGGCGACGCAGCGGCTGTTCGCCGGGGCGTGCTGGGAGCTGCAGGTGACGGCGGCGGTGACGGCTCCGGAGGCGGCCGCGGTC
>Ga0105249_10000958_pt1 | contig 25539 bp, 21 predicted proteins | sample KBSS44metaG_FD_81522 | JGI IMG/M metagenome (GOLD analysis project Ga0105249, IMG submission 81522) | Switchgrass rhizosphere microbial communities from Kellogg Biological Station, Michigan, USA - KBS S4-4 metaG | ecosystem: Host-associated > Plants > Roots > Rhizosphere > Soil | place...
CCGTTGCCGATCACCACCGCGCGCTCGCAGGAGATGTCTAAGACGTCGTCGGCGTAGTCTGGACGGGCGTTGTACCAGCCCACGAAGGCGGTGGCGGCGTGGCTGCCGGGGAGCTCCTCGCCGGGGATCCCGAGTGAGCGGTCGGTCTCGCAGCCGACCGTGAAGACGATTGCGTGGTAGAGCTGCTCGAGCTCTTCGACCTCGATGTCGCGGCCGACCTTGACGTGGCCGAAGAAGCGGAAGCCCTCGCGCGCCGCGGTTTTTTCGTAGACCCGGATCACCGACTTGATCTTCGGGTGGTCGGGGGCGACGCCGCCGCGGACCAGGCCGAACGGGGTCGGCAGGCGGTCGAAGAGGTCGACCTGGGCGTGCAGGTCGCCGTCCTTGAGGATGTGCTCAGCCGCGTAAAAGCCCGACGGGCCGGCACCGACGATCGCCACGCGCAGAGGGTTCTCTTCAGTTCCTGCCTTGCTCACGGGAACGCGGAAATATAGGGATCGTCAGTTGCCGGCGGTCGCCGGGACCGCCGTTGGCGTGCCGTCGAGCGCATCGAGCGCCTTGCCGACCGACATCGCGACACAGGTGAAGATCGGCGTCTCGCGCTCGGTGTACTCGCTCGACTCGGTCGGCCGCAGTTCGTTGACCAGGTCGAGGAACATGCCGGGGTCGTCGCCCTCGAAGCAGACGACGAACTCCTGGTCGTCGATCCCGTAGGAGTAGGTCGTGTTGATCGTGATCTCGGGGTAGCGACGGCCGACTTCGATGTGGCTTTTCATGATCCGGCCGCGCTCTGCCGGCGGCAGCCCGTACCAGCGCCGCTGCTTGACCATCGGGTAGAGGAAGAGGTACTTGCGCTCGGTCGTGCAGATCTCCGGCCGCGCCTTCTCCTCGGAGTAGGGCGAGGCTTTGGTCATCGAGAGGTACGAGTAGGGCGTCTCCGCCCACTTCGCCAGCCCGCTCTGGCCGAGGACGACGTGGAAGGTGTGGATGTCGTCGAGGTTGGGGCTCTGGCTGAGCAGCACCAGGTCGACGTCGCCACGCGTTCCTATGGTTGAGTAGGCGCGCAGCGATCGATCGACGGCGAAGTCCTCGCAGGCAGCGAGGAACTCCTGCTTGTCGGCGGCGCGCAGCTCGGCGTCGCGACGGCGCCAGGCGGGATCGATCTTGAAGAAGCTGAATTTCGCGAAAGTGCGGTCGGCCATCGTGGCCACGATAGCGCTCGGTCTCGCCCTGGCCGGCGCCGCTCCGGCGGCGGCGAATGTCGGCGTCTCCTTCGCCCTCGCGCCGGAAAAGGTCGACGTGGCGCTGGTCTGGCTGCCGGCGGACACGACCGTCGAGGAGCTGGCCGGCGCTGGCCTCTCTCCCGGGCTGATGAGCGCCGGCCTCGGAACCGTGCCGATCGCCCAGACCTATCTCGACGTCGGCCAGGGCAATCGCGTCTTCGACTCCCTCTACGACGAAGCCTTGCCGGATCCGCCAGGTGCCTCCGATCGGCCCGCCTGTCGGCGCTGGTTCGAGGCTGCCGTACGGCGGGCCGAATCGGCGCCGGCGGAAATCGAGCCGAATCTGCTCGGACAGGAGCTGCGGGCGGACGGCGTCTCCTTCCTCCGCTTTGGGCCCTTCGCATGCGCTTTCGGTGGCCCCGAAACCGAGCTCGGCAGTCCGCTCGACCGAGATGTCTTCATGCTCACCGAAGCCCCGCTCGAGCAATTGCGCGGGCTGCCGCATGCATTCGGTCCGCGCACGCTCGTGATCGCGATCGCGCGCCCGACCGGCGACGACGACGAACCGCTGCCGATCGGGATCGCCGGCCCCGGCTTCAGTGGCACCGCCGCCGGCGATCTCACCTCCGACAGCACCCGCACCAACGGCTACGTGCTCTCGACCGACATCGCCTCGACCGTCCTCGGCCGCTTCGGGATCGCCGTCCCTAGCGCGATGTCGGGGCAGCAGATCACCGCCGAGGGCTCGGTCGACCCCGCCGCGATCATCGCCCGCGGCGAGCGGATGGCGGTGATCTCGCACCGCCGCGGGCCGGTGATCGGCTTCAGCCTGCTCGCCTGGCTGGTGGTCCTGGTGGCCGCGATCGCGATCACCCGCGGCACCGCCGCCCGGGCCGGGGCGCGGCTGCTCATCCTCGCCGTCGTTTACCTACCGCTCCTGCTGCTCGCCGGCGCTGCCCTCGAACCGGCGCAGACGGCGGAATTGCTGCTGGTGGCGCTCGGCGCGCCACTGCTCGCCGCGCTGACCCTGGTGGCGCTGCGCGATTACCGGGCGCTTGCGGTCGCCGCCGCCGTCACCGTGCTCGCCTACGCGATCGATGTCGTCGCCGGTTCGCCGCTCACCTCGCTCTCGCTGCTCGGCCCGAACCCCGGCCTCGGCGTCCGCTTCTACGGGATCGGCAACGAGCTGGAGGCGCTGCTCGCGGTGCTCGTCGTCGCCGGGATCGGCGCCGGCCTCGCCGGCTTCGCGCCGCGCGCCGCCGCCCGCCCAGCCGCCGCCGCCTTCCTCGGCCTCGGCCTGCTGGCGACGCTGGTCTTCGCCGCCGGCAGCTTCGGCGCCGACGTCGGCGCCGCGATCGTCTTCCCGGTCGGTGCCGCGGTGGCGGCGGTCACGGTCGCCGGTGGCCGCAGGCGCGCCGTCCTGCTGGTGATCGCGATCCCCTGCGCGATGCTGGCCCTGTTGGCCTTGATCGACCTCGTCTCCGGTGCCAACGCCCACCTCACCCGCTCGGTCCTCGACGCCGGCGGCCTGCACTCGCTCGGTGAGGTCGCGCAGCGGCGGCTGCAGCTCTCGGTTCGCAGCTTCGGCCGCCCGGTGCTGCTCGTCTTCCTGCCTTTCGTCGCGATCCTCGCGGCGCTGGCGGTCTGGCGCCGCGACCTGCTCGCCGCCTGGCTCGGGGGGCGCCCGGCGATGCGCGCCGGTCTGCTCGGCGCCCTGGTCGCGACCGCGGTCGGCACCCTCGCCAACGACTCCGGAGCCCTCCTGCTGGTCATCGGGGCCGCCTATCTGCTCGCTTTTGCCGCTTACGCCTGGGCCGAGGCGGGAAGGCCGGTGCAACCGCGCGTAGAAGGTGGAGTAGGAGAACGACGTGGAACGCCCTCGCCGCAGATCTGATTTCCGAGCTAAGAGCGGATTTCCGCGCGGGTGCGTCAGCCTGAGCAGGACCGGCCGATCATCTACCCTTAACTCCCTGTGCGCATAGGTCTCGTTTCGCCATATTCCTGGTCCTACCAGGGAGGCGTGAACCGGCACGTCGAGGCGCTGGCCGAGGAGTTCCTCGGCCGCGGCCATGACGTTCGTGTGCTCGCCCCCTTCGACCCTCCCGGAAGGGTCAGCCGCGCGCTGCACCGGGCGGCGCCGGAAGCGCGCGAGCTCCCCGACTACCTGGTGCGGCTGGGGCGCACCGTCGGTTTCGGCGCCAATGGCGCCGTCTCCAATTTGGCGCCTTTCCCGGCCGGCGGTTACGCGGCGCCGCGGCGCGCGGTCCGCGCCGGCGACTTCGACGTGATCCACGTCCACGAGCCGCTGGTCCCGCTGGTCGGCTGGAATGCGACCCTCGGCGCCGACTTCGAGACCCCGGTCGTCGGCACCTTCCATACCTATTCGACCAAGCCGGTCCCCAACTACATCGCCAATACGTTGGGCGCCCGCCGCGTCTTCAACCGGCTCTCGGCCCGGATCGCCGTCTCCGAGGCCGCCGCCTGGACCGGTCGCCGCTGGTTCGGCGGCGAGTACACGATCGTCCCCAACGGGGTCGACGTCGACGCCGCCCCGCGCGGGCTGGCGCCGACCAGCGAGGAGCTGCGGATCCTCTTCGTCGGTCGCCCCGAGGAGCGCAAGGGGTTGCCGATCCTGCTCACCGCCTTCGGCGCCCTGGTCGAGCACGTCCCCTGCCGCCTGACTGTGATCGGGGCCGAGCGCGAGGACGTCCTCCGCTACCTCGCCGACCCCGAGCTGATGGCCTCGATCGACATCCGCGGCCGCGTCTCCGGCAACGACCTCTGGACCGAGCTGCACCGCGCCGACGTCCTCTGCGCGCCTTCGCTCGCCGGCGAGAGCTTCGGCATGGTCCTGACCGAGGCGTTCGCTGCCGGCACCCCGGTCGTCGCCTCCGGCATTGCCGGCTACAGCGACGTCGTCACCGATGGGGTCGACGGCGTCCTCGTGCCGCCGGCCGACCCGCAGCGGCTGGCCGAGGAGCTGCAGCGCCTCCACCACGAGCCCGAGCGGCTGGAGGCAATGGGGGCCGCCGCCCGCCACAGCGCCCAGCGCTACGCCTGGCCGCGGGTTGCGGACCAGGTCACCGCCGTTTACGAGCGGGCGATCGCCTCGCCGGTTCCGCAGACGAGCGGCGAGCGGATCGCCCAGTGGGCTGGTGTCCACCCCGCCGATGGCGGCCCCCGCAGGCCGGCCGAGAAGCTGCCCTCGCTCGACCCGGCGCCGGCCCGTGCCGGCAGGCGCGGGCGGCTGATCGCGCGCCGGGTGGGGCTCGGCGCCGCCGCTGTTCTCGGCGCCTTTCTCACCTACGAGGCACTGCGGCGGATCGGCGTCAACGAAGTCGCCGAAAGCATCGTCCGCTCCGACCTCACCTGGGTCCTGGTCGCCCTCGGCCTGATGTGCGCCTCGATGTTCTTCCGCGCTGCCTCTTGGTACTGGATCGCCCGAGCCGCACTGCCGAACCGGCCGGTCCGCCGCCGCGATGTCACCTCGGCGACGATGATCGGTGTCCTCATGTCGGCGACGCTGCCCGCCCGTTTAGGCGAGCCTGCCCGTGCCCTGGCGCTCAGTCGCCGTACCGGGCGGATGCGGGAAACCTTTCCGGTTCTGCTGGGGACGCTGGTCTCGCAGACGATGCTGAACATCGTCGCGCTGATCCTGCTCGGCGTGATCATCGTCTCGACGACCCCGCTCTTCCACGAAGGCACCAAACAGATCTTCCTCTTCAGCCTGGTGCCGTTGATCCTCCTGCTCGTGGTGATCGTCGCCCCGGTGCTGATGCGTCGCAACGGCAACGGCCGCATCGCCCGGATCGGTGCGGCGATCCACCGGGCGCTGATCCAGGTCCGCGCCGGCCTTGCGGTCTTCCGCGACCCCCGTTACGGCATCGCCGCCAGCGCCGCCCAGCTCGGCGCCTGGGCGATCCAGCTCGCCGCCTGCTGGGCGCTGCTCTACGCGCTCAACCTCGACACCCGAGCCGGGATCGGCGCCGCCGCCGCCGTCCTCTTCGCCGTCAACGTCACCGCCGTCGTCCCGGCGACGCCGTCGAACATCGGCGTCTTCCAGCTGGCGGTGATCAGCGTCCTCCACACCGGCTTCGGTATCAGCACCGCCGACGCGCTGGCCTACGGCGTGATCCTGCAGGCGGTCGAGATCGCAACCGCAGTGGCGCTCGGGCTGCCGGCGCTGGTGCGCGAGGGTCTGACCTGGAGCGATCTGAGGGTGCAGGCGCTGTCGACGTCACCAGTGAGGCTCGAGCCGTGGCGCGATCGGCGGCAGCGGCGGCATGGGGAACGCACGACTGTTTAGGTAGTTCTGGGCCATTCCTAGGCCGCCGTCTCCGCCTGGGCCGCACCCTCCTCATCCGGCTCGGCCTCCGGCGGCAACTCACCACCACGCTCAGTCCCCGCAATCAGCTCGTCGCTGACCTTTTCGTCCGGAATGAACCCCGACTTCATGCCGAAATACACCGCCTGGGGATGGTGGGCGACGATTGCGACGGTCGACTGCTCGGGCATCACCGCGTAGCCGCCGGAGAGGGTCATGCCGATCTCTTCGAGGCCGAGCAGGCGCCAGACCTTGGTGTGCTCGGACTGGTCGGGGCAGGCCGGGTAGCCCCAGGAGTAGCGGCGGCCCTGGTCGGGCTCGATCCCGAGCTCGCGGCGCGCCTCGGCGTGGAGCCACTCGGCCAGGCCCTCGGCCGACTGCACGCCGAGGCCGTGGACGTAGTACTGCTCGGTGACCTCGCCTTCGGCGCCGAGCCGGTCCATCAGTTCGGTCACCTCGGCGCCGACGGTGACGCCCTGTAGGGCGACCACGTCGCGTTCGCCGGTGTCGAGCGGCCGGTAGAAGTCGGCGAGGCAGATCCGGTCGTGCCGCGGCTGGCGCGGGAAGACGAGGCGCTCGAGCTCGACGTCGGGGTTCTGCGGATCGAAGACCACCAGCTCGTTGCCGTCGGCGTTGCAGGGGAAGTAGCCGAGGCGTGCCCGCGGGTGCAGGTAGTCCTGGTCGCGCCACATCCGCTCCAGCATCGGCGCGAAGCCCTCGAAATCGTCGTCGCCTTCGACGATCCGCCGCCACTCCTCGCCCTTCTTGCCTTTGCCGCCCCAGTGGAGCTTGAAGAGGACGTGGCGGTCGAGGTAGGGGAAGACGTCGGCGAGGTCGACGTCGGCGTCGCGGGCTCCCCAGTACGGCGGCGCCGGGATCGGGTTGTCGGTGCGGGCCGCCGAGCGGACGCTGGCGTCGGTGACCGGCGGCGCGTCGTCGGGCTCGACCACCTTCTCGCGCAGCTGCTTGGCCTCGGCGCGGATCCGCTCGACCAGAGCCGCCCGGGCGTCGCTGTCGACCAGGGCATCCATCGTGTCGAGGCCCTGGAAGGCGTCCTTGCAGTAGAAGACGCCCGGCTCGTAGACCTCGTCGGACTCTTTGCCCTTCGGGTAGAGGGTGCGGCGGCCGAAGTCGCGGTTGATCGCGGCGCCGCCGATCAGCACCGGGAAGCCCAGCCCGCGCTCATGCAGCTCGGCGACGCAGGTCGGCATCTGCTTCGAGGTCGAGACGAGCAGCGCCGAGAGGCCGATCGCGTCGGCTTCGTGCTCGACCGCCGCCTCGATGATCGCGTCGACCGGCACCTGCTTGCCGAGGTCGACGACGCTGTAGCCGTTGTTCGTGAGGATCGTGTTGACGAGCGACTTGCCGATGTCGTGGACGTCGCCGAACACGGTCGCGATCACGACCTTGCCCTTGGCGTGGCCCTCGATCCGGTCGAGGTAGTTCTCGAGCTGGGCGACGGCGCGTTTCATCACTTCCGCCGACTGCAGGACGAAGGGCAGGATCAGTTCGCCGGCGCCGAATTTGTCGCCGACCTCCTTCATCGCCGGCAGCAGCACGTTGTTGAGGGTCGGGACGGCGCCGATCTTCTCGACCGAGCGGTCGATCCACTCCTCGACCCCGTCCTTCTTGCGGCGCAGGATGTGCCAGTGGAGGGCTTCCTCGGGCTCCATCCCCGCGGTCGGGTCGGCCGCTTCCGCCTCGTCCTCTTCGCCCTTCGACTCGAAGTAGGCGATGAACTTCTCGAGCGCGTCGGGGGCGCGGTTGAAGACCAGGTCGTCGGTCAGCTCGCGCTCCTCGTCGGGGATCTCGCTGTACGGGGTGATGTGGTTCGGGTTGACCATCGCCAGGTCGAGCCCGGCCTCGACGCAGTGGTGGAGGAAGACCGAGTTGAGGACCGCGCGCGGCCGCGGACTGACCCCGAAGGAGACGTTGGAGACGCCGAGCGAGGTCTTGACGCCGGGGATCTCGGCCTTGACGCGGCGGATCCCCTCGATCGTCTCGACCGCCGAGGGCCGCCACTCCTCGTCGCCGGTGGTGAGCGTGAAGGTGAGCAGGTCGAAGATCAGCGCCTCGGGCTCGAGGCCGTGCTCGTCGCAGGCGATCTGCTTGATCCGTTCGGCGATCTCGACCTTGCGATCGGCCGTCTTCGCCATTCCGACCTCGTCGATCGTCAGCGCGATCAGCGCCGCCCCGTGCGCCTTCGCCAGCGGCACGACGACGTCGGCCTTGTCGCGGCCGGCCTCGAGGTTGATCGAGTTGACGATCGCCCGGCCGGGGATCTGCTCGAGCGCCGCCTTGATCACCTCGGGTTCGGTCGAGTCGACCTGGATTGGTGACGGCTGCGAGAGCGAGATCCGCTTGACGACGGCGCTCATCTGCTCGTCCTCGTCCTGGCGCTCGGTCAGCGCGACGCAGACGTCGAGCACGTGGGCCCCACCTTCGACCTGGTCTTCGGCGACTTGGACGAGCCCGTCGTAGTCGTCGGCGAGCAGCAGTTCCTTGGCTTTTTTCGAGCCCTGTGAGTTGACCCGCTCGCCAACCAGGGTCGGCCGCGGCTCCTGCACCAGCGAGGTCGAGGTCATCATCGAGGAGACCTCGATCTGGCCCGGGGCGGGGCGCGCGCCGGGAGAGCGGCCCTCGCCGATCCGCTCGCGGAGAGCGCGGATGTGGTCGGGGCTGGTGCCGCAGCAGCCGCCGACGATCCCGACCCCGAAGCGCTCGACGAACTCGCCCAGCGTCGCCGCCAGCGGCTCGGGCTGTTCGGGGAAGATCGTCTCACCGGCGGGTCCCTGCAGCGGCAGGCCGGCGTTGGGGATGCAGTGGACCGGCAGCGGGCTGGTCTCGCCGAGGAAGCGGATCGCGTCGCGCATGTCCTCGGGGCCGGTCGAGCAGTTCAAGCCGATCACGTCCACGTCGAGGGCCGTGAGCGTCGTCAGCACCGACTGAATGTCGGTGCCGAGCAGCATCTTGCCGCCGTTCGGCAGCAGCGAGACGCTGCACTGGATCGGCAGCGTACGGCCGGTCGTGGCGAACGCCTCGCGAGCGCCGAAGATCGCCGCCTTGACCTCGAGGATGTCCTGGGCGGTCTCGATCATGATCAGGTCGGCGCCGCCTTCGACCAGGCCGCGCGCCTGCTCGGCGAAGACCTCGACCTGGCTGCCGAAACTGATGTTCCCGAGGGTCGGGTCGGTCGAAGCGGGGAGGAAGCCGGTTGGGCCGATCGAGCCGGCGACGAAGCGCTCCTCGCCGACCGCCTTGCGGGCGATTTCCGCCGCCCGGGTGTTGATCTCCAGCGTCTGCTCGCCGAGCCCCCACTCGTCGAGCTTCAGCCGCGAGCCCTGGAAGGTGTCGGTCTCGACCACCTCGGCGCCCGCTTCGACCATCGAGGTGTGGACGCCCTCGATCACGTCGGGGCGGTTCAGCACCAGCGCCTCGTGGCACTTGCCAGCGAGGCCACCGTAGTCGGCCTGGCTCAGCTCGAACTGCTCGAGCGTCGCGCCCATGCCGCCGTCGAAGACGACGACCCGCTCGCCGACAGCCCTTATGTAGTTGCGCTCCGCCATGAACCTAAAGAGGCTACCGGGCGTGCGAATCGGACCTTTTGGTTGCTACGGCCGCCAAAAAGTCCGCCGCGCGGTTAACGGCGCAGACCGATGCGGCGACGCCAGTCGCGGGCGTAAATCAGCTGGCTGAGGCGGGCGATCAGGCCGCGGCGGCCGCGGGTGTAGGGATACCAGGTCGGTTCGCGCTTGCCGGCGAAGCGGGTGAGGACGAGCGACTCCGTGCGGCAGAACTTCTTGATTCCCGGCGCGCCGTGTCGGTAGCCGATCCCCGACTCCTTCCAGCCGCCCATCGGCACGTCGGAGGCGAAGTAGTTGATCAGCACGTCGTTGACGTTGACGGCGCCGCACTCGACCCGCCGCGCCACCCGCTCGGCGTGGTCGCGCTCGCCGAAGACCGAGCCGGAGAGGCCGTAGTGGGTGTCGTTGGCGAGCCGCAGCGCTTCCTCCTCGTCGCGGACTTTCATCACCCCGACCACGGGGCCGAAGGTCTCGTCGCGCATCACCTTCATCGTGTGGTCGACGTCGACCAGGACCGTCGGCTCGAAGAAATCGCCGGGCCCCTCGACCCTCTTGCCGCCGGTCAGCGCCCGGGCGCCCTGGGCGAGCGCGTCGTCGACCTGGTCCTCGACGATGCCGATCTGGTTCGGCGAGGTCATCGCGCCGACGTCCTTCGGGTTGCGGGCATTGTCGCTGCCCTGGCGCAGCTTGCCGACCTCGGCAGCGAGCTTGGCGGTGAACTCGTCGTAGACCGGCTCCTCGACGTAGATCCGCTCGACCGAGATGCAGACCTGGCCGGAGTTGAACATCCCGCCCCAGGCGGCGGCGTTGGCGGCGCGGTCGACGTTGGCGTCGGCGAGGACGATCATCGGGTCCTTGCCGCCGAGCTCGAGGCTGACCGGGGTGAGCGTCTCCGCCGCCCGCGCCATCACCTTGCGGCCGGTCCGGTCGGAGCCGGTGAACTGGACGAAGTCGACGTTGTCGACCAGCGCGCCGCCGGTCTCGCCGATCCCCTGGACGACGTCGAAGACGTCGGGGGCGGAGAGCTCGCGCTTCCAGGCCTCGACCACCTCGGCGATCCCCAGCGGCGTGAACTCGGAGGGCTTGATCACCACTGCGGCGCCTGCCTGTAGGGCCGGGACCGCGTCGCCGAGCGAGAGCACGAGCGGGAAGTTCCAAGGGCTGATGACCCCGACAACCGGGTGCGGCCGGTACTGGACCCGCAGCTTCTTCGAGGCGAGCAGCGGCGAGTGCGGCCGGATCGCCTCCTCGCCGATGAAGTCGGCGGCGCGGGTGCCGTAGAAGTTGATCAGGTCGGCGAGGTAGGCCGGCTCGTTGCTGGCGTCGGCGCGGACCTTGCCGGTCTCGCGCTGCATCGTGTCGAGGATCCGGTCCTGGTTGTCGAGGATCCAGTCGCGCAGCTTGCCGAGCCAGTGGTAGCGACCCTCGATCCCCATCGCCTCCCAGTCGGTCTGATTGGCGCGGACCCGAGCCACGGTCGCCGCGACCGCCTCGGGGCCGTCGACCGGCAGCGTCCTGATCGTCTCGCCGGTCGCCGGGTTGCGAACCTCGAGCTGTTCAGGCGACGGCTCGGCACCGTTCGCGCCGGTGCCGCTCCCCGTCTCGACGACGCCACTCTCCATGATCCCGCTCCCTTCGTTGGCCCGGTTTGGCTGCGTAGCCAGGATAGCTGGGTGGGAGTGGGTCCCAAGTCAGCTTTTAGACCAGGGGGTGGATCATTGACGGATTCGATCGGCCCCCCGCCAAGCCCTGATCCCTAGCAACTAGTCCCTAATCAACATCAAAACTGCCGGGCTTCGTCACACTCGGCTCCCACCGCATCCCCTGCAGCAGCTCACCAGGCTCAACCCCCAGCGCCCCGGCCACTTTCACCAAGGTGTCGATCCGCGGTGTCCGCTGGGAGTTCTCGAGCAGGCTGATCTGGGTCCGGTTGAGCGAAGCGCGCATTGCCAGCTCTTCCTGCGAAAGGTTGGCCGCCTGACGGCAGCGGATCAGGTTCTCGGCGAATCGGTCCCGTAAATCCACGGCGGGAACTGTGCCTTGTTGGCGATCGAATAGCCACAGACAGACCGTAATGGCGTATTCGTGGTGTACCAAACGATAACCTTGGGCTTGCCCTCTCCGCTACCGGCGGGTTCCTCCTGACGGAAACCGCCCCCCGGCGCGGCGGAGGGGGCGAAATACGGCGTCGCCAAACCTTGGAGAACCCGATGCCCGCTGCCGCCCCAGAGCCGACGCGCCAGTTCGCCTCCAACGTCCAACGGGCGATGGCCGAGCAGGGACTGGCAGCGGACGAGGTCGCCAATCGCGCCGACCTCTCCCTCAACCACCTGAACCTGATCCTCCGCGGCGAGCGGATGGTCCAGCTCGACACCCTGGTCAAGCTGGCCGGCGCGCTCGACGTCCCTCCCGAGCAGCTGCTCGAAGGGGTCGAGTGGGTCTCCGACGGGCGGGGCGCCGGCGAGTTCCGCGCCAAGCACCCCGGCAGCCCCGGCTAGCGCTTCGGCACCAGCCGGTAGACCGGGCCTTCGAGCGAGGCGACGTAAATGTGGCCGGCGTCGTCTTCGCCAAACGAGGAGGGACTGTCGACGTGCAGCCCGAGCTGGCGGTCGCCGCCGGCCCGGCTGAGGTGGGGGGCCAGGCTGCGCAGGTCGCCCTCGCAGAGGTCGGCGTAGACGTAGCGCCCCGCCAGCGCCGGCAGCGAGGGGTCGTGGACGACGTAGCCGCCGATGATCGTGCAGCTGCCGTCGCGGTCGTGCGAGTAGGTGAAGACGGGCTTGACGGTGCCGCCGGGGTTGGGCGTGTCGCCGTTCTCTTCGGTGTACGGGGTCCGGCCCTCGAACGCGTCCCAGCCGAAGTTGGCGCCGGCCGCCGCGGCGACCGTCGTGTAGTCGAACTCCTCGAAGCGGTTCTGGCCGACGTCGCCGATCGCCAGCTTGTCCGGCCCGCCGCCGCTGGTGTCGAAGGAGAAGCGGAACGGGTTGCGGAGCCCGTAGCTGTAGATCTCGTCGCGGCCGGGCTTACCGACGAAGGGGTTGTCGGCCGGAACGGTGTAGGGCTTGCCGTCCGCCTCGCGCGGGTCGATTCGCAGCAGCTTGCCGAGCAGCACGTCCTTGTTCTGGGCGTTGTTCGGCGGATCGCCGCCGGAGCCGCCGTCGCCGGTGCCGAGGTAGAGGTCGTCGCCGAGGAACTGCAGCTGACCGCCGTTGTGGTTCGAGTTGACGGGGTGGGGGATGACGATCACCTTGCGGCGCGAACCGGGGTCGGCGCGGGTCGGCGTCGCCCGCCGGAACTCGTCGATGCGAATGTTGCCAGCGGGGTCCGTGTAATAGACATAGAAGAGGTGGGACTGCGCGTAGTCGGGCGGGAAGGCGACCGAGAGCAGGCCGCGCTCGCCGCCGGTCGCCAAGCTGGCGTCGGAGATGTCGAGGAAGGGGCGCGAGAGCTGCTTGCCGTTCTTGACGACCATGATCTTGCCGCCCTGCTCGACCACGAACAGCAGCCGCGGCGCCCCCGGGGCGCCGGCGACGTAGACCGGGGTGTCGAAATCGCCGATCCTCTTCAGGCCGACTCCACCGGCCTTGGCCCGGGCCGGCGGCGCACCGGTCCCGGCCGCCCCGGTCGAGTCCGAGTTGCTGGCCGAGGAGCCGCAGGCCGGCAGCGCCAGGGCGAGGACGAACGCGGCGAGTGGGATCGATATGAGGCGGCGGATCATCCCGCCCGCCTTTTTACCCGTTGGCGTCCTTCTTGACTTCGACGATTTCGCCGGAGTCGGTGACTTCGGTGTCCGGGTTCTGTGCGGTGATCTCGGCGACGAAGGTGCCGCCCGGGGCGACTCCGCCCTTGGTCTTCGCCTTCGTCTGGGAGCCGAGGCCGGCGCCGACCTGGTAGCGCAGGGTGTACTTGCCCTGCCGCACCGCGCTCAGCTTCCAGACCGCCGAGCGCGTCTCACCCGCCTTCAGCGGCCCGAAGGCGAAGGTCTTCGGGTCCGAGGTGGTGGCGCCGCCTTTTTCGCCGGCGCTCGCCCCGGCCAGCTTCGGGAAGTGTTCGGCCAGCACCCAGACCGGCCGGGTCGGGTTGGCGAGTTCGGCCTGCCGTTCATGCACCCCGAAGGGCAGCGAGGCCGTCGCCCCCTGCTTGCCGGCGACCGTGAAGTAGACGACCAGGTTCGGCACCGTCTTGTCGCCTTCGTTCTTGATGCTCAGCTTCAGCAGTGAGGTCTGGCCGAGCCGCTGCAGGCTGGGGAAGGAGGCGGCGGTGACGCCGACGTCGAATTCGCCCCCCGGTTCCTTGTCCGCGGAGGATTCCCCGCAGGCTGCCAGCAGTGCCGCTACGGCAACCGCCAGCAGCCCGGTGGCCGCAGTTCGCAGACGGGAGCGCCGGAAGAACCAGAAGAGATGTTGTCCCTCCCCCCGCAAAGCGAGGCGAACATAGCACGGGGTCACCCCGCATCTGGCCGCATTCCAACGCGGCGGAGCGGGTTAGCCGGATCTCAACACTGGGCTAATGGAAGCCGCTCGGGCATCCCCTAGACTGCGGCCAGCGAGTGGGGCGCCGTGCCGCGGCGCGGCTCGGCGTAAGGGAGATATGGTCGCAACGCTGAACAGGGTTTTCCGGCCCGCTCGGGGCGTGTTCGAGGAGGTAGGGGACCTCGTCATCCTCACCTCGCGGACGATCGCCTCTGCGGTGCGGGCGCCTTACCCCTACGGCGAGGAGTTCATCGGCCAGTTCCTCTTCGCCCTGCAGCTCTGCTGGTTCCCACTGCTGGTCTCGACGGTGGCGATCTGTTTCGGGGCGCCGGGCCTGCAGGCTGCCAACGCGCTGACCCTGTTCGGCACCCTCGACCGATTGGGTGGCTTCTTCGTCCTCGCCGCGATCCGAGAAATCGGTCCGTTCGTGACTGCGGTCGTCGTCGCCGGCGTCGCCGGCACGGCGATCACCGCCGACCTCGGCGCCCGCAAAATCCGCGAGGAGCTCGACGCGCTGCAGGTGCTGGGCGTCGACCCGATCAAGAACCTCGTCGTCCCGCGCTTCCTGGCCCTGATGCTGATCACCGGACTGCTCGACATCTACGCCCTGGTCTTCGGGCTCTCCGGCGGCATCCTCACCGAGCTCGTCTACCACCAGAGCCTCGGCGGCTTCTTCTCGACGCTGTTCTCGCAGGCCTCGATCACCGACCTCTGGGGCTCGGTGATCAAGTGCACGCTGTTCGGCGCGATCATCGCCGTCGTCTGCTCCTACAAGGGGATGACCGCCTCCGGCGGCGCCGCCGGCGTCGGCCGCGCCGTGAACGAGGCCGTCGTCATCTCCTTCATGGCGGTCTTCGCCTTCAACTACGTCTTCACCCAGACGCTGCTCGCGACCAACCCCGAACTGCAGACGATCAGGTGACGGTGAGAGTGACGCGATGAACGCCTGGCTCGAGGTCCCCCGCAACTGGCTCGACTCCTTCGGCGAGGTCGCCCGCTTCAGCTCGCGGGTCGCGGGCCTCGTCTACAGCGGCCGCGTCCTCCGCTTCTTCGGCGAGAGCCTGCGCCAGGCCGGGATCCTGATCCTCGGCTCGGCGCTGATCATCTGGGGGCTGGTCTTCGTGCTCGGCCTGCAGTGCGGAATCGAGGGCGCCTACCTGCTGCGCGCCCAGGGCGCCCCCGCCTACGCCGGCCTCTTCTCCGCCTGGTGCGACCTGCGCGAGATCCTCCCCTACGCCTTCGGCTACATGCTGGCGGCCAAGGTCGGGACCGGGATCGTCGCCGAGCTCGGGGCGATGCGGATCTCCGACGAGATCGACGCGCTCGAGGTGATGGGGGTGCCGCCGGTCACCTTCCTCTGCGCGACCCGCCTGCTGGCCGCCTGGATCGCCTTCCCGTTCATGTACCTGGTCGGGATCGGCGTGATGTACCTGGCCAGCTACATCGCCGTGGTCGAACAGATCGGCGACGTCTCCTCAGGCGGCTACTTATTGATCTTCTGGCAGTTCCAGAACCCGCCCGACCTCATATTCAGCCTGATCAAGGGGATGGTGATGGCGACCGTCATCGTCCTCGTCGGCTGTTACTACGGCTATACGGCCTCGGGGGGACCGGTCGGGGTGGGCACGGCGACGGCGAAGTCGATGGTCTTCAACATCGTCATGGTCCACATCATCGGGATGTTAGGCACGCTCATATTCTGGGGAGCGAACCCAAGGGCGCCGATAGGAGGCTAGTGCGGATGCCGATTGAGGACGACGAGCGCAGGGAAGAAGAACAGCTGCAGGACGAGGCCGCGGAGGCCGGCGAAGAGGTGCCCGAGATCGCCGTCGCCCCGACCCGCTCGACGAGTGGCGAAGGGCCCTACGTGGCCGAGGACGGCGGGATCATGGGCCGCGACTTCGTCATCCCCGGGGTCGATCCGGCAGAGCACGACCCCTACCGCTTCCACACCGGCCGCAAGCGCGAGCACGGCGGCACCGACGCGATCGAGATCATCGACCTGGTCAAGCAGTTCGGCCGCGCCCGGATCCTCAACGGCCTCAACCTCGGTCTGCCCGAGGACCAGGTCTCGATGGTGCTCGGCCCCTCGGGGACCGGCAAGAGCGTGCTGATCAAGCACATCGTCGGCCTGCTCTACCCCGACTCCGGCGACGTCCTCGTGCACGGCGAGTCGATCCCCAACATGACCGACGACGAACTCTTCGAGGTGCGCAAAAAGTTCGGCCTGCTGTTCCAGGACGGGGCGCTCTTCGGCTCGATGAACATCTACGACAACGTCGCCTTCCCGCTGCGCCAGCACACCGACAAAGGCGAGGAGGAGATCGGCGAGATCGTCAACCGGCGGCTGAAAGAGGTCGGACTCGCCGAGGCGACCTACAAGATGCCGAACGAGCTCTCGGGCGGGATGCGCAAGCGCGCCGGCTTCGCCCGGGCGCTGGTGCTGGAACCGGCGATCGTGATGTTCGACGAGCCCGACTCGGGACTCGACCCGGTCCGCACGGCGCTGCTCTGCGAGTTGATCCGCGAGGTCCACGCCGAGAACGGCGGCTGCTACCTGGTGATCTCGCACGACCTCGGCACCGCCCGCCGGATCGCCGATTTCATCGCCGTGCTGTGGAGCGGCAAGATCGTCGAGTCGGGACCGAAAGAGGAGGTCTTCGACTCGAGCAATCCGTTCGTCAACCAGTTCCTCCACGCTGACGTAACCGGCCCGCTCTCGATGGATTAGCGCCGCTTGGCCGAGGTCTTCGCCCGCATCGCGGCGTGGGCCGCCCGGCGCGCCCGCTGGGTCCTCGCCGCCGCGCTGCTCGTCGCGATCGCCGCCGCGATCGGCGCCACCCGGATCCCGACCGACGCCGGCGTCGGCACCCTGGTCGACTCCGACGACCCGACCTACAGGGCGACCGAACACGTCCGCCAGGTCTTCGGCGAAGAACCGGTGGTCGTCCTCGTCAAGGGCGAACTGCCCCAGCTGCTCCTAACCAAGGACATCTTCCGGCTGCTGCGGCTCGAGGGCTGCCTCTCAGGCAAGGTGCCGAAAGGGGCGACGCCGCTGCCGGGCGCCTGCAAGGAGATCGCCGAATCGGGGGCGGTCGAGTTCGTCAGTGGCCCGGCGACCTTCCTCAACCAGGCGGTGGTCCAGATCGAAACCCAGCTGCGACGGCTCTCGCGGGAAGTCGCGCCGGCCGAACTGCAGGAATTCCTCCTCGCGGTGGCGGCCAAGTACGGGATCACCTCGCTGCCCTCGATCGATAACGAACAGTTCGTCTCAACCGTGGTATTCGACCTGGCGCGGGCGCGGGGGACGCCAAAGGCGCGACTCGCCTACCTCTTCCCGAACGACCACACGGCGCAGATCATCATCCGGCTGAAGCCCGACCTGAGCCAATCCGAACGGCACCGGGCGATCGGGCTGATCGAAGACCTGGTCGCCGAAACGGTTCCCCGCAAGCAGTGTGCGGTGGGCGGCAAGGCAAAGCCCTGCTTCGTGCTGAGCAAAGGCAGCTACGTGGTCTCGGGGGCGCCGGTCGTTGTCGACGGGCTGGCGCGGGCGCTGAAGGACGCGCTGCTACTGCTCTTCGGCGTCGCCCTGGTGGTGATGGCCATTGTCTTGCTGCTGGTCTTCCGCTCGCGGCTGCGACTGCTACCGCTGCTCGTCGCAGTGGCGGCGACGGCGATCGCCTTCGCCGTCTTTGGCCTTGCCAACGGCTCGCTGACGATGGCCTCGATCGCGGCGCTGCCGATCCTGATCGGGCTCGCGGTCGACTACGCGATCCAGTTCCAGGCCCGCTTCGACGAGGCAGCGGCGGGCGGCGAGAGCGGGGTGGAGGCGGCTCGCCGCGCCGCCCTCGCCGGCGCGCCGACGATCGCCGCGGCATGCCTCGCCACCGCCGCGGGATTCCTCGCCCTGCAGCTCTCGCCGACGCCGATGGTCCGCGGCTTCGGCTGGCTCCTGATCGCCGGCGTCGCGATCGCGTTCGTCCTGGCGCTGACGGCGGGATTGGCGGCGCTCGCTCTGGGATCGCGGCGGAGCGATGGCGCCGATGGCGCATTGCTCTCGGATGGCGAGAAGAAAGCGCCAAAGCCGGTGGCGGCTCTCTTGTCCATGGCGTTGGAGCAACCGCTCGCGGTCCTTGGTGTCGGATTGGCGCTGGCGATCCTCGGATGGGGCCTTGGCACCCGGGTCGGCACCGTCTCCGACATCCGCGACCTGGCGCCGCAGAGCCTGAAGGCGGTCCACGACCTGAATGAGCTGCAGGAAGCGACCGGGGTCTCGGGCGAGCTCGACGTCTCGATCGAAGCCGCCGACCTCTCGGACCCGGCGACGATCGAGTGGATGGCGGGCTTCAAGCGCCGCGTCCTGCGCGAGAACGGGTTCAGCGGCGAAAACCCGAGCTGCCTGACCGCCGAAGTCTGCCCCGGACCGGCGCTCTCGGACTTCCTCGTCCGCGGTGAAGGAAAACCGACCCGGGCCGGGATCGATGCGACGCTGGCGGCGCTCTCGCCCTACGACCTGCGCCAGGTGGCGCCGCTCGCCGCCGACGGCAAGCTCGGCCACTCGGCGCTGATCTCGTTCGGGATTCGCGCCCAGTCGCTCGCCGACCAGCAACGGCTGGTCGACCGCGTCCGCGCCGCGATCGGCGAGCCGGGGCAACCAGCCGGGCCGCCGACCGGGGTTGAGGTCCACCTCGCCGGCCTAGCGGTGATCGCCGCCGAATCGGCCAGCGATCTCTCTTCGAGCCGCTACTGGCTGACGCTCGGCGGCCTCGTCGCGGTGGCGCTCGCCCTGCTCCTCGTCTACCGCCTCGATTGGCGCCGCGCCCTGCTGCCGCTGGCGCCGACCGTCCTCGCCACCGGCTGGGCCTCGCTGCTCTTGTGGCTGACCGGGATCCCGCTCAACCCGATGTCGGCGGCGCTGGGGGCGCTGACGATCGCGATCGGGACCGAGTTCGGGGTGATCCTCAGCGGTCGCTTCCACCAGGAGCGCGTCGGCGGCCGCTCACCCGACGAGGCGCTCGAGCGCGCCTACGCCCGCACTGGCGCCGCCGTCCTCGCCTCGGGGCTGACCGCGATCGCCGGCTTCGCGGTGCTGATCGCCTCCGACATCCAGATGCTGCGCGACTTCGGCATCGTCACCGTGATCGATCTCGCCGCGGCGCTGGCCGGCGTCCTCGTCGTCCTGCCGGCGGCGCTGATCGCGCTCGAGGACCGCCGCGCAACGGGGCTCGCGCCCGTGGAGGAGCGATGAGGGACCGCTACTCGATCGGCGTCGGCCTGATCTTCCTTGCCCTCATCGTCTTCGTCGCGATCAAAACGCTGACGGGCGGCAGCGACGACGAGACGCTCGGCCTCGACAAGCTCGAGGCGCGCTGGCCGCTGCCCGAGTTCGCCGTTCCGGAAGCCGCCGGCCAGCTCGAAGGCGACGCCAACGTCGCCCAGGACGACTGCGGCAGCGCCGGCATCCCCTGCCCGGAAGATCCGCCGCGCAGGCCGGCCTGCCGGATCGACACGCCCGGCGCGCTACGCGTCTGCGACTACTTCGACAAGCCGCTGGTGATCTCGTTCTGGTTCAGCGAGGGAGGCGGCTGTGTCGACCAGCAGGACGTGGTCGACCGCGTCTACCAGCGCTACCGTGAGCAGGTGAACTTCCTCTCGCTCGACGTCCGCGACGACCGCGGCACGGTCCGCGACCTGCTCGCCGAACGGGGCTGGAAGATGCCGGTCGGCTACGACCGCGACGGCGCCGTCGCCGCCCTCTACCGGGTTGGCGGCTGCCCGACCTTCGCCTTCGCCTACCCCGGCGGCACCCTGCAGTCGGCCGCAATCGGCGATCTCACCGAGCCGCAGCTGGAAGCGCGGGTCCGCAAGCTGTTGTCGGCGACCCGCGCCGCCGAGGCGCCCTGATGGAGGCGAGCGAGCACCGGGTCGGTTGGGTGCCGGCGCCTCGCCAGGGCTGGGTTGCGCCCCACGTCGCCGCCGAGTTTCCGGGCCTCGGAATCGCCTGGACCGAGGTCGAGTGCCGGCCCCGTCGCAGTCCCGAGCCGGTCCGCCGCCGCCTCCGCGACCTCTCCGACCGCTTCTACGGCTCGCACGCGGTGCAGATGCGGACCAGGGCGATCCCCTGGGCCTACCGCACCTTCTTCCGCCAGATCGGCCTCGACCCCGACCGCAACCGCACCCCGGTCGAGCAGCTGGCGCTCGAACGGCTCTTCGACGGCGGCTTCAAGAGCCGCGGCCTGCCGGGCGACGCGCTGACGGTCGCGATCGTCGAGACGGGGGTCGCGCTGCGCGCCTTCGACGCGGATGCCATGGAGGGAGCGCTCTGCATTCGGGACTCGGCGCCGGGCGAGTCGCTGGTCGGGAGTGCGGGCGAGCTGGCGCAGGGGACCCTGGTGATGGCCGACGACGAGGGACCGGTGGCGGTGATGTTCGGGCCGCGAGCGGAGGCGCGGGCGGTCGAGGGGCATAGCCGGCGGATTGCGGTGGTGGCGACGCAGGTGGACGGCGTGCCGCAGATTGCGGTGGAGGAGGCGTTGTGGATGGCGGGGGCGACGTTGGAGGCGGCGTAGACGGGACGGCTAGGGATCAGGGTCTTGCGCGCAACGAAACCGGGGAGGCCGACCCTGTCCCTTAACCAACCCTTCCCTCATCCCGCCAACCGTGATCTACACTCGCAATCAGCCCATGCAGGAGCTCCTAATCAGAGACCGGGCGAGCATCAGGGAGGCCGTCGACGCCGATGAGCACGCGGCCCGCGCCCAGCTGCGCGCGCAGGTCGGCCGCCTCGAGCGCCAGCTCGGGCGCCTCGCTGCCGAGGCCTTTCCCCGCGTCCAGATCGATTGCCAGATCGCGGGTTCGGCTCCGGCGCCGCGCGTCCTCGACCTCGGCGACCTCGAGCGGGTCCGCGACGATCTCGCCGATCGCGTCTCCGAGGCGCGGAAAGCGCTCGCCGCGCGGGCCGAGTTCGAGGCCCGCAACCGCGAGCTGCTCAGAGGGCTGCTCGAGGCTCCCGAGAAGCATCGGGGGCTCGAGATCGGCCGCGCTGACGTCGGCGAGCCCGGTTGCGGCGGCTGGCGCTCGGTGCCGCGCTACGGCCTGCTCGGGATGCTGATGGGCTGGTGGCGGGTCAAGGTCTCCTCCGGATGCCCGTTAGCCGGGCGGCTGGCGGCCGTTGAGCAGCAGCTCGAAGAAGAAGCGGGGCGGACGGCGACCGCGCAAAGGGCCGCCGCCGGCCAAACCGGCGCGAGCGGCGAGCGCCGCGCCGGCGCCGCGCGCCGCGAAAGCGCCACGCGCCCCCTCCGCCGACGAGCGCCCGCCGGCCCCCTGGGGCAAGTTCCCGCTCGCCGAGCTGGCCATCCTCGCCGGCATCGTCTGCCTCGCCCTCGGCATCTTCGGCGGCTACGAAACGCTGATCGGGGTCGGGGTCGCGCTGGCCGGCCTGGGCGGTATGGAGGTGGCGATCCGCGAGCACTTCGCCGGCTACCGCTCGCACACCACGCTGCTCGCCGGCTTCGTCTTCGTCGTCGTCGTCGGCCTGCTCTTCTACGCCTTCAAGCAGGTCCTGGCGGTGGCGCTCCCGATCGGCGCGGCCTGCTTCCTCGTCGCCTTCCTCCTCGCCCGCCGCGCTTTCCAGCGCGCTTCGGGCGGGCTCAGCTACCGGGTCGGCGGCTTGCGCGGCTGAGACGCCAGGCCTGGCCGGCGACGGGCCGGAAACCACGAGGCGGCGGTTCCCGGCCCATCAGCGGCGTGTGGCCGGGGGGCAGGTGACTAGGCGGCGACCGTCGCCGAGGGCGAGACGCCGCGGGTCCGGCTGGCGAGCTCGGTCGCGAGCAGGCGGCGCTGGCGTGGGGTCAGCGTCCCCAGCTGCTTGTTCTCGTTGAGCGACAACGGCATCAAGAATTTGCGGGCGCGGGTGCGGCCCCAGCGGCGCTGGCTGGTCAGCAGCTCGGCGATCGTCATGCTCTCGGTCTCCCAGGGGCACTCGCTGACAACGTCGGCGGCCTCGCGGTCGCCGCGGGCGATCGCCCGCTTCAGCTCAGCCCGGGCGAGACGGACGCTGTTGGCGCGTTCCAGCGCCCTCATGTGTTGGGGGGCTTCGACCTCGGTCGAAGGTACTTCATGAAATGCGGGTGCCAGGGTGGCGGCAGCATCCACTGGGACTCCTCCCTTCAAAAGGAATCGGGAATTAACTGGTCTTTGCCTGCGCGGGCCCCGTATGGCCTCGACCGTGTTCCCATCTGGTCCGATCGCCCCGCCCAGGGCCGTTGCGGCGAGGTCGCCAAGCTATGCCGTCGCGGTAGCGCGCGTCAACCCGATCGGACGGAAAAGTCAGCGAGCCCACCCGCTAAGAGCAACAATTTCGACACACCGCCGGACTTGTCCAGATCCGAACAAGCCTGAAACTACCCACAGGGGGGGATGTCAAAGTTCGGTTACCGGCAGACGCCCGTTGGAGTCAGGCGCGGGGAAGGTCCGGAAACTCGGCGATGGTCCTCTCGACGACGTTTAGGGCGCGGTCGAGGTGGTCACGTTGGTGGGTTGCCATCAAGCTGGTCCGCAGCAGTGCCCCGCCCGGCGGCACCGCCGGATGGATCGCGACGTTGGTGTAGACGCCGGCGTCGAACAGCGCCTTCCAGAGCAGCACCGCCTGCCAGTCGTCGCCGACCATGACTGGGACGACCGGCGTCGTCGCCACGGTGCCGTCGGGCAACGTCCCCGGCTCGACCACCCGCAGCCCCAGGCCGCGCAGGCCTTCGCGCAGGTAGGAGGCGTTGTCGAGCAGCCGCGCGAACAGCTCCGGCCCCTCGCTGCGGATCACCCGCAGGGCCGCCAGCGCCGCGCCGACCGCCGCAGGCACTGCCGAGGCGCTGAAGATGAAAGAGCGCGAGGAGATCCGCAGGTACTCGACCACGTCTGCCGGGCCGGCGATGAAGCCGCCGCAGCTGGCGAGGCTCTTGGAGAAGGTCCCCATCCGCAGGTCGACCTCGTCCTCGAGCCCGAACAGCTCGGCGGCGCCGGCCCCGCGGGCGCCGAGCACGCCGGCGCCATGCGCTTCGTCGAGCATCAGCCGGGCGCCGTAGGCCTGGCAGAGCTCGACGATCCGCGGCAGATCGCAGACGTCGCCCTCCATCGAGAAGACCCCGTCGACGACGACCAGCACGCCGCCGGCATCCTGCTCGGCGGCGCGGCCCAGCATCTTCTCCAGTTTCTCCATCCGGTTGTGGCGGAAGGGGCGCAGTTTGGCGCCGGAGATGCGGACCCCGTCGAGGATCGAGGCGTGGTTGCCGGAGTCGCAGATCACCGTGTCGGCGGGACCGAGGATCGTCGAGAGACAGCCGACGTTCGACTGGTAGCCGGTGGTGTAGACGATCGCGTCCTCCTCGCCCATCCACTCTGCCAGCTCGCGCTCCAGCTCGAGGTGCAGCGGCGTCGTCCCGTTCAGCAGGCGCGAGCCGGTGACCCCGGTGCCGTAGGTCTCGAGCGCCTCGCGCGCCCCCTGCTTGACCCGCTCGTCGCCGGTCAGGCCGAGGTAGTTGTTGGAGCCGAGCATGATCGTCTCGCGCCCTTCCATCTCGACCACCGGGCCGGCCTGCGAGGTGAGCAGGCGGAAGTAGGGGAGGAGATCGTGCTCCTTCGCGGCTTCCAGCTGCTCGAGGCGGTCGTGGCTACGCGCCTTCTCGAAGACGTCGACCGGAGCCTTCGCGGTCTCGCTCATCGTCTTGCAGTCTATTGGTGGTCGAACCCGCAATCTCCGCGGAACGGGACCGAGGTCGACCTAGGCCGTCGTTAAAGTCGCCCGGATGAGCGAGCTGGAGATCGACGGCGAGGTCGTGGCCGAGGAGGACGCCGAGCCGCGCGAGGCGACCGGGACGGTCCGCGCCCTGCCGGTCTCCTACAAGGAGCCGGGCTCGCCCGTGCTCCGCGCCGAGGTTCGCACGGCGGCGATCGCCGCGGCCGGCGGGGTGATCGCCGGCGCCGCCACCGTCGCCGCGGTGCGCGCGGTCTCGGCCGTCGGCTCGCGCTCCCGCTCGCCGCGGGGCCGGCGCCTGCGCCGCCGCGAACGGCCGCAGAACATCGTCGCCAGCCGCTCCTTCCTGGTCGACGTCCACCTACTTGGGCGTTAGGTCGCCGGTCATGTGCTCGCTCGACGTCGAGGTCCGGCCGGCCTCGCCATACCGGCTGCCGCGCGGCTCCAGCGACGGCACCCTGCGAGTCGAAGGGGGAGTGGCGCGACGGCTGCTGCACGTCGATGGATCGCCGGTCCTGGTCCGCGCCTGGCAACCCGCCCCAGACCGCGTCATGGTGAGAGCGGAGTCGGTCTCACCCGGGGCGCTGCGCTTCTCGCCCGACGGCCGCGCGATCAGCCAGGCCGCGCCCGCGGCGGCGCCCGCCAACCGGGCCCAGCTCTGCACGGCGATCGAGCGGATGCGCTTCGCCCTCGGGGTCGACTACGACCTCGCCCCGTTCCACCGCCGCTTCCGCCGCGACCCGCTGCTGCGGGCCCTGATCCGCCGCTTCCCGCAGTTCCGCCCGCTGTGCGCGCCCTGGCCCTGGGAGGCGCTCGCCTCGGCGGTCTGCAAGCAGCTGATCGAGTCCTCGCGGGCGGCACTGATCGAACGCCGCATCGTCGGCCGCTGGGGTGCCCGCCTCGGCGACGGCCCGCGCGCCCCGCGCGACGCGCCGCCGCCGGCGACGATCGCCGGCCGCGCCCCGGCCGAACTGCAGGCGATGGACCTCTCCGCCGGCCGCGCGCTGGCGCTGCGGCGGCTGGCCCGCGACGTCGTCGCTGGCCGGCTCACCCCAGCCGACCCGGACTGCGACCGGCGCCTGCTGGCCTCCCCCGAAATCGGCCCCTGGACGGTCCAGTGCCTGGCCCTGTTCGGCCGCGGCGAGATGGACTCGCTGCCGGCCGGCGACCTCGGCTACATCAAGCTCGTCGGCCACCTCACCGGGCTCGGCCGCCGCGCCACGATCCCCGAGGTCGAAGAGTTCTACGCCCCCTACGAGCCCTACCGCGGGCTCGTCGGCAGCCTGACCCTCCGCGGCCTTTACCGCACGATCGGCACTGGGCCACCGCTCCGATTGGCCGCTTAACCGGTTTTTCGATCAGTCGAACCCAGTCCCGGTCATCTACGTAGAGGGTTATGTCGCAGCTGCCAAGCAGGAGGGTCCGGAGTGATGCACCAGTACGTGCCGTGCGGTCCGGGGTTCAAGCACCGGGCGGATCTGTCGATACCTCCGCGATGCGCGAAAGCGGCGAGACCAATTGGCCTGACGACGAGGTCCGCAGGTTCCTCGATCAGATCGCCGGCGGAGGTGGGCAGGACTACCGCCGGATGGTCGAGCGGCTGCCCGTGATCGTCTACGCCTCCGAGCTCGGCGAGCAGGGCCGTTGGCGCTACGTCAGCCCCCAGGTCGAGGAGATCCTCGGCTACAGCGCCGAGCAGTTCCTCGCCGATCCCGGCCTCTGGGCGCGGCTGCTGCACCCCGACGACCGCGAGCGGGCGCTGGCGGTCGAAGACGCGGCGCTGGTCGGCAGTCGCAGGACGGTGCCGATCGAGTATCGGATGTTCCGCCGCGATGGCGAGGTCGCCTGGCTGCTCGACGACGCGGTGCTGGAAGCCGACGAGGAGGGCGTCCCGGTCTGGCACGGCGTGCTCTTCGACATCACCAAGCGCAAGCGCGCCGAGGTCGAGCTGCAGAACTCGGTCGACCAGCAGGAAGTTGTCGCCAAGCTCGGCGAACGGGCGCTCTCCGACGGCGATCCGGAGCGGCTGATGCACGCCGCCACCGATCTGATCGGCAGCCTCGACGGCGTCCACAGCGCCTGCATCTGGGAGGTTGGCCGCGACGGCCGCCGCCTGAAGCTGCGAGCCGGCCTCGAGGAGGACGTGGTCGGCGCCGGCCGGCGCGTCTCGGCCGCCCGCGACTCGCAC
>Ga0105249_10000963_pt1 | contig 25455 bp, 28 predicted proteins | sample KBSS44metaG_FD_81522 | JGI IMG/M metagenome (GOLD analysis project Ga0105249, IMG submission 81522) | Switchgrass rhizosphere microbial communities from Kellogg Biological Station, Michigan, USA - KBS S4-4 metaG | ecosystem: Host-associated > Plants > Roots > Rhizosphere > Soil | place...
CGCAGCTCCGCGCGCACCTCCGCGTCCGTGGGCGCGCCGGGGCTGGGCGCGTCGTCAGCGGGGCTGGCCGGCGGCAGCCGGTCGGCGCCCACGCCCTGCAGCTCCACCACCTGGGCCTTCGACTTCCGCTGCGGCTCCTCGTCGCTCTGCTTCGCGCGTCCCTCGCGCGCCGCCTCGGGCGTGAGCACGACCTCGTCCGGCTCGTCCGCCTGGTCGGCCGTCCGGTCGGCGGCGGGCCCGCTGCCGCAGCCGGCCGCCACACCGCAGAGGGCGACGGCGACGACCAGGCTGGCGCGCCTCAGGCCGCGGGGTCGGCTGCCTGGTACCTGGACTTCCATTCCGCGTACGGCATCCCGTAGACGATCTCCCGCGCCTCCGCGTCCTCGAGCTCGATCCCGCGCTCCTCGGCCGCCTCGCGATACCAGCGCGAGAGGCAGTTGCGACAGAAGCCGGCGAGTTCCATCAGGTCGATGTTCTGAACATCGGTCCGCTCGCGCAGATGCTGAACGAGCGCACGGAACGCGGCGGCCTCAAGCTCGGTCCGGGTGGCCTCATCCATGGATCTGGAACGATAGGGACGATGACCGACTCCGAACGCAACCAGCAGTCCACCCCGGCCGACCCGGCCGGAATCGAAGAGCCGCACGACGTCCTCGCGGCGGAGGAGTTCGGCATTCCCACGCGCGAGAGCACCATCCCGGGCGACCCCACCGGGCTCCGCGAACCGCACGACGTGCTGGCCGCCGAGGAGTTCGCGATGCCGGCGGGGGCCGAGCCGCCCGCCGATAGCGGCGGTCCCGGCGCGCGTGCCTACCTGCCGCTCGCACTCGCCGCGCTGATACTGCTGCTCGTGCTCCGCCGCCGGCGCTGATGCCCGAGCTGTCCGAGAAGAACCGGATCGGCGTGACCGTCGACCGGGGGCTCTGCATCGGGTCGGGCGACTGCGTCGAGACGGCGCCCGACGTCTTCCAGCTCGACGAGGAGGACAAGGCCGTGGTCGTCGACCCGGACGGGGCGTCGGTGGACGACATCGTCACGGCCGCGGGGAACTGCCCCGTCAGCGCGATCTTCGTGGTGGGCGAGGAGGGCGACCTCTACCCGTAGGCGCGTGCGCCCTCAGGCGTGGCGAGGAGCTTCGCCCGAGAGGGCCGCCTGCATGGCCTCGGCGGCGAGGTCCTCGAGCGGCCACAGGAGGCCGCGGACGATCGCGAGCGGCTCCCGGTCCTCGTCGCGAATCCATTCGGCCTCGTCTCGCGAGTCGACGAACGTGAGGATCGCGTTGCGGTATGCGTTCAGCCGCGCGGGGCGCATCACGATCGTGCCGGCGCCACCCACCAGCTCGCTCAGCTCGTCGGCGAGAGCGGTCAGCTCACGGAACTCCACGACGTCGTCTGCAGAGAGCTCCTCGTTCCGGAACCGCTCGGCGACGCTGGCCGCAACCGCATGCGCCGACGCCCCGATCTCCTCCTCACGGAGATCGAAGACGGCGTGCACGACCGGCTCGTCCTCGAGGTCCCTTGTGATGTCCACGTGTGCCCGTTCCATACCTACTGACGACAGTATCGGCGTTTCATGATTAAGACGTGATGTTGTGCACATACCCCGCAATCTGCGCTCAATCACTACGGGCGCGCCAGCGTGAACTGCTCGCCGAGCCGGTCGCCATTCCCCGCGTAGGCCGTCACGGTGATCTGGCGGTGGCCGGCCGATCGCGGGATGAAGGCGATCCAGAACCCGAACGGCTCGCTCGCCTCGATCTTCCCGAGCGTCGAAGCGGTCACGTGGGCGAGTTGAACCGGAGCGTCGTGCGGGCGACCGCGGCTGTCCCGGTAGACGACCTGCACGCGCGCGACACGCGGCCTCGCGAAGCCGCTGATGTACCTGCTGGTGGTGGCCCGTGGTTCGTCGCTCAGGAAGCCGAACGGCTTGGCGAAGACGCGCTCGGGGTTGCGGCGGCCGTAGGCCCTCGCCGGAGGAAGGTCCGGGCCGCATGAGCCGCCGCCCCCGAAGGCGTACGGCCACCAGATCTGCATGCACACGCCGTACTTGGTCTGCTCCAAGTAGAACTCGTAGAGGGCGCCGTCGGGTGCGCGGCCGCTCATCAGCACCTTCCGTGCATCGCTACCGGTCTCCTTGGGCAGCCGGCGTCGCTTGTCGCCCGGTTCCTCACGGCCCTCCGCCTTGATCGTGTCCGCCGGGCGGACCATGGCTGTCACGAGCGGCTCGTTCATCCGCTGGATGACGCGGCCGTGCTCGTCGTACGCCATGTACTCGAGGGGCCCGGTCGGCATGTAGCGGTCGTAGCATCGCGTCGCGGGCCCCATGGCGCGCTCCATCGCGCTCCTGCTCGGATTCGGCGGGAGGTCCCCCGGATTCGGCTCCAGATGGGCGCATTTGCGGAACCCCTCGCGGGCCTGCGCGCGCTCGCCGCGCCCGATCGGTCCGAGCTTCAGCGTCCCGGTGCCCATCAGCGCGCGCAGGTCGAGGCGCGACGCGACCTCGTCTCGTGCGGCCACGTCACCAGGCAGGAAGGCGACGAACGTGCCGAGCGCCTCCGGCTGGCTGGCGAGCCTGCGCAGCCTGCCCTCCACGCGCGCGAAGTCGACCGGCAGGTCGCGCCTGCGGCCCTCCCCGTCTCGGTAGACCACGCGAATGCGGTGGACGCGCGGCCCGGTCGTGCCCTCGATCACGAGGTCGGGCTTCGCGACGCCCTTGAACTGCGAGGGAAGGATGTGCACGCCATTTGAGGTCAGCGCGGGCGCGTGTGGCCTGCCCTGCAGCTCCTCGCAGTAGCCCCCGCCCTCCTCGCTCCTGACCTTGGGCCACTGGAGGGCGACGCCGATCCCCTCGAACTTGGTGTCGATCCCCTCACTCCTGAGATTTTCGCCGCAGCGGTAGGCGACCCACTCGTAGCGGCTGCCGTCCGGAGCCGCGCCGTTGTCGATCACGATGGCGGTGCCCGGCTTGATGAAGCGCCCCTGCCACCCCTGGCTCGGGGGGCCGCCCACGTCGCCGATTCCGACCAGCTCCCCGACCCAGGCGCTCGCCGCCCTTCCCGGCGGGGTCAGAAGGAGGACGACGACCAGGACGACCGCCGCCGCCAGGCCGAGCAGCGGATGCTGACGCAGCATGCCCCGCCTCAGCGGGTCCTCGCTCACGCCGCGCGCTTCGATCTCCGCCCGCGCCTCGAGCACGGCTTTCTCGCGGGCGTGCACCGCCTGCGGCGCCGGGATCTCGGCCAGACGTTCCTTGAGCAGGTCCGGGCTCATGTTCCCTTCCTCGCTTCAGCCTCGAGCAGCTCGCGCAGCCGCGTGATCGCCCGCGCCAGCCGCGTCCTGACGGTTGCCGCCGGCATGTCCAACATGCGGCCCAGCTCCGGCGAGCGATAGCCCAGGAGGTGACGCATCACGACGAGCGCCCGCTCGTCCGGGTCGAGCTGCGCGAGCGCGCGCATCAGCTCATCGGACAGGACATCCGGCGCCTCCGCCTCCACGCGGGCGCCGGCCACCGGGCCGGTCACCTCCACGCTGACCTCTGGACGGCGCGCCCGCGCCCGCAGCCAGTCGAGTGAGCGGTTCACCACGATCCGGTGAAGCCAGGGCTTGAAGGGGCGCCGCCGGTCGAAGCAGTCAATCGAGCGAACCGCGGCCAGCATGGCCTCCTGTGCGATGTCCTCGGCCGCGCCCGCGTCGTGGACGATCAGAAAGGCCGCGCGGTGCGCCGCATCCCAGTGCCGTCGCACGAGCGCCTCAACCGCATCCGCCGACCCGCGCCGCGCCTGCCTGATGAGCGACGCCTCGTCACGCGCCGGCACGCGATACCACGGCCGCACGAGCGGATCCAGAGCGAGCTCCTGTCCAGAAGCCGTGCCGTTCACAGCTCAAATACGACACGCCCGATCGGACTGTTTCAATCGGAGAACGTTGACGACTAACGCGCTGTCCAGAGTTCTTGCGCCGCTTGCCGCTGTCGGTGAAGCAGACGGAGTACTTGCCCATTCCCTCGGAGCCGGACCACCAGGAGCGGCAGTTCCAGATGATCTCCTGGATCCCCTTGCGAAAATGCGCAGGGAAAGCGCCTCACCCCCCGGATCGGCACCCATCGATGCCGTCCTTCGCTAGCCGCCTCAGCGGCCGTAGACCAGCTTGAGCAGGCGCTTCACGAAGCCGGTGCGCCGGGCCGTGTACGGCATCATGTGCAGGTCCTGCTTCATGGGCGCGAAGCTCGTCACGAGCAGGGTCTGCTTCCTCGTGTACTTGCGGATGCCGTCGGCGCCGTGACGCGTGCCCAGGCCGGACTGCTTCCAGCCGCCCATGGGCAGCTCGAGGGCCACGTAGTGGACCTGAGAGTCGTTCACGCTCACCGAGCCGGCCTCGATCCGGCGCGCCAGTCGCTCCCCCTTGGCGGCGTCCTTCGTCCAGACCGACGCCGACAGGCCGTACGGGCTGTCGTTCGCCAGCCGCACGGCCTCCTCCGCGTCGCGCACCTTCATGATCGGCACGGTCGGCCCGAACGTCTCCTCGCGCATGCAGGCCATCGAGTGGTCCACGTCCACCAGCACGGTGGGCTCGAAGAAGTGGCCGTTCTCGTCACGCCTGCCGCCGCCGACCACCACCTGCGCCCCGTGTTCCACGGCGTCCTTCACGTGCCGCTCCACGATGTCCGACTGCGGCGGGTTGATGACCGCGCCGAGGTCGATCGACCCCGCCGCGCCCGGGGCCTGCTGGCGGAGCCTGCGCACGCGGTCGGTCACGAGCCGGACGAACTCGTCGTAGATCGGCTCCTCCACGTACACCCGCTCGGTCGACATGCAGGTCTGGCCGGCGTTCTGCATCGAGTAGTGGACGGCCGCGTTGGCGGCCCGCTCGAGGCTCGCGTCGGCGCACACGATCATCGGGTCCTTGCCGCCGAGCTCGAGCGATACCGGCGTCAGCGTCCTCGCCGCTCGCTCCATCACCTTCTTGCCGGTCGCCGTCGAGCCCGTGAACATCACGAAGTCCACCTCGTCGATCAGCGCCTGCGCCGTCTCGCCGTAGCCCGGGACCACTTGGTAGACGTCCTCCGGGAGGCCGCACTGGCGGAGCATCTCGCCCATCAGCATCGACGTGAGCGGCGTGACCTCCGAGGGCTTCAGGAGCACGGAGTTGCCCGCCATGAGCGCCGGGATGCAGTCGCCGAACGAATTGGTGAGCGGGTAGTTCCAGGGCCCGATCACGCCCACGACGCCGACGGGCTCGTAGCGGACGATCAGCTTGCGGCCCTTCACGAACGGGGAGGCCGACCTCACGCGCTCATCCGCGAGGTACTTCTCGGCGTTCTTCGCCCAGAAGGCAAACGCGCCCTCGGCGTAGCCGATCTCGGCCAGCAGCGCCTCCTCGTAGGCCTTGCCGGTCTCGGAGACGATCGTCTCGATCACGCGGTCGGCGTTGTCGGAGACCCACTTCTGGCAGCGCTTCATCACCGCGGCCCGGCCGTCGAAGCCGAGCGCGTCCCAGCCGATCTGGGCCCGCCGGGCGCGCGCGACCAGGGCCGCCACGTCGTCGGGTGCCACGACCGGCACTGATGCGATCACCTGCCCCGTGGCCGGGTTCTCCACCTCGATGCTGCGCGCGGCTCCCGCGCCGTCCGAGCCTATGCTGGGAACCGTCGTCGTCTCGGTCACGTCCACTCCTCCGGTTTCGCTCGTCACAAAACTAACCCGCCCGTGCCCGCCGCCGCTCGCCGACGCGCCGAAGCAGCGGCGCCGTCCGCAGCCCCGTCCGCCCGGCCATCGCGTTGGCCCGTGCGCCCCACCCGCGCCAGCGCGGGACAACGTGCACGAGCTTCTTGGAGTCGAGCAGAGCGACGGCCTGGTCGGCGACCTCGTCCACGGTCAGCAGGCGCCGGCCCGACCAGATGATCGCCGCCTCCGGCTCGTCGTCGTGCTCGCGCACCAGCTGAGTGTCCGCGCCGTCCGGGCAGATGGCGTGCACTGTGATCGGCAGGCCCGCGTCGAGAAGGTCGCCCTGGAGCGACCCGCTGAAGCCGAGCACCGCGTGCTTCGTCGCGGCGTAGACCGCGAGGCCCGGAACCGGCTGCAGAGAGGACATCGACCCGATGTTGATGATGTGCGCGTCCCGACCCGGCCCGCCGCGCATCGCCTCGACGGCGGCACGCGACCCCCAGATCACGCCGAGCAGGTTGACCTCGCACTCGAGCCGGACCTCGTCGTCCGACTGCTCCCAGCACTTGACCGTGCGCATGACGCCGGCGTTGTTGACCCACACCTCCAGCGGGCCGTGCTCGGCTGCGGCCCTCGCCGCGGCGCGGTGCGCCTCCGGGTCGCGCACGTCCAGCTCCATCGAGGCGCCGCCCACGAGCTCGGCGGTCGTCGCGGCCGCGCCCGCGTCGACGTCGGTCGCGAGCACGGTGTAGCCGCGAGCGGCGAGCCGCACCGCGATCGCGCGGCCGAAGCCGCGCCCGGCGCCCGTTACGACAGCCACGCCTGGCACCGCGCGAGCCTACCAAGTTGGCTGGCCAGCCAGTGCGCCTTGCGAGGGGCTACGCTGTGCCGCATGGCGATCGCAGAGGTGAACGGACAGCGGCTCTACTACGAGGTTCATGGGGACGGGGAGCCGCTCCTGTGCGTCGCGGGGCTGACCTGCGACACGCTCGTCTGGATTCCGCAGGTCCAGGCATTCGCCGCCGCACACAGGACGGTCATCTTCGACAACCGCGACGCCGGCCAGTCGTCGATGGCCGACGCGGACTACGAGATCGCGGACATGGCGCGCGACGCAGTCGCGCTCGCCGACGAGCTGGAGCTCGACAGCTTCCACCTGCTCGGCGTCTCCATGGGCGGCGCGATCGCCCAGGAGATCGCGCTCCATGTGCCGGACCGGGTCCGCACCCTCACGCTCGCCGTGACGTTCGCGGACAGCGGCGCATGGGCCAGGCGCCTCGGCGAGGTCTGGGCCGCGCGCGTCCGCCAGGTGAGCCACGAGCAGCACATCGACGAGCTGATGCTGCTCAACCACTCCCAGGCGTTCTTCGAGAGCCCGGAGATGGTGGAGTTCGTGCGCACGGCGATGCTGAACAACCCCCATCCGCAGCCGCCCGAGGCGTTCGCCCGTCAGCTCGCGGCCTGCGGCCGCCACCACACTCTCGACCGGCTTGGCTCGCTCACGATGCCCACCCACGTGATCGGCGGCGAGTACGACATCCTCGTGCCGATCTGGAAGTCGAGGGGGATCGCGGAGGCGATTCCGGGCGCTCAGTTCACCATGCTGCCGGCCGCGCCGCACGGGCTCACCATCGAGCGCGCCGAGGACTTCAACGCGGCGGTGCTCGAGTTCATCCGGGAGGCGGCTGCGACGCCTGCGGCGTAGCGATCTCCGCGACCGCGGATTCCACGTCGGCGTCGACGGGCGCGGCGCGGTCGAACTCCACGATCTGAAGCACCCGCGAGACCGGCCTGCCAGGCGGCGCCACGACGCGCAGCTGCTGCCGGTGGCTGCCCACCTGCCGGGCCAGCGAGAACAGCATCGAGACCCCGCTCGAGTCCATGAACTCGAGCTCGCTCATGTCCACGACCAGCCCACGGGCCGAGCTGGGCACCGCCTCCGCGATCCGCTTCCCCGTCCGCTCCGCGGCCGAGATGTCGAGCTCGCCCGTCAGGCGTGCGACGACCACGTGGTCGTCTCGCTGCTCGATCTCCACCCCAACCAAGTCCTCCATCAAGTGTCACCTCCGCGCTGCGCGAGCCGCCGGCGAAGGCTGACCGTGGTCCCCTCCTCGCCGGGCTTCACCGCAACCGTATCCATCAGCGTGCGCATGAGGTCCAGTCCCCTGCCCTGGTCGTCCTCGCGCTCGCTTCGCCAGGAGCCATGGTCGCGCACGGCCAGCTCGATCTCGAGCCCGTCGCGGCGCCCGGAGACCTCGAAATGGGCACCGTTTCCGGTGCCCGCGTGCTCGATCGCGTTCGTCGCGGCCTCCCCGCATGCGGTCGTGATCTCGGCTATCTCCAGCTCGTCCGCGCCCGCGTGGCTGAGCCAGCGGCGGAGCATGCTGCGGATCGGTGCGAGCGACTCCGGCTCGGCCGGGAACTCGGCGCTGAACCGCTCCGGGACCGGAAGATTGCGAAGGGTGAGCAGCGCCACGTCGTCGGAGGCCCCGTGCGGCGGCACCAGCGTCGCGAGCAGGTGGTCGAGCAGGCCCTGGGGGTCGCCGGGCGCCTCGCGCACGCGCGCCGCGAGCTCGCGGAGGCCCTGGTCCAGATGCTCGCCCGGCCGCTCGATCAGCCCGTCCGTGTACAGGAGGATCGCGTCGCCCGGGTTCATCGGCCCCGTCACCTCCTCGTAGGTGGGGAAGGGCAGCACGCCGAGCGGCACCGAGGCATCGCCCTCGAGGAAATGAACCTCCTCGCCGGAGATGACGAGCGGCGGCGGGTGCCCGGCGTTGACCCACCTGACCGTGCTGGCCGCGGGGTCGACGATGAGGTAGAGCATCGTCGCCATCTGGCTCTCCTCGGCCTCGGTCCACAGCAGCCGGTTCAGGCGCTCTACCACGCGGCCGCCGTCGTGGCCCTCGAGCGCGTAAGCACGCAGCGCGCTGCGCAGGCGCCCGACCATGGAAGCTCCCGCGAGCCCCTTGCCCGCCACGTCGCCCATCACCAGCCCGACCGCACCCCCTGCGATCGGGATCACGTCGTACCAGTCACCGCCGACCTCCGCCTCCGACGCGGCCGGGAGGTAGCGCGCGGCCACCTCGAGCCCGGGCAGCTCCGGCAGGCGGTCGGGCAGGAGGCTCCGCTGGAGCGTCTCCGCGATGCGGTGCTCGCGCTCGTACACGCGCGCGTGGGCGATGGCGAGGCCGACCCGCTCGGCGGCCAGGCGGAGCAGCGTGAGATCCTCGCCGCCGAATTCCCGCGGCGGCTTGGCCCCGGCCACGAGCACGCCCATGACCACGCCCTCGGCCAGCAGCGGCACACCGATGAGCGAGTCGTCCTTAGCGAGAATCGCGTCGCCCGCCGCCGCGACTCGCCGGGCGAAGGCCTCGCCGCCCGCCTGCTCGCCGGGCGTCGAGGCGCCCGCCGTGAGCCGGTCGTGCTCGTCGGTCAGGTAGATCGTCGCGTCGCCGGCGTCCAGGACGCCGCGCACCTGGGCAACGAGGTCCCGGAGGATGCCGTCGAGGCTCCGCTGCGCAAGCGCTGCGTCTACGAGCGCCTGCATGCCGCCCACGACCTGCGCCACGCGCTCCGCCTCGGCGCGCGCCGCCTGCTCGCGTACGAGCGCCTCACGCTCCGCCTCGCGTCGCAACCGCTCGGTCACGTCGGTGATGAAGCCGGACACGAAGACCTCGCCGCTCGCCTCGAGCTTCGAGACGGTGGCCTCGCCCGGGAAGCGGGTGCCATCGCGGCGCTGGAACTCCACCTCGAAGTGCTCGGTGGCCGGGCTCTTGGAGTCGATCAGGGCCTGCCGGCGCGCGTCGTGGCGCTCCTGGTGCTCCGTGGGGACGATCAGCTCACGCATCGTCCTGCCGATCGCCTCCTCCTCGCTCCACCCGAACAGCCGCCCGGCCGCCGCGTTCCAGGTGATGATGCGGCCCTCTCTGTCGAGCGTGATGAAGGCGTTGGGGGCGGTATCGAGCACCAGCCGCATGCGCTCCTCGGACTGGCGCCGTCTGCTCGCCTGGCGCTGGAGCCGGGCCAGCAGCTGTGAGATCAGGAGGCCCGCGACGAGCGGCGTGCCCACGGCAAGCAGCCAGCGAACGACGACCATGTCCGCGTCCTCGACCGCGAGGACGATCGCGTACGACGCCCCGAGGAACACCATCTGGGCGGCCGCCTCGCGGAGCGGGAAGAAGTAGAACGCGTACAGCGCGGTCCAGGTGTAGAGGATCGGGTAGAGCGACCCGGGGCCCGCGTAATAGTTGGCGAGGCTGACGATCGCCGTCCCGCTGGCGAGGATCGCGTGGATGTGCCAGTCGCGCAGCCGGTCTGCGCTCAGCCAGACGATCGCCGCGATCACGTAGGCGATCGCCGCCAGGATGATGAGCGGGACGTCGCGCACCTCCTGGCTGTGCGGGAAGACCAGCGTGAGCAGGCCGAGCGACGCTCCCGTCGCGAACAGGTAGGCGATCGAGCGCGCCTTGACGCGAACGTCGAATAGCCCCGGGAGATCTCTCACCCTGGGCAAAGCCTAGAAGCCGGTGCCGCCGCCTCGGGCCGACAGCCGCGCCAGCGCCTCGTGGCATTCGACGACGCGCCGCTTCACCGGGTCGTCGTCGCTCCGGTCGTGCACCAGGTCCCAGGTCTTGTCCGCCACGTCGCGCGCGGTCTCAGCGGTGGCCTGGGCGCAGAGCATGTCGATGAGCCGGACCTCGAAGGCGGACAGCTGCTCGGCCGGGTCGCCGGGCGGCATCCGAGGGAGCGCCTCGGTCGTCGCCTCCTTCCACATCTGCGTCGCCATCACGAGGCGGTTGCGAAGCTCCATCTGGTCCACGGCGCGCAGGCTACTCCCGCGCGCCCCTCTGGGCGGCGAGGCGCTTGAGGAGCGGAAGCGGGTCGTGCGGCGTGCCTGTGGTCCCGCGACCGCGACGCAGCTCGACGTGGAGGTGGTCGCCCCAACACGACCCGGTGCAGCCGACCGCGCCGACGCGCTGGCCGACCCTTACGCGGTCGCCCCGGTGGAGGCGCGCGGGCCGCAGCATGTGGAGATACACGAACGTGCTGCGCGCATCCCGGCTCCAGATGGCGATGTAGTTGCCGCGCCCGCCGTCGTCGCCGGTCTCGACGACCATGCCATCGCGCATCGCGACCAGCGGAGTCCCGGCCTTGGCGAACACGTCCTGGCCCTCGTGCATATGGCCGCTCCGGTACGCGCCGAAGCGCGCGTCCTGCTCGCCCCAGTCCGGGCGCGCGAGCATGGGGAAGACCACCGCCGGATGTGCGGCGGCGCGCTCGCTCGCCCGTTCGGCGAGCAGCGCGGCGGCCTGAAACGTCGGCGCGAGCGGGATCAGCGCGGCCACGCTCAGGAGGCCGCATCGTCGTGTGAACAGCATCGCTGCGCGCCGGGCACGGCCCGGCGCTTGCGCAAAGGGCGGCATCGCTGCGCGCCGGGCACGGCCCGGCGCTTGCGCAAAGGGCGGCATCGCTGCGCGCCGGGCACGGCCCGGCGCTTGCGCAAAGGGCGCCATCGAGGTCGGAGAGCGTAGCGTTGCGGCATGTCGCGACTGCAGCTCCTGCGCGTCTTCTGCGACGAGGACGGCTCCGGAGGAAACCCGCTGGCGGTCTTCGCCGACGGCGCCGAGGTCCCGCCCGAACGGCGCCAGGCGGTGGCGGCCGACCTCGGCCTCAGCGAGACCGTCTTCGTGGACGACCGCGAGCGCGGTGAGGTCCGCATCTTCACGCCGGCGGTGGAGCTCGACTTCGCCGGCCACCCCGCTGTGGGAGCGGCGTGGCTGCTCGAGGGCGTCGAGACGCTGCGCACCCAGGCCGGCGAGGTGCCGGTCGTGCGCGAGGACGGCGCGGTCTTCGTGGCCGCCCGCCCGGCCTGGGGACCTCCCTTCGAGCTCGAGCAGCTCGGCTCCCGGTCCGAGGTGGACGCGCTCGGCGGCCCTCCGCGAGGCCACGACCTGATCGCCGCGTGGGCCTGGCTCGACGAAGCCGCGGGAATCGTCCGGGCGCGCGTCTTCCCGGTGCGGATCGGCATCCCCGAGGACGAGGCGACCGGCTCAGCGGCCACCAAGCTCGCGGCGGAGGTCGGCCGCCCGATCGACATCCGCCAGGGACGCGGCTCCCGCATCCTCGCCCGCCCGCGTGCCGACGGGCTCGTCGAGATCGGCGGACTCTGCGAGGTCGACGAGCTGCGCGACTACGAGCTGCCCTGAGCGAACTGCTCGTCGCTCATCCGCAGCAGCGGGAGCGCAACCGCGATCCCGGCCACGAGGAAGACCGCCGCGCCGGTGATGAAGTAGGCGTTCGAGACGATCGCCGTCTCGGTCCCGACCATGAGCACGGCGAGCGCCAGCAGGCCTCCGGCCCAGCCGGGCACCGCGCCCTGACGCGCGACGCCGACCGCGAGCATCACCATCCCGACGATGAAGCCGAGCGGCGTGAGGTAGTAGGCCAGCGACCACTCCGAGCCCTGAAGGTCACTCAACACCTCCGCCGCGTTCTCCGGCCCGAGGACCGAGTTCGTGGCCAGCTCCCCGGAGATGCCCCAGGCGTATCCGTCGATCGTGATCACCGCGGCAAGTCCGATCAGCCCGGCGAGCGCGAGCGCGCCCGCGACGAGCCCGTACCCCGGCTGCCGGCGCCGGACCAGAAAGGCGAGGCCCAGGATCGCCGGGGCGAACGCAAGGATCGCGAGGAAGCCGATCACGTGGGCGAGCTGCCAGCGCGTGTAGTGCTCGGCGATCAGGAGCACCTGCTCGACCTCGTTGTGCCTCCCGAGCTCCTTCGGATGGATCACGTTGTCCAGAAGGAAGAGGAAGGGCGCGACGATCAGCGCCACCGCGGTGCCGAGCCGGTAGAGCCGAAGATGAGGGAGGGTTGCCATTACGCGACCCTCTATATGGCACCTGCACCGGACGTCATGAAGGCGATCGCCGGGCCGAGGCCCGCCTCCGGCCGCAGCGTGGCGATCGTGCGGCCGGGCTGCACCGCGTCGCGCGGGCGGCCGAGCAGGTCGCCGAGCGACTGCGCGGTCCGCTCCATGTCGGCCACCAGGAAGGCAAGGCCCCAGAGCCGAGCGGGGCCGTTCGGGTCGCGTGCGACGCTCGTGCCCTCGGGCGCCTGGACCACCTCGAGGATCGGCTCGCCGGCGCGGAAGAAGGCCTGGCGCGTGGAGCCGCCGGGCGTGGGGCCCTCACGCCGCCGGCGCAGATCGAACCCCTGCGACTCGAGCTCCTCGACGGTCCGGTCGAGGGCGGGGGACAGCAGCACCACGTGATCGACCCTCACGACCCCGTTCGGGTGCGGCGCGGCGACCTCCTCCGCCGGACTGTCCCCCAGCTCCCAGCCGACGATGCCGCGCCGCGGCCCCTTTCCGGTGAGGCGGAGCCGCACCCGGCTCACACGGCAGACGTCGGCCGCCAGCTCGAAGCCGGCGGCGCGCCATGCGGCGGGATCGTCGGCGATCTCGAGCTCGTCGATGCTCGGCACGCGCGGGACGCTACCCGCGACGTCAGCCCGTGTGCTGGGCCTGGCCCGGCGCCGCCGACCGCTTGGAGCTGGTGTCGGCCGGAAGCTCGGGGGCCGGAAGCGGCGCGCCGGTCTCCGTCACGGGCGGGTCCGCGAGGCGTTCCTGCTGGGGCGCGGAGCGCTCGCGCGGCGCGGGCTTCGGGTCCGCGAGCGGCTTTTCCGGCGCCGCCAGCTTGTTCTCTGGCCGGCCGCCGGAGGTCTTGCCCCCTCCGCGCTCGGGCGCAACTCGCTCGGCGCGTCCGCCCTGCTTCTCCTTGCCGAGCCGCCTCCCGCCGGCGGAGTTCGTTCGCTCGCGCCGCTCCGGCCGCGTCTTCGAGCCCGCGTAGGCGTGGCCCTCGGCGCGGTCCGAACGCCGCTCGGCGCCGCGCAGCCCGTGGCTGCGCTCGGTGCTGATCGCCTCTCCGTGCGCGCCCTGCGTCGCGACCGGCGGGTGCGCGGCGTCGGGGCCGACCTTCACGCCGGGCGCGGTGCTGCGCGCCGGCGCCACCTGGGCGGCGTCCTGCTGAGAAGCCTGTTCGATCGCGACCTCGCCCGCAACGATGCTGCCGCCCGCGAGCACCCCCACCAGCGCGACCTTGGCGACCGCGGCGGACCCGAGGGCGAGCCCGCCCGCGGACGCCCCGCCCACGGCGGCGGCGCTCCCCGTGAGGCCGGCTGCGCCCAGAACGCTCGACTTGAGGCCGACGCTCGGGATAACCGGCAGGGCGATCGCCATGAGCTCGCGCTGCCGCCGGACCTCCTCGCGGTACGCGCGGCAGCCCGGGCAGCCGCGCAGGTGGTGGCGCAGCTCGTTGCGACGCAGCGCGCCACCGCGCAGCGTTGCGAGCTGCTCGCGGATCTCCTCGCACGGAGTCTCGCGTGCATCGCGACGCTCGATCAGGGCCGTCCGCGCTCGGAACACGAGTCCCTTCACGCTCCCCGGCTCGCAGCCGAGCACCTCGGCGACCTCGGCGTGCGAGAGCCCTGCCGCCTCGGCGAGCAGAAGCGCCGCGCGCTGCTCCTCCGGCAGCTCCCGCACGTCGGCGAGCAGCTCGCGCAGCTCCGCGCGCTGCTCCACCTGCTCGCTGAGCCCGCCGGTCGGGAGCTCGTGGAGCTCCGAGGCGTGCTCGCGGCGCGCGCGCAAGACGGACACGCAGCGATTGCGGGCGATCGTGTAGAGCCACGCCTTGAGGGCGATCTTCCGCCTGCCGCCCCCCTGAAGGTCCTTGTACGCCGCCGCGAAGGTGTGCTGTACGACGTCCTCGGCTTCCTCGCGGGAGCCGAGCATGTGGCGGCAGAAGGCGAGGATGCCGGCACCGTGGCGCTCAAACGCAACCTCGAAGGCGGCCTCGTTCCCGCGCCGGATCTGGTCGACGAGCCGATCGTCGCCCGCGAGCGACAGAAGCCGCTTGGAACCGGGCAGGCGCCGTCTGCCTGAGCGCTCTCGATCGGCCCTGGTTGTGAGGGTTCCGGCTTCCACGACCTAGAGGTTGTACCCGCTTGCATCGCCCATAGCAACGCAATCGGCAGCAAGAGGTTCGCGTGTAACCCTCAAACCTTTGTTCTCGACCGGCGTTTCAACGCGCATGAAGAAGATCACCGTAATGACTGGACTCGCACTTGTGCTGCTTGTGCCGACCGTTGCAGGGGCCAAGCCGACGCCGAACGCCGGCGACAAGCGCGCCGCGAAGAGCGAGTGCAACATGTTCCGCGGGCACTCCCACGCCACGCGTGAGGCGTTCCAGGCGAAGTTCACCACCTTCAAGGCGTGCGTCAAGCAGAAGGCCGCCGAGGAGGCGCAGGAGGCGCAGAACGCGCACACGAACGCCGCCAAGGAATGCAAGGCGGCGCGCTCGGGGGATCCCACAGGGTTCGCCACCGAGTGGGGCACGCCGGGGCAGAACGGCGCGAATCGCAACGGCAAGAACGCGTTCGGCAAGTGCGTCTCCGCGACGGCCAGGGCGAAGGAGAAGAAGGCCGACGCCAAGGACCAGGAGGACGCCACCGAGTTCAAGAACGCCGCGAAGGAGTGCGCTTCCGAGCGCACCGCGGATGCCGACACGTTCAAGACGACGTACGGAACCGAGGGCAGCAACTTCAAGAACGCCTTCGGCAAGTGCGTCTCGCAGAAGGTCCGCGAGGACAACGACGAGGAGACGCAGCAGCCGACCTCGTAGGAACGACTAGTTCCGCCGAAGGAACGGAACCGCGCCGAGGAGCTGGTGGGGAAAGGCCTCGGCGCGGTTTCCGTCTCTGCCGACGACCGCGTCGGCGACGCATAGGGAGTTCAGGACGCATTCCTGGACGACCTCGCCCGCCGCCTCGAACAGGTCGCGAACCGTCCGAGAGTCGTCGCGCAGGAAGCTGAGCTCGTCGCGCTCGCTCTCGGTGCGGTGCGGAAGCCGCTGGGCGGTGGAGAACGAGAGCAGGTACTCGCCGCTCGCGTTCGAGGCGAAGCTGCCGGCCCGGCCCAGGCCGAAGGCGCCGCGCACGGCCAGCCGGCGCAGCTGGCGCTCCGAGAGCGGAGCGTCGGTCCCCATCACGATCATGATCGACCCGCCCTGAGCCGGTGGCTCCGGTCCGCCCTCCGGCAGCTCCGCCTCGGGGCCGACCAGCAGGTGCAGGTCGCGCCGCGAGCCGTAGTTCGACACGACCAGGCAGCCGAGCACGTGCCCGTCGATCGAGCGCGAGGACGTCCCGACGCCCGACTTGAAGCCAAAGCACGTGGTGCCGGTGCCGGCGCCCACCGCGCCCTCGGACCTCTCGTGCTCGTTTGCCGCCGCGATCGCCTCAAGCGCGTGCTCCGGGCGCACCGCAAGGGCGCGCGCATCCGACAGCCAGCCGTCGAAGCACTCGCCCACGATCACGTTGACGGTGTCGCGGTCGCGCGCCGCCTCGGGGTTCTGGTCGAGCACGTGACGCAGCCCGCCCTCCCAGGCCGGGCCGACCGAGAGCGTGTTCGTCAGGAGCAGCGGGCTCTCGACCGTGCCGAGCTCCGCGAGCTGGGTGAGCCCGGCGGCCTTCCCGTACGCGTTCACCGCGTGAAAGCCGCCGAGCACCTTCTCCTCGTACAGGTTGCCGCCGTGCGGAAGGATCGCCGTCACGCCGGTGCGGAGCCGGTCGCCCTCGACGATCGTGCGGTGCCCGACCAGCACGCCGGGCACGTCCACCAGCGCGTTCAGCTCGCCCGTCGGGAAGCGGCCTACCGCGTAGCCGAGCTCACGAAGTCGCCTGCGCACCGGGTGTGCAGCTTAAGGGCGTGCAAAAAGGGGAAAGGGGTCCAGGACCGATTACCGACCAGGGAGGTGTCCTATGTACATCGGTGTGGGAACGATCCTGCTGATCATCCTGATCATCCTGCTGATCGCCTTCGTCTTCTAGCGAGCCGTGCCGCGCCCCGTCGGGGCGTGGTGCTCGAGCGCCCAGCGGCGTTGCGCTGCACGCCGCTTGGCGCGGCGGGCCTTCGCCCGCCTGCTGGCCCGGCTGGCACCGGCGCTCACGCCGGTGCCGGTGTTCTGGGCGATCCACGGGCGGAGCGTGTCGTCCGCCACGCGGCCGTACACGCCCGGCTTGCCGGGGCGCGCGCAGCCCTCACCGAAGCTGGTGGTGCCCACGACCCGGAGCGCGCCCGCCGACGTGCGGCCGAACATGGGGCCGCCGGAGTCGCCCTGGCACGTGTCGACCCCACCCTGGGGAAAGCCGGCGCAGACCATCGTCTGCGGGTCGAAGTCGCTGTAGGCGCCCGCGCAGAACTGGTCGGTCGTGATCGGAACGCGCGCCTCCTGGAGGTTGTCGGGCAGGTCCCCGCCCTCCTCCGTCGCCCCCCAGCCCACGATCGTCTCCAGGGTGCCGGCGGTCCAGGTGCTGCGCTCGGCCGCGCCGGCGACCTGCGTCGGCGCCATCGTCGAGCTCTGCGACAGCTTGAGCAGCGAGATGTCGTAGCCGGACGTGGCCAGGTAGTTCGGGTGCATCACGACCTGGCTCACGCCGCGCTGCTCGCCGTCGCTCTGAGTCACGCCGCCGATCCGGACGTTGATGAGCGGCGTTGGCCAGCTGGCCGGGGTCGCGACGACAGCGCCCGTGACGCTGCTGCAGTGGCCGGCGCTCAGCACCCAGTCGGGCGTCACCAGCGTGCCCGTGCAGAGGAACGGCCCGAAGGTGATCTCCGCGACCGAGGGGTACTCGCCCGGACTCGCGTCGTGCCCGCCGACGACGGCGGACGACGGAGCCACCGCCTCGCCGAGGATCGCGGCCGTCGTGATCGAGATGGCGAGGACCCTGCGAATCACGCTCATGTGTGATGGAACGCACAGTGCGCGGCAAACTTGCGGTTACATTCCGCACATGCGGGCGAAGCTTCCGCCCGGGCCGCGTCTGCCGCGCGCGCTCCAGACGATCGCGTGGTGGAATCGCACGGTCCCGTTCCTGGAGCGCTGCCGTGAGCGCTACGGCAAGCGCTTCACCATGCGGCTGCTCCAGGCGCCGCCGTTCGTGCACCACTCGCAGCCGGAGCACCTGCGCGAGATCTTCACCGCGCCACCCGAGGTGCTCCACCCCGGCGAGGGCGCGAAGCTGCTCGAGCCGGTGGTCGGCTCGAACTCGGTGATCCTGCTCGACGAGCGCGCCCACCTGAGCCAGCGCAAGCTGATGCTCCCGGCGTTCCACGGCGAGAAGATGCAGCGGCTGTCCGGCCTTATGGAGGACGTCGCCGAGCGCGAGCTCGCGCGCTGGCCCAAGGACGAGTCGATCGCCCTCCACCCCCGCCTTCAGGCGCTCACGCTCGAGATCATCATGCGTGCCGTCTTCGGGCTCGACTCGGGCGACCGCCTGGATGCGATGCGCCGGCGGCTCACCGGCATCCTCGAGTTCGGCGCCCGTCCCGCGTCGACGCTGCCGGCGCTCCAGCGCGGGCGCCGCTGGCAGGACTTCGTCCGCACCCGCGAGGAGGCCGACGATCTCATCTACCAGACGATCGACGAACGCCGCGATAGCGACGGCGACGACATCCTCGCCATGCTGCTCGAAGCACGGCACGAGGACGGCTCGCCGATGTCGCCGGTCGAGCTGCGCGACGAGCTCATGACGCTGCTGGTCGCCGGCCACGAGACGACCGCGTCGGAGCTGGCGTGGGCGTTCGAGCGCCTGACGCGAACGCCCGACGTGCTCGCGCGGCTCACCGACGAGATCGACTCGGACGGCGACGACGCCTACCTCACCGCGACCGTGCAGGAGACGCTGCGCCGCCGCCCGGTGCTGCCGAACGCGGCGCCGCGGCTCGTGATGCAGCCGGTCGAGATCGGCGGCTGGCGCTACGAGCCGGGCGTATGCCTGATCGCGGACGCCTACCTGCTCCACCACGACCCGGACGTGTATCCGGACCCGTACGCATTCACGCCCGAGCGCTTCCTGGACCAGCAGCCCGGCACCTACACGTGGATCCCGTTCGGCGGCGGCCGCCGGCGCTGCCTCGGCGCCAGCTTCGCGCAGCTCGAGATGAAGATCGTGCTGCGCGCGGTGCTCGCTCAGCACGAGCTGGCTCCGGCTGCGCCCGGCGACGAGGGAACCCGTCGCCGGAGCATCACGCTGAGCCCGAAGGCGGGCAGCCGCGCGGTCCTGCGCGCACGTCGCCCCGCGCGCGTTCCGGCGGCTGCTTAGTCGAGACACTCCGAGCGGTAACTTCTCGCGGATGCTTTCCCGGCCCGAGCCCTTCCTCCGAGAGCTTGAGAGCGCGATCCCGGATCGCCCGTTCGCCGTGCGGTTCTGGGACGGGCGCACGCTGCCCGCGACGAACGGCGCCGGGCCGACGTTCGAGGTGCGCTCGCCCGACGCGTTCGCGCACATGCTCCTGTCGCCCGGCCAGCTGGGGCTCGGGCGCGCGTACGTGTCCGGGTCGCTCGACGTGGACGACCTCGACGGTGGGCTCGAGGTCATGGAGCGCTGGCGGCCACCCGAGCTGGAGCGGCGCGAGCAGGTACGGCTGGCGCTGGCCGCGGCTCGGGCGTTCGGCGTCAGGCGCCCTCCCCACGTGCCGAAGGCGGAGCTCCGGCTGCGCGGCCGCAGGCACACGGTCGAGCGCGATGCGCGCGCCGTGCGCCACCACTACGACGTCTCGAACGAGTTCTTCGCCCTCTTCCTCGACGAGTCGATGACGTACAGCTGCGCGATCTTCTCGCGAGGCGCGGAGACGCTCGAGGAGGCACAGCGGGACAAGCTCGAGCTGGTGTGCACGAAGCTCGACCTCCGGGAGGGCCAGCGCGTGCTCGACATCGGCTGCGGCTGGGGCAGCTTCGCGATCCACGCCGCTCAGCACCACGGCGTCAGCGTCGTCGGCATCACGCTCTCGGAGCCGCAGGCCGAGCTCGCGCGCAAGCGGGTCGCGGAGCGCGGCCTCTCAGACCGGATCGAGATCCGCGTCCAGGACTACCGCGCCATCGACGACGGGCCCTTCGACGCGGTCGGGAGCATCGGCATGGTCGAGCACGTCGGCTCGAGCCAGATCGACGCCTACGCGCGCCAGCTCGTCCGGCTCGTGCGCCCCGGCGGCCGCGTGCTCAACCACGGCATCGGGCGCCTGCGCATCGGCGACCCGGAGGCGGGTGCGTTCACTCAGCGCTACATATTTCCCGACGGCGCGCCGCTGCATCTGTCGCGCATACAGGCTGCGCTCGAGCGCGCCGGGCTTGAGACGCACCACGTCGAGGACTTCAGGAACGACTACGCGGAGACGCTGCGTCACTGGGCGCGCCGCCTCGACGACAACCTCGACGAGGCGATCCGCCTCGGGGGGCCCGAGCGGGCGCGCGTGTGGCGGCTCTACCTCCGCGGCGCGCGGCGCGGCTTCGAGACCGGCTTCACGTCGGTCTACCAGGTGCGCTGCTCGCGGCCTATCGGAGCGCGGCGGTCAGCAGCTCCGACGCCCCAATCATCCCGCCCAGGTTCGGATGGAGCGGCGCCGCGGCGTTCACAGGCACAGCCGGTTCAACCCAGCGGATGACGGGCGGCCGGCACGCGTCGTGCCCGATGCTCGCCGTGTACCAGTCGACGAGCTCGGCGCCGTTCGCGGCGGCCTGCTGAGCCATCATCGCGTTCAGCTCCTTCTGCTTCGCGCGCACGTACGGCACGTCGGCGTCCGTGATCGGGATCTGGGGCCAGCAGCCTGGGCCCTCGTCGGGCAGGATCGCCGCGTAGTTGACGACGAGGACGCGCGCCCTCGGGGAGCGGGCGCGGATGCCCTGGAGCACCGCGGCGACCTTCGGCCCGGTGGCCTGTATGCGCTCGGAGATCTCGTCGCGCCCGTCGTGCACGTAGCGGTCCTGGCACGGGGTGCCCTCGTTCGTGGTGCTCGTGCAATCACGCGCGATACCGGAGAAGCCGATGTCGTTGCCGCCGATCTGGAGCGTCACGATGCCCGTCTTCTTCGACAGCGAGTCGAACTGGGGCGGGTTCGGCCCGTCCGGGTCCACGCTCTGCGGGCTCGTCATGTCCTCGGTCTCGGCGCCGCTGCAGCTCGGATCCGTGAGCGCCAGGCCCAGGTTGCGCGCCGTCAGGTTCGCGTAGTTGTTGTTCGACTTGAGGCAGCCGAAGGGCGGAACCTGGAGCGGGATCAGCGGCCCGGCCGCGTACGAGTCGCCGAGCGACACGTACTGCCTCGCGGCCCACGCCGGCGCCGCGAGAGCCAGCACCAGCATCGTGGTCAACAGAAATAGAAGGGCCCGACCCCGCACAGTCATGGCGGTCGTAGTTCCCGGGTTCAGATGAGAGCTAACAGCCGGTCCGCGACCAGCTCCGGCTTCTCGTCCACGACGAAGTGCCCTGCGTCGTCGACGAGCTCGAGCTCGAGCTGATCGGTCTGGGCGGCCGCGTCCCTGGCCGCGCGCGCGGTCAGGACCGGATCGCGAGTCCCGAACACGAGCCTGGTCGGCACGTGCAGATCGGCGGCGGAGTAGCGCCCGCGGATGACCTGCGGCAGCCTGCGGAGGAAGCTCCCGTAGACGCGCTCGGTCACCACGCCGCGCTCACCCCTGAAACGGCTGACGAAGGCCTCGACCTCGGCCGGGTCGAGGCCGGAGTCGCGCAGGCCGCGCGCGGCGGCCGCGCGCCCGGCGCGGCGACCGAGGCCTGGACAGGCGAGCACGGGCATGTAGAGGAAACGCCAGGAGTCGCGCAGCACCCTTCGGTCACGCGCGGGCCACGGCGGGAGGACGTTCAGCGCGAGGAAGCTCTTCACGCGGTCGGGATGGTCGAGCGCGAGCAGAAAGCCCACGAAGCCGCCCCAGTCGTGGCCGGCGATCGTGACCTCCTGCAAGCCGAGCTCGTCGAGCAGCGCCAGCATGTCGCGCTTCAGCCCGTCCATCTCGTACCCCGTGCGGGGCAGGTCGCTCCAGCCGAAGCCGCGCAGGTCGGGTGCGATCACGCGCGCTTGCGGCGCGACGAGCGGGATCACGTCGCGCCACAGGTACCAGTGCTGCGGCCAGCCGTGAATGAGCAGCACGGGCGGTCCCTCGCCCGCGATGGCTACGTGCGTGCGCAGCCCACCGGCGTCAACGAACTCGTGCTCGACGCCTGCTACGTCCGGGATGCTTCCGCTCACCGTGGCGCACGGTACCTGGCCGTGACGCCCTGAGTCCGCTCTGCTCGAACTCGGCGTGCAACCTGAGCTCGTGCGCGATCTTGCCTATGTCGCGCGCCTGGTCGTGCATCACGAAGGTCACTCCCACGCCGGCGCGGCCCGCGCGACCGGTGCGGCCGATGCGGTGCACGTAGGTGTCGCGGTCCTCGGGGGCGTCGAAGTTCACGACCTGGGTGATGTCGTCGACGTCGATGCCGCGCGCGGCCACGTCGGTGGCGACGAGGGCGGCGACCTGGCCGTTGTGGAAGCGCCTCAGCGCTTTCTCGCGCTGCGACTGGGACTTGTCGCCGTGCATGGCGGCCGCCTCCACCCCGCGCTTCGCCAGCCGCTTGACGAGCCGGTCGGCGCCGCGCTTCGTGCGCACGAAGACGAGCGTGCGACCGGCGTCGTCGCCTCGCAGGACGCGCACGAGCGAGTCGAGCTTGTCCTCGTGTGCGACCGCCATGAAGCGATGCAGGATGTCGACGGCATCGTCGCCCTGGTGCGCATGCTCATGCCGGCGCGCATCGCGGGTGTATTCCGCCGCGATGCGGCCGGCCTCTCCTTCGAGTGTCGCGGAGAGAAAGAGGGTCTGGCGGTCGCGCGGCACCTGGGCGACGATGCGGTCGACGGCGGGGCGGAAGCCCATGTCGAGCATCCTGTCGGCCTCGTCGAGGGCGAGCACGCGGACGCGGTCGAGCCGGACCGCGCCGCGCGCGATCAGGTCCTCGAGCCTGCCGGGCGTCGCGACGATGATGTGCGCCTTGCGGGCGAGCTTGATCTGGCGCTCGAAGCCCACGCCGCCGTAGACCGCGGCGACCGAGAGGGCGCGCGCGGCCGCGATGTCGCGGATCTCCTCGACGATCTGGCTGGCGAGCTCGCGCGTGGGCGCGAGCACCAGCGCCGCGGCGCGGGCGTCGGTGGCCTCGATGCGGTCGACGAGCGGAACGCCGAGCGCGAGCGTCTTGCCCGAGCCGGTCGGCGACTTCACGAGCACGTCGTGACCGGCCAGCACGTCGGGGATGACCGACGCCTGAACGGGAAACGGTCTCTCCAGGCCGCGCCCCGAGAGGGTTCGTGCGACCACCGGCGATACGCCGAGGTCGGCGAAGGACTGCTTGCTCATTTTGCTCCTGACGGCAGCCGCTTTGTTGCGGCCGCTAGCTATCTGGGAGATTCACCTGACCCAGATCGCTACTGCCACCGGAGACGAGAACCTCGCGGGCGACGGCGTCACCCACGTCGGGGACAGTAGCAGCGCGTGAATGTCGGCCCGGTTCTTTGGGTAGGGTCCTGCACGTGACGACGCAGACTGCCGCGGCGCCTTCGGCCGGGCCGACGGCCGATGACATCCAGCCAACCAAGAACGAGACCGCCGACCGCATAGCGACCGGCACGATCACCGCGCTGCCATTCGTCGCGCTCGGGATCGTCGGCTGGCAGCTCTGGAACTCGTGGCTCCACTGGAGCGACGTGGCGGTCTTCCTGATCATGTACGTGGTCTGCGCGATGGGCGTGACCGTGGGCTTCCACCGCCATCTGACGCACCGCAGCTTCAAGGCGAAGAAGCCCGTGCGCGCCGCGCTGACCGCGGCCGGCTCGATCGCGATCGAGGGCCCGGTGATCTCATGGGTCGCCGACCACCGGAAGCACCACGCCTTCTCGGATCAGGAGGGCGACCCGCACAGCCCCCACGTCGGTCACGGGAGCGGGTGGAGCGGCGCCCTGCGCGGCCTCTTCCACGCCCACGTCGGCTGGCTGTTCATCCACACGCAGCGCGGCAAACGCGACCGCTATGCGCCGGACCTGATCGCGGACCCGACGATCAGCTTCTTCGACCGAACCTTCCTCTTCTGGGTCTTCGCGGGGCTCGCGCTGCCCTTCGGCCTCGGTTTCCTGATCGGCGGGACGCTGATGACGGGGCTCACCGGCCTCCTCTGGGGGGGCGGCGTCCGGATGCTGGTGGTGCATCACGTGACCTACAGCATCAACTCGCTCTGCCACTTCTTCGGCCGCCGGGACTTCGAGACCGGCGACGAGTCGCGCAATCTCGCCTGGCTCTCGATCTTCACCTTCGGCGAGTCGTGGCACAACAACCACCACGCGTTCCCAACGTCGGCGCGGCACGGCCTGCGCTGGTGGCAGGTCGACCCGTCCTGGATCGTCATCCGCATCTTCGAGGCCACTGGGCTCGCGTGGGACGTCGTGCGGGTCGACGAGCGCCGGCAGGCACGCAAGGCGCGCGCTGCCGACGCCGTCTAGCCGGTTCTACTCCGAGGGCATCAGCACCCACAGCGCAACGTATGCGAGCGGCGTGAAGGCGATCGCGCCGGCGATGGTGACGACGCGGGCCACGAACGGGTTCATGCCATAGCGGCGGGCGAACGCGCCGCTGACGCCGGCGATTACCCGGTCGTCGCGACTTCGCGCGAGCCCTCGTTCACGGAACCAGGCACGAGCACCGTCTAGCGAGTTGTCGGTTGTCTTGGCGGTAGCTGTTTCGCTCATGGAAGGAGCATGCCGCGAGACACGCCTTCGGGCCAGGTGGGCAGCAGGGGTGGGGCGGTGCGGATAACCGCTCCCTAGACCGTCCGTACTGCAGCCGTGGCGGCCGCCGCCACGACGACGCAGGCGATGATCGACCCAGTCCGCCAGATGACGAGGCCACCCGCCGCCACGCCGACCGTGTCGGCATCGAATGCCAGGTGGTCGCCCTCAGCGAACGCCTGGGTGGCCACCAGCGCCGCCAGGAGGGCGGGCGAGAGCAGTATCACGACGCTCGTGAACCAGGTCGGCAGCTCGCGGCCGCCGAGCGCCACCGGGCCGGCCGCCTTGATGGCGGCCGTGATCAAGGCGCAGCCGGTGATCGTGATCGCCACGGTGCTCAGCGCGGCTCCCCCTCCGCCTCCTGGCGCTCCAGCGCTTCGGCCCGGGCGCGCCTGGTCAGGCCGACGAGCGAGGCGAGGCTCGCCACGAGCACGGGGATTCCCGGCGGCGCGATCGGCACCAGCACCACCGCAATCGTGGCGCCGAGTGCTGCGACGCCGCGCGCCCTCCCGCTGTGCAACTCGTTCAGGAGGAGCCCGAAGAAGAAGGCCGGGAAGATGGCATCGAGGCCGAGCGCGTCCGGGTCGCCGAGCTTGTCGCCCCAGATGGCGCCCACCGCGGTGCCGGCCACCCAGGTGACGTAGGCGATCGCGGAGGCGCCAAGCAGCAGGTGCTCGTCGAAGCTGCCGTCGCCACGCGACGACATGGCCCAGGAGGCGTCCACGACGGCCTGCCCCTTCGCCGCACGCTTCAGCGGGCCGCCGCTGAACGACGGGCCCACGGCGGCGCTCATCGGGAGGAAGCGCGAGTTCATCAGCGACGCCGCCGCCACCGCCGCGCCCGCGCCGCCCCCGGCGGCGATGATCGACACCGACGCGAACTGCGCCGAGCCCGCGAAGACGATCGCGGACATCACGATCGCCGCGATCTCGGAGAAGCCGGCCTCGTCGGCAAGGATGCCGAACGACGCCGCGAGGATGAACCCCGCGACGGCGAACGGGGCTCCCTGCCGCAGGCCGCGCCGGAAGCCCTCGCTGCGAATGACCCCGGTCAGTTCTCCACGAAGTAGCTGCCCGACTCGCCGCTCGAGAAGTAGCGCGCGGTGATGGTCTTCTTCCGCGTGTAGAAGTCGACCGCG
>Ga0105249_10000964_pt1 | contig 25455 bp, 24 predicted proteins | sample KBSS44metaG_FD_81522 | JGI IMG/M metagenome (GOLD analysis project Ga0105249, IMG submission 81522) | Switchgrass rhizosphere microbial communities from Kellogg Biological Station, Michigan, USA - KBS S4-4 metaG | ecosystem: Host-associated > Plants > Roots > Rhizosphere > Soil | place...
AGATCGTCGCTCGTACGTTCGAGACGCGAGCTGTAACCGTTGACGAACGTGTTGAACACGAGCTGGCTGGCGAAGCCGAGCAGATCGAGCGCGCGCGGCCGATCCTCTTTGAAGTACGCGCCTGTTGCCGCCCAGTTCTTGCGTTGCAGAATCTCGCGCTCGTCATCGGCCCGATACTCCGGATCGCGATGGCGCGAGAGCACGCGCTCCAGTTCTTTGAGGCTGGTCGCAACCGACGCGCTACCGTCGAATCCGAGCAGGTGGCGCTTGACCTTTTCGCTCGCGAAATCCGCGAGCATTTCGGAGGTTTCCATGATGTGCGAATCCGCGTCATGGACAACGCGTCCTTCTACATACGCCATTTCCCCTCTCCTCGAACCGTTGGTAAGCCAGTTTACATGCCGGACGCTATTGCGGCGGGAACGGCAGCGACGTGGCGTCGAACATCTTTACGTCGACACTCTTCGGCGGGTTCTTTCGCATTGCTTCATTGAACGTCGCCATGTGCGGCAGCGTGAAGTGCTTCTTCAACGCTTCGATGTCCTTCCAGTGCTCGATGATGCGGATGTTGGTAGGGTTGTTCAGCTCCGTGGAGAAGACGTACTCGATGCAGCCCGGCTCCGCCCGGCTCGCGTTCTCCATCGCTGCAACGGCAGCCTTCATCGCCGCGACCGTGCCTGGATTCGTTTCGATCTTCACGTTCAGAACGATCATGCTCGTGGTCCTCTCATTGTGTTTCCCCTCATCGGATCGGTTAGTCGGAGGCAGCGGCTCCGGCTGAATCTGCAGTGTCCCACAACGACGGCTGCAGCGCGCCGGTGGCATGTGCAAAGTGTTCTACCGAGTAGTCGACGCGCTCTTCGACCGTGAAGTGTTGCAGTTCGTCGAGCGATTCGACGTGTCGCAGCCGCGGCAGCAGCCCGCGGTCGTTCGCGACCTGGATCGTGAGTCCGGGGCGTGCATTCAGCTCCAGCAGCAGCGGACCGCGGGTGACGTCCAGCACCATGTCGGCGCCGAGGTAGCCGAGCCGCGTCACCTCATAACACCGCGCAGCCAGCGACAACAGCTGCCTCCAATGCGGCACTTCGATGTCCGACAGCGAATGGCCGGTGTCCGGATGGCGGTCGATCGGCCGGTTGAATTGCACAGCGGCGATGCTTCGGCCGCTTGCGATGTCGAGGCCGACGCCGACCGCACCCTGGTGCAGGTTAGCTTTGCCGTCGGATTCTTTCGTGGCGAGCCTCAGCATGCCCATGACCGGATAGCCCTTGAACACGATCAGGCGGATGTCGGGCACGCCTTCATAGCTGAGGTGTTCGAACGTCGCGTCGGTGGTCACCAACGCTTCCACAAAGGCGACATCGGTGCGACCGCCGAGCGAGTAGAGGCCGCTGATGATGTTTGACAGGTGCCGCTTCAGATCGGCGAGCGATAGCTGACTTCCGCTCGACTTCACGAGGTTGTCTCCGTCGTGACCGACGATCACGAGAATGCCTTTGCCGCCGCTGCCGCGCGCCGGTTTGATCACGAACTGCGTAAACTTCGCGAGGATCTGCTCGATGTGTTCGATCTCGTGCTGTAGCCGGATCACCAGCAGCAGTTCCGGCGCCGTGACGCCGGCTTTACGAACGAATATCTTCGTGAGCAGTTTGTCGTCGACGAGCGGATAGCGTTCGCGCGGGTTGTACCTACCGATGTAGGCGATGTTGCGGCAGTTCATTCCGAGGATGCCTTTGCGCCACAGCGTGATCGGGTTCGCCCACATCAGTCGTTGCCCATCATCGTCGAGAAGCGGCGCAGTTCGAGCAGCCGATACCCGGTGTAGCGGCCGAGCAGAAGGATCAGCGCCAGCACCACGAGATGCAGCTCCGGGAAATTGAAAGCGAGGTGTCGCGTCAGCGGTTGGTCCATGACGAGAAATGCGGTAACCGCCACGAACAGGCTGCCGCTACCCTGGATCAATACTTCCTTCGGACCGTCTTCTTCCCACAGGATCGACATCCGCTCGATCGTCCACGCGAGGATGATCATCGGGAAGAACGTGATCGTGAGTCCGGCCTCTAGACCGAGGCGGTAGCTCAACACGCTGACGATCGACATGATCGCCACGACCACGATGACGAGCGTTGCGATGCGCGCCACGAGAAGCAGGTTCAGCGTCGACAGATAGCTGCGGATGAACAGTCCTACGACGACCACCGTCAGAAAACTGATCACGCCGGGAATCAGCTGCGTCTGCAGAAACGCGAGCGCGATCAGCACCGGCATGAACGTGCCTGATGTCTTCAGGCCGACGAGCGTGCGCAACACGACCACCACGAGCGCGCCCACCGGCAGCAACATGATCAGCTTGAACATGTTCTGTTCTTCGACCGGCAGGCTGTACAGCGACAGACTCGGCGCGTCCATGCCTTGCGCATTCGAGGTCGCGAGCGACAGCGAAGGCCGCGACTGACTGATGATTGCGAAGCTGATACGGCTGCGCTTGCCACCGATCACGTCGAGTACGCTCGGCGTGTCGGTTTGCCACAGCAGCAGGTCGGACGTGTTGGTGATCAGCCCGGTGAGCGGATTGAACAGATGCCATCGGCCGTCCTGCCACACTTGCACGAGTTCGACGAGCGATTGCCTGCGCCGACCCTCCTCGAGAATCAGCGCCTCCACGCGACGCGCCGGTACGTTCGACAGCGCGAGCAGATCGCTGAACAGCGCCGGCAACGCGAAGCGATCGAGCAGCAGGGCCACGTTCTGGTCGTGCGGAATGACCGTCATCTCGCGAATGAGTTGTTGGGCCAGCGTCAGCGCGTCGGCAGATCGTGGCACCACGGCGTTGACGATCGCCTGCGCGGCGGTTGCGTACGGTTCGTCGAGCCGAACCGAAGCCACCGTGGGTTCGGGCTCCGCGTTGCGAATCTGGTTCGGGTCCGCTACCAGCTCGACCTTGTAGTAGAGGGTCTGTTCGCCGGTCACGTCGCGCTTCGACCAGCGCGCGTGACGTTGACCGTCGCTTTCTTCGATGACGAAGCCGTATCCGGACGACACCGTGTTCTCGTTGACGATGCGATAATCAGCCTGGTTCGACGGCAGGCTGAGGATCGCCTGTACCGGCACACCGTCACCCCAGAAGTTGATCTTCGTCTCGATCTGCCAGACCGTTTCCTGGGTGCCCGGCAGGAATGGAATGTTGAATTTGACGTGGCGGAAGAACGCGCTCGTCAGCCCCGCCACGACGAGCAACAGCACGAGGAACAGGAAGGGACCTCGTTGCGTCATGGTGTCGGCTTGGCGCCTTCGGTTGCCGGCACTTTGACGCGCGGCTGCACGTACCGCGCGCCGACTTCGACCAACGCGATGTCCTTCAGAAAACTTCGGCCGAGTATCACCGCGTGATCGGCGCGATCGGTGAGCACGAACCAGAACGTATCCTGCACGTCGCCTAGCTTGAGCCGCATCCGCACCACCGGCCGCTTGACGCCTTCACCGCCCCCCGACTGGACCGTTCGCACATGCCGCGAAACGCGCCGCTCCAGCGATATCGGCTCATCGGATTCCGGCGCGTGCAGTACGAATCTCACCCACGACTTGCTGTCACGTTCGAACTCGACGATCTCGTCGCCGAGCAGCGCATTGTTTGTGGCGGTCGTATCGATGCGCGCGTTCAGTCTAATGCCGGGCGGATCGAGCCATACCTGCTCCACGTCGCCGACGACCATCTTCGAACCGCTGATCATCACGCGCTGAATCTCCGGTTCCTTGCATTGCGCCTCGGCGCGCTGAGGCGCGGGACACAGGTCCTTCAGCGCTTCGGGCAATGTCGCAACGGCGCCTTCCACGCGCTCGATCGCGTGGGTCTGAACGTCGACTTCGGTCGTTACCGACTGCTGTTCGGTGCGCACGCCGGCGAGCGCGGTCTGCAAGCTGGCGAGCTCGCCGTTCAGCAGAGCGACTTCGGCCTTCAGTGCATCGAGCGATGGATTGACCACCGGCTCGGCGGGCGGAGCCGGTTGGATCGGCGCACAGCCGAGCGCCAGGGTCGCCACCAGCATGGCGACAACGAGCCCGGGCTGCACAGAGCCGATGCGCACGTCGAATGGGACCCCCGCGAACGAGGGTCGAATTCTACAGGATCATCCGCGCACGAGTTTGCCGGGGAGCGCACCGGTGTGTTCGCCGTCGGCGAAGATCGGCACGCCGCTCTTGATGATGTGCCTATAACCGTCGACGCGCTGGACCAGTCGCTTTCCGCCGGTGGGCAGATCGAAAATCGCTTCGGGCCGGTGCAACGTCAGCTTGTCGAAGTCGATGACGTTCACGTCGGCGAGTTTGCCCTCCGCTAACAGGCCGCGATCATTCATGCCGTATGCGGTTGCAGTATCGAACGACAGCTTCCTGACGAGGTACTCGAGGGGAAGGTGTTCGCCTTTCGTACGATCGCGCGCCCAGTGTGTGAGGATGAACGTGGGCATGCCCGCGTCGGCGATGACGCCGCAGTGCGCGCCACCGTCCGACAGGCCGAACATGATGTTCGGGTGCTGCATGTTGGCGCGGAAGAAATCGAAGTTGTACGTGCGGTATCCGCCGAGCGGTTGATAGAACAGCTCTTTGCCGCCGTGGTCGACCAGCATGTCGTACATGACTTCATACGCATCCTTGCCCGCGCGCTGCGCGATGCCGGCGATGCTGTCTTCGCGGTCGGGTTCATAATTCGGCTTCTCGCCGAGAGGGAAGATCTGCCACAACAGTTCGTCGAGGGTCGAAGCCGACAGCGTACGCGTCAATGTGCTGTGTTCGGCGAGAATCTTTGCCTTCACCGCCGGATCCTTCATGAGGCTAACGAGTTCGTCGAGCGGCAGCTGCTTGAGCTCGTTCGCGAACGTCGGATGGCGCATGAAGATGTGGAAGTTCGATTGCAGACCGTGAAGCACGCCGGTGGGACGGCCTGCCATCTGCGGACGTACTTCGATGCCCTGGAGGCGCGCTTGCTCCGCGATGTTGAACATCTTGTTGCCTTCGTACGCGCCGGCAGACGTTGCCACGAGGGTAACGGGCCGGCCGGTTTCTTCGGCAAATTGCGTGACCCACGCCCATTCGTCGTCGGTGCCGAGGTGGTCGGATACCAACTCGAACACGCCGTGATCGAGTCCCTTCATCGACAGGCCAAGCGCGAGCATTTCGTCGCTGCCGGCGAACGTGCCGGGCACGTGAATGCCGTGCTTGTCTTTGTGCAGCAGCGTGCGTGAACTCGAGAAACCGAGCGCACCGGCTTTGATGCCATCGCGGACGATTGCAGCCATCTGCTCGATCTCTTCGTTCGTCGGCAGATCTTCGGCGGTGTTGCAACGCTCGCCCATCACGTAAGCGCGTACCGCGCCGTGCGGCACCTGCGTCGCGATGTCGATCGTGCGCGGCAGTTCCTCGAGCGCGTCGAGGTATTGCGCGAAGCTCTCCCAACGCCAGTCGATGCCTTCGGCGAGCGCCGCGCCCGGAATGTCTTCGACGCCTTCCATCAGCTCGATCAGGAAACTCTCGTGGCCCGGCCGCACCGGCGCGAAACCGACGCCGCAGTTGCCCATCACGACCGTCGTCACACCGTGCCAGCTCGACGGCGCGAGAATCGGATCCCAGGTGGCCTGACCGTCGTAGTGCGTGTGCACGTCGACCCAACCGGGCGTGACGAGACAACCCTTTGCGTCGATCGTCCGTTTCGCCGGGCCGTCGATGCGGCCGATGGCGGTGATGCGATCGCCGTCGATGGCGATGTCGGCCGAAATGCGGGCGTTGCCGCTGCCGTCAACGACGGTGCCGTTGCGAATGATCAGATCGTGCACGGTGCTCTCCTCACGGTGTGCTATCGGCGGGAAGAAAAGGTACTAACCGACGTTAATGGATGTGAATTACGTTGTCCATGCACCGGCGGTTTTCGGCGGCGTGGTAACGCGATATAAGAACAGTCCCACGCGAGAGAAGAGGACTCTGCGAGTGGCGACGATCACGCGTGAATTTGCCGAGCCGAGCGGGGCGGTGCTGCGCTGGCTGCTCGACTCGGATCCGTCGATCCGATGGCAGGTCGCACGCGACCTCGTCGGCGAGTCCGAACGAACGGTTGCTTCCGAACGGTCGCGTGTCGCGGTCGAAGGCTGGGGTGCCCGTCTGCTCGCGCGTCAGAACGACGACGGCAACTGGGGCGGCGGTCCATGGGTTCGTCAGAGCTGGGCGTCCACGATGGAAACGCTGATGCAACTGCGCGAACTGGGTTTGGACCCTGTGAGCGCACCGACCCGCACGGCGATCGATCGGGTACGCGAGAAGAGCAACTGGGGGCCGTATCACGGCCACTCTCGGTTCTTCGACGGTGAGGTCGAACCGTGTATCAACGGTCGCGTGCTCGCCTGCGGCGCCTATTTCGGCCACGCGAGCGAGCGACTGGCCGACCGGCTTCTCGGCGAACAATTGCAGGACGGCGGCTGGAACTGCGATGCGCCGCCGAGCACGAAGTCATCTTTCAACTCGACCATCTGCGTACTCGAAGGGTTGCTAGAGTACGAGAAGGCGAACGGCGCGCCGACCGCCGTGAAGGATGCGCGCCTGCGCGGCCAGGAGTATCTGTTGGAACGGAAGCTGTTCAGATCGCTGACAAGCGGCATGGTGATCGATCGCGACAGGAAGAGTCACGACGACTGGAGAGAGTTCTCGTTTCCGACGCGGTGGCACTACGACATCCTGTGGGGTCTCGACTATCTGCGCAAAGCGGGAGCCCGTCCCGACGAGCGGGTCGCCGAAGCGATCGACGTGGTAATAGGCAGGCAAGATGAAAAGGGCCGATGGCCGCTCGACCACCGTCACGAGGGCAAAGTGCACTTCGTCATGGAGGGCCGACCGGGAACGGCGAGTCGCTGGAACACCCTGCGCGCGATGCGGGTATTGAAATGGTATTCAGGGCGCGATTGATTGCTGTCGCGAAGTCGATACACACACCGCAGAACCAGGTGCCTTCGCACGACCGCGCGAACTCACCGGCCAAACGCCCACGCGACCATTAATGGAAACTCTTGTCGCCACATTGCGTGGTCGTGTCCCGCGACCCTCTCGCTCATGACGACGTCAGCACCTGCGCCGCGCAGCGCGGCCGCCCACCGAGCCGCGTTGTCGAGGAAAAACGGTTCGAGCGTGCCGGCGAAGAGGTAGGTGCGCGGCAACGCGGTCGGCATTACGTCAGGTGGTTTGTACCCCCCGCCCGGCGAGCCCGAGAAGATCGCCCCGTAAAGGTCTGGATGCCGAAGGCCGATGGCGAGCGCGAGTTCCCCACCTGCTGAAACGCCGAACACCGCCGTGCGCTCGGCGGACAGAGTGACTCCGAAACGCGACCGCGCCCACGCGCCGACGCTGTCGACGAAAAACCTCTCGTGTGCGGCAAACCGTTCCGGATCGAAGCCCGGCGAGTACTCGTGAAGCCGCAGCGTCTCGTCGGCGACGCGGTGTGCGCCGATGATCATGGTCGACGGCACGTCCGCTGCTTCGAGAACTCCGCCCCATTGCGAGATCAGCTGACCGTCACCAGCGAATACGATCGCCTCGGGCGGATCCGGTGGGATGTACACGGTGACCTGCCGACCGTCGTCATAGTCGAACGTCTCGGTGACGAGTTCGCCGGCGCTCGTAGGGGGCTGTCCCTCGGACGATTCGTTCACGGGTTCACCTCACGCCGTCACGTCGCCACAGCGTGCCACATCGCTGCAGCGTTGCGTGACAAACGCGTCCGTCCTGTCCTATCCCGGCCATACTCGAACTGTTGATACTGTACGTATATACAGTTACTGTGGCTGTCCGCTTTCGGGAGTACGCGATGATGTCAGTGCAATCGAAGCCGCTGCTGATCAAAGGACGTGGCGCGCTGTCGAACCCGGCCGGACGCTTCGAACAGCGCACCAGTGAGATCGTGGACGACGGGTGGGGCGAAGACCCGACGCCCGATACGCAGCCGGCCACGCAGCTGTTCGCCGACAAAACCCGCAACATCATCGCGCGCAATCAGTCGCCCGATGTGCCGTTCGATCAGTCGATCAATCCGTACAAGGGCTGCGAGCACGGTTGCGTGTACTGTTTCGCGCGCCCGAGCCATGCGTATCTCGACCTGTCGCCCGGCATCGATTTCGAGACCAAGATTTTCTATAAGACGCACGTGCCCGAGCGGCTGGTCGAAGCGTTCAGTCGGCCGGGATACGTCTGCAGCACGATCGCGATGGGCGCCAACACCGATCCGTATCAGCCGGTGGAAAAGCGGCTGAAGATCACACGACAGATCCTGACGCTGTTGCTCGACTGGCGCCACCCGGTGTCGATCGTCACCAAAGGCGCGCTCGTTCTGCGCGACATCGACCTGTTGCGCGACATGGCAGCGCTCGACCTCGCCTCGGTCACATTGAGCATCACCACGCTCGACAACGGCTTGAAGACCTCGTTGGAACCACGCGCCGCGGGACCGGCGGCGAGGTTGCGTTGCGTGCGCGAATTGTCGGCGGCGGGCATACCGGTGAGCGTGCTGATGGCGCCGGTGATACCGGGAATCAACGACGAGGAAATCGAGGCGATCGCCGCAGCCAGTGCGCAAGCCGGTGCGCGCAGCATCGGCTACGTGTTGTTGAGGCTGCCGTACGAAGTGAAGGACCTGTTCCGGGAATGGCTCGACACGCACGCGCCGGAAAAGGCCGGCCGCGTGATGAAGCTGATCCGGGAGATGCGCGGCGGCAAGGACTATGACTCCGAATGGGGTCAGCGAAAACGAGGAACAGGACCGTTTGCGGATCTGTTGTCGCGGCGCTTCGAACTCGCGCGCCAGCGGCATGGGCTCGACAGTTCGCGAATGCCGCCGTTGCGCACGGATCAGTTCCGCAATCCGAACGCCGCGTGTCAGTCCGATCTGTTCAGGTGAAATCGCAGTGACGTGCGATCGCGGGTCGCGTTCGCAGGTCGGAGCCACGATACTTGCGTCGTCCGTAAACGCCGGAACGTTCGACGACATCGTGACCGGTTCCAAAACGTTCCAACTGAACTATCGCAACCGTCCGGTCGAGCTCGAAATCGTCGGCGACAGAGAGCTGGTGCTGCGCCTCGACGGGGTCGTTCGCAAACGACGCGATCGTGAAGGCGTCAGTTGCGTGTACGTGTGGACGAACATCGAGCTGCACTGGGAAGAACACCATTTCATCGAGGCGCGCTGGTGGCCGGAAACGCAGCGAATCCATCTCACCGTCAATGGAACGACGCTGCTCGACGTCACGCTGCCTGGTGAATCCGGTTAGCGTCGCCCGGCGGCGCCCTGCTGCGCGCGTTCAACAGCGTGGATTTCTGAATCGGCTTGGTGACGTAGTCGGTCATGCCGGCTTCTTCCGCGCGGCGCCGGATTTCCGGCATCCCGCGCCGGTCAGTGCGGGTGGGCCGGTCCGAATATCGCGGCGCGCCATCCGGCGCGGCTGAATCGCTCGAAGCGACCCTCGGGTTGTGCCAGCCGGTCGGCGATTGCGTAGTAGACCGCCGGATTGAAACCGAGGCCGCAATGGCTGCCGTACACCTCGATGTTGTCGGTGAGCGGACTCGGCTCTTCCATCGCCATCCGCCACGCCACCACGCCGTCGGTGCGGCTGTAGATGGCCGTGCTCGGGATGTCGGCGCGCGGCGGACTGCCGCCGAACGGACTGCCGAGCGTGATCACCTGACGCACGTGGTCCAACGCGCGCTTGGCGAGATTGCGCGCGTGCACGCCGCCCAGACTCCAGCCGACCAGGCTCGCCCGCTTGCCGGCGTTGCCGGTCACTCGCTCGAGTTCGCGGTGCAGCGCGTCGAACGCGCCAACCTCGCGCAGTCCCAGGTTGCGGCCGAGATTCCACGGCCGTGCGTCGTAGCCGATCGAACGCAGGTATCGGCGCAGCAATCGCGTCGACTCGTCGCTCGCGGTAAACCCCGGCATCACGATCACCGGATGTCCGTCGCCGCGTTCTACTAATTGCAGATACGGCGCCGACGCTGCGAGCGAGCCCATCTCCAGCATGGTGCGCGGCAGTTCGAGCGCGCCCAAAAAGGCACGCGGGGCTTCGGTGACGGGCATCGATGAACCTGGTTCAGTAGAAAAGACGATGCCGATGCTGCACAGCAACATCGTCGAAGTAAATCAGTTTTTGCGTCGTACCGAGGGCGTTTACCTCCGCGAACGTGAAGTCGATCGCGGTGATGGAAGATGTTGTCTCTCGAGGACTGAGCCGCGGTGCAGGTGGGGTGACTTCGTGACGGCGAACTTGAACGACTTCACCGCCACCAGCGTGCCGGCCGACGAGCTGTCGATGGAGAACGACTAGAACGGCAGCGGGCGAGGCGTAGCATGAATGGCTGGAACCTGGGGAGGAGAGCCGCATGGAACAGCTGTCGGGGCAGGACGCGTCGTTCCTTTATGCAGAGTCCAAGCACGCGCCGTTGCACGTCGGGTCGGTCGCCATCTACGACCAGTCCACCGTGCCGGGCGGGGTGCTTCGGTTCCGCGAGATCCTGAACTACAACGCGCAACGGCTCCATCTGACGAAGACGTTGAGGCGCAAGGTGGTGCGCGTGCCGTTCGACGTCGACCATCCCTACTGGGTGGACGACAAAGACTTCGATCTCGAATACCACATCCGCCACATAGCGCTGCCGCAACCGGCGGACTGGCGACAGTTGTACATCCTGGCGTCGCGCATCCTCGCGACGCCGCTCGACATGTCGAAGCCGCCATGGGAGTCGTATTACGTCGAAGGACTGGACCACGTCGAAGGGTTGCCGCCGCGCTGCTTCGCGGTGATCACCAAGACGCACCACTGCGCGATCGATGGCGCTTCCAGCGTCGAACTCGCCGAGTTGCTGCACGACCTCACGCCGGAACCGCGGCAGATACCGCCACCGACCGAGGTATGGCGCGGCGAAGACGATCCGCCGGTTGCCGAACTGATGCTGCGCAGCTTCGCCAACAACGCGCTGCAGCCGGTGCGCGCGGCCGAAACGTTCGCGCGGTCGCTTCCCGGAATGGCAAAGGCGATGTCGAGCCTCGCCGATCGACAGGTGCAGGCACCGGTGTTGATTCCGCGCACGCGATTCAACAAGACCATCACGGCACATCGCGTGATCGGCTTCTGCCGCTTCAGCCTCGACGAGATGCGCGCGATGCGCAAAGGCGTGAAGGGTGCGACGGTCAACGACGCCGTGGTCAGCCTGTGCGGCGGCGCGTTGCGCAAGTACCTCACGGCAAAGGTGGAGTTGCCGGCCGAATCGCTGGTGGCGATGGCGCCGGTCAGCGTGCGCGGCGCGGATGAGAAGGGCGAGATGGGCAATCGCGTTTCGGGAATGATGATCTCGATCGGTAGTCACATCGAAGATCCGCGCGCGCGGTTGGCTCACGTTCAGACCAGCTCCGCGCAATCGAAGGCGCTGACCAACGCCATTGGGGCGCGGCAGATGACCGACGCGATGCGCTTCATTCCCGGATCGCTGATGGTGATGGGCACGCGCTTCGCCAGTCAGATGGGCATCGCAAACGTGCAGAATCCGGTCTACAACTGCGTGATCACCAACGTGCCGGGGCCACAGGTGCCGCTGTACTCGATGGGCGCAAAGCTGCTGACGACGATCGGGTTCGGGCCGCTGACCGACGGCGTAGGGTTGATGTTTCCGGTCGGCAGCTATTGCGGCGAGTTCATGGTGTCGTTTACGGCGTGCCGCGAGATGCTCCCCGATCCCGAGTTCATGGAACAGTGCATTCGCGACACGTACGCGCAGATGCGATCGACGCTGCTGTAGGCCGGGCGCGACTTTGTCGCGCCGTTAGATCACCACTGTTTGCCGATCCCGCCTCGATGCCCGAAGAACGCCGCCGGCCAGTTGCGTCCGGTGATCATCGCTTTATCGACGTCCTCTTCCGTTGCGAGACCGTCGTCGACGATCTTCTTGGCTTCGCGATACGCCGCCGCGAAGACTCGATTCAGAATGAAGCCGTAGGTGCCGGGCGCGTCGCGCACCATCGAAACGGCGCGCCCGGCCTTCTCCGCCACGCCGCGCGCGGTGTCGATCGTCGTTTGGCTCGTCTGCGGCGTATAGATGACCTCGCACATCCGCATCACCGGCACCGGATTCGAGAAGTGCATGCCGACGCACACGGTCTGACGCTTCGCGGGCAGCGCCTTGACGATGTCCGCGATCGGAAAACCGGACGTGTTCGATGCGAGTATCGCTTCGCTCTTGATGATCGAATCGAGTTCGCCGAAGACGCGCTGTTTCAATTCGAGTTTCTCGGGCACCGCCTCGATGACGAGGTCGCAGTCGCGTAGATCTTCGAGCGACAGCGTGTAGCCGATGCGTTCGATGGCGGCGACGGCCAGATCGAACCCGAGCTTGCCGCGCTCCACCGATCGTTTGAGGCTCCATTTCCGATCGACGATCTCGGCGCGCGTTTCATCGAGGATCTGTTGGGTCAGATCGCGGATGGTGACGCGGTAGCCGGCGAGCGCAAGCACCTGCGCGATACCGCCGCCCATCACGCCGCCGCCGACGATTCCGATGCGTTGCACCGCATGCAGTTCCATGTTCGTTTCCCCTTCGACTGATTGTGCCGGCAAGCATAGCCGCGGCGCCTGCGCCCGAGCGAAGAGATTTGGGTATGATCGCGACCGGTCGAAATTCGGGGGGGATGACCATGCAGGACACCAGCCGCGCCACCATGCTCGATCTGCTCGGCCGCCAACGCGCCGACTACATCAAGCATGGCGAAGTCGACGCCGCGACACGTATCGATCGCCTCGATCGCGCCATTGCGTTGTTGGTCGACCATCAACAGACGCTGGTCGAGGCGCTCTCTGCCGACTTCGGCCATCGGTCGCGGCACCAGTCGCTGTTCACCGATATCGCCGCATCGATCGGTCCGTTGAAGCACGCGAAGAAGCATCTCGCCGGGTGGATGAAACCGGAGAAGCGCAAGGTGGACTTCCCGATGAACCTGCTCGGCGCAAGGGCGCGCATCGAGTATCAGCCGCTCGGTGTCGTCGGTGTGATCAGCCCGTGGAATTTCCCGGTCAATCTGACGTTCACGCCGCTGGCCGGCGTCCTCGCGGCAGGCAACCGCTGCATGATCAAACCGTCGGAATACACGCCCGCCACCTCGCAAGCGATGGCGGAACTCATCGCCGGCGCGTTCGACGAACTCGAAATTTCGGTCGTGGTCGGCGGTCCGCAGACCGGCGCCGATTTCGCCGGCTTGCCGTTCGACCATCTGTTGTTCACCGGTGCCACGTCGGTTGCCCGTCACGTGATGCGCGCGGCAGCAGACAACCTGGTGCCGGTCACGCTCGAGCTGGGCGGCAAGTCGCCGGTGATCGTCGGGCGCTCGGCCGACATCGAGAAGACCACCGACGCGATCATGGCCGGCAAGATGATGAACGCCGGTCAGATCTGCCTCGCGCCCGATTACGTGTTCGTGCCGAAGGAAAACGTTGGCGAGTTCGTCGAATCGACGCAGCGCTCGGTGAAGAAGATGTTCGCGAACCTGCTCGAGAACGACGACTACACGTCCATCGTCAATCAGCGTCATTTCGATCGTCTCAACGACTACGTCGAAGACGCGAAGCAGAAAGGTGCGCGCGTGGTCGAAATCAACCCGGCCAACGAAGACTTCAGGCAACAACCGCACCACAAGATTCCGCCGACGCTGATCCTCGACGCCAACGACTCGATGAAGGTGATGCAGGACGAGATCTTCGGACCGCTGATGCCGGTGCGGACGTACGACGATCTCTCGGAGGCGGTCGACTACGTGAACGAACACGCGCGCCCGCTCGGGCTGTACTACTTCGGCAGCGATGAGCGCGAGCAACGGCGCGTGCTGTCGCACACGACGTCTGGCGGCGTCACGGTGAACGACGTGATCATGCACGTCGCGCAGGAAGATCTGCCGTTCGGCGGTGTGGGTCCTTCCGGCATGGGCGCGTATCACGGTCGCGACGGATTCAAGGCGTTCAGTCACGCGAAATCGATCTTCACGCAGTCGAAGATCGATCTGGCCGGGCTCGTCGGCTTGCGACCTCCGTATGGCGAGAAAATCGAGAAGCTGCTGAAAACACAGATCGGCAAATAGCCGGCGTCGCCTCGGGGCCGGCTTCGCGGCCGGGCAGGCTCGTTGGGAATGGGGAGTGTGATTTGAAAATAGACGACACGACGCGGCGGTACGTGCTGGGCGTTCTCGTGGTTGTGTACACGTTCAACTTCATCGACCGGCAGATCCTGTCGATTCTGCTCGAACCGATCAAACTCGACCTCGGCCTGTCGGATACGCAGCTCGGTCTGCTCACCGGGTTTGCGTTCGCGTTCTTCTATGCCTTCCTCGGGATGCCGATCGCGCGGATCGCCGATCGCAGTAACCGACGCAATCTGATCGCGGTATCGCTCACGGTCTGGAGCGCCATGACGGCGCTGTCGGGGCTTGCGCTGAACTTCTGGCATCTGCTGATTGCGCGGATCGGCGTCGGTGTGGGTGAAGCGGGCTGTTCACCGGCGTCACACTCGATGATCGCGGACTACTACTCTGCGAAGTCGCGTGCCACCGCGCTCGGCATCTACTCGCTCGGCATCCCATTCGGGATCCTTTTCGGGTTCTACATGGGCGGCACGATCAACGAGATGTTCGGGTGGCGCGCCGCGTTTTTCATCGTCGGTGTGCCGGGGTTGTTGCTCGCGCTGGTCGTGCGATTCACGGTACGAGAACCGACGCGCGGAATGGCCGAAGGCCGTTCGGCGGCGACGACGCAGCCGACCGTCGGCGAAACCTTCAGCTATCTGCTCGCGAAGCGTTCGTTCCGGCATCTCGCGCTCGGCGGTGCTCTGACCGCATTCGTCGGATACGGCTTCGTCAACTGGACGCCGTCTTTCCTGATCCGATCGCACGGCATGAGCACGGCGGAGATCGGCAAATGGCTGGGCCTCATCATCGGCGTCGCCGGCGGCGTCGGTATCTCGTTGGGCGGATTTCTCGCCGATCGGTGGGGTCGCCGCGACGTGCGCTGGTACCTCTGGATCGTCGCGGTCGCGCTGATCCTCGCGTTGCCGTTCTCGATCGCCGCCTTTCTGGCGCCGTCGCCGACGCAGGCGCTGCTGTTCCTGATCGTTCCGGTGCTGCTCGGCAACTTCTATCAAGGGACGACGTTCTCACAGACGCAAGGGCTCGTCGGGTTGCGGATGCGCGCGGTCGCGGCCGGCGTGCTGCTGTTCATCCTCAACATCGTCGGGTTGGGGGCGGGGCCCCTCGTCGTCGGCTTCCTGGCCGATCAGCTGATGCCGCGATACGGTGCCGACTCGCTGCGCTATGCCCTGCTGGTGTGCTCGGTGGTGAACGTCTGGGCGGCCGCGCACTACTACATGGCCGGCAAGTATCTCGAGAACGATCTGGAAAAAGTCTGACGGTGCGATAATGCGACGTTAGGTTGCCGCGGTAACGTCATGGTCGCATCGAATTTCGAATCCGAAGCCGAACGCTTTCATCGCGACGGCTTTCTCGTCGTCCGTCAGCTCGCGAGCGCCGAAGAGTGCGTCGCGCTGCGCGCGCTCGCCGATCGAATGCTTGATCCGCTGCAAGGACCGGTCGAGTTCGAAGCCGACGTCGGCTACCCCGGCGCGCCCAGGTCGATGCTCGACGCCGGCGGTGCGACGCCGCGACGTCTGTTACACGCCTATTCCCGCGACGCGTTGCTGCGCGCGTGGGCGTGCGATCCGCGCGTGGGCACGCGATTGAAGGCGATCTTCGGCGGCCGCGCGCCGTTCGTCTCGCAGTGTCACCACAACTGCATCATGACCAAGCACCCGGGCTTTTCGAGCCTCACGTCGTGGCACCAGGACATTCGCTATTGGTCCTTTCAGCGCGCGGACCTCGTTTCGACCTGGCTTGCACTCGGCCCTGAACGAAAGGCCAACGGCGCTTTGCTGGTGATTCCCGCGAGCCATCGGCTGCAGGTCGACGCGTTGCGCTACGACCAGGCACTGTTCTTGCGCACCGATCTACCTGAGAACCGCGAGTTGATCGACAAGGCACAGATGGTCGAGCTCGACGCGGGCGACATGCTGTTCTTCCATTGCCGGCTGTTCCACGCTGCCGGACGCAACGAGACCGATGCGCTGAAGTGTTCGCTGGTGTTCAGCTATCACGACCAATTCAATCAGGCGAACCCCGGCACCCGGTCGGCGGTCTATCCATCGATTGCATTGCCGGTGTGAGGCGCGACAGCCATGGACGACGATGACGAGGCCTTTCGAGCGGCGATGACCGACGTGGCGCGGCTCAACGTCGCGCCGAAACCGGCGAAGCCACGCACCGGACCCACATTGAGCCAGCGTGCGCATCGAGAACAGGCGGAGTGCGAACGCCGCGCGGTGGTCGATCCCAATTACCTGACGCTGGGAGAGGTCAAACAGCTCGCGCCGCACGAGCTCGTCAGCTGGAAGAAGGACGGCGTGCAGGAAGGCGTGTTCAGGAAGTTGCGGCTCGGCGAATACCCGCTCGAAGGGCGGCTCGACCTGCACCGCAAAACGGTGAAGGAGGCGCGCGAGGCGTTGTTCGACTTCACCCGCATGGCGGTTGCGAAAGGCTGGCGCTGCGTGCTGATCAATCATGGACGCGGCGAACGCAGTCCGACACCGGCGCGGATCAAGAGCTACGCGATCGCGTGGCTCGCGCAAATGCCGGAAGTGCTGGCCTATCACCATCCGGAACGCCGTCACGGCGGCGCCGGTGCGGTGTACGTGCTGCTACGGAAGTCGCCGGCGAAGCGCGAAGAGAACCGCGAACGTCACGGGCAGAAGAGTTCCGAGTAAACCCTGCAGGCTCAGCGGCACTTGTAGACTGTGAAGGACTGCGTGCCTTCGGAAGAAGGCTGGCCGTTCTGCACGATCGTGTCGCCGCCGATCTGCGCGGCCCGGTTGCGCGCGAGCGTGACCTGTTCTTCGCGCATCACGCCTTTGTTGCGCGGAATTCCGGCGGCGGTCGCCTGGGTACTGGCGACGGCGATGCCGACTTCCTGACAGGCGCCGACCTCGGCCGCGGTGGCTTCGCGAACCTGCTCACCGCCGGGCGTGGTCTTGACCCAGGAGCATCCGGTGACAACGAATGTCGCCGACGCGACGACGATGGCGAGAGTACGTCTCATCAGAGAACTCCTTTGTCGAGGTCGAGGCTGCCGCGCGAGAGGTTGATGCGCAGCACGTCGCTGGCGCCTTCGGCGAGTCGCAGCGAACGCACCTCGCGATACAACTGTTCCAGTGGATGACCGACCGTGAGCGCTTTGCCGCCGACCAGTTGAATGGCGCCGTCTACCACGTCGCTCAACGTTTCGGTCGCGTACACCTTGCAAGCGATCCCCTCATTGACGATGTTCGCACCGGATTCGCCGAGGCGGGCGGTTCGATACAGCATGCTGCGCGCGGCATAGGTGCGAATCCGCAGATCCGCATAACGCAACCGGACGCCTTCGCGGGCGCCGAGCGGTTCGCCCGAGTGGTGCGGCGCCTTCAGATGGCGCGTCGTGAAATCGATTGCCCAACGAGCGAGCCCGACCGCTTCGGCCGCGATCAGCAAACGCGTGTCGCCGATCTGCCTCATGGCGCGCGGCAGCCCTTCGCCCGGACGACCGATGATGTGATCGGCCGGTACGCGCGCTTCGTCGAAGCGGAACGCCGCGTGATGGCTGCCGTCGAGCGATTCGAAACGGTGTTCGAGTACCACGCCGGGTGCATCGGTATCGATCACCAGCATCGCGCGACCCTGACCCGGTAGCTCGACGAGTGCGTTCAGGAAGTCCGCGCTGCCGCCGCCGGTGACGTAGGATTTGCGTCCGCTCACACGCAGTCCGTCGGAGTCGGGCACCGCGCGCGTGAAATGCGCGGCGTCGTCGGGCTCGGTGAACGCGAAACCCGCGCGCTTCTCGCCGTTTAGCAACGGCAGCAGGTACTGGGAACGCAGCGGCTCGGCGCAGCCCGCGAGCACACCCGGACCCGGGCCGAACGCGTAATGGGCGAGTCCGGTGTTGAATCCCGCGAGCGTGTCCCGCACCACCGTCAGCGCGAGCAGACCGGCTTCGGTGCCGCCGACCGAGCGCGGTTGCGTCATCGCGAAGAAGCCCTCTTGCCGTGCCGCACGCACAACATCGGCGCGCACCGTCGCCTCGGCTGAACCCGCGGCCATTGCAAGCTTGTTGGGAACGAGAACGTCGCGTGCAAACCCTTCGGCGCGGTCGCGAAGCGCTACCAGTTCACCCGAGATCGACTCCGGCATTAGGGGACCGTTTGCGAAGCAAGTTTCGAAGGCGGCTACTTTACCATTGAAGGTCGATGCGGCAGCGCCCCTCAGTCTCAGTGCGTTTACGGCATCGAAATTCGATGCGCGACCAAGTATCCTCGCGCCCTGCGAATGATAGACAACCCGTCTCACCGTCAATTGCCCGTCGAGCTGTAGGAGAAAAGTGGATGAGCCCCATCAGGGTTGCCGTCGTCGGAGTCGGAAACTGCGCGAGTTCGTTGATCCAGGGCGTCCACTATTATCGTGACAAAACGCCGGAGACCGCCGTCGGCCTGATGCACTGGCGGATCGGCGAGTACGGCCCGTCGGATCTGGAAATCGTCGCCGCTTTCGACATCGATGCGCGCAAGGTGGGACGCGACGTCAATGAAGCCGTCTTCGAATTGCCGAACTGCACCGAAGTGTTTTGCAAAGACCTGCCGCGCAGTGGCGTGAAGGTGCGCATGGGCCGCGTGCTCGACGGTTTCTCGGAGCACCTGCAGGAGTACCCGGACCATCAGACCTTCGTTCGCGCCAACGAGCCCGAAGCGGAGCAGGCGGACATCGTCGCGGCGCTGCGCGCGTCGCGCGCCGAAGTGATGCTGAACTACCTTCCGGTGGGTTCCGAGGAAGCGGTGCGGTTCTACGCGGAATGCGCGCTCGAGGCGGGCGTGGCGCTGGTCAACTGCATGCCGGTGTTCATCGCCAGCGATCCGGTTTGGGCGCAGCGTTTCCGCGAAGCGGGGCTGCCGTTGATCGGTGACGACATCAAGGCGCAACTCGGCGCCACCATCACGCATCGGATGCTGACCGATCTGTTCCACAAACGCGGCGTCAAACTCGAACGCACGTATCAGCTGAATACCGGCGGCAACACCGATTTCCTCAACATGCTGAACCGGTCGCGCCTGCGATCGAAGAAGACATCGAAGACCGAAGCGGTGCAGTCGGTTGCTGAAGAACGGCTCGACGACGACAACATCCACATCGGCCCGAGCGACTACGTGCCGTGGCAGAAAGACAACAAGGTCTGCTTTCTGCGCATGGAAGGAAAGTTGTTCGGCGATGTCGCGATGAATCTCGAGCTGCGGCTGTCGGTCGAAGATTCGCCGAACTCCGCCGGCGTGGCCATCGACATGGTGCGTTGCGCGAAGCTCGCCATCGAGCGTGGCCAGTCGGGCGTGCTCGACGGTCCGGCTGCATACTTCTGCAAGCATCCGCCGCGGCAATACACCGACGATCAGGCGCACCAGATGACGGAAGCGTTCATCGCCGGTGCGCCGGTCAGCGTGACGGTGGAACGCGAAGCACGCCTGACGAGTGAAGCCGAGCGCAAGCGCCGGCTCGTCTGATACACGTCGTCATTTCCTCGCGATCACGACGCATCGCACCGGTGCGGGATGGCCTTCGAACGTGCGGGTCGAGTCGGTCGCATCGAGACCGTCGGCGAGCGACGTGAAGCGCATCCATGGAGTCGTGCGTTGTTCGGCCACCGTCGTCGGCGTGACGTCGACCACGCGGATCGCGCTGTAGCCGGAGTCGGCAATCCACGACTCCAGCGTGCGCCTTGCCGGTATGTGCCAGACGTTGCGCATGCGCGCGTAGCGTCCATTCGGAATCAGCACCTCGGTCGACCCGTCAGCGACGATCAACGTTTCGAGCACTAGTTCGCCGCCCGATCGCATGTGCGCATGCAACGCGCGAAGGTGCTCGGCCGGGTCGCGTCGATGGTAGAGCACGCCCATCGACAACACGGTGTCGAAGGCTTCATGCCCGGGCAGGTCCTCCAGTCGAATCGGCAGCAGCGCGTGACTGAACGATGGACGCGCGCGCATCAGGTACCGGGCCACCGCCAGATACTGCATCGAGTAGACGATCGTTGGATCGATGCCGACTACCCGTGCGCCCGCCTGGCACAAGCGCCATCCGTAGTAGCCGTTGCCGCAACCGACGTCGAGCACGTTCCGTCCGCGAAGGTCGCTGAGGTGCGGTTCGACGCGGCTCCACTTCCAGTCGCTGCGCCACTCCGTATCGATGTCGACGCCGAACAGCGAGAACGGTCCTTTGCGCCACGGATGCAGCGCCAGCAGACAGCGGTGCAGCACCTCGCGCGCGGATGCGTCGAGTTCGGACGAACTGCCGATGCGAACGGTCGCCCCTACATCGATGTCGTTGGTGCGAACGTCGGGCATCGCGTCGATCGCGGTGAGCCACTTCGCGCTATCGCCATGTCTGTCGAGGCTGTGCGCCAACAGCTGTGAGAGGGTGCGCCACTCCGGAAGTGAAACGGCAGCGCGTTGCCACAACGCAGAGATGAGCTCGCGGGCGGTCACGGCATCGCGACGAACGACACCCAGTTCAGACATCGGAACCACGCGTGCACGCGACTGAATCCGGCGCGGCGCAAACGTGCTTCGTGGTCTTCGATGCGGTCCGGGATCAGTACTTTCTCGAGCGCGGTGCGCTTCTGCGCAACTTCGAGCGCGCTATAGCCGTTCGCGCGTTTGTATGCGGCGTGGGTGAGCTCGAAGTAGCTGTGTTCCCAATCGTCCGCGAAGCGCACCTTTTCGGAAACGATCAGTACGCCGCTGGGATCGATGCCCTGTCGAATGCGCCGCAGTAACCCCAGTCGGTCGCCGCTCGGCACGAATTGCAGCGTGTAATTCATCACCACCGCGCAGGCATTTTCGATCGGCACGTCGCGCAGGTCCGCGTGTACCCATTCGATACGCCGCTCGGTTCCGTGCAACTCTCGCGCGCGATCCAGCATGGCGGTCGAACTGTCGACCGCCACGATCCGACAATCCGGCGTTTCGAGTTGCTGCAGAATCGCGAGCGCTGTGGCGCCGAGCGAACAGCCGAGGTCGTAGCAGATCGCGCCCGAACGCGCGTGTCGCGCAGCGATCAAACCAGTGATCGGAACGACCGTTTCATAGCCGGGTACGGAGCGGCGAATCATGTCCGGGAAAGCGGCGGCTACCGTTTCGTCGAACACGAAGTCGACGATCTGGCTGCGTGGGCTGCGGAACACCTCGTCACGCATTCGTCATCTCGTGGTCACAGGAGGGCAACATGATAAGCTCTCCCGCCGTTGACGACCCTCTGAATGCGCGCGCGATGAACGCACCTACCCCGAATCTCGCCAGCCCGGAGCTGTACATCAACCGTGAGCTGTCGCAGCTCGAGTTCAACCGCCGCGTACTCGAACTCGCCAAAGACGACGACGTGCCGCTGCTGGAACGGTTGTCGTTCCTGTGCATCGCCAACTCCAACCTGGACGAATTCTTCGAGATCCGCGTTGCCGGATTGATCCATCAGCAGGCATTCGGCGCGGCGCAGCGCGGTCCCGAGAACCTGTCGCCAGCGGAACAGTTGCGGGCGATCTCGCAGGTGGCGCACGAACTGCTCGATGAACAGTACCGCGTGCTGAACGAGTTGCTTCTGCCGCGCCTCGATGCCGAAGGGATCCGTTTCATTCCGCGCGATCGTTGGAATCAGAAGCAGTCGCAGTGGCTGCGCCACTATTTCACGCACGACCTCGTGCCGATCCTGAGCCCGGTGGGACTCGACCCCGCGCATCCGTTTCCGAAGGTGCTGAACAAGGGTTTGAGCTTCATTGTGACGCTCGAAGGCAAAGACGCGTTCGGGCGCGCGAGCGGCAAAGCGGTGGTACAGGCGCCGCGTTCGTTGCCGCGACTGGTACGGCTGCCGGCGTCGATTGCGCAAGCGCCATACGACTTCGTGTTCCTGTCGTCGATCGTTCACGCCAACGTCGGCGATCTGTTCCCCGGCATGAAAGTCACCGGGTGCTATCAATTCAGGGTCACGCGCAACAGCGATCTTTTCGTCGACGAGGAAGAGGTCGACGATCTGTTGCGGGCGTTGGAGGGCGAACTGCCGACGCGCCGGTTCGGCGACGAGGTGCGTCTCGAAATCACGCACGACTCGCCGGCCGAAATCAGCGCGTCGCTGATGGCCGAGTTCGGCCTCACCGAGAACGACATCTATCTGTGCCGAGGCCCGGTGAACCTGAATCGTCTGTCGGCGCTGCCTGATCTGGTCGACCGGCCCGACCTGAAATTTCCGGGATTCATTCCCGGAATGCCGGAGCGGCTGAAGGAGAACAAGGATCTGTTCGACGTGATCCGCAAAGGCGACCTGCTGCTGCACCATCCGTTTCAGGCGTTCACACCGGTCGTCGACTTTCTGCGACAGGCGGCGGCCGATCCCGACGTGCTGTCGATCAGGCAGACGTTGTACCGCACCGGTTTCGATTCAACCGTAGCGAAATCGTTGGTGGACGCGGCCAACGCGGGGAAAGACGTGCTCGTGGTGATCGAACTGCGCGCGAGATTCGACGAACAGGCGAACATCGAACTGGCCAACCAGCTGCAGGCGGCCGGCGCGCAGGTGGTGTACGGCGTCGTGCGCCACAAGACCCACGCGAAGATGAGCATGGTGATCCGGCGCGAAGGTCGCGTGCTGCGTCGCTACGTTCACCTCGGCACCGGCAACTATCACCCGCGTACGGCGCGTGCGTACACCGACTATGGTCTGTTCACGTGCGACAAAGGCATTGGCGAAGACGTGCAGAAGGTCTTCCAGCAGCTCACGGCGATGGGTCGACCGGGACGTTTGAAAAAACTGCTGCAGTCGCCGTTCACGCTGCATCGATCGGTGCTCGATCTGATCGGGCACGAGGCGGCCCACGCCGCAAAAGGTCAGCGCGCGCGCGTGATGGCGAAGATGAATGCGCTGATCGATCCGCTGGTGATTCAGGCCTTGTATCGCGCGTCACAGGCGGGCGTGAAGATCGATCTCATCGTGCGCGGCATGTGCGCGCTGCGCCCCGGCGTGCCCGGTGTTTCGGACAACATCCACGTGCGTTCGATCGTCGGGCGCTTTCTCGAACACGCGCGCGTGTATTACTTCGAGAACGGCGGCGACCCGAAGGTGTATCTCTCGAGCGCAGACTGGATGGAACGCAACTTCTTCAGCCGCGTGGAAACGGCGTTTCCGATCGAAGACAAGCTGATCGCGCGGCGAGTGATCGGCGAATCGTTCGACCTGTATAACGCGGACAACTGTCAGGCGTGGGTGCTGCAGTCCGACGGACGCTACAAACGGCTGCGTTCGGGGGCGGCACGCCGCCGCAGTGCGCAGGACGCGCTGCTGCAATCGATGGCCGAAGTCAGCGGCGTACCGGTGGTGCGCGCGCAGATTCCCGACTAGCCGACGATCTCCAGCCGCAGCGGCACGGCCCCCAGGAAATTCGATTCCTGTTCGAGGTCGAGCCGCGTCAGCGGATGCGCGTTCAACCATTCCGGCGGGATCGACACCTTCAGCCGATTGCCGTCGGCCTGCAGCGTGATGCGCGGCAACGGTTCGCCGATGCGATTTCGCCTGAGCACGACCGCAACGCGGAGCAGCACCGCCAGGCGCGTCAGCGCGGCTCGCTCGTCTTCGTCCACACGAGCGAATTCCAGTGCCGGGAACTTCCTGCGGTGCGCCCGCACCAGCAGCGCGAGCCGCAGCTTGTCGGTTTGCGAGAATCCGGCGAGGTCCATGTACTGCAGCAGGTAATGACCGTGCTTGTGGTATTGGCTGTGCGAAACGTCCATGCCGATTTCGTGCAGCATCGAGCCCCACCGCAACAGCCGCGCGTATTCGTCGTCGACGAGTCCCCAGGCCGCCGCAACCTGAACCAGCAGCGTCTGTGCCGTTTCGGCGACTTTCTGCGCGTGCGATTCGTCGACGTGATAGCGCCGCGCGAGATCGGAAACGCTGTGCTCCCGCACGTCTTCGTGGCGTACCCGACCGATCAGTTCCTGCAGCAGACCTTCGCGCAACGCGCCGCTCGATACCGTGAGCCGTTCGATGCCGAGACCTTCGAAGATGGCGCGCAGTATCGCGACGCCGCCGGGAAATACCGCCGCGCGTTCGCTCGGCAGGTTCTCTAGCGACACCTGATCGATGCGCTTCGCGGCGATCAGCGCCTTAGTGATGTCGGTGAGGGCAGCGGGCGTCAGTCCATCGACCGAGCCGCGTTGCATGGCGACGTCGTTGATCGCGTTGATCGTGCCGGACGTGCCGATCACCGTATCCCAACCGCGCCGACGATACAGCGCTTCGACGGGCTGCAGTTCCTGGCGCGCGGCGAGTTCCGCCGCGCTGAAGCGGCCGGCTTTCAGTTCGCCGTCGTCGAAGTAGCGCTCCGACATCGATACGCAGCCCATGTAGAGGCTGTCCATCAGTTGGGGTTCGTAGCCGCGGCCGAGAATCAACTCGGTGCTGCCGCCGCCGATGTCGATCACGAGGCGGCGATCCGCGGCCGGTCCCATCGCATGGCAGACACCTTTGTAAATCAACCGCGCCTCTTCGCGTCCGGAGATGATCTCGACCGGATGGCCGATCACGGCCTCTGCTCGCGAGATGAACTCCCAGCCGTTGCGCGCTTTTCGCAGCGTATTGGTGCCGACCACGCGCACGCTATCGGACTTCAGATGACGCAACCGTTGGCCGAAGCGCGACAGACATTCGATGCCGCGATCCATCGCTTGTCGCGACAACGTGTCATTCGCATCGAGACCCGCGGCGAGGCGCACCATCTCCTTCAGCCGATCGACAACATGGATTCGGCCGTTGTGTTGCTGCGCGACGATGAGATGAAAACTGTTCGATCCGAGATCGAGAGCGGCAAGCTGAGTGTCAGGTTCCGGAGATGAGGCGGTGGTGAGAGTTTCTGCCATGCTTGGCCGCCGAGGAAAGCGCAATTGTAGCGACTCCGCGGCGACAGGGAAGCTCGGCTACAACGCGAGATCCGGCGGTAGCGGACAGTCGAGCGTTGACGCGATGCCGATGAGCAACGCGCGTTCCGACGATGTGGTCCCATCGGTGAGTGCACACGCCGCGCATCCTTTGATGAGCCGCGGCTTGGCGAGCGGATGCAGCGTACGCAGATCGCGCAGCGCATCGTTCAGTCGAGTGAAGTTCGGATCGTCTGCTGTGACGAACTGCAATTCGAGTTCCACCGCAGCGGCGCCCGCATCGAACGCGCGCCGTTGTGCTTCGCTGTCGTGGCCGCCCGCGTGCGCGATCGCCGACAGCGTTTGTGCAACTTGATCTCG
>Ga0105249_10000970_pt1 | contig 25417 bp, 20 predicted proteins | sample KBSS44metaG_FD_81522 | JGI IMG/M metagenome (GOLD analysis project Ga0105249, IMG submission 81522) | Switchgrass rhizosphere microbial communities from Kellogg Biological Station, Michigan, USA - KBS S4-4 metaG | ecosystem: Host-associated > Plants > Roots > Rhizosphere > Soil | place...
CGACGCAGGTTGATGAACGCCTGCTGCAGCGACGTGAAGAGCCGCCGCGCCTCGGCCTCCGTCTCCGCGGCGAACACGTTGACGCCGAGCATCACGTACGGCTGGTCGAGCTGCTCCGACGGCTGGAACTGCGCGCGGTAGATCTCGAGCGCCTGGTCGAGCATCGCCGGCGCGAAGTGCGACGCGAACGCAAACGGCAGGCCTAACGCGGCGGCGAGCTGCGCGCCGAACAGACTCGAGCCCAGAATCCAGATCGGCACATCGAGCCCGGCGCCGGGCACCGCGCGCACCGCCTGGCCGGGTTCCGCTGGCCGGAAGTACGCCATCAGCTCGAGCACGTCCTGCGGGAACGCATCGCCTGCCGCCGGAGAGCGCCGTAACGCTCGCGCCGTCACCTGATCCGACCCGGGCGCGCGTCCGAGCCCGAGATCGATTCGCCCCGGGAACAACGAGGCGAGTGTGCCGAACTGCTCGGCGATCACGAGCGGCGGATGGTTCGGCAGCATGATGCCGCCGGCGCCAACGCGGATCGTCGACGTCCCGCCGGCAACGTGCGCGATGAGCACGGCCGTCGCCGCACTCGCGACGCTCGGAATGTTGTGATGCTCCGCCAGCCAGAACCGCCGGTAGCCCCACCGCTCCGCGTGCTGCGCGAGGTCGAGACTGTTCCGGAATGACTGGGTCGCATCGCTGCCCTCGACGATCGGGGCGAGATCCAGCACCGACAGCGGAATCACGATGCGCGCTCGGTGCGTCTGCTCCTATGGCGCGGAATCATCGTCCGCGATGAGCTGTTGGAGGTCCAGCTCCTCCCAGTCGAGCTCCTGCTCGATGCGCTGGAACGCGGCGTCGCCGATCGTCCCATCGGCCCGCAGGGCGATGAGACGCCGCCGTTCGGCCGACGTGGCCGTCCGCACGATCTCGGCATCCACGGCGGTGGCGCCATCGTCCGCCGACGGCTCGGCGTTAGGCGACCGGTCGCCGTTCGCCAGATCCGACTCGGCGCGCCGCAGCAGCACTTCGTACCGTCCCCGCAGCATTCCCGACATCTCCTGCGGCGGCAGCTCCGCGGTGGCCGCGAGCGCGGCGCGAAGCGTCTCGACTCGCGCGAGCTTCACTTCGCGGTCCACCGAGCCGTCGTCTTCGAGCTTCAATGCGTTCATGAGAGGCCGGAGCGTCATCCCCTGCACCACCAGCGTTACGAGCACGACCGAGAACGCCGTGAACAGGATGAGGTCGCGATAGGGAAATGCGGTCCCTGCGGCACCGCCCGTCGGCAGCGCCAACGCGGCGGCGAGCGTCACGATGCCGCGCATCCCACACCACCCGACCACGGCCGCGGCTCGCCTCGACAGACCGACGTGGTCGTAAGGGCCCGGCGTGCCATCGGGCGCCGGACGACAACGCCAGCGGCTGAACGCCGCGGCTCCCGACACCCACGCAATACGCGCCAGGATCGTCGCGATGCACACAGCGACTGCAACGCCCGCGTATTCGACCAGCGTCCTCGCATCGATGCGGCCGAGGATGCCTTTCAGCTGGAAGCCGACGAGAATGAACGCGAGCACGTTCAGCACGAACACCGCGAACTCCCACACGGCGAACGACGGAATCCGGAGGCGCGCGGGGATGGTACCCGCGCGGCGAGACGTCACCATCGCGAAGACGACGACCGTGAGAATGCCGGAGAGGTGCAACCGCTCGGCGAGCATCCACACGCCGAACGTCCCGCAGAACTGCACGACCACGGCGGTGGCGACATCGTGGATCCGCGTGTTCACGGCCAGGATCGCGCGTGACAGCACGAATCCGAGCACCACGCTCCCGACCGTGACGACGAGGAGCATCGGCACCACACTGGCCGGCGACAGCGCGCCAACGAGGGTCGCACCCACGGCAAGGCGATAGACCAGGAGCGCGCTCGCATCGTTGAACAGGCTCTCGCCTTCGAGGATCACGAGCAGTCGGTGCGGCGGCCGCAGCTGCTTCAGCACGGCGGTCGCCGCCGCGGCGTCCGGCGGGGCGACGATTGCCCCGAGCGCGATGGCGGCGGCCCACGGCATGTCGGGCACGAGCAGCCGGACCACCACCGCGACGACTACGATGGTGAGCGCAACGGCGCCGAGCGCGAGGCCGGCCACCGAGCGCCAGTTCGCGCGCAGGTCTCGTGGTGATGCATCGAATGCCGCGTCGAGCAGTACCGGCGCGACGAACAGCGTCAGTGCCAGCTCCGGGTCGAGCACGAGCGTGGGCGTGCCAGGCACGAGCGCGAGTGCAGCGCCCGCGAGCGCGACCATGGCCGGATACGGCGTTCCGATCCGTCGCGAGAGCGCAGTGAGGCCGGCACCGGCCAGCAGCAGCGCGATGATGATCTCGAAAACGTACATATGATCGGAAGCTTTGCGGCCGAATGCCCGTGCCGCAACGCCTGCCTGCTGTCATTCCGAGCGGAGCCGCGCAGCGGCGCAGGCGAGGAATCGCCGTCGTCCCGACCGGGGCGCTGGTCCCTCTACCGGGAGGATGGCGATTCCTCGCCTCCGCGCCTTCGGCGCTCCGCTCGGAATGACAAGCCCCGGCGATTCCTCACCTCCGGGCCTTCGGCCCTCCGCTCGGAATGAAAGCCGACTGCTCAGGCCCCGTCGTACGCTGCCTGAAGCTCGGCGATCTCGAACTTGCTCATCTGGAAGAACGCGTCCATCACCCGCTGCGACGCCGCGGGATCCCCGCCACCACCCATGAACCGCCCCAGCGCATTCGGGACGACCTGCCACGACAGCCCGAACCTGTCCTTGAGCCAGCCACAGCGCCCCGGCTCGCCGCCGTCTGCCGTGAGCTTCGCCCACAGGTCATCGATCTCCTCCTGGCTGTCGCACCCGACAAAAAACGAGACCGCCTCGTTGAAGGTGAACTGGGGTCCGGCGTTCAGCCCCATGAAGCGCTGGCCATCGAGCTCGAACTCGACCGTCATCACTCGTCCCTGGACGCGGGTGACGGCACCGGTTTTCGAGCGCGGGAAGATCGATACGTAGAAGTTCATGGCCTCTTCGGCCTGAGTATCGAACCAGAGGAACGGTGTGGGCGCGGTCGGCATGATCGGCTCCGGTTTTCGGTTGGGAATCTCGCGGCTTCGTCCATGAGTCGGAGCCGGTTTCCGATTCTCGACATCGGAGCCAACAAAAAAACATCTCGGTCTCCGCGCCGGAATTCTCGCGGGACGAACGGTGATCTCTCCTTGACAGCTTAGGAGAGGAATTCAAAAGCGATCAAGGGCTCTGACCCTCTTGATCGCCGTGATCCGAGTCTGACCCCATTTCCCTCAGGGGCGCCTGCCCTCTCGCATCGCCGCGACCTCGGCGGCGGTGAATGGAGGCGAGAACAGCTCGGCGCGCGCATGCCAGCATCGGAACAGATCGGTGATGTAGTGCATGCGCTCCGGGAGGTCAGCCCAGTCCGTCGCACCGCTTCGCGCTGTGGTGTCAGGCGTCGGATCGACGCTCGCGAGCAGAGCGCGGAGCCCCGGATGCTCGAGCGTGCGAAGCTCCGGCGGAAACTCGCCCGGGACGTCGCTTCCGAGCCGGAGCACGGCGCTCGGCATGCGAAGCGTCATGAGCAGATCGGTGACCACGAGCCGTAGACGACGCTGGACCGCCGCGACCAGCGCCGCAATGGCGATGTCCGCCGGGAGCGGTCGCCCGGTGAGACGTGAGATCCGCGTGCGAGCCCGAAGCCACTCGGCGGGCAGCATGAGGGCGACGATCTGCGCACGGACGCCCTCGGCGTCCAGCGATGCATCGAGCGACGTGCGGATCTCGGGCTGCAGCCGGGTCTGCTCGTGCATCCCGATGAGCAGGTTGCCGAAGAGGAGGAGTGAGGCACGCGCGTGGTCGTTAGGTGCGGCGCACGCCTCGCCGTAGGCGACGAACGCATCGCGGAGGCGCTGCTGCCCGCCCGGTGGGTCGCCCGGGCGGAGACTGCCGCAGAACGCCGCCGTGGCAGCCGCGTCGGGCGCGCCGGTGGCCGCCGCGGTCGTTCGCCACCGCGCGAACTCGCGCCCGATCTCGACGAACACCTTGCGGTTCCCGACGGCAACGGCGTCCGCCGCGCGGCGGAGTGCGGCCTCGGGGTCGACGATGCGCCGGATCGCCGCCGGCAACGTGATGTGCGCGGTCCCACCCATCTCGCGTGCGGCGATGCGCGCGACGCCGGCTACGAGCTCAACGATCTCGGGGGAGCCGAAGATGTCGTCGGCGGCGCGTTCGAAGTCCTCGCCGCGAATGGTCTGTCCTGCCTGACGCGACGCCCACGTGGCGAACGTGCACCAGTTCGCGCCAGGCGAGACCCGCTCCGCAACAGCGGCCGAGAGCTCGTGGTAACACTGTGTGATGCGGAGGTTGCGGAGCACCGGGTCACTGATGCCGCCGATCGCATCGACTTCATTGACGGTTGGAACAGTCACGTCGGTCTCTCCCCACATCCGCCCGTTGGCTGCTGCTTGCTGCGAGCAGCTGCTAGCAGCTCGCCGACGGCCGCGTGCTGGTGCTGCTGGCTGCTCGCTGCTGGTACCAGCCGCAACGAGCCGGCACGCAGCGGCAGCTCGCAGCCTCAGTTCCCCGTTCCCAGTTCCCAGCCGCTACCCGCTTCCCGTCTCCCGTCTCCCGTCTCCCTCAATAAAGCAGATACGGCCTCCGGCTCTCCACGAACGCCGCCGCCTCGCGATCCCACTCGTCGAGCAGCGGCGCGAGACGGCCCGCATCGATCGCGAGTCGGACCTTGTCCGATCCCGTTAGGCGGTCGATCGACCGCGTCCACGCGAAATCCGTTGGATGCAGGCGGTGGATCTCGTCGATCAGCAGGAGCGACGTGCGCACGGGCCGGTAGGCCCGCTTGTCGGTGATCACGAAGCGAATGCCCGGGATCGTCAGTCCCTTGTACTTCGCGGCGGTCGGTGCCACCGGCATCGTGATGGCTTCGAACCGGATGCCCGGCAACCGTCGTTCGTTCATGATCCGCGCGACCTCCGGTGCGTTCAACCACGGAGCACCGATCTGCTCGAACGGACGATCCGTGCCGCGACCCTCGGTGAGCGTCGTGCCCTCGAAGTAGACGGTTCCCGGATAGCTCGTCAGCGCGGCGAGTGAGCGGAGGTTGGGCGACGGGTTCACCCACGGCAGCCCCGTCTCGTCCTGCCACTGCGAGCGCTTCCAGTTTTCGGCCTTCACGACGATGAGGTCCGCGCCGATCCCAAACTTCCTGTTGAACATCGTCGCCAGCTCGCCGACCGTCATCCCGTGTCGCGCCGGGATGGGGTACATGCCGACGAACGACTTGAAGTTCGTGTCGAGCAGCGCGCCTTCCACGATCTCGCCGCCGATGGGGTTGGGCCGATCGAGGACCACGAACGGAATGCCCTTTCTCTTCGCCGCCTGCATCGAGAGCGCCATCGACGAGACGTACGTCCACGTCCGCCCGCCCACCTCCTGCAGGTCGTACAGAATCACATCCACGTCCTTCAGCATCGGGTCGGTCGGCCCGAGATCCTCGGCGCTGTAGAGCGAGTAGATCGGGACGCCCGTCCTCGGATCGGTGCCGTCCGTGATCCTCTCACCGGCCATGACATCGCCCCGAATGCCGTGCTCCGCCGCGAGCAGCGCGACCAGCTTCAGGTCCTTGTGCTTCGCCACGAGATCGATGCCAAGCGTACGCGCTCGGTCGATGGCGCTGCTGTTGGTGAGGAACGCGACGCGTTTGCCGCGGAGGCGCTGAGGCACATCCGCGAGAAACACCTCGAGGCCAGGACGAACCACTCCTGTTGCGGGAGCCGCGGCAGCGCCGGTAGCGGGCGCCGGGTTTTGGGTCTGCGCGCACGCAGGCGCGAACAGCACGAGCGCGCTCAACGCGGCAGCGAATCCGGAACGATCTCTCATCGACTGTCTCACTGGCGAGGTTTGACGCTGGACGGCGAATCCGTCATCAGTCTCCGGCGGTCGCCGGCTGCGCACGCGACGTCACGGGTGCAGAACTGGCGAGCGGTGCGTCCGGCGTTGGGACCGAGGCGCGTGCGCGCCAGAAGATCCACGCGGTCACGCTGATCGTGATCGCCAACGCGGCGCCGAACTCGCTCGTGAGCCACCGCGTGGGTCCGGTGTCCACCGTGACGCGATCGAAGAACGCCTGCACGAACAGGTTGTGCGACGCGTGCAGGATCGCCGCCGGCCACACGCTTCCTGAACGCAGTCTGAGCCACGCGAACGGCACGCCGAGCGCGGTAACCATGATCACGAAGCACAGCACGGAGTACCACGCGGGCGTGCCGCCGTTGTAGTCCGCGAAGATGATGAGCGGCACGTGCCACGCCGCCCAGATCGCCCCGCTCAGGATCGCCGTGCGCCCGAACGACGTCGTTCGCGCGAGCGTAGGCACGAGGAAACCGCGCCACCCGAGCTCCTCGCCGGTGGCAGAGAGGAGGCTCTGCAGCGAGCCGAGGACGAGGAACGTGGCGATAGGCGTCTTGAATCGGGCGAGGTCCACGCCGCCGAGTCCCGTGAGCCACACGAGACCGTACGCCACGGTCGCATAGCCTAACGGGAGCAGGTACGCGAGCGCCGCCCATCGCGGCGCGCCGAGGCCCCATCCCTGCCCGCGCACGTTGCGCTGGAAGATGAGCCGCGTGATGAGCGCGCTGACGCCGGGCGACCACATCAGCGCGAGCACGTATCTGCCCCCCTGGGCGCCGAGGCTTCCCGCGGAGATGATCAGCCACCAGAAAACCGCGCTCAGCCCGAACGTGAGGCCGAGGAACGTCGTGAGCTGCGCTCGCGTGTCGGGCGCGCGGGTATCCATTGAGGTTGCTCCAATCATGACGTGCGTGCGTGTCAGGAACCGCGCCGGCCTGATTTCGATGACGTCGAGTGCGGCTTCACCAGGGGCGTGCGTGGTGTGACCGGCGCGGCGGTGAGTGGCGGCTTCTGGTCCGGCAGTTGGGGCGCTGCAGGACGCTTTCGCGAGAAATCGGGGATCGACCGATTGCCTTTCTTCTTCATACGACCTCGCATTCACGGTTGGTGGGAATATGCACGTCACCCACATCGACGGCGACGCGGTAACTGCCGCGCTCATCTGTTATCAACCAACTGGTTGACAACAGGTCGCACGCGCCCTACGTTGTTCATCAACCAATTGGTTGTGGACGCGAATCAGGCAGGTCTACGTGAGCGCTGACCCGCTTTCCCGAGTGTTTTCGGCACTGGCTGACCCGACGAGGCGCGATCTCGTCGCCCGACTCGCGGACGGAGACGCGACCGTCCGCGATCTGGCCCAGCCATATGACATGACAGTACAGGCCATCTCCAAGCATCTCAAGGTGTTAGAGGACGCCGGCCTGGTGACGCGGAGCCGTCAGGCGCAGCGCCGGCCTGTACACCTCGAGGCCGACGTGCTTGACCTCATGACCAAATGGATCGAGCGCTATCGCCGGAACGCGGAGGAGCGTTACAGGCGCCTCGATGCCGTGCTGGACGCTATGCCTGACGGCACGAAGCCAACACCATCAACCCATACTGGAGACTCATGATGCCGACCATTACCCGCGAGACCCAGATCATCGTCGACCAGAAGGTGCCGGCGGTGCGCATCATCCGAGAGTTCGACGCCCCGGTCGCCAAGGTCTTCCGGGCCCACACCGACGCAGCCCTGTTCGCGCAATGGATCGGCCCCCGGAACAACGAGACGCATGTCGAGCACTTCGATTGCCGCACCGGCGGGTCGTATCGGTACGCGAGCCGACGGAAGAATTTCGAGGCGTGGTTTCACGGGTCCTTTCACGAAGTGCGCCCATCAGCGCTGATCGTGCAGACCTTCACGTTCGAGGGCATGCCGGACGGCGTCGCGCTCGAGCGGCTCGTGTTCGAGGACCTCGGCGACGGCCGCACCCGTCTGACGGCGACGTCACTGGTCGATTCGTTCGAGGACCGCGACGCCTTCGTCGCGAGCGGCATGGAGAAAGGCGTGCGCGAGGGCTACGAGCGCCTCGACGAGCTCCTCGCGCGCTGACCTCCACCTCCCGTCTCTCCAACCGGCCTAACGTCCGAGCTCAGCGCCTGCCCTTGCGAGCCGACCACGCGATCGATATCGCCACATCGACGGTGGTCGGCCTTCCTCTTCGCAAAGAAGAGAAAGTCCGCGCGACTTCCGTCTAACACGACGTAGACGCATGGGAGGTAGCGACGATGGCTCGGAAGATCCTGTTCGTGATTCATGGCATCGGACAGCGCGCGCCTGACGATGCAGTCGACAAGCCGCGGTTCGCCGCGGAGAACTGGCCCGGCGACGTCATCACCAACTTCCTCGAGCTCGCCGGGAAGCACGCGCCCGGGGTGGACATTGGACTCAACCCCGGGCCAACCGGTATCAAGGTCGTCCCGCTCCACTACTGCGACATCATCATCGAGCAGCTCGAGCGCTGGGACTCGCTCGGCGACAAGAACGTCGCGGACGCCGTCGCGAGGCAGTTTCCCGGACTGCCCACGCAATTCGTGGACGTGCTGCGCGACATCTCCACCGCCGATGCGCCGTTCTTCTGGCGGGGCGGCGTGGACATCCTGCTCTATCGCGTCTTTCACGACATCGCGATCCGCTCCCACGTGCGGGCACAGGTCACGCGCACGCTGTTCGACAATGCCGTGAACGGCGTGCTGCCCGCCTGCGGCTTCATCACGCATAGCATGGGCACGGCCGTCATGCACGACGTGCTCGCGGAGATCTTCGCGAACCCGATCGAGTTCGGCGGGTTCGTGAACATGGACATCGACATCTACGTGAGCCTCGCGAACGTCAGCAAGATTCTCGAGAACGTCGCGAACCCGCAGAAGTCGCCGGTCAGGCCGTTCGGTGCGCCGGGGATCGGGCGCGCTCGCTGCCGCGCGTTCGTGAACGCCCATCACGAGTCCGACCCGGTGCCGTACCTCGGCCTGTTCAATCCGGACTGGAGCACGACGACCACGCCGTACCGCGACGTGCGCATCGAGCGCATCACGCAACCGAACACCCACGCGTACGAAGGCTATCTCGAGAACCCGCGGGTGTGGATCCCGATCTTTCGCACACTGCTCGAGACACCGATCAGCAAGGCCGACGCGGACGCGCTGATCGACGAGTACGACGCCACACCGCCGCCGGCGTGCGCGCAGGCACTGGACGATCTGCGTGCCTCGGTGAAGAGGATCGCCGAGGCGTGGAAGAACCGCGCGGGCGCGGTGGGCACGTGGCAGTTCGTGGTCGAGCTGACGAAAGCCCGTCGCGTCCTCGCGGAAGCGAAGGCGCGCTGCTTCGGCGCCGCTGGTGGCGTGGAGGGCATGCTATGATCCTCACTACCGTCCTATTCCTGACGCAGCAGACGCTGCTCGCCACGTCGAGCGCCATGCCGGCCGCGTCGCCACGCCTAACGCCATTCGTGAGCGCCGCGGCGCTCGGTCGCTGCGAGGATCCGTGGGGAGCCTCGCCTCCCCTGACGGGGAAGACGCGTGCGGTGCATCCCGACGGCCTGCGCGAGCGCTTCGCGCGCTCGATCGCGGCGAAGGGCTGGGCGACGGCGTTCGCGGGCTACGCCGCGGTCATCGACACGACGCTCGACCGTCTGGGCTCCCCGTCGTCGTCGGACTTCGACCAGCTGCGCCGGGCGTTACGCACCGCAACCGATTCGACGGCCATCGGGCTCGCCCGGGCGCTCCAGCGTCCGCCGGCGGAGCTCGCGGCGGCGCTCTCGGAGCTGGACATCAACCAGTTCCGGCCGGTGACGAACCTGGACGGCAACCTCATCATCCTGCAGAGCAACCGGATCCCGTTAGGCGTCCCGCTCGACAGCACGAAGCTCTCGGCCGACCAGTTCGAGTCGATCTGTTGGAGCGGGTGGAGCCTCCACCGACTCCTCGCGAACGTCAACTTCGAGACGATTCCGGGTGCGCTCGCCCGCATCGAGGCGCAGGAGCGGCGGTGGGAGCGGTACCGCACGCAAGGGCCGATGCAGCTGCCGCACGAGATGCTGCTCAACCGGGCCAAGCGATTGGTCGTACGCCCGAAGGGCTCATCGCGGTTCAATCCTCCGCGCCTCGACCTGGTGGCGGTGCACCCATTCGCCGGCATCGAGCTCGTGCGCGTCGATGGCGCTGTCAACCCGGAATCGTCGGTCGCCGCGGAGCTCGGCGGCGCCACGTTCTGGTTCAACGACTGGAAGCACCACGTTGGCGCCACGTGGGTGATCGCGTACGACCTCGACGGACGGATCGGCCGAGGCCCGCTCGTTAGGCTCGGCGGATACGTGACGGCGGGACTGCTGAGCCGCCGGGATGCCGGCGGCACGAGCCGGAAGTCGCTGCTCATCACCCTCGACGCTCTGCGACTGCTCAAGCCCGACGTCGTCCCGCAGGCGGTGCGACAGGCCCAGGGGATCGCCGGCGAGGTGCTCGACCGGCTGCCGCCGAGATAGCAGCAGACGGCGGAGATGTCGGCGATCGCCTGATGCACTCGCGGATTTGGCCTGACAGCGTCGCAGTGGCCGACGCCCTACTCTCCAGCCATCAGTGCAGCGACCAGCTGAGTTGGAGGGAGAAAGGCCCGCATGCAACGGTTAATGAAAGTCGGATCGGCCTCTGCGGAGGCGCGGCTCGATCGGCTGCCGCGGCCGGTCGCACGCTATTTCGCCTTCGCAATCCCGCCGGGCCAGCCGCGAATCCGCGGCGCGCATATCCGGTGGGCCGGCGAGTTCCAGCTCCGTCCGAACGCCGGGTGGAGTCCATTCACGGCCGAGCAGGACTTCACGACGAGGCCGCCGGGCTTCGTGTGGAATGCCAAGATCCGCATGCTCGGGTTCGTCCCGATGCGCGTGCGCGACTCGTACATCGGTGGAACCGGCGCGATGCTCGCGCGGCTCGGCGGCATCGTCCCGGTCGTGAATCAGCACGGCTCGCCCGAGATGGCGAGCGGCGCGCTCACTCGCTGGTTAGGCGAAGCCATCTGGTTCCCCACCGCACTGCTCCCGGACGGCAATCCCGGCGAAGGCGTGCACTGGGATGCGATCGACGCCAGCACCGCGCGCGCCACGCTGACCGACGGCGAGATCAGCGTTCAGGCGGAGTTCCACTTCGCGCGGACCGGCGAGATCACACGAATGACGGCGATGCGCTATCGCGACGTGAACGGTGTCGGCGTCCTCACGCCGTTCGAGGCGGTCTGCGGATCCTACGCGCGTCGTGAGGGCGTGATGATCCCGATGTCGGCCGAGGTCGCGTGGCTGCTTCCGGAGGGGCGCTTCCCCTACTGGCGCGGGCGCCCGGTGGAGGTCCGCTACGACATGGCGCCAACGGCGTGATGTGAAACGGCCCCCGAACGTTCGGGGGCCGCGGCGTGTGGGAACGGTGGTGCTGCGGGCCTACGTCGCGCGCATGAAGCTGCAACCCGCTTCCTGCGCCAGCAGCATCCCGAAGACGCCCGTCGGCATGAGGATCGCGCCCGGGACTAGGTTCTGCCTGATCTCCTCGTACACGGCGCTCTGCGCCTGCTTCGTCTTCCCCGCGATGCGATACGAGAAGCCGCGCGTCGCCAGGTCGCACCCGATGAAGATCACGCCACGATTCGTCAGCGACTTGATCGTGGCCGACGGCTTCTCGTCGGACGCCGGTTTCCCGTCCTTGTCGAGCCGCTGATAGTAGATGTTCCGCGTCACGGGCTGCTTCGTTTTCTGATCCAGCGTCTTCGTCTGGGCCCCGAGATCGTACTTCGCCCACATGGCGTCGTTGTAGAGCATGGGGACCGCCGCATGCCGGAGCACGACTACGACGCTGGCGTCGGAGTCGCCCGTTCCGAACACGTCCTTGATGGCGCCCAGATAGCTCAGCGCGTGGTAGAGCGCGGTGCCTTCCTCGATCTCCGGCGAGTCGAACACTGCTTTGTGCTTCGCGGTGATCCTCTCCATCCAGGTCGTGTCCCACTTGATCGAGGACGCCGGCGGCATCGGCGGACCGGCGGCTGGCGTGGCTTCCGGAGTCGACGCCTGATTTGCCGGCGCAGGGTTGGCCGGCGCGGGTGCCTGCCCCGGCGCGCTCGTCGCGGTGGCAGCGGGCGCGCAGGCAACAGCAGCGATCGCGGCGGCGCCGGCAGCGAGCTCACCGATGAAATGGCGGCGCGGCGTCGTGGAGGAGTCGGAGGAGCTCATGGGCGAATCTGGCGGGTGGTGGGTCGGAGGCGATCCGAGAAGCTAAAAGGCGTCCCGAAAATCCGCACGAACGAAGTTGCACCCAATGAGAAACCGCGCGAAGAGCAAAAGAGCGAACAGCAGGCGGCGCAGGGCCCGAAGGGCGCAAGCCGAACGGGCGCAGCGCCCACAGGGCGCGGAGCCCGAACGGCGCGAAGCCCAGACGGCGCAAGACCCGGAGACCGCAAGTGCGCGAGACCCAAACGGCGCCGTTGTCGTTTGGGTCGTGCGCCGTTTGGGGCCTGCGCCGTTGCGCCTCCGGGCAGTGCGCCGTTCGGGTCCGGCGCGGTTCGGGCCGTGCGCCGACCGGGCCCTGCGCGGTTCGGCTTGCGCCGTCCGAAGTTGCGCAGGTCTGGCAAACTCTGGTTCCAACCAGGGAGCGGGCGCGGTTGTCCGATCCGAGGTCTTCTTCCATTCGGATCATGCTCGCGGATTTCCGCTTCGCCCTGCGCACGCTCGCCAAGAGCCCGGCGTTCTCCCTCGCCGCGATTCTCTGTCTGACGCTCGGCATCGGCGTCAACGCCACGATCTTCAGCTGCATTCGCGCCCTGCTGCTCCGGCCCTTCCCGTATCGCGCGCCCGATGAGCTGGTCGCAATCGGGGAGTCCAACCCGAAGCGGGGATGGCACATGAACTCGGTGTCCTACCCCAACTTCCGGAGCTGGCAGGCAGAGAATCGGACGCTCGAGAGCGTGGCGATGTACGGCGGCGCGTCCTACAACCTCGCGACCGGCGACGGTGCGGACTTCGTTCCCGGGGCAACCGTCTCGTGGACGACGTTCCACGTGCTCGGGATCTCGCCGGCGCTCGGCCGCGACTTCCAGGAGGACGAGGATCGCGTGGGCGCACTCATGGTGATCATCCTGAGCGATCGGGTGTGGCGTGACCGGTTCGAGGCGCGCCCCGGTGCGATCGGACAGTCGATCATGGTGAACGGCGTCCCGCACACGCTCATCGGCGTCATGCCACCCGGCTTCGAGTTTCCGGCGAACGCGGGCGCGTGGACGACCATGCAAACGGATCCGCTACGAAATCGCGGCAATCATTCGTGGCAGGTGATCGGTCGCCTCAAGACGGGCGCAACCGTCCAGCTGGCTCGCTCGGACCTCAATCGCATCGCCACATCGCTGGAGACACAGTATCCGTCGTCGAACCTCGGCTGGGGGGTCGACGTCGAGACGATTCGCGAGCAGCAGGTCGGCGACATCCGGCCCGTGCTGGTGCTCATGATGGCGTCGGTCGCGTTCGTGCTGCTCATTGCGTGCGCGAACGTCGCCAACCTCCTTCTGGCCCGCGCCGCCGTCCGGTCGAAGGAGATGGCCGTCCGTCTCGCCATGGGTGCGAGCAGTTGGCAGGTCACCCGACAGATGCTGACCGAGAGCGTGATCATTGCGCTCGCCGGTGCGGCGCTCGGCGTTGGGTTCGCGTACGGGTTCCTTCAGTGGATCAAGGCGAACCTGCTCGCGGGGATCCCCTTCTGGATGCAGTTCCGCATCGATTGGCAGGTGCTGGTGTTCACGGTAGCGGTCGCCGTCGCGACGGCGTTTCTGTTCGGGCTCGTGCCAGCGCTTCAGGCGTCGCGTCCGAACCTCGTGTCGACGCTGCGCGACGCGGGCGCGCGCGGCTCGAGCGCAGGACGGGGCCGCCAGCGTCTCCGCAGCGGCCTCGTGATCGCGGAGATCGCGCTGTCGGTCATCCTGCTCGTGGGGGCCGCGCTGCTCATCCGCAGCTTCCTCGGTATGCAGAGCGTGAAGCCGGGCTTCGATCCTGGGAACCTGCTGACGCTGCGTGTGACACTGACCGGGCCGCAGTACGACTCGACGTACAAGCGGTTCGCGTTCTGGGACCGCTTCCTGACGCAGGTGAATGCGCGGCCCGGCGTCGTCTCGGCGGCGATCACGAACAACGTCCCGCTCGGCGGCGGCAACAACAACAGCTTCTTCACGCCGGAGGGTCAGGCCACGGCGCTCGGCTCCGAGCCCCTGCTCGAAATCCGGTGGGTGTCACCGCGCTATCTCGAGACACTCCGCGTGCCGGTGGTACGCGGGCGGATGTTCACCCAGCAGGAGTGGGCGGACAGCGGCATCGCGGGCCGCGTGGCGGTGGTCAACGAGCACATGGCGAAGCAATTCTGGAGGACGGCCGACGGAGCGTTAGGCAAGCGATTCAAGTTCGGCAACGCGACGGATACGCTGAACCGGTGGATCACGGTCATCGGCGTCGCGGCGGACATCAAGCACAGGGCGCTCACATCCGAGCCGGACTTTCAGGGCTACATGCCGTACATCCAGGGCGGCTGGAGCTCGGCGGCGATCGTCGTGCGCACGCTCGGCGAGCCGACCCGGGCAACGAGCACGGTCCTGGCAGCGCTCAAGGAGACCGACCCGTACGTGGCCGCGTACCGCGTGCTCAGCATGGACGCGATGATCCAGCGCTCGTACTGGCAGCAGTCGCTCTACAGCAAGATGTTCACGGCGTTCGCGGCGATTGCGCTCGCGCTCGCCGCGGTTGGCGTGTACGGCGTGATCGCCTACTCGGTCTCGCAGCGTACGCGCGAGATCGGCGTGCGCGTCGCCCTCGGTGCTCAGCGCTCGAACGTGCTGCGGCTGATCCTCGGCGACGGCGCGGTGCTGGCCGCGATCGGGATCGGCATCGGGCTCGCCGGCGCACTGGCCGTCACCCGCTTCCTCCGCGCGATGCTGTTCGGGGTGTCGCCATTCGATCCCCTGAGCTTCGTGGGGGTGACGGCAGTGCTGAGCGCGATCGCGTTTCTCGCGAGCTACGGCCCGGCACGGCGCGCGGCAAGGATACATCCAATAGAAGCGCTGCGCGAAGAGTAAAAGGCGCAGCGCCCGAAGGGCGCAGGCCGAACTGCGCAGGGCCCGAATTGCGCACCGCCCGAACGGCGCGAAGCCCAGACAACGCAGGGCCCGGAGAGCGCAAGAGCGCAAGACCCAAACGGCGCGGTGGTCGTTTGGGTCTTGCGTCGTTCGGGGCCTGCGCCATTGCGCCCTTCGGGCGGTGCGCTGTTCGGGTCCCGCGCCGTTCGGGCTCGCGCCGTCCGGGCGCTGCGCGGTTCGGCCTGCGCCGTCCGGGCCCTGCGCGGTTCGGCCTGCGCCGTCCGGCCCCTGCGCGGTTAGGCTTGCGGCCTTCGCTCGCTTTAGAATCATTTACTCTCGCGATCTCACGTGTCTCTAACCGGACGATCATGCCTTCTGCCCCGCTCGGCATTGGTTTCATTGGCAGCGGCTTCAACACCCGCTTCCATATCCAGGGCTTCCAGGCCGTTCGCGACGCCGAGGTTCGCGGCATCTGGAGCCCGAACAGGAAGAACGCGGCATCGGCCGCCGAGCTCGCGCGACGGCTCGACGTCGGCGACGCGAAGGCCTACGCGACCATCGCCGACATGGTCGCCGACCCGGCCATCGACGCCATCTGGCTCTGCGGGCCCAATCACGCCCGGATCGAGAACGTCGAGGAGATCGTCCACACCATCGCGAGCGGCAAGGGCACGCTCAAGGGAATCGCCTGCGAGAAGCCGCTCGCGCGCAACGTCGCCGAGGCGAAGCGCGTCAACGAGCTCGTTAGGCGCGTGAAGCTGCCGACGGGCTACATGGAAAACCAGCTGTTCTCGCCGCAGGTGGAGACCGGCAAGACGCTGATCTGGGCACGCGGCGCCGCGAACACGGGCCGCCCGTACCTCGCGCGCGCGGCGGAGGAGCATAGCGGACCACACATGCCATGGTTCTGGCGCGGCGCGCTCCAGGGCGGCGGCGTTCTCAACGACATGATGTGTCACTCCGCGCTCGTCGTCAGGCACCTGCTCACGAAACCGGGCGCGTCGTACGACACGGTCAGACCGGTACGCATCACGGGCCACATCGCGAGCCTCAAGTGGTCGCGCCCCGAGTACGCGAAGCTGCTGTCGAAGACGATGGGCAAGGAAGTCGACTACACGAAGTCGCCGTCCGAGGACTTCGCGAGCGTCATGATCGAGTTCGAGACGGACGATGGCTACACGGTCCTCGGCGAAGCGACGACCTCCTGGAGCTTCGTCGGTGCCGGCTTGCGGCTCTCGGCCGAGTTGTTAGGCCCGGAGTACTCGATGACGTGGAACACGCTCGACTCCGGCCTCAAGCTGTTCTTCAGCCGCGAGGTGAAGGGCCGGCAGGGCGAAGATCTTGTCGAGAAACAGAACGCCGAAATGGGCCAGATGCCCGTCGTGGCGAGCGAGGCGGCCGCCTACGGCTACGAGGCGGAGGACCGCCACTTCGTGCGCGTCTTCCAGGGAAAGGAGAAGGCGAAGCTCACGTTCGACGATGGCGTCGAGGTCGTGAAGGTGCTCATGACCGCGTACGCGAGCGCGGAGCAAGGCAAGACGCTCGCGTTTCCGCCGAAGGGCATCGACAAGTTCGTGCCACAGGTGGCGAAGGGCGACTGGAAGCCATGACGGTACCCGTGCGCGCGCGCGGCGCGACGCTCGCGCAGACGGTCGACATCGAGACGCCGGAGCTGGTGACGTTCAGCTACACCGTGGCCGGCGTCGGCTCGCGCGTCGCCGCGGCGTTGCTCGACTACCTGCTCTGCCTGCTGCTGTTCATCGGTGTGCTCGTGGGCCTCGCGTATCTCGGTGCGGGCCGCGCGGTGACGCGAAGCGGAACATCGTCGGATGCCTGGGCCATCGCGATCGTCGTGCTCGGCCAGTTCTTCATCCTGTGGGGCTACTACGTCCTGTGGGAGGGACTCGCCGACGGACAGACGCCCGGCAAGCGACTCATGCGGCTCCGCGTCGTGAGCGACGGAGGCTATAGCGTCTCATTCGCCGGCTCGGCCATCCGGAACCTCGTCCGCATTCTCGACATGCAGCCGGTGTTCACGTACGGCATCGGCATCGCGAGCATCGTCGCGACGAAGCAGGGCAAGCGACTCGGCGATCTCGCCGCGGGGACGCTCGTGGTGCGCGAGCAGCTCGTGCACACGCGGGTGCAGCCGGCGCCGCAGCATGACGTCGAGTCGGAATCAGCGGTGGCGAAAACGATCCCGGCCCGCCTCACGGACGACGAGTTCACCGTCCTCGAGCGCTTCATGGATCGACGGTCGGCGCTCGATCCCGCGCGGCGCGTGGAGCTCGCGTCGCGACTCGTGGATCGCTTCGCGAACGCGTTCATCGGGTATCCGAGCACGACGGACGGGCCGCTCGATCGGCTGTTCGAGCTCTACGCCGACGAGCGTCGGGCGCGGGCGAGCGGTGCGGTGGTCGGGCGCGAGACGGGTGCCGCGCGCGAGCGCCACGCGATCGTCGCGTCGGGGACGCCACGCTGGTCGTCGTTCGCGGCGCGACTCGATCAAGCCCAGCGACGAGGGCTCGGCTCGCTCGGCGAGGAGGGGGTGCGTGCCTTCGTCGCGGAGTACCGCGACCTCGCGGCGGACCTCGCCCGTCTGCAGACGGCTGCACGCGGACGTGAGCGCGACGAAGTGTTCTACCTCAGCCGCCTCATGGCCGGCGCGCACAACCTCCTGTATCGGGGCCGAGCGCTGACGTTCAAGGATGTGTGGCGGACGTTCGCGGTCGAGGCGCCGCGCGAGGTGCGCCGCTCCGTGCGTCCGATCGCGCTGGCCGCGCTGCTCCTGTTCGGCCCGGCGATCATCGCCTACGCCGCCGTCCTGGGCGATCCACCGGTTGCGCGAGTGTTCATCCCGGCCAGCATGATGGAGCGGGCGGAGGAAGGCGTTAGGCGCGCTCGCGAGGGCCAGGGGTACATCCCGGACCCGCAGCTGTTCCGGCCAGTGATGGCGACGACGATCATCGCGAACAACGTGCAGGTGACGTTCGCGGCGTTCGCGATGGGCATCGCGTTCGGCATCGGGACGGTGCTCGTGCTCGTGACGAACGGCGTGAGCCTTGGCGGCGTGTTCGGCCTGTACACGTCGAAGGGGATCGGGTCGCTGCTTCTCGCGTTCGTCGCGCCGCACGGTGTGCTGGAGCTGACGGCGATCTGCATTGCGGGGGGCGCGGGGTTCCTGCTGGCGGCGGCGCTCCTCGTTCCCGGGAACCGCCCGCGCGGCGAGGCATTGCGGGCAAACGGGCGACGCGCGATCCGGCTGATCGCCGCGTCGACGGTGCTGCTCCTCATCGCGGGGACGCTCGAGGGGTTCGTGTCCCCCATCGAGACGTGGCCACTGTCGTGGAAGCTTGGCGTTTCGGCGGTGACCGCGGTGTTTCTCGCGGCTTACCTGTCAGGCGGCCGGCGTCGCGTCGTCGACGTATCCACCGACGTGCCGGCGGACTCGCACGAGCTCCTCGGGCTCGCAGGCAGCGCGGCGACCGCTACAGCGCGCCCCGGCCCTTGATCTCCAGGTACTTGTTCACGACCGCGGCCGTCATGGCCTGCGGTGACACGTCGAGCACGTTCACGCCCGCGCGTCGCATGCGCTCGAGCACCGCGTGACGGCCGGCCACCAGCTCCTCGGCGGCAGCGCTCGTGTAGAACGCGATGTCACGTTCGCCGCGCGGCACCGCCGCCTCGAACACCGCGTCGTTTCGTAGCGCGACGACCACCACCAGATGCCTGGCAGCACTCCGGGTCACGTGTGCGACGAGCGCGCGCGACGCACGCTCGTCGATGACGTCGGTGAAGAAGACGATCAGCGCACGCCGGCGCTGGCGCGTCGCGAGATAGCGGAACGCCCCGGCATAGTCCGGCTCGGCCATCGTCGCCGTCACGGGAATGAGCGCGTTGCGCACCAGGCGCAGGGCGGCGTCGCCGCGGTTCGGTGGGACGAACGCGCGGACCTCCTGATCGAACACCATCGCGCCGACGCGGTCGCCGGACGTGGCGGCGACGTCCGTCAGCACGAGCGCGGCCGACAGGGCATGCTCGAGTCGCGAGAAGTCGCCGGCGAGCTGCGTCATCGCGCGGCCGGACTCGATCATCGTAAACACCGTCTGCGACTGTTCGATCGTGAACTCGCGCACCATGTGCTTGCGGCGCCGTGCGGTCGCTTTCCAGTCGATGTGGCGCGGGTCGTCGCCGACGGCATACTCGCGGAGCCCCGCGAATGCCCGGCTCTCACCTCGCTGCCGCAGCACGCGCACGCCGGCCGTGTGCAGGCGATGCTGCACGGCGAGGAGCCGAAACCGGCGCACGTTCGACACGGACGGCGTCACGAGCACGGTGTCGGTGGAGTCGAACGTGGCCCGGGCCGCGAGCAGACCGAGCCGGGCGGTGGCCTGTGCACCAACTCTGCCTAACGACGCGAGGCCGCGCACGCGTCCGGACAGCTGGAACGGAAGCGATGCAGTGCCGTGCCCGGGGAGCTGGACGTCGGCGGCACCGACGCCACCGCGGACCGTGGAAGGCATCTCGTCGACGACCGTTATGTGCAGCGCGCGCGGCCACGCCGAGCGAACGCTGTAGGTGCCGGCGATCTGATCGCCAATGCCGACGGAGGCGCCGACGTCGCGCTCGACGAGCACGCCGCGGGGGCCGGGGAGCATGACCCAGTCAGCGACCACGAGCGCGAGCAGCACGACGAGCCCTGTCACGCCGGCGTACACGCCGAGTTGCCCGGGCAGAAGCCAGAGCGCGCCACTCGCCGCGACGGCCAACGCGAGCCGCCGCGTGGGAATGACGCGAGGAAGCGGACGACGCTGGACTTTCGTCATTCCGAGCGGAAGCCCGAAGGGCCGGAGGCGAGGAATGACGGGCTATGAGTCGGAGGCAGCAGCGGGCAGCCAGCAGCACCAGCACGCCGCCGTCGGCGACCAGCACGCAGCCGCATGCAGCTCGCAGCTCCCGTCACTCCGGCACCCGAACGCGAGAGACGACGGTGTCAACCACTTCCTCCACCGTCCGGCCCTCCACCTCGAGCTCGGGCGCCAGCGTGATGCGGTGGCGCAGCACCGCCTGGACCCGCCCCTTCACGTCGTCGGGCACCACGTAGTCCCGTCCCTCGAGCACCGCGCCCGCCCGGGCCGCGCGCATGAGCGCGACCGTCGCACGGGGCGACGCACCTAACGAGATCGACGCCTCGCCGCGCGTTCCGCGCGTGATCCGGGCGATGTAATCCTGAATCTCCGGGGCCACGCGAACGCGGTCCACGAGCGTCCGCACCGCCCGCGCCTCCGACTCACCGATCACGGGCGTCACGACGGCATTCACCTGCTCTGGATCGAAGCCGCCCTCATGCGACGCCAGCATCGCGAGCTCCGCCTGATGGGAGGGATAGCCCATCACCGCCTTCAGCAGGAACCGGTCGAGCTGCGCCTCCGGCAGCGGGTACGTCCCCTCGTGCTCGACGGGATTCTGTGTCGCGAACACGGTGAACGGCGCATCCAGCGGGTGCGTCACACCGTCGACGGTGACCTGCCGCTCCGCCATGGCCTCGAGCAGCGCCGACTGCGTCTTGGCCGGCGCGCGGTTCACCTCGTCCGCGAGCAGGATGTCCGTGAACACGGGCCCGCGCCGGAACTCGAACCCGACCGCCGGATCTCGCAGCATGCTCACGCCCGTCACGTCCGACGGCATGAGGTCAGGCGTGAACTGGATCCGCGAGAACTTCACGCCTAACGCCCCGGCCAGCGCCCGGACGAGCAGCGTCTTCGCCGTCCCCGGCACGCCCTCGATCAGCAGGTGGCCGCGCGCGAGGAACGTCACCAGCGCGTCGTCGATCGCCGCGTCCTGCCCCACGACGCGCTCGGCGACCGCCGCGTGAATGCGGCGCATCAGCTCGGCGCCCTGATCGAGGGAAAGTGGGGGAGACGGATCTGCGACGGACGAAGTCACGAGGTTCGCGGGAAGGAGGTGAGGGACTGCTCGAGGCGCTGCAGCGCCTGGCCGACCGCTTCGAGCTCGCGCCGCGAGACCGGCCGCGCGAGCGCAGTACGAACGAGCTCGACGTCAGCCACATTCGCGGGGACTCGCTGCTGCGCCCAGCCGAGGAACGCGTCGTCCGACGTGGTTCCGCTGCGCGTGCCGAGCGCGTGCTCGACACGGCGTCGCACGCCATGAACGAGTCGCGACGTCGCGGTGCGGGTCGCGCCGACGGTACGATACGCGCGCGCGAGCGCATCGACGTGCTCGAGCGGCGATCGTCGCTCGATGCGCTCCGTCGCGCGCGGAGAAAGAAGCCGCGGACCCATCGCGAGCAGCAGGACGAGCCCGGCGCCTGCGAGCTGCAGCACGAGGTGACCCGACGACGTGCGCCCGAGGTAGCGCACGATCCCCTTCATCGTGCCGGGCTGATCGCCGTACCCCTGGTGATATTCATCGAACACGACCTGCTGGCGCCGCCCGCCGCCCGGCGCGTCCATGCTCAGATACTCGAGGATGCGCACGTTCGCGACGTCGGCCCCCCACCGACACACGCGCAGCACATCGTTGCGCAGCAGGTCGGGATCGGCCGCGACAACGACGCGCCCGCGCCCGAGTGGAAAGCCGACGGCGGCGGCCGGCGCATCACCCGCCGACGTGTCTCCCGGAACACGCAGCGTTGCCAGCGGGATCGCGCCCGTGGGCGGTGCGCCCGACCACTTGATCGCGAGAATGTGCGTCTGGCGATCGGGCCAGAACGGAAGACCGGCGCTCAGGAAGCTTTCATCCTCGTCGGAACACGACGCCGAGTCCGTCGACACGAGTGTGCCGGAGCGTCCGACCAGAAGCTCCGTCGCGCCGATGACGCTCGGCGTCAATCCGGTGCGTTGGCCGAGGCCGAGCGAGTCGGCCAACGCACCGGAGCCGCCCATCACATAGTACAGGGCCCCGCCCCGCCTGACGCGGTCGAGCAGCTCGCGTGTCTCCATGGCGGTGGGCGGCATGGGCGGGTCGAGCACGAGATGAATGGACGTCGTGTCGCCTGACGGGATGGTGTCCACGAGCCGTCGCGACGTGCGCCAGCCAATTCGGCCGGCGAGCTCGTAGAGCACCGATGCGCCCTGCGACTCGGTCGACTGTGACGTGAGGCGCGCGTCTCCCGTGCGGCCACCAGTCTGCTCGGGCGTCAACAGTGCGACGACGATGACGGCGCCGGCGATGATCGGCAGCGCAACGCGCGGACGGAGCCACCGCGATCGACGGCCGGTCACCACCGGGGCCGTCACGCGGCGCGCTCCTCGCGTCGTGTCGCCGCCAGCGCCAGCTCGCGGAGCGTCGCGTAGGTGGACGCGTCGCACGTGCCGTCGCCGAACAGCACACGATCGTAGCGTCGGCCGAACCTGTGGAAGTCGACGTGCACCGGCGATCCGCGTAGCCGAAGCTCCCGCGCGTAGTCGCCGCTCGTCTTCGACGGATGGAGCCGGATCAACTCTGCCGCCGCGAGGCGCTCTGTCGCACCGCGATACAGGAGGTGCGCCGCATCCGTATAGTTGCCCGCCGCGGCAAGCCGCTCCGCCTCCACCCACGGATCGCCGGAGCCGAAGACCGCACCAACCCGCGTTCGGCGACGCCGCTCTTCGGCCTCGCTGCCTAACATGAAGCGCGCAGCGATCGCGATGAGGACGACGATCGCGAGACCCAGGATGATCCACTTCGCGTTCGGGACGACCGGAACGGCATCGAAGAGCCGGCGGAGCCCCGCGCCGATCCAGTCGAGCAGCCGCTCGAGCAGCGTCGCCCGGACTGACCGTTGATAGGCCGGCTGCCGCATGATCGCGGCGACCGTATCCTGCACCGCACTCGCCGGCCAGCGTCCGTCAACGCCCTGGAGGGCTCCGGCGAACTCGGCGAGCGGAGCGGCCACGCTCAGAGCCCCTCCGCCATCATCTCGATGTCGAACCCCTCGTTTCGCACGCGCGCGTCGTAGTACAGCAGCATCTCGGTGATGGCGAACAACGGGTACCCGATAATGGACACCGCGACCGTCACGACCGTCGAGACGACGAGACTCCCCGTCGCCGCGGCGAGGATCACGACGGCGAAATAGATCACCGCGAAGATCAGAAACGCGAGGAACGACGTGAAGAGAATGTGCAGCTTGTGCCCGCGCGACAGGACGGCGGAGCGACCGAACGCCGTGAACACGCCGCGGTCTTCGATCATGATGCACGGCGTCACGGCGAAATACCGGGCGATCATGTAGAGCATGCCGACGATGAACAGCAGGAAGCCGACGATGAGCAGGATGTACTTGAGCAGGAGTCCGACCATGACGGCCGGGAGCTGCTTCAGAGCGTCCCGGACGGCGACCGCCGGCTCCAGGGGACGTCCGAGGTAGTCCTCGGACGAGAGGCGGATGATGACCGCGCTCATGAGCGACAAGCTGACCCAGTACCCGAACGCCAGGACGAAGGTGGACGAGATGGTCTGGGTGAGCAGCTCGGAGGAGAGCTGCGAGGCCGGACCGAGAATGACGAGCTGGAGCACCAGCAGTGGCGCGTAGCAGAGCGCCGACACGAGGAGATAGCTCAGCGGATCGCGTCGGTAGAGCTGAAACGCGGCGTCGACGATCTCGGTGGCGGAGCGCGGTCGAAGCGGGAGCGGTGTGTCGGCCATCGGCAAAGGGGCGGGTGGCGTGGACCAGGAGCGGCGTCGTGGTCCGCAGCCCGGAGGACGCCGGAAGATGTGCCGGCGCGGATGCCTGGACCAGCGGTACGCCGCCCGGGGACGACTTTCTGGCCCCCGCCTCTTCCCCTGAGCGTGTTTGGTCCCCCAATTGGGGTCAGACTCGATTTACATCATTCGAGCGCATGCCCGGACCCTAGGAACCACACTCGACCCCAGCCCAATCCCCGAGGCGCACCCATGGAAGCAGCGATCCTCGCATGGCTGCAGGAGCTCGCGATCCGGGCGTTCGGTATCTCGCTCTTTCTGGTGCTGGCGATCGACGGCGCGTTCGCGATCGTGGTGTTGGCGACGCGCGATCGGACGATCGTGAACCGATGGACCTCGCGGGTGCTCGCCGCGAATCTGGTCCTTGCCGGTACCGGCGTCGGTGTTCCCGTCCTCGCGCTCGCCTCGCGAGTCGCGGTCCGAGCCATCGCGCCTCTCGTTCCGAACATGCCGCGCGTCTTCATCAATGAGGACGACGACGTCACCAGTGCGCGCGCTCTCAAATGACGTCATCGGCCGCCCGGGTCGATGACACCGACCCCGTTAGCGGAAGCCGATGTCCGTGTTTTTCGTCGCCGCTCTGGCGATGGTCGTTCAGGGTCAGGCGAGCGACTCCACCGGTCCCGTCGCGATTGCGAGTCGCGCCCGCGGCGACATCCGCATCGACGGCCATCTCAATGAGGCCGCGTGGAGTGCCGCGACGCCGGTCACGACGTTCACGCAACGCGACCCCAATGCCGGCGCCGCCGCGACGCAGCCTACGGACGTTCGGATCGTCTACGACGCATCGGCGATCTATGTCGGCGCGCGGCTGACCGACACGACCGGCCGGCCGAACAGTCGGCTCGGCCGCCGCGACAGCAGCCTGTCGGGATCGGACTGGTTCTTCGTCACCCTCGACAGCTACCACGACCACCTGACCGCCTATCGCTTCGCCGTGAATCCCGACGGCGTGCGTCGCGACGAGAAAGTCGGCGACGACGACGAGGACGAGTCCTGGGATCCGGTGTGGGAGGCCTCGTCCACGCGCGACGCCACGGGGTGGTCGGCGGAGCTCCGTATCCCGCTCAGCCAGCTGCGTTTCCCCGACGTGGACGTGCAGACGTGGGGCATCCAGCTCGTGCGTGAGATCGCCCGCAATAACGAGGAGAGCTGGTTCGCGTTCGTTCCGAAGCGTGAGCGGTCCGGCGTCGCCCGATACGGGCACTTGACGGGACTGCGCGGGCTCGCGCCGCGCAGTCCGCTCGAGCTGCTGCCGTACGTCGTCACGCGCGCGCGGTTCAATACGCCGTCGCAGAGCGAGGACGTCCCGTTCGCCAATCCGTACCGCGACGGGTCCGAGCAGACTGCGTCGTTCGGGATGGACCTCAAGTATCGTCTCGCCAGCAACCTCACGCTCGACGCGACGGTCAATCCGGACTTCGGGCAGGTGGAGGTCGATCCCGCGGTCGTGAACCTGACCGCGTTCGAGACGCGATTCGAGGAGCGACGCCCCTTCTTCATTGAAGGCTCGGAGATCTTCCGGTTCAGCGGCACGGAGCTGTTCTACTCGCGACGCATCGGCGCCCCGCCGCCTGGCCGAACGCCGGCAGCCTCGGTCTACGACGACATGCCGGACAACGCGACG
>Ga0105249_10000971_pt1 | contig 25411 bp, 22 predicted proteins | sample KBSS44metaG_FD_81522 | JGI IMG/M metagenome (GOLD analysis project Ga0105249, IMG submission 81522) | Switchgrass rhizosphere microbial communities from Kellogg Biological Station, Michigan, USA - KBS S4-4 metaG | ecosystem: Host-associated > Plants > Roots > Rhizosphere > Soil | place...
ACTGTGCTTTTATCTGCGATCACTTTATAATCATTCAACAGCTTGCCTAATTCGTCCGCAACGCCCAATATATATTTTAAATCAGCGGATCCGTCTCCTCCCGGCGGTGTGGGTAAAGCAAGAAAAATAATTTTGGCTTCCGTAATTCCTTCAGCAAGACTTGTTGTAAATTTTAAACGTCCTTCACGCTGATTACGTAAAAAAATTTTTTCAAGTCCCGGCTCATAAATGGTTATCGTTCCTCCATTTAATTTTTCAATTTTTTTGTCGTCAATATCAATACAGGTGACGGTATTACCTGTTTCGGCAAAACAAGTTCCTGTTACTAAACCGACATATCCCGTTCCTACAACTGCTATCTTCATGTACTCAGATTTATTATTTAATTTATATATTCCAAAACTTTTGAACTGATAAATTCTAATTGCTCCTTGTCCAGCTCCGTATGCATGGGCAATGAAATTACTCTTTCGGTCAACCAGTCAGTAACAGGTAAGGAAACATTCGGTTTTGCAAAAGCTTCAAACATTTTCTGCCGGTGCCCGGGCACGGGGTAATAGATCATGGCAGGGATCGTATGTTTATTCAAATACTCTTTCAGACCGTTGCGAAATTCCGCTGCATTATTTTCTACATTCAGAACAATTGTGTATTGATGGAAAACATGTTTTGAATATGCAGCTCTGAAAGGTGTAATGATCTTTGAATTGTTTTTAAAAGCCTCATCATAATGATCAGCCGCCTGTATCCTGGCGTTGATGTATGCATCAAGGTATTTTAGTTTTATATTCAATACTGCCGCCTGTATGGAATCGAGGCGGCTGTTACAACCAACTATATCATGATAATACTGTTTTGTCTGGCCGTGATTAGCGATCATCTTTAGTTTGAGTGCCAGGTCATCATTATTGGTAAATATGGCACCGCCATCACCAAAACCACCTAAATTTTTGGAGGGATAAAAAGAGGTGGTGCCCACCTGGCTGATTGAACCTGTTTTCTTTTTATTCCCGTCCGAAAAAACATATTCACTTCCTATGGCCTGGGCATTATCTTCGATCACATATAAGTTATGTTCGTTCGCAATTGCCATGATCTCTTCCATGGGTGCAGCTTGTCCATATAAATGAACAGGGACGATAGCCTTTGTTTTGGGGGTAATAGCCTTCCGGATAGAATCGGGTTCAATGCAAAAACTTTTTTTATCAACTTCTGTAAAAACAGGGGTGAGACGTAACAGTGCAATCACTTCCGTGGTCGCTATATAAGTAAAGGAAGGTGTGATCACTTCATCACCGGGTTGTAAACCCAATGCCATCATAGCAATTTGCAAAGCGTCGGTACCATTTGCACAGGGGATAGTGTGTTTTGTTCCAACATAGCCTGAAAGTGCGGCTGCAAACTCATGGACAGGTTTTCCATTGATAAAAGCCGAGCTGTCTATTGCGTCCGTTACGGCTTTGTCTATTTCAGCTTTTATTTTTTGATACTGGGTTTTTGTATCCACCATTTGGATCGGTCGCATTGTACAAGTATTTAGTCATATTGGTCAGATCAGTCATATTGGTCATATTAAGCTCTTCACACTTGACATTTATGACCTGTATGACTTTTTTGACTACGTATAGCGGGCAAAAATAGTAAAATACATATAGTTTACAGTATTGCTTTTACATTTGTCGAATACGTAAACAAAGAATTCATGTTTGTTATTCTCTATAATGTTTTCTTAGCGCTGTTCAAAGCAGGAACTTTCATTTTCAGCTTATTTAATGTCAAAGCAAAAAAATGGGTAGCGGGGCGAAAAGATATTTTTAAAAAATTAGAATTGGCGATACCCGCAAATGAAAAGATAATCTGGATGCATTGCGCTTCGCTGGGTGAATTTGAGCAGGGAAGACCCGTACTGGAAAACATCCGGTCAAAATACCCAACCTATAAAATAGTGCTTACATTTTTTTCTCCGTCAGGATATGAGGTCCAAAAAAATTATGCAGGCGCCGATTGGGTCTTTTATTTGCCAATGGATGGTGCGACCAGTGCAAAACGATTTCTTGATATCGTTCATCCGTCACTGGTGATTTTTGTTAAATATGAATTTTGGTATTACTATCTGAAAAAAATCAAATACCGGGATATATCCCTGTTGCTTATTTCAGCAGTATTCAGAAGAGACATGTCTTCGTTCAAATGGTTTGGACGTTTCCAATTAAAAATGCTGAGCCGTTTCGATCATATTTTTTTGCAAAATGAAGCCTCAAAAAAATTACTGGATGAGTTCACTATTAACAAGAATTATTCGATTGCCGGCGACACTCGTTTTGACCGCGTAATTGAAATTGCTGATAATTTCAACCCGGTTGAAGCGATAGAAAAATTTTGCGCTGGTAAAAAGATCATAGTTGCAGGAAGCACCTGGCCGGAAGATGAAGATATACTGGGTAAAGCTTTTGAAACCATCCTGGCCCTGGATATGAAGCTGATCATTGCTCCGCATGAAATATCGGAAAAACATCTCGCTGATTTAAAAAAGCTTTTTCCGGAATCAATTGTTTTTTCCAGTCTTAATTATGAATACTCAATAAGGAATACTAACAATTGCCTGGTCATTGATAATTATGGAATGCTTTCCCGGTTGTATAAATACGCAAACATCTCTTTTGTAGGCGGGGGATTCAGGATTATGGGAGTGCACAATGTAACTGAAGCCGCTGTTTATGGCAAACCTGTTGTGATGGGACCCTATATTTCTAAATACCGGGAAGCCGTTGAACTTGTTGAAAGAAAAGGCGGGTTTATAGTCACCAATGCCGAAGAATTATCAGCTTTGTTTAAGGAGCTTATTTCGAATAAAAATGACTCCTATATTAATTCCTCCAGGGCTGCTTATAATTATATACGGGAAAATGCAGGTGCCGTGAAAAAAATCCTCGACTATATTCAGGTGAATCGTCTTTTGACTAACTGATAAAAATGGTTGGCAGTTTCACTATCATCTTTCCAGCCTAATTTAACTTTTAACTCCCGGGTGATCCAATATTCTGCTTCAGGATATATGTTGAAATTGTTGATCGTTTTAATACATCTTTCATACATATTTTCATCACCGCGAAAGAGTTCATTGATAAAAAGAAACCGGTCATTGATTCCAATTGCTTTTCTCAGGTCACGCACCACTGATTCTTTTAATACTTCAACCAGTTCGGTACGGCCCTGCTTTAGCTTATCATTTAATGATTCTCCCTGGTCACCTACTGATTCATTTATTTGGGTTTCATTTCTCACCTGGTGAGAAAGTGTCGGGATCTCAGTCATCGGGTCAAACACCATATCCAGCTGTCCATTCTTCTGCACTTTTGAAACTGATCCGTTATCAACCAGCAGTGTTTCTTTTACTTCCTGCATGGCAGGTTTTTCTGCAACTTGTTTTGGGATATATTTCTCATGTTCTGAAGGCATTTGCACAACCGGGGTAGTACGGGGCATCATTACCGCTACTTTAGGAGTACCCAGCATTTGCTCTTTTCCACTTTGCAATGTTTGTAATTCAGCTGTAAGCAATTGTATCGTGACCAGCATTTGATCTACCGTGGCATTTTGCTCAGACTGTTCTTTTAACTTATTTATTAAGAATGCAATTCGCTCCATTATATTACATTTGGCCTCGCCATTTTAAAAGTGGTTTAAAATTACAAACAGTTTGCCAATATCAGCAAACTACCTGTGGAGTATAATAATTCTTAACAATGTTTATTGAACCCAATTTCAGACCGGAGCGCCGGGGATGGATAGAAGTAATATGCGGCAGCATGTTTAGTGGAAAAACGGAGGAATTGATCCGGAGATTGAAACGGGTTAAAATCGCAAACCTGAAAGTAGAGATCTTTAAGCCCGGAATTGATACCCGTTATGACGAGATAAAGATCGTTTCGCATGATGAAAATGCAATTCAGTCAACACCCATTGATAATTCCCAGAAAATTCTATTGCTGGCTCAGGATGTAGATGTTATAGGTGTAGATGAAGCCCAGTTTTTTGATAATGAAATTGCAAATGTTTGCGATGAATTGGCCCGCAGGGGTATAAGGGTCATTGTGGCCGGGTTAGATATGGATTACCTTGGAAATCCATTTGGTCAAATGCCTGCATTGATGGCAAAAGCAGATTATGTTACAAAACTTCATGCTATCTGTGTTAAATGCGGCAACATAGCAAATTATAGTTATCGTAAAGTACCAAATGAAGACCAGGTAATGCTGGGGGCAAAAGATCTGTATGAGCCCCGCTGCCGGCAATGTTATAACGAAAAGACTTAATTAACTTTTTTCTTTGCCACGCATTTTTGTCTTTCCGGTTATTTTCATTTTAAGTGAACCTGCCGTTTCAATGTGTTGAGTCAGCTCAGCATCCACAACCAGCCCCGATTTACTATTCAGGGTCATTACGCCGGATTGCGTACCACTCATTTTCATTTCACTCAACGCAGGATTATCTATTTTTCCATGAGGTTCCATTTGAGATGTAACGTCGATAAGGATATTATCACCCTGGAATGATTTTACAATGTATTCTGATTTGCACTGCACCGCCATGGAAGAAAGATCATACGTGTTATTCCATTTATCCCCCAGTTTTACTTCTTTATTGGGATATACACTAAACATAGGAGCAAATGCTTCTTTTATCTTATCGCTGTTAAATTGATCCTTTAACGAAGCAGAGATTAAATTTTTCATCTCTTCATTTACTGCCATACTTTCAAGCATACTACTAACTATCTCGTCAAAGCCGGTGATCTCTTCAATTTTTCCCGTTTCTGTTACTTTCATTGTAAATTTTTTCCCGATTATTCCGGAAAAAGCGTTTGTCATCATTTGCATAAAGTCATCAGCAGAAGTGCTTGCTGCAGAGTCCGGCTTTTTAGAAGCATCAATAATGATTTCCTGTCCCCTTACATTCATGTTCATTTTAAAATCCTTGTAAATAACATCCAGTGTTTTAAGTGTCCCATTATCATCAGCCACATTGATCACATAAGCCACGATCATTCCAATTTTATCCTTTTGATTCATTACTTCCTGGTCCATGTCCATCACCATTTCATAATCATAGGATTTCCCTTTTTCCAGGTTGAACTTCAGCATCCGTGTATCATCCGATGCGGTTTTAGATTTACAGGAAATAAATGTGGCGAGAATAAACAGGAAAAATGAAATGCTGATGATCTTACGCATAGAAAAAATTTAATATCCCAAAATAAGTCTAAAATGGCTCTTTGTCCTGTTTGTAAAATATTATTTTCGCAAAAAAAGAACTATCAAAGGAGCCATCCAAATAATAACTCTGTTTAAAAAAGACCTGTTACTTGAGGTGAGACAGCAATATAGTTTCTATGGTATCCTGCTTTATATTGGCGCCACCATTTTTGTTTTATTCAATGCTATTCAGGACCCGGAAAGCAATGTTTGGAATGGACTCTTCTGGGTCATACAGCTGTTTATTTGTATCAATGCGGTAGCAAAAAGTTTTTTGCAGGAAAGTAAAGGCCGCATGTTGTATTTCTATTCCATCAGCAGTCCTGTACATTTTGTGATAGCCAAATTACTGTTTAACTCTTTACTTATGCTGTTGATGAGCTTGCTGAGTTTATTATTGTTCAGCTTGTTTCTTGGCAATCCTTTACAAAAGATTTTACCATTTATTGGCCTGGTATTGTTGGGAGGATGGAGTCTTAGTCTTGTTTTTAGTTTTTTGGCAGCCATTGCAGCAAGAGCACAACAGAATGCAGCGATCATGGCAGTATTAGGGTTTCCACTTATTATTCCCCAGTTAATTCTGCTCATGCAGCTTTCAAAATCAGCTTTTGCACCATTGATAACGATACCGTTTACAACTATCCTGCTGCTTATAGCCCTGGACATATTGGTAATAATGCTTGCCGTAATTCTTTTTCCTTTTTTATGGAAAGACTGAGAACAGCCGGTAGTCAACAGTTCACATTCAAAGTATTCTGAACAAATGAAAAAGACTATTGACTGCTGACGACAGACTGCGAACTGTTAACTGATTTCCCCTTATTTTTGCCCCACTTTATTCGTTGCTGCCAATCATTGGCACTATCCAATGACCGAACAAAAAAACTATATGTATAAATCCTGGTGGAAGATCACAGCAGTGGTCCTGCTGATTTATACTGTCGTCGGTGGCTTGCTTTTAAAAGTTCCCCGTCTCCCTGCGCTGGAAGAAACGATCCGCAATCTTTATTTTCATGTGTGCATGTGGTTTGCCATGATGATACTGTTTACCATTTCCGTGGTGAACGCAGTTCGTTATCTCCGCACTTTCAACCTGAAATTTGATATCTATGCGCGGCAATATGCAGCAGTAGGAATCGTATTTGGATGCTTAGGCTATGCAACAGGCGGCATCTGGATGAGTTATACATGGGCTGATCCGAATAATCCCGCTACTGCATCCTTTAGTACCATTGCAAGAGAACCAAAATTGATTGGTGCTGCAATTGCATTACTGATCTATTTCGCGTATATGATCCTGCGTGATTCGATACAGGATATGGATAAGAAGGCAAGAATAAGTTCTGTATATAACATCTTTGCCTACGCCATGTTGTTCCCTTCTATCTGGATCATTCCACGAATATTACCGAGTCTTCACCCCGGACAGAGTGGTAACCCGGCGCTGGATACGAAAGATATTGACAACAGTATGCGAATGGTTTTTTATCCTGCAGTGCTTGGATGGACATTACTGGGTGTTTGGATCACCACATTGAAAATACGTTTGGCTATTCTTAAAGAAAAAAAGCTGATGGCATGAGAAACCTGAAATACTTTTTGTTCGTTCTTTTTATACTTGGAGTAAATCTGAGTATGCCGGCACAAGGGGATAAACCGGTTGAGATGGCCGATACGATGCGTAGTAATGGAAGAATATATGTAGTGATCGCTGTTATACTAACTATATTGATCGGTCTTGTTTTATATATCGTCAGGCTGGATAAAAAAATAAGCAGGCTGGAAAAAGAAAAATAGATCCGTGGTTACGGATTTTATTTTTTTCAATAAGGAAATAACAAACCTTAGTTTTTAAATTGCTGAATAGAATTAATAAAATATAAGAGTGCCCGGAGGAGTTCCTTTGGAACCATGTAACAGGAATTAAAAAATTGTTGCAGTCGGGCTCAAAAAAAATAATAACAAAATCATAATGCATGTCTAATTACAGTTTTTTTGGCGCTGTTGAAAAAAGTTTCGACAAAGCCGCAAAATTTACTAACTGGGATCCCGGTGTTCTTGAACAAATCAAACAATGCAATGCTGTCTATCGTATGAACTTCCCGGTAAAGATTGGTGATAAGATAGAAGTGGTAAAAGCTTACCGTGTGCAACACAGTCACCACAAAACACCTTGTAAGGGCGGAATCCGTTTTTCAACGGCAGTTAATCTTGATGAAGTAATGGCCCTGGCTGCATTGATGACCTTCAAATGTGCTATTGTGAATGTTCCCTTTGGCGGAGCAAAAGGTGGTATCAGCATCGATCCAAAAAAATATACGCCTTATGATCTGGAAAAGATCACTCGTCGTTATACAGCCGAGTTGATAAAAAAGAATTTTATCGGACCCGGCACGGATGTGCCTGCACCCGACTATGGAACGGGCGAACGTGAAATGGCATGGATTCTTGATACTTATACATCCATGCGTCCCGGTGAAATAGATGCAGCAGGTTGTGTGACCGGTAAGCCCGTATCACAAGGTGGTGTTCGTGGTCGCAGGGAAGCAACGGGGTTGGGTGTGTACTTTGGTATACGTGAAGTATGTAATATGACTGACACCATGAAAAAGCTGGGCCTGACCACCGGAGTAGAAGGCAAAAGAGTAATTGTGCAGGGGTTGGGCAATGTGGGATATCACGCTGCAAAATTTTTCCGTGAAGGTGGAGCAAAAGTTATTTGCATTGCAGAACATGATGGCGCTGCCTACAATGAGAATGGATTGAATGAAGAAGAATTATTCCAGTTCAAAAAGAAGAACGGAACATTTTTAAATTTTCCGGGTGCCAAACACATCAATAGCAGTAGTGAAGCAATTGAACAGGAATGTGACATCTTAATACCGGCAGCTTTGGAAAATGTAATTAACGGTGAGAATGCGCCACGCATCAAAGCAAAGATCATTGGTGAAGGAGCAAATGGCCCTTTAACACCGGATGCGGATGAGGAATTCATCAAGCGCGGCATTTTGGTGGTGCCTGATATGTATTTGAATGCAGGCGGTGTGACTGTTAGTTATTTTGAATGGCTAAAGAATCTGAGTCATGTCCGGTATGGAAGAATGGAAAAAAGATTTACTGAAAACCTAAATGCACATATACTCGGGCAAATGGAAACGATGACCGGAAGAAAGGTAGATGAGCATGAAAGAGAATTTATCATGCATGGAGCAGATGAAGTGGATCTGGTCTATAGCGGTTTGGAAGAAACAATGATCACTGCCACACACGAAATAATGAATGCCTGGAAAAGCAATCCACAAATACCCGATATGCGGACAGCTGCTTATGTGGTTGCTATTAATAAAGTAGCTACGAGCTATGCTGAGTTGGGCATATTCCCATAAATAAAATTATTTGCTTATTTACTTATCCCATTCGCCTCATACGGATGGGATTTTTTTTGAATAAAAAAACCGGGTAACAGTTCTGCTACCCGGTTTTCAATTAATGAAATAATCAATCCGCTGCTAGAACGGCTTCTGTGGTTTTTTCAGATCATATTTTTGTTCGTAACGGTCATTGAGTTGTTTTTGCTTATCATCCAGGTTGATCTTACGTCCCTGGATAAAAGCATCGGTCACATTGCTTTTACTCATATCGAGTATATCGCCTGAGCTTACAATAATATTTGCCTCTTTACCTACTTCAATGCTGCCTGTTTTATCAGCAACACCCATGATTTTTGCCGCATTCAATGTAATTGCTGACAATGCTTCTTCTTTTGTTAACCCATAAGTAGCTGCGGTACCGGCATTGAATGCAATATTGCGTCCACGGGTTTGTCCATCATCATCAGAAATCGAAAAGAGTACTCCTGCTTTCTGTAAGGCTGCTGCTGTTTTATACGGCTGGTCCACATCATCATCCGTTGAGGTTGGCAGGCTATGCATTTGCTGTAAGATAACTGAAACGTTATGTTGCTTTAATAAATCAGGAATTTGCCAGCTTTCACTGCCACCAACAATCACTACATCAAACCCGAACTCTTTTACAAAATCCAAAGCCACCAGCATTTGTTTTACCGTATTAGCATGCACATAAAATTTTTGTGATTTATTGAAGAGATTCTTTACTGCATCGTACTTGATATTTGTTTCATCGTGTTTAGATGCAGCAGCGTATGCTTTTGCTTCCCTGAAAAATGCTTTGAGGCTTTCAATTCGTTCTAACCCTTCTTTCACCGGGTCGGGTTGTTGTCCTCCGGCATTCGGGCCACCGGGAAAGCCACCACCTCCGCCAAATCTTCCAAAGCTGGGACGAGGCATCAAGGAAGGCATATATAAATGCATTCCTGCATCTGCTTTCTCAGCCGCATCGGTCCATGTCCATGCGTCGAGCTGAACAACGGTTGAAGAACCGGCAAGAAAACTTCCCTGCGGAACAATATTCGCCATTAATATCCCATTAGAACGAAGTGTATTGATAACTTTCGAATCGGTATTGTAAGCAACAATAGATCTTACATTCGGATTCATATCACCGATCTCTCTTGAATCATTTGAAGCTCTTACGGCCCCGGTCTCAATTAAACCCAAAGAACTGGTAGGAAGAATGATGCCGGGATAAACTTGTTTGCCTTTTACATCATAAGCAGCCGCACCGGCAGGCACTGTTACATCCTTACCTACTTTCGAGATCTTTCCATCTGTGATCTCGATCGTTCCATTTTCAATAACTGTTCCGTTCCCTACGTGAATGGTTGCATTTTTTATATACATCACTCCTTTTTGCGGAGGAGCTGGTAACACATTCGACTGTGCAAAGCCTCCCATGCCGAGTGTTGTGATTATTAAAAGAAGAAATAACTTTTTCATTTATAAGAATTTTAATTGTTATCAAGATCAAGATCGTTTGATTCGATTGTGAGTAATCCGTGACTGTGTGCATGATCACTGCAGGTATGAATGATCTGGTAAGAAGGTTGTGCAGGTATTGTTGGCGCACCACTTCTTTTCTCCCCATTCATTTTCTTTACCAGTCTTGCTTTTTCGGCATCCACGTCTTTTTGCAACTGCTCATCTTTTTTCCGGTCAAAATAAACAGTTCCATCTACGATTGTATATAATGACTTTGCATAAATGCTCAGCGGATTATCACTCCAAACCACAACGTCTGCATCTTTGCCTGGTTTTAAACTTCCTACTTTATCCTCTACATGCAGCATTTTTGCAGGATTGATCGTAACCAGTTCAAGTGCCTCCACTTCAGTTAAGCCCCCGTATTTAATTGTCTTGGCAGCTTCCTGGTTCAGTCTTCTTGCCATTTCAGCGTCATCAGAATTGATCGCTACATTCAGACCTACCCTGTGCATAATCGCCGCATTATAAGGTATGGCATCTTCCACCTCCACTTTATAAGCCCACCAGTCAGAGAAGGTTGATGCATTGGCTCCATGAGCTTTCATTTTATCGGCCACTTTATATCCTTCCAGGATATGTGTAAAAGTATTGTAATGATAACCCATCTTGTCGGCTACTTCCATAGCACCGGTAATTTCACTTTGAACATAGGAGTGACAGGTGATAAATCGCTTGTTATCTAATATCTCAACCAATGCATCCAGCTCAAGATCACGCCGCGGAGGCATAAGACCTGTTAAAGGCTTTTTCTCTTTAGTTAATTTATCTTTTGCATCATTATATTCCTGCCATTCTTTTTTATAATCTTTAGCACGGGTAAATGCATCGATCAATACCTGCTCCACTCCCATTCTTGTATCGGGATAACGGTTATTGCCCTGGGTGGAAGCAGAACGTTTTACATTCTCACCTAATGCAAATTTTATCTGGCCGGGCCATCCTTTAAATTTCAGATCATCATCATCCATACCCCAGCGCAACTTTATCAATTGAGTTTGTCCGCCAATAACATTCGCTGAACCATGCAGAATATGTGATGAGGTCACACCGCCACTCAACTGGCGATAGATATTGATATCATCCGGATTCAGATTATCCGCGATACGAACTTCTGATGTTACCGATTGTGCACCTTCATTAATAGAAGCTGCAGCAATATGTGAATGTTCGTCGATAATTCCGGGAGAAACATGCTTGCCTGTACCATCAATAACTCTTGCACCGGCTTCATTTAAATTTTTACCGATAGCGGCTACTTTGCCATTCTTCAATAATATATCGGTGTTTTCCAGAACGCCTTCTTTTTCCATGGTCCACACTGTTGCATTCTTTATAAGTATTGTCTCCTGCTTAGGCTGGTTGGCTTCATCCCAACCAAAAGGCAGGAATGGATAAACGACTTTCCCAACTGATGGAATTTCTTTTTTCTTTGCACTATCCATTTTCACTTCGGCTGCTTTCACAAAAACTGCTGTCCACGTCAATGTATTTCCAAGTGAATCAGTTCCTGTTCCATTCCATTCGGTTCCGTTATTCACACCACTCAGACGTGTAGCGGACGCAGGTAAAGCAGGCGTTTGTCCAAAACCTCCTCCAAATCCGCCACCAAAGCCACCTCTTCTCTGTGTTGTATCACCCGGCTGGAAGGAAGGTCTTTGTCTCCTGGGCATGGGCGCATAACTCAGCTTGACTTGTTTTCCATCATAGCTGAATTTGGTATTCATGGTATCTTTTCCAAACATGCTAACCGATGTGCCACTTTTTACATCCAATGTATATTTTTCAGTACCAGCGGGTGTATTGATCTCAAGATTATAAGTGCCTGCAATATTGATATCATCCTTAACATTGTACTTGATACCCTGTACATAGTTATAAAGAATATTTGTTTTTTCATTAAAGATGGGGCCGTTGGTTACCAGGAAATTTGCATATTTGCCAGCATCAAGACTTCCAACTTTATCATACACACCCAGCGTCATTGCCGGTGTTTTTGTCAAAGCCTCCATAGCTTTTGCTTCGCTCAATCCATAGTCCATTGCCTTACGCAAGTTGGCCCAGAATGTGGTTACGGTTCTCAGATCAGAAGTAGTAAGACAGAAAGAAATACCAGCTTTTTCAAATGCAGCAGGATTGGTAGGAGCAAGTTCCCAATGTTTCATATCCTCTAATGAAACGAATCTTGCATCATTCGGATCTTCTACATCCTGTGCCTGTGGAAAATTTAGCGGTAAAATAAATGTAGCATTGGTTGCTTTCATTTCTTTGATACGCTGGTATTCATTTTGACCTGCTTTAATAATATAATGAACTCCAAATTCATCACCGATCCTGTCACCTCTCAGGTCATCCCATTTATCATTGCCTTCAAATATCTGTGGCAGACCCTGGTTATCATTCCATGCCTGTAATGTTGCATTAAAACCTTCCATATAAGGTTTGCTCTTATACCATGCAGCATCCAGATATGTTTGACGCATCAGGGCTATATACCCCATTTTGGAACTTGGATAAGCTTGTGTTGATGTGCCTTTATTAAAGGAATAATGTGCAGATGCCTTTTCTTTCAGGATAACAAGGTTTTCTTTTTCATTTGCCAATGTAACCACAGCTCCTGTGCCTCTTGCCACACCATCTTTTACATGTGTAAGCACCGTACCAAACCCTGCTTCCCGCATTGGTTTAGCGGTAGCATCATTTACACTAAATACTTTGTAAACATCGACGTCGGATTTGATAGCCTGGTTCCATCCGAAAGGACCTTTTACTGCCGTTTCGAATTGCTGCTGAGCAAAAAAATTAAACCCTCCGCCTTGTTGTGGCTGACGTTGCGGAGTTCCATAATCCGTGTAAATGTCAATGAAAGATGGATAAATGTATTTGCCTTTACAATCCACTTCAACTGCACCGGCGGGTACTGCAATACCCGTACCTACGGAAATGATCTTTCCGTCTTTAATCACCATTGTCGCATTGGCAAGAGTAGTGTTTGCATCTTTAACGATCGTTGCATTTGTGAATGCATAATACCCATGGCGGGGATCAGCCACACCATTTTCAGGGAAGGTTGGTTGAGCAATCACAGTGTTGCCAAAAAGCAATAGCCAACTCAATCCCACAGCGAATTTCTCCAGGTGGAGTTCTTTGAACAGTTTTCTCATTGCATGTTGTTTTTAAAAAGGACTCCGAATTTAAGGCAATCCGGTTAATCCTGATTTATTAATTGATAAGTGGATTTTTAGACGAAAAATAGCAACCATCCTTTCACATAAACTTTGGTTACCTTTGATTTCCCTAAAAGATTTCTATGGCATCAGCCCATATGCTTACACGATTGCCCGACTTTTCCTTGTCCCCCCGAATTGACCAGGTAGGTGTTGAAGAAAGAGCCTCAAGATTTACAAAACGCAGCATCAAGAAAGAATCAAAATTAAATGGATTGATGTTGGTGTTGAATATGATCGACCTGACCACACTCGAAGGAAAGGATACCGACGGAAAGGTAAAACAACTTTGTTATAAAGCAGTGCATTTACATGATACATATCCTGGTTTACCGACAGTGGCCGCTGTTTGTGTTTATCCAAGCATGGTAAAAATTGCAAAAAGAGCAGTCGGTGATTCAGGAGTGAAAATAGCCTCTGTTGCCACAGCATTTCCAAGCGGACAGGCTCCAAAAGATGTTAAGATCCGTGATACAAAATATGCCGTTAATGAAGGAGCTGACGAAGTGGATATGGTGATCAGTCGCGGAAAATTTCATGCCGGCGAATACAATTACGTATTTGATGAAATTGCTGCCATCAAAGAAGCTTGTGGTCATGCAAGATTAAAAGTAATCCTGGAAACAGGTGAGCTTGGCACATTTGATAAGGTAAGAAGAGCCAGTGATATTGCAATGTACGCAGGGGCTGATTTTATAAAAACATCGACCGGTAAAATTCAGCCCGCCGCCACCATGCCGGTAACATTGGTAATGCTGGAAGCGATCCGTGATTTTTATTATGAAACAGGAAGGATGATCGGGATGAAGCCTGCAGGCGGTATCTCCAAATCAAAACTGGCCCTGCATTACTTAGTAATGGTAAAAGAAGTATTGGGTGATGATTGGTTGAGCAATGAATGGTTCCGGTTTGGAGCCAGCAGCCTGGCAAATGATGTATTGATGCAGATAGTAAAAGAAAAAACAGGAACATACCAGGCAGCTAACTATTTCTCTGTCGACTAAGTTTGTTTCAAAGGTTTCAGAGGTTCAAGAAGTTTAATAAGTTATCTCTGAAACTTTTTAAACCTATTAAACTTTTTAAACTTATTAAACTAACAATGCCAAAAACAATAACAAAAAAGAAAAACAATACGATCAAACTAAAGTTTGATACCAGCTGGCAATATGCTCCTGCACCCGAAAGTAAAAGTGCAGCCACTATTAATAAGCAATATGATCTTTTTATTAATGATGAATGGGTTAAGCCTGCCGGCGGAAAGTATTTTGATACGATTAACCCGGCTAATGAAGAAAAACTCAGTGAGATCGCTGAAGCAAATGCAGCCGACGTTGATAAGGCAGTCAATGCAGCACGAAAGGCCTATGAAAAAGTCTGGAAAAGAATGCCGGCAAAAGAAAGAGCAAAATATATTTTCCGTATTGCCAGGATGATACAGGAAAAAGCAAGAGAGCTGGCGATCATTGAATCTCTGGATGGAGGAAAACCAATTCGGGAAAGCCGTGACTTTGATGTACCTACTGCCGCTAATCATTTCTTTTACTATGCAGGCTGGGCTGATAAATTGGAATATGCATTTCCTAATCGTACAACGGAGCCACTGGGTGTTGCGGGACAGATCATTCCCTGGAATTTCCCATTGCTGATGGCAGCATGGAAAATTGCGCCTGCTATTGCAACAGGCAATACAGTTGTATTGAAACCCGCCGAAACAACTTCACTTACCGCATTAAAACTGGCTGAAATTATCCAGGAATCCGGTCTACCGCCAGGTGTTGTAAACATTGTAACAGGTGCCGGTGCAACAGGCGCAGCAATCGTGAACCATCCTGATATAAATAAAATTGCATTTACAGGAAGCACTGACGTTGGAAAAATTATTCAACGCGCCATTGCAGGCACTGATAAAAAAGTAACCCTGGAGCTTGGCGGGAAAGCAGCTAATATCATTTTTGAAGATGCGCCGCTCGACCAGGCAGTAGAAGGCGTGGTCAATGGAATTTATTTTAACCAGGGTCATGTATGCTGTGCAGGTTCCCGCTTATATGTCCAGGAATCGGTTGCTAAAAAAGTAATAAGAAAATTGCAGGACCGGCTTGAATCATTAATTGTTGGTGATCCGCTGGATAAGAACACAGATATTGGTGCAATCAATTCAAAACAACAATTAGAGACTATTCATAAGTATATCAGGATCGGCAAAGAAGAAGGCGCAGAGATGTATGAGAGCAGTTGCCCATTGCCCGGCAAAGGTTATTGGTGTCGTCCAACCTTATTTACGAATGTGGCACAAAGCAATCGTATAGCCCAGGAAGAAATTTTTGGACCTGTATTGTCCATTCTTACTTTCAGAACAGATGATGAAGTGATTGAGAAAGCGAATAATTCGCCCTATGGTTTGAGTGCAGGCGTATGGACTGATAAAGGTTCAAAGATCTTTAATATGACAAAAAGAATGCGGGCTGGTGTGGTTTGGGCAAATACTTTTAATAAGTTCGATCCTTCATCTCCATTTGGTGGTTATAAAGAAAGTGGATTTGGCAGGGAAGGCGGATTGCATGGATTGTTGCCGTATTTAAATCTTATAAATTAAACTCCATCGCTAAAAGGGTTGTTTGTTATGGATAAAACAATAAAGAAATCTTCTCTCACGATTAGTGAGAATGGCCTTGAGAAAAAAACTTCTTCTAAAAGACTTGAAGTTTTAAAAACATACAAGATCTATATCGGTGGGCAGTTTCCCAGAACCGAATCGGGTCGTTATTATGTTCCGACAAATGCTGATGGAAAAAAGTTAGCGAATATCTGTCTTAGTTCCAGGAAAGATTTTCGTGATGCAGTAGTTGCAGCAAGAGCAGCATTTGGTGGCTGGAGCAGCAGGGCAGCATTTAACCGCGGGCAAATTTTATATCGAATGGCTGAAATGCTGGAAGGAAGAAAAGTACAGTTCATCGATGAATTAATGCAACAGGATTCAACAAAAGCGAAAGCAGAAAAAGAAGTTGATCTTGCCATTGATCGCCTGATCTATTATGCGGGCTGGTGTGATAAGTATCAGCAACTATTCAGCGCAGTGAACCCGGTGGCTTCATCTCATTTTAATTTTTCTGTACCCGAGCCGACAGGTGTTGTATCCGTTATTGCTCCTCAATCAGATTCATTATTAGGTTTGGTTTCTGTAATCGCGCCTGTTATTACCGGGGGAAATACATGTGTTGTGCTTGCATCGGAAACAAAACCTCTCTGTTCGGTAACATTTGCCGAAGTCTTGAATTCTTCTGACCTGCCCGGCGGAGTTGTAAATATTTTAACAGGTAAAGTATCAGAGCTGGCTCCCTGGTTCGTTAATCATATGGATGTGAATGCAGGTATTTACTGTGAAAATGATGGCGATATTCAAACAATGATGCGGGAGAAAAGTGCGCAGAACCTGAAGCGTATTTTCTTTTATAATAAAGTGAAATGGAATACGGATGAAGGACAATCGCCCTACTTTATTATGGATACACAGGAGATTAAAACGACCTGGCACCCGGTTGAAAATATTGCCGGATCGGGTGGTGGGTATTAAAAGTGAAAATTCCAAAAGACAAAAAACAATCCCAAGATTGGCTACATTTTTGATTTATTGAAACGCATGAAAAAAATACTCTTCTTCGCTTCGCTTCTTATTTCTTTTTCTTCATTCGCACAGGATACAAACTGGAAAGGATCTGATACCAATTCAATTGCAGTGCATAAGGATCCGCGGATCGATATGCTTATTAAAAAACAAAGCCAGATCAATGAGGAAACGACCCGCGATGCCCGGAAGGCCGGCAAAGGTTACCGGCTCCTGGTGATCAATACAACGAAACGGGACGATGCCATATCAGCCAAAGCAAAAGTGTATACCTATTTTCCCGAACTGAAAGCATATTTGCTTTATCAATCCCCTTATTATAAAGTAAAAGTGGGCAATTTTAAAGAACGTAAAGAAGCTGAAGATTACCAGAAAAAAATGAAATACTATTTTCCGGAGGGTGTATTTGTCATGAATGATGTTATAGAAATGAAGCCTGAAAAGGCAGAAGAACTTTAAACTTATTTGAATTGATTTAAAAGCGTTCTCAAATTGTCTGAATGCCTGCCTTGCGCCAGCCAGGTTTTTTTTATATCTGAATCCCACGGCTAAGACCGATGTGTTATTTTTGCCGGATGTTAGATAAGATCAGGCAGCTCGCAAACCAATATAGCAAGGAGTTTATTGAAGTACGTCATCATCTGCATGCAAATCCCGAATTAAGCTACCAGGAATTTGAAACTTCAAAATTTGTCCAGGACAAACTGGTTTCGTTTGGAATTCCGTTCCGGGCTATAGCAACCACGGGAGTGGTAGGATTGATCAAGGGAAAAAATCCTGAAAAAAGAATTGTCGCTCTTCGTGCAGATATGGACGCATTGCCGATCCACGAAGAAAACAATGTTCCTTACAAATCAACCAAAGAAGGTATTATGCATGCATGCGGGCATGATGTACACACTACTTGTTTGCTGGGTGCTGCAAAAATTTTAAACGAAACAAAAAATGATTGGGAAGGAACGGTGAAATTGATCTTTCAACCCGGTGAAGAAAAAAATCCGGGTGGTGCAAGCTATATGATACGTGACGGCGTACTGGAAAATCCAAAACCTTCTGCAATATTTGCGATGCATGTGCACCCGGGCTTGCAATTAGGTAAAATGAGTTTTCGGAGTGGAAAGGTGATGGCCAGTGCCGATGAGATCTATATCACTGTAAAAGGAAAAGGAGGGCATGCTGCTTCACCGCATTTATGTATTGATCCTATTTTGATCGCATCGCATTTAATTACCAGTTTGCAACAGGTGATAAGCAGGAATTCAAATCCATTTAATCCCTCTGTGCTTTCTATTACATCTTTCCAGGGAGGAACAACCACGAATGTCATTCCTGAAGAAGTAAAATTGAAAGGAACATTTCGTGCTATGGATGAAACATGGAGAGCCAAAGCACATGAACTGATCACAAAACATGCAACAAGTCTTGTAAATAGTATGGGAGGAGAAATTGATCTGTTGATCGATAAGGGTTACCCGGCCGTATTTAATAATGAACAACTGCACGAAGTTGCCAAAAATGTTGCAATGGATTTTATCGGGAAAGAAAATGTTGAAGAAACAGAACTAAGGATGGGCGCCGAAGACTTTGGCTATTATGCGCAGCAAATACCAGCTTGTTTTTATAGAGTGGGTGTAATGAATAAAGAAAAAGGAATTACCTCAGGAGTTCATACTCCTACTTTTAATATAGATGAGGATGCCATTGAAACGGGAATGGGTTTTATGGCGTGGTTGGGAGCTACAATAAAATTCTAATATTTTGATTCTTTGCAAGTATTTAAAATATGACAGCTACTTAAGTACATGATAAATTTTTGGAGTTGATGTCCATGAAAGAACCGTTGCTATACAACAAATTTAAAGACACGCAATTTATTGTAGCCAAAGGCAATGTAAGTGAGATTAAATTATTTTACAGCACTAATTTGTTTAATGAAGCAGAACGTAATAAAATAGTTGCTTTATTCAAAGAAGCGCTTGAAACTTCAAACTGAGATACTACCAGTATTTTCACAATGCAACGTTTTATTTCAGATTCCGTACATTGCACACCTTATTGAATGCTGCTTGTATTGATTCGTTTTTTTGTTGAATAGAACTACTGAACGTACAAGAGTGCCCTTCGGCAAACTCAGGGTAAACTTGCAACGAAAGTTTAATAGCAGCATTCCAGCTTGTCACATAAAAAAAAATTATGGCTAACGAACTGCGTAAACAACAGGCTCTTGAATACCACGCCAAAGGAAGACCCGGAAAGATCGAAGTGATCCCTACAAAAGAAGCAAAAACACAAAGAGATTTATCACTGGCATATAGTCCGGGTGTGGCTGAACCCTGTCTGGAAATTGCCGCGAATGTTGATAATGTTTATAAATACACCGCAAAAGGAAACCTGGTTGCTGTTATTAGTAATGGAACTGCAGTTTTGGGATTGGGTGATATTGGACCCGAAGCGGGTAAACCTGTAATGGAAGGGAAAGGTGTGTTATTCAAAATTTTTGCCGACATCGATGTATTCGACATTGAGATCGCAGAAAAAGATCCGGAGAAATTTGTTCAGATCGTAAAAGCATTGGAACCCACTTTTGGCGGGATCAACCTGGAAGATATCAAAGCACCTGAATGTTTTTTTATTGAAAAAAAACTGAAAGAACAACTGAAGATCCCCGTCATGCATGATGATCAGCATGGCACGGCAATTATCTCTGCTGCTGCGTTGCTGAATGCATTAGATATACAAAAGAAAAAGATTGATAAAGTAAAAATTGTTGTAAACGGAGCTGGTGCGGCGGCCATTTCCTGCAGTCGTTTATATGAAGCGCTGGGTGCCAAACATGAAAATTTTTACATGTTTGACCGGAAAGGTTTATTGCATAAAGGAAGAACAGACCTGGATGAATTGAAAAAATTGTATGCGAATGGCGATAAGGACATGACATTGGCTGAAGCATTTAAAGATGCAGACGTGTTTATTGGCCTGAGTTCAGGTAATGTAGTATCGCAGGATATGGTAAAGAGCATGGCGAAAAATCCTATCGTATTTGCCATGGCCAATCCGAACCCGGAAATAAGCTGGGAAGATGCTACGTCAGCCCGTAAAGATGTGATCATGGCAACTGGCAGAAGTGATTATCCCAACCAGGTAAATAATGTATTGGGGTTTCCTTACATTTTCCGGGGTGCACTGGATGTACGGGCTACTGCCATAAATGAGGCAATGAAGCTGGCAGCAGTCAAAGCATTGGCCGATCTGACGAAAACCGCGGTGCCTGATATGGTGAATATGGCTTATAATGAAAAGAATATTTCTTTTGGTCCCAATTATATTATTCCAAAGCCGCTTGACCCAAGATTGCTTTCAACCGTTGCACCTGCCGTTGCTAAAGCCGCAATGGAAAGTGGCGTAGCAAGACACCCCATTGAACATTGGGACATTTACATTACCAATTTGAATAAACGCCTTGGCCTGGACAACCAGGTAATGCGTATAATCGGGAATAAAGCACGCCGTGATCCCAAACGCATTGTATTTGCAGAGGCAGATAATATAAAAATTCTTAAAGCAGCACAAATAGCATTTGATGAAGGAATCGCCTACCCGATTCTCCTGGGTGAAGAAAAGAAGATAAGAGCTATTGCACAACAAAATCAAATTGATATTGAAAGTTTGCCTGTATTAGATCCGAGGCATGAATCAACGGAAGAAAAAAGAACTCAATATTCGGAGACCTTTCTGGCTAAAAGAGGACGCAAGGGATACAATGCTTATGAAGCAAAAAAAGTTATGCGTGACCGTAATCATTTTGGCTGTATGATGGTGGAATGCGGTGATGCAGATGCAATGATATCCGGTCTTACAAAAAATTATCCGGATACCATTCGTCCCGCCTTGCATTGTATCGGTACAGAGCCGGGTGTAACAAAAATAGCCGGCATGTATTTAATGCTTGCCAAAAAAGGCCCGCTATTTTTAGCCGATACCACTGTAAATTTTAATCCAACAGCAGAAGAATTGGCTGAAATAACATTACTCACTGCAAAAGAGGTCCGCAATTTTAATATCATTCCACGCATTGCAATGCTTAGCTATTCCAATTTTGGCAGCAGTAATTCACCCGAAGCACAGTTAGTTGCAAGAGCAAGAGCCATCGTAAAATCAAAAATGCCATCATTACTGGTGGATGGTGAGATGCAGGCAAGTGTCGCGTTCAATAAAGAATTGATGAAAGAAAATTATCCCTTTAGTGAGTTAGTAGATAAAGACGTAAATACTTTGATTTTTCCGAATCTTGCTGCCGGCAATATTGCATACAATCTTATGAAGGAGCTGGAGACAGCGGATGCGGTAGGCCCGATCTTATTAGGTTTAAACAAACCGGTTCATATTTTACAATTAGGAAGTTCTGTGCGCAGTATCGTCAACATGGCTTTAATCGCGGTGGTGGATGCGCAAATAAAAAGCAAACTTGCTACAGATGAGCTTGTCAGGAAATCATCGTGGTGGAAACGTTTCAGACGAGTGAGTAAGGAAATGTAGAAGATCGAATCGTGAACTGCAATTCTAAATTGAATATTAATAATTGAGCATTATCCCGAAGGGATTCCTTCGGAAAATTTTTACAGTATCAGTTAACACACGTTCAATATTCACATCTCTTGTACCTTTCCCCCGCTTCATGTATATTGCATTATAACCAATGACCATCTTCAGAGACATAGGCCAGTACTTGCTCATGCTAAAAGGCATGTTTCACCGGCCTGAGAATATGAAAATGTACTGGAAAGAGTTTATGCACCAGTGTTCGGATATAGGTATTGGTTCCTTACCTATTGTCTGTATCATCTCTGTATTTATGGGAGCAGTATCAACGGTTCAAACAGCTTACCAGTTAGTATCCCCGTTAATTCCACCAAGCACCATTGCACAGATCGTTCGCGACACGATGATATTGGAGTTCTCGCCAACACTTATTTGTATTGTATTAGCGGGTGTAGTTGGCAGTAAAATTGCAAGTGAACTGGGCAATATGCGCATCAGTGAACAAATAGATGCATTAGAGATAATGGGTGTTAACTCCAAGACCTATTTGGTTATGCCTAAGATCCTTGCAGCTTTGGTTGTCGTTCCAATGCTTGTTGTTATTTCAGGTGCATTGGGTATTTGGGGTGGACGCCTGGCGGGAAGCCTGGGTAATATTCTTTCACCCACTACCTATGATAAAGGATTGCTTGAATTTTTTGTTCCGTATAATGTCCAGTTTGCTTTATATAAAGCTTATACGTTTGCATTTATCATTTCAAGTATTCCTGCCTTTTATGGGTATTATGTAAAAGGTGGTGCATTGGAAATTGGCCGGGCAAGTACAAAAGCTGTTGTTGTTAGTTGCATTCTTGTTCTGCTTGCAGATTATGTGCTGGCCGCAATGTTTCTTGATTAAACCATTATTAATATGTTTCATCTTTCATGATCGAAATTAAGAACATACAAAAATCTTTCTCAGATAAGCCTGTCATTCATGATGTAAGTGCGGTAATGAAATCCGGTCAATGCAATTTGATTATTGGCGCAAGTGGAAGTGGAAAAACGGTGTTGATGAAATGCATGGTAGGCTTATTTGAGCCGGATGCAGGAAGCATTTATTTTGGTGGAGAAAATTTTTCGGAGATGACAACTGACCAGCGGACTGAGATACGCAAACAGATAGGAATGTTATTCCAGGGCTCCGCTTTGTTTGACAGTTTAACAGTGGAAGAAAATGTTATGTTCCCGCTTAGCATGTTCACCAACTGGAGTTTCAGAAAAAAACTGGACCGTGTGAATGAAGTCCTCGCCAGGGTAAACCTGGTAGACACCAATCGAAAATTTCCCGGAGAATTGAGCGGCGGTATGAAAAAAAGAGTAGGCATCGCCCGGGCTATCGTATTAAATCCAAAATATCTTTTTTGCGATGAACCCAATAGCGGTCTCGACCCGCAGACCTCACTTGTTATTGATAAACTAATACAGGAAATAACTAAAGAGTATAACATCACAACCGTTGTTAATACACATGATATGAATAGTGTTATGGAGATCGGTGATTATATTCTCTATATGTACAAGGGTAATAAGGAATGGGAAGGAAGTAACAAGGAAATCATTTTCAGCAAGAATCAGCGATTGAATGAATTCATTTTTGCTTCTGACTTTTTAAAAGACGCCAAAGAAATGCGGATGCTGGAGGAAACAGGCAAAATGCCCAATGACAGAAATATTGATGACATGATAAAATAAGTGTTCCGAATAGCTATCGAAATACGAATTTGCCAATATGCCAATGAAATTAAAATCCATTATTTATTCATTGATCCTGCTGAGCCTGTTTACCCTTCTTTCCTCGCAAGAATTCTGGCTGCAGCCCAATAAATATTTTTACAAACGGGGTGAGGATATTAATATCCGGTTTTTAGTGGGAGAAAATTTTCAAGGTGAAAATTGGGAAGGTGATAGTTCAAGAATTAAAAACCTTGTCTATTATTTTGGCGGAGCGAAGGATGATGATCTTACAAAGCTTTTTGGTGAAGAAGGTGATTCGCTGAAAGTAAAACAATATGATGAAGGTACGGCAATGGTCACCTACAATAGCCGGAATGCCTACATTGTTCTTGACTCAACTGATTTTAATGATTATCTTTTTGATGAAGGATTGACAGATGCGCTGGAGGACCGCAAACAGTATAATGAATTGAATACTGCAGGTCGTGAATTTTATCAACGCAGTATAAAAACCATTTTCCAGGTCGGATCAATTAAAGATGAAACATACAAACAAAGCACTTCGCTTCCGCTGGACATCATACCCTTATCACACCCCTATAAATTAAAATCGAACGATGCTGTTTCAATACTCATTCTTTTTCAAAATCAACCCCTCGTTAACTCCAAGGTTAAAGTGTGGAACCGGTATAAAGGTGAAACAATAAAAGAAGAACTATTTACCGATGAAAAAGGAATGATCACGTTTCCAATTCTTACTAAGGGAAAATGGATGATAAGTTGTGTGAAGATGTTGCGGTTAGAAAATAACCCACGGGCACAGTGGCAGAGCTATTGGGGATCTTGTACATGGGGTTATTATTAAAAATACCATTTTTAGGGTATTATTTTTTTCAATCAAAAGAATAGCTTTATAGATTAAACCAGGGGGTTATGAAAAAGCTGTTCCTATTATTTATTTTAATTGCATTTTATAATACCGGCCACTCACAAGTATTTCCAGGATTGAGCTCTTCAGCCAAAAAGAAATTATTGGCAAGCGGCATAAAGATCGCATTGCCAACCTGGTTGCCGGAAGGATTTACATTGGATACCTTTGAGACAAACGCAGGGAAAGGCGTACGAACACCGGACAAAGTTTTATATGTTCAATACAGTAAAAAATTAAATGACAGCACCTGGCAATCTTTTATGGTGGAAGCCGGTTTTGATGGAATAGGTAGTTTATCGTACGACAAAGAAGCAATTCAATCACCGGTTGGGAAAATAGAGCTTTACTATCAGCCCTATGAAGAGATCAATGGGAAAAAAGAAAAACAAGAACACCTGATTTCAACCGAATGGTTTCAGATTAACACGATCCCTTTTCATGTATTAAACATCGTAACTGCAGGCAGTGAATTTGAAGTTCTTGGAGACGAAGATGAATCGGAAGGTAAATACAAGTATGTGCCTCTAAGCAAAGACGATTTCAAAAATATTTTACAGAGTTTACAAATATTAAAATAATCAAATCAAGGCTTCGTAGAGGACTTCAACGGGGTGCCTGGCGATCTTGCCTGTTCCATCCTTCACCTGGTGCCGGCAACTGGTACCCGGCGCTGCAATGATCGTTTCAGCGTCTGCATTTCTTACAGCGGGAAATAAAACCAGTTCTCCCACTTTCATTGAAAGATCATAGTGTTCTTTTTCATATCCAAAACTTCCGGCCATGCCACAACAGCCAGATGGGATCGTTTCAACCGAATAATTTTCCGGGAAGGACAGAATAGTTTCTGATGATTGGGTTGAAGCCAGTGCTTTTTGCTGGCAATGTCCATGCAGCCTGATCTTTCTTTTTTCTTTTGTAAAAAATTCCCTGCTGATATTTCCCCTTGCTATTTCAGCAGCTATGAACTCATCAATCATAAAAACATTTTTAGATAATGACTTAGCGACTTCAAAATTCTCATTATCTGCAAGGTCAATATACTCATCTCTGAATGTAAGAATAGCGGAAGGCTCCACTCCTATCAATGGAGTTTCTGTTGTTATTAAAGACTGAAAAATCTTTATGTTCTTATTTGCGATCTTCTTAGCCGGTCTTAACAGGCCTTTTGATAACCATGCCCTGCCACTTTCCTCGTGTTTTGGAATAATTACTTCATATCCCAA
>Ga0105249_10000972_pt1 | contig 25403 bp, 32 predicted proteins | sample KBSS44metaG_FD_81522 | JGI IMG/M metagenome (GOLD analysis project Ga0105249, IMG submission 81522) | Switchgrass rhizosphere microbial communities from Kellogg Biological Station, Michigan, USA - KBS S4-4 metaG | ecosystem: Host-associated > Plants > Roots > Rhizosphere > Soil | place...
CCAATGCACCGACGGATTCCTAAGTTTGCTCCTCTTGCCGCTCTCCTACTGTGTCTACCTACCATGCCCTGTGCACAATCACCTGAATGGAAGGCGATTGCTTGTACCATCGACTCTCCAGATAGTCTTCGGGGGCTTGTCATGCCAATATACTTCGCCGAGAATGGCAACATCAATTACGATGGTATAGAAAGTTCTGGTTCTGTGACATCCACTCAGATACGATTTTGCTACAATAACGCAAATAATCAAGGCTGCTTGACTATCTCAAGGCTCTCCGGTCGGTTCAATCTAACTGTCCCGTTCGGTTATGCACGTGGAAGCTGTGAAGCAGTCAGCAGTCCTAAATTACCGCCAGTCGTGGCACCCTCAAAATAGCTGACAGGAATTCTAGGGATTTGGACCTAAGGGGAGAACAATAGATGCGTGACTATAACTGGATAGATGTTCTAACTGCCTTTTCTACTCTAGCGGCCGTACTAGTGGCTCTTCTAATAGCCCTTTATGGCAGTTGGCTCAGCTCCATAGTACCAGGGATGCGGCCTAGGCTTAATATAGAACTTGTTTCTCCTAAAGAACCAATACCAATAAAAGTCAAACTAGATCCCAAGGATGGTAATCCACCTCGGTTCGAGAAGAGCTGGTGGTATTACGCCAGGGTTTCAAATCCCAGACGTAGGTGGACCAAGGCAACTCAAGTCCAAGTCTTCTTAATCAAAGTGGAGGAGGAGCAAGCTAATGGGGAAACGGATATAACCTGGTCACAAGAGATACCTGTTCAGTGGCACTTGCAGGAAGTAAAGCCTCTTCAAGCCACAGTTGGTCCCAGTGATACCTTCCCCGTCTGTAGCCTCGTCAAAGATAAGTGGGTTGAACTTTATCCCCTCGCTCACTTGTTCAGCCTAGAACATAAGAAGAGAAAGCCCTTCAAACTTATTATCACCTTTCAAGCTAGAAGTGTCGAAATAGACTCTAGAGACCTAAGAGTTGAGATCGTTTGGAAAGATGGCTGGTCAGACGACAGGAAGGAGTTACTACAGTACATGACGGTTAGAGAGCTACCTAATGAGAAGAAGAACTCCTAGGGCTTAATCTGAGAACGGGGGGAAGGGTTAACATCTATGGACTGATCTTGTTTGAAACTCCTTGCTCCTTGAGCACAACTGAGACGATTCCGGCAGTGATCAAAGGAAGAAGTACAGGCACCAGTTTCTTCAGTTCTTCGTATCACTTTCTTTGGGCATAACCAATCCCCCGAAACTGCTATTCGTTAAGCCTCACCGCAGGTCCCCCGTCCTTGTCCTTGTCGAGGAAGACCACCCCTGCCTTCTCTAAGGCTCTCCGGGGGTCTGTAAGCCCTTGCTCGAAGGCTCGCGTACTCGGGGACCTGTCTGGGGTGGTTTCGCCACTGGCGATCTCTTGAAGCACGGAACGCCAGTAAGCAGTAGGTAGCTGAGGCAACTTTGCTGTCGCCTCTCTCCTTCTTCCACTCTACACTGACGAGGCGTGTAGTGTAGGGGGATTGGCATGTTAGTTTTCGTCGGTTGCAACTATGAGAGGATTCCGATCCAGGGATACCGTGATGCCTTCCGCGAGGTCCAAGCCTCAGAGCCGCGCATCCAGTTTCGCTTCGCTGATGTCAGGATCAGCAACAAGGTCATCATGGAGAAGGTGCGAGACGAAATCTTGCACTGCGATGTTGGGCTGTATGACGTTACCTTCCGTAACCCCAATGTCATGATGGAACTGGGGATAGCAGTAGGCGCAGGTCGGTCCTGGAACATCCTCTACAATCCTGTCGCTGATGCCCAGTCATGGCTGACGAAGGGCTGGTTCAACAAGAAGACCGCCGAGCTGCCTGCAAACCTTCGCGGCTATGAGTACCTGCAGTACACGAGCCAAGCGACGCTGAGAGACGCCCTGACCAAATGGGCCAAGCATGCCTTGGAGCAGGCGCCTCTCTCAACCGTTGAACATTGGCTGGAGGCAACGCACGAACTGACGGCGCTGCTAACCAGGAAGCCGGGTTTGACGATAAACGAGATCGCCCGTGAGCTTGGGGCGCAGCATGTCTCCCTCGTGAGGCTGACCCTGAGCGAACTTCGCAAGAAGGGCATCCTCCGCAGCGACGGCAAAGGGCCGGGTACCCGATACTTCGTATCCAGGCCAAGGCGCGAGACACAGACACGGTCGCGACGTGGCCCCGTGCAACCCCCAGCAGAGTAGGGCCGCCCAGCCAAAGAAGCGACTGAGGGACATTGCCGTGGCCGATATCTTCATCAGCTATTCCAAGGCAGATCGGGACAAGTTGGTGCTGCTCTCTGCTTACCTAGAGAGCGAGGGTTGGACCGTTTGGTGGGACAAGAACCTAAACCCAGGTGAGCCCTACCGTGACGAGATCATGCGAGAGCTAGTCTCGGCTCGTGCAGTCATCGTCTTATGGACACCTACCTCGATCAAGTCTGACTTCGTTCGTGCTGAGGCAGGGAGAGCTAAGGCGGACGGCAAGCTTATCCCGGTCAAGACAGATGACGTGAACTACGGTGACATCCCCTTGCCGTTCGGGGAGATGCACACCGAACCCCTGTCTAACAAAGAGCTGATCCGGGCTGCTGTCGTAGCCCAGCTGGCCAAGCCTGCGGTACAGCCGAGTGCATTGTGGGTTGCTACTAAGACACTCCGGTATCAGGTGCTGACCTGGGTCGGCATTGTTGGTGGTGCTGTTACGTTATTCGCAAACCTTCGGGAAGTACTCAATTTGGCCGATTGGGCAAGGTGGTTGGTCACGAACTGGCATCAATTGACGGTCGCTTTTTGGCGCATTGCCTTTGGATGGACTGGAATTCGTATTACAGCGCCTTGGGCAACAGCGTTGTCCTTTACTGCGTTCGCACTGCTAACCGCGCTGGCTGCTAGACGTTCAATGGAAAGATCGAGTAACGAACGCAGTGTCTTGCCGTATCTAAGGTGGTCCTACGCTGCCCTCCTCGCAGTGATCATCGGTGCCTTTATAATGTCAGCTACAATTAAGGCAGAGTCCTTGGTCCATAATATACTAATGGTCGCGTTCCTGTGTGCACCCGTTGTTGTGGCAGTTCTGAAGGCAGGGATTGGTGTCCTTCGTGCCATCGCGTTCTCATCCTTGTTTATGGTATTTAGCGTAGCTATTACGAAGTCGGTACTTCTAGGCTCGGAGCGAATTGAATATGACGAATTCTCTCCAATATACGTGGTCTTAATGCTATACCTATTCCCACCGATCTTGCTAGCCATTGCCCCAATTGCTCCTTTACTCAGACGGTTGTCGTTTTTGTTTATTGGATTTGTTATGCTGATAGCCCTAAACGAGCTATCCCACTACGCACCGGATATTAGAAGCTTGCTCAAAGCACCTGATTGATACTCATCGCTACCCAAGCTATGACAATCTCGTTGGATGTTGAGTACTTCTACAGGGGGGGTTCATGCCTAAAGAGAGCACGTGGAACCTTGGCCCGTTGGGCTATCTCGGGTTGTTTGTCTCTACGCTCCTGAACATCTCTGGGCTTTCCTCAATCGTTCAAGGCTTTGTAGAGCTAGGAGGGTTCCTAGGGGATTTGGTCAATCAGTATCGGACTTGGATAAGGGAACCCATACGGGCAGTTTTTGGCTTTATCTGGATACCTCTCCCTTGGTGGTTGGCAGATTGGTGTGTAGTTGGTGGGAGTTTCCTTGCTATAGGACTCTTGATCTCTTATCAGAAAGAAGAGAAGGGTCGCATTAGCGCCACTATTTCGTTCATTGCGAAACAGGCTTTCACGCATGTAGTTGTTCCCATGTTTTGCTTATTCATTAAGCCCCTCGTGGCCCGTCTCATAACGATTGGTGCATGGGCATTGCTTGCCCCTCTGGGTCTGTTTCTACTTCTGCTATTCCTGAATTGGCAGGTGCAGAAGCTAGGGTACTGGTGAAGGGAGAAGAAGAAGAACTGAAGGGGAGGCGGGAATGATCTTCAGCCATTTGACACGCATCGTAGCGTTCTTAGCTGTGCTCATTGGTGTCGGTACGGTCCTGATGGGAGTTTATATCGCTATGGGATATGCAGGCCCACCTGACCTTGTGCTGAGACGCTACACGACAATGCCCACAACAGGGCAGGTTATCGATAAGGGAATCTACTATGCCCTAGTGGGCTTGGCCTTGGGGACCTTGGCGGAGATCGGCTTGGCCGTGCGCAAGGGAAGCCGCTAGTAGCTGGCGTCTGGTGAGCCTTTGGAGTACCTGGCCATCTACACAACGCTGAGGCCGCAACCCTAGGACGCCGGAGTTCTGGGTGGCATCATCTACCCTAAGGACAGTCGGGAAGACCTGGACCACCACAGCGGACTTTTCTCTTCTTGGTATCTACCTTGGCCATCTTGTCCGTCTCTGGGCTCGCTTGCGCCAGCACCATGTTGTCAGGCACGGCAATGGCCGGGGCAGCAAAGCCCGCCGCTTCACTGCGACCGGCGAGAGCGGCGCATGCAAAACCTGATGCAAAGAGAACAGACAGGACCTTCCTACTCGTCCGAGAGCCGCGTACCTTGATCGTCATCGCATCCTCCAACTTTGCTTATTATGCTGTCCGCCAGCGTGCCCAGGAACTGATAGATACCTGCTGGGTGAGCGTATTTATGCAGGTTGTTCGGGTCAAGCTGCCAGGCCAGCTCAACGGCCGTTGGATAACGCCAAGCAGCCCCCAGTTGCCGTGGCTCACCATAGTAACTATGGCTCACCTGTACTCAGACCAGGACACGTGGGCTTGCGCCATTCTCGCGTAGGCATGCGCTGACGCGCCCACAGCGCCTGCCATCCTTCATGTTGAGGCAGCACTGCTTTTAGTCTTGAAATCCTATTCAAACCAATGCATTACAAGTCTCTCCAATCACAAACCGTTCGTGGGAGACTAAAATGGCCAGACCTGCCAACCTCGAAAACATGTCCTATGCCGACTTGTCGCAAATGCAGGCGCGGATCGAGCGCTTGAAGGTAGAGAAGCAGAATGCCGAGCGAGATGGATTGCGCCAGCGCATTCTCGCAATGGTCAAGGAACAGGGCTTCGAGATGAGCGACTTGTTCGGCAAGGGCCGCAAAGCTAAAGGGACCGTGGCCGTCAAGTATCGCGATCCCCAGAACCCCGAGAATACCTGGACTGGTCGCGGACGTATGCCCCGTTGGTTGACTGCAGTCACCAAAGGCGGGAAGGTCAAGAAGGACGATTTCTTGATCTAGGCCAGAGGCAGGGCAGGGAGCAGGACGGAGCAATTTGCCTCGGGCCTCGATAGACCCTGCCTGCTCCTGCAGAACCGAAGGGGAGAACAGGCAGAGCGCAACCCTGTTCTGCTAAGACCAATCAGCAGACGCGAAGCGTCATTGAGATGCTACGCATCTACCACCCCTTCTTAGGAGTCAGAAACGGATACCAGCCATGTGAGCGCCAGCTCAGGTGCGACGGCGGATGAGGTCCGCAACGAGCGATACGACGAACAGGACGATGAAGATCCAGAACAGCAGGCGCGCGCCTTCCATGGCAACGCCCGCAACCCCGCCGAAGCCTACCGCTGCGGCGACCAAGGCTACGACGAGAAATACGATGGCATAGTGAAGCAGACTGAAGCTCGCCATCGCTTCCTCCAATGGGCTCGCATGTGACTTGATAACGTGACTTGATAACGCTGCGGCTCGCGGTGTTGTTCCCCACGCCGGTCGAGCAAAGACGCCCCAGGGCGCATGACCGTCACGAAACCGACAATGGGCATTGCGCGTTCTCCCTTGCCGCGACTCGGCATCACAAGAGGAGGACGTGCCGTGACAGCTTTCAATTGGTCAGCCATCGATTGGGTCTCCCTGGTTGCGCTTTCCGTTCTGGTTCTGCTTGCCGCGCGCATCGGTGAGAGACTGTCGTTCGGCAGTCGCGGGCTCGGCGCGACCGTCACCGCCCTACTGTTCGCCATCGGTTTCGGGGCCTGGTCCTATTTCGCGCTGCACGACACGCTGACCCAGGCTGTCGCAACGCTCATGCCCGGCAGCCCCGGCAACCCCGGCTGAGGTCGCGCCCATCCAGATCTCACGCGGCAGCGACACGCAGGCAGAAATGACTAGCCTATCTTCCCGACGGTCCCCTCGGCGGAGAGCTACCGTACGCAGGTCATTGCACGGAGAACTAGCATCATGCAGCAGTTCCTGACTCAGATCCTGCAGCTCATGCAGCAGGGTATCGATGCGATCTTCCGCTTCGTTCGCCTCGTCTGGAGCTGGTCCGTCGATCAGATCTCCAGCCTCATGGACGTGCCCTGGCAGGCTTGGCCGCTCTGGAAGCAGGTATTCCTCATCCTCATTGCGGCCGGCGTGGTCTGGGCCCTTTTCCGGGCCGCGAAGGAACTATGGGATGCCGCCGAGCGCATCCTTGCGGCCTTCGCGACGCTTCTTGCCGCGCTGGTGAGAACGCTACCCAGCGTTCTTCTCGCCGGCGTCATTGCTCTGGGCGGTGTATGGGTGCTCAACAACGCCGACCTGTCGCGTCTGGGCCTGCCCTCGTTCGCCTGGAATGGCGATCGCTGACGGGCGCACGGTGTCGTACTCCATCGCCCGGCTGTTGCGTCAGTGCGTCAATGGCAGGAAGGACGAACTAAGGACGACAACGGCCGTCCTTGGCGTTCCTAGGCGCTCTGGCAGGCTAGTTGATGCCGTGTGACGCTTCGCGGCTACCCCCGAAGGGGTGAGGTAGGACAAGACCCTAATGCCCTACCTCAGGCGCGAAGCGCCGCACGTAGCTCTGCTACTCAGATGCCGTTAGCAAGTCACCGAAGGTGACGCTAGCAGTGGATACGAAGCCTCTGCATATCGAGGATAGTCAACTCCCTCGGCATCAAGGTCTGCGGCTCCTCTGGAGCCTCTATCCCCTCGCTTCGCTCGGGAAGCGCCACAGGCGCTGTAGCGGGTGTAGCGGCTGTTGCCCCTGTAGCGGCTGTAGGGGGAGGGAGGGGGGGCTCAGCCTCCCCCCGCTGCTCCTGACCGGAGGGAAGGTATCGATCAAACGCATCGGTGAAGTCATCCTTGTAGTATCCTTTCAAGACAGTGCCTCCTATTCTAATATCCCTAGGTGTAATCTTATAAGGTCTAAGCATATCAGCCAACAGCCTGGCATTGATAGGTTTATTATTATCAATACCGGACCAAGGTGACTCTTCTATATTATTTAATACATTAATAATACTATTAGTATGGAACTTATCTCTTCCTTCGAACACAGTCCGAAGGTCGGATAGGAGCAAAGTCCCCAGGTCGCCCCGTGCCTTTCCTGTAGGCGCTACAAGCGCTACAGCCGCTACACGGGCTCTCTCTAACCAGTTCCCTCCTGCCCTGTCGGCTATCGCCAACAGAGGTTCCCATATCTCCTCTTGTCGGTCTGACATACCAGACGGCATCTTCGGTCTATCGTCCCCGATGCCGGCAAGGGAGGTAGAGAACTCCGCTAGCCGCTCCCTCAATCTGATGCCTTCGGGATCGATATCCCTATCCCGGTATCTCTCGATTACTTCATCTGGCTTTCGTCGCTTCATCTCGATGATAATCGATCTACTTTTAACCGTATCGAACCCATCGAGTTCGTCTATCCCAGCAAGAGCTACGGCACAGTACACAGGGAAGTCCTGCGTCTCGTGCTTCTCGCCGACACACCTGCCTATCGTAGCTCCCTTCTTATAACCGGAATTCAATAAGCCACGTAGTTCTTCGGTATCCTTCTTGCCTCTGATACTAAAGATCGTATCGATCTCATCGTACATCAACGTAGGCAAGCCTTTTTCTTGCTCTGCTAGTCTCCGGAAGATATATGGCGCAGTTGCATTCACCGTCAGGATACCATTCGGTACAAGCAGGTTCGTCACCTGCATCGCCCTAGTCTTGCCCGTCTCCCTTGTCGGAGACAAGAAAAGAAGCCGAGGCGTAATGTACCATTCGTCTATCAAGTGGGCATGTGCAATCCACAACGTATGCGCTACTCTTGTTTCGTCACTCGGGTAAACGATGAACCTCCCGAGAAAGTCATAAATATCATTTAGAACAGTCACTATTAAAATCTCCATCAATTTGCCTAACAATACTCGCCTTCTGTTCTGAAGTTAGGCGCCTCCAGTACTGGCGTTGAATAAACACCTCACCTGTCTTGTAATTAGTCCAAAGGGTGAGGTTAAGCTCTAAGGCCTTAAGATAAGCATCTCTATTCAATGGCCTCTCAGTAATCTCAATCATTCAGTTGGCACCTCCGGTGCTCATAGGAACATTCGGTTCCGTGTCTCCTCTAATCAGCCAGACCGCAAACACTCTCGGTCTTACTGACTGACGTGCAAACGAACTAGTGTCCTACTTTCGTCCCTCAAGTATTCTCGTATATAGTCCAGTGCGTCTTGCTCTGTCTTGAAACTCCCATGGTCCTCTTCGTTGATGTATACTTCGAAAGGTTTACTCGTCCTGAACCTCCCTGCATAGAACCGACCGGGAGGACAATCGATTACGATAGATACCCTCTTCCTTCTGTGGGGACGCTTTGCGTCCTTGGCGCCCTTTGCGATATGAGCTTGCATTTAATCCTTTCTGTCCAGGAGTTGGTCGATTACCTTCTTCGCATCCTCGCGTCTGCCGAAGACACCAAACTCGGGTAGCTCTACGATAGTCAAAGTACCGTAGCGTTCCTGAGACACGATGGTGTATCCGCGATACCGGACTTCGTTATTCGCCTTGCGCATCGCTCTGCTTCGTCTCAAGGTACTTCAGCAATGCGTCATGAGCGGACTTCTGGTCCGTGAAACTGCCAAGCTCCTCAAGGTTCAGAATGTACCAGTGTCCAAATGGATTCCGACGCTGGAGCTTGTACCCCTCTACCTCTCTGGTCTTGGTAACGACTACTCCCTTTTCAAAGACATTCCGATCTCCGGGCTGGTAATTATCTTTAACTGAGGGATCAGGCTGCTCTTGCTTCCAGGTCTCATAAGCCTTCTCGCCCAGCCGTCTCGCCTCTGCTTCGGTAATCTGCGTTACCTCTGTGATCTTGTGGCCTTGGTTAGCCGAGGGTCGCTTGTTCCTTGGTAGGTGTTTGTAGCCTTCATCAATACTCATGTTTATCTTCCTTCTCCAAAATAGCGATAAATGGAATAGATCGCTGTGTCTTCGTCTTGGTAGATGCGGGATAGCTCCTGTGGGATCGGCCTACTAGAATCGACATTCACGTTCCTGACCCGATAGAATCCGTCATCATCGAGAACGACGATGAATCCGTAATAGCTAGTCTTGGCTTTCATTGCTCGCCTTGGCCTCTTTCTTGGCCTCCTTCTTGGTACCCTTCTTGGTCCTCTTCTCCGAGGCATCTAGAACAGCCTGGAGCCTAGGGCCAATGATCGGCATGGTGCCCTGCCCCTGGAGCTTCTTGGCCATCGCAGCCAGAGCCAGAACGTTCCTCTTGTAACTGTTCTGCTCGACAGGGTGCTCGACTTTGATCACGTTGGGTAGCTGTGCCTTCTTAGCCTTAGAAGGCTTAGGATCAGGATTGACAGTCCAACCCCCCGGAATGCCCCTAGTGTCCTGGGCATCTGTGGTCTTGGTCTTCTTTGCTTTGGCCATCAGAAGCTACCATCTTCGGTAAGTCCAAGGTCCTTATAGACTTGCTGAGTAATCTCTCGCTTCAACTGGGCATCCCTTTGGTTCTCGGGCCTGGATGCTTCTAGGTTCTTCATATGATCGCTGTAAGCGACATCGGCCTGGCCAGCTAGGTGCATCGCCAGAAGCTTTGCAAAGACGGGCGAGCTTTTGTATTGGCTGAGGATTCTAGATGCCTCGGCAGCCGCTTTGTTGTCATGAAATGCTTTGGTCTCAGAGCTTGCACTAGCTATATCGTTTATAGATCGCGGATCTGTAAGTAAGTATTTGTTAGTCATTCTTGTAGTCGCCTTTCACTTGGTTATAAAGTCTGGAAATTGAAATGCGGTAGTTGCCTGTTAGGCTATCGATGTCCACCACCGTGTAATCAGGTTGCCTCCCTGGGATGTTCTTCCAAGCCCCGGAAACAGGACGTGTCCGAGGAAGTGGTAGCTGGTCCATCTGTACGTAAGGGCCAAAATCTATGTGGTTGGTACTAAAGGGTTTTACATCTGATGTACTATCAATCTAAGTGATCCTTTCTGAAAGGTACGGCTAGAAATGTTCGGTGGGTAGCCCTAAGGATGTTCCGGCCAGAACGGTAGCGGAGCTACCTCAGGCACCGAAGGTGCCGTTAGGACCCGCCAGAGGTAGCTCCAGCGGTTAAAAACATCTGGGATGGTACTATGAGAGGGGGGAGAATATTTTTAACTTCCTGGAGCCTGCAGCAGCCTTCTGGCACCCCTTGCAAACGGGTTGTCTCCGATCCTTGGTCTTCGGATGGGAGTAGAACTCAGACAGAGGCTTGTCTTGGTGACACGCCTTACAGACCTTGGCTCCCGAGGGAGCAGCTGCGGTGTCCCTGTGAGCTTGGTACTCGGGGACAGGCATATCCGCCTGTATGAATGGGTCGATAAAGGCTTCATGTGCCTCTACCGTCTCTTGGTCTAACGACTCACCCAGCACAGGTTTCCCCGATCCCCATCGGTCCGTAATGAACCGGGAGAGCAGAGCCATCTTTCGCTTGGCTTGGTCTGGGGCAAGCCGGACAATGGTGCCCCCAGCTGACTGCTTCAATCGAGTAGCAGTGTAAATATTCCTAGTAGTCAAAGTCTCAATTACTCCCTTCTGTTAGTACCCCTCCCCTTATAAGGCGACTTTTCGGTGAAAACTGACCCGAATTCTGGTAAAAACTGCAGCCTTGGTGAGATTATTTCATCCCCCATCGCCTGCGGAACCTGCCGGAAGGCTTCTTCCCTGGTAGTGGCATGTACCCACTGTTTCCTGCAAAACCGTCAAGGTACTCCGAAGTGTATTGATGAGTTTGCCCAACACTGGATTTCAGCCGAGTGCCGGTCACTTCTTCGTCTACCTGCTTGGCCAACTCCTTCCGAAATGTCTGGATGGGTCCGATTCGGAGGAGACGGAGTAGCTTCTGGAAGACGCCTTCCGGATCGTACTGATTCTGCCTCAACCGCCTAGGTCTGCGGACGTTGTCAGTGACGCGATGGCCTTCCTCGTCCCAAAGAATATCCTTGCTATCGGGCAATGGCTGGTTCTTGTTCTCAGGGAGCTTCCTTACCCGCCTCGCTTCTTTTCGCTTTAGCTCAGCCTGCCGTTCCCGCTGCTTTTGCTGCTTGGCTGCATCGGGGTGACAGTAATCAATCAAATTCCTGATACCGTCTCGGGTTATGCTGGCTTTGTCTTCCTCGGAGAGCTTCAGGAATTCCCGAACTACCTTATCCCAGTGCTCTGGCCTCCGGGGATAGAGGCGATTGTAATTATTCTCAGAATGCCGTTCCAACGTCCGCTTAAATCTATCGTATTCGCCTTTCGGGATATAGCCTTTTCGCCAGCGATATCGCTCTGATTCAAGCCAGGCGCTGTCCTCTGGCATCCTATGCCATGCCTACTTTGGGTGGTCAGGGTTCCCGTAACCCATGACTTCCGCCAATATCAAATCAGCTTCTTTAACCGTGTCTTTCATTCAATCACTCCATTACTCGAAATAAAAAGGGGCCTCGAATGAGACCCCATCATCAGAGCGGTATTGCTCCGATTCCTTGAATGAGTGCTAGTCGTCCCTGCGGCCCGCGCGCTGACCATGAAGGCCACATATCGAGTAATCACACTCTACCTGCACGGCATCACTGCCACAGCGGACCATGACCGACATGCAGGCATGCTCCAGCCTGCGTCTCTCAGCTGGCGGTAATGCCTCAATCTGCTCATCGGTCAGTGAGGCCAGCAGAGCAACGATCTTGTCTGTGAGTGCGATAGGCATGGCTTCCCCCTGTGTACAACGGCGTACTAACTGATACTACGCTGTACACCTGGACAAGCCAAGCGCATCTGTCGCCATCTCGGCAGCATGGCAGAGCGCAAAGAGAAGCGGACAGAGGTTGTGACCCTTCGGCTGAAGCCGTCTACGAAGGAAGGGCTACAGGCTATGGCAGAGGCCGACCGTCGCCCGTTTGCGACGTTCCTAGCGATGATCCTGGAAGATCACTTTGAAGCCCGGAGCGAGGCGTCATCGAAGATGACTCAAGGCACCGTAGGTGCCGCTCAGACGGGCAGGAAACGTACGGGTGGTAGGGAGTAGGCCGAAGGTGAGAACGCCTGTCCTGAACGATCCCGGAGGCTATGCGCGGCGTGCGCCAACCGGGAACCGCTTTATGCAGGAAAGGCTGTAGCCCTTGCTTGTTCCACCCCATTGGGAGTCAAGGGACACAACCTTCCCGCCTCGGGGTTTAGGGTCTTGGATGTCAGGGATTCGCTTGGTCGTGCATTCACTGGCGAGTCGTTTGAAGGCCGAATCCTTTCGGCCCCATGGCAAGCGTTTGGGCATAGAGCCTCCTTTACGTCTGGAAGGTGGGTGATGGAGAGAGGGAGGGACTTGAGTTCTGGGGCACACTACGTGCGGGGATGATTTGGCATTCAACAGCAGAGTTTCACACGAAGCGTTTGGGCGGTCACTTCGGACGACGTGGATCGTCCCGCTCCTTCTTCCTACTGACCTCGCTCGCCAGTCCTCTACTGTTGCTCTGCTCTAGGGGACATTCTGGCTCCCCACACACAGGCGTGCTCTCCTACGCGAGACTCATCCGGGGTCTTTCTGGCGACGATCTTGCTTCACCTACCGGGATGTACTTGTCCTACCGCGTACAAGTGTTGTCGGCCTTGTCGCTGGCCTGGCACTGCGGTCATTCAGCGCCGATGTGCTGGTGACGATCCAGCTCCTGACCCGCTGGGGACTGACCCCCTCACGCTGGCGGTTGATGAGGACTGATTACCTCCCTGTACAGCGAACCGCATGATGACGTTTGACCACTGCTACGCCCCGGAGATGTTCGTCTTCCCCGGGGTTTGGGATGGACCGACAGTGCCGATCTCTCCCCTTACACTTAATATGCTTTGGCTTTTGCAGAATGCAACAACTTTATTTGTTCATCATACAACTCGCCGCATCGGCCGAACGTTATCGGCGGGTGCAAGGCCAACAATGCGCTTCAACTCCAGCTGCCACAGCTGCAGTGCTCTCCGCTTCTCGTCGTCATGCTCGCCGGCATCGTAGTTCCAGCTGGTGACCTTAGCCTTCGCACCGGAGATGTGATTGAAGACGTAGCTACGGTCTTCGACAGAGACGCCCATCTTGCGAAGCGTTGTGCCTATCGTCCGACGAATGTCGTGGGGGCCTAGACCTTCGATCTTCGGTGCCATCTTCCGGCACGTCCGTTGCAGCTGCTTCGTCACGGCATCGGGACGGATGGCACCTTCGGTCTTGCCAGACGGGAACACGTATTCGCTGTCGCCGCTGGCTTCTAGAGCCTCCGAGAGCACGTCCAGGGCAAGCTGTGTGAGAGGGACACGATGGGGTAGTCCGTTCTTCGTTCTGTCCTTCGGGATGACCCACCAAGCATCGTCTTTGTCAGCAAGGTCTAGTTCACCCTTGGCCATCCCGATGACCTCACCGCGACGCTGGCCGGTCAGCATCAGGAGCTTGATCGCTCTCCGGGTCGCAACAGCGGCTTGAAGGTCGGTCTCCGTCAATCCGCCCTTGCGGCTTGGATCGTGCTTCTGCCCCTTCGGCCGGCTGTCCACGACAAGTGGCTGGTCTAGCTCATGCCACAGACGTTTGAACTCATCGGGAGTCAGCACGCGTTCGCGGCGTTGCTCTTCTCCGACCTTCTTGAGGCGTGCAGCGGGATTGAATTTCGCTCTGTCCTCATCAACAGCCCAGTTCATCACCCGGTTGAACAGAGCAACGACACGATTGGACTCGATGGGGCCGGAGTTCTCAGCGACATCATCCCGGATCTCCCGAACGTCTTTCCGTTCGATATCGGCTATGAGCTTTTTGCCAAGGGCCTTCCTGAGTTGGTAGTTATAGCGCCGCTCCTCATCGGCCCATGTGCGGAGCTGTTTCTTGGCGTGTTCATCCAGCCACGCCGTGAACAACTCTCCGAACGTAGTAGGTGCCCGCGGATCGATGCCGGTAGAGGCTTTGGCCTGCAGGTCTTTGTTCCTGTCGGTCGCCTTGTCCAGCGTCCAACCGTCTGGATGATCAGAATACTCCCCGATCTCGATCCATACCCTCTTACGGGTCTTGCCGCTCCCGAGTTGGTAGACGCTGTAAAACACCTTCCTGCCTGATGGGTGCTTCTTGCCCGGAGGATGGACGACAAGATGAAGGCCGGAGGCGCCTTTGATGCTGTAAGTCTGCCTAGCCTCCTTGGCAGATAACCTACTGATAACGCGGTCATTTTTGGCGATTGTGGCCATAAAAGCACCCCTCGATTGGCCCTGGGAAAGGACGGCAGAGACGCGCATGTGCTCTGAGCATGATATCGTTATATATCAGGTACTTAGGTAAGTATGACGGATGTGCCGGGGCATTTGACCAAGGTCATCACAAAGCGCCATGCGATACCCTGACCTTATCACTGATCTGTCTACCAGTCCATTTCTGTCTACCAACTGTCTACCAGAAATGCCACCAATCGTAGATCACCCCAGAAACGAGACATTGATTATACGGGATATTATTGATGGCGTTGCTGTCTTGCAGTGAATGGCATTCAAGAGGTCAGGGGTTCGATTCCCCTCGGCTCCACCAATAAAATCAAGAAGTTAGACTGTCACAATCCGCCTCATCTAAAATCCCATATCACAACTGTATCACCGAAATCCAGCAAAGCTGGCGTATGCTGCTCTGCGTGGCCTAGCCGCTGGCGCGGGCCCGTGCAGTAGCGCGGAGCTACGCCTCGGGTTCCCGATTCAGGTCGCAACCCGACGACTTAGGTCGTTCGCTTGTCGTCCCCCTCGGGCATGAAAGTTAACCGATATTAACCTTTGGGGTACCTCCTTGGGGGGGCATGTAGGGGGTGGACAACCCGCATTATGAACCGGGTTGATACCTCTCAGCGACCCCACCGTCGCCCCTCTGTCTCCTGCGGGACAGCACGAGCGCCGCAAATGTGGTAGGCTCAACACGTACTGTCAGATTGCTGTTAGCGCGAGAATGGGGAGGGTCGAATGTCGAGATGGCTCGCCTTGGCATTGCTTGCAATCATTGCAGGCGCAGGACCGGCATGGGCGGAGTCCTGGCAGAGGGATAGATATTGTCGGGGATGCGATGCCGTCTGTGGAAGCCGTTTGATCTATCCCCCTTTCTGTCCCCGCTTGACGCGTGACGGGTGGCCTGTCTGCGGCGGAGAGATTGGAGGGACCTTCTGGACTGGGATCAACATACGAGAGTACGGGGAGTCCTATTGTAGAGTTTGGACTCCTTGGGGCTACGAATACCTTTCACGGTATTATTGTCGGTGCTGGCGCCCCCGCTGGTGAAAGATGCCCTGGCGTCGAGTCACCGCTTTGAGCTGAGAGCGTATTCGCGTAGAGCTGCCAAGTCGCTCTCAGAAAAGTCTCCGATCTGAAAGGGCTTAGCGTAGTCCGCGAGGCAGTCCTTGTGCACCCATGCAATCGCTTGAGCATCAAGCACGTCGGCAGATGCCTGCAAGTAGAGCGGATCGCCACTATCGACCGTCACAGGCTCATAGCAGCAGATACAAAGCGATTCGGACATCGTTGCGGCCTCCATGTCCGGTGCATCGTGGCGTAGCGGCCTGCCCACGTGCTAGCGCCATGGAGCAACACTCACAGCGTTCGTTGGCCAGCAGACAGATAGAGGGAATCCGATAACTGCTATAGGACGTAAGAGACCTGGGGACGCGGCCGTTCGGCTCTGAGAGCATGAAAAGGGCGCCCAGTGGGTCGGGGCGCCAGGGAGATTCCAGCGATTGCTTGGCGCGAGCGGGGGCACGCGCCATGTTTGCGCTCAACGAGGCACTGTAAGGCACAGCGCGATTGAGGAACGCCGCTAGAGGCCCCTGGTTCCGCAGTGTACCTCGGACGCCGACACCTGGCATCCGTGCTGGATGCAGTTTCCGATGCACGCAAGCTTAAGTTCATCATCCGTGATGCCCGCCGACGCAATGCAGTTGTGAAAAGTTTACTACCTCAAACGATCGCGACGGAAGACTTCACGCTAGTTGGCTACATCGCGTTCGTCAGACCAATACCCGTGCATACAGTGCAGGAGGTCACGATGAGGTCTCTAGCGGTAGCATCAATGGCAGTCTTCCTTTTAGTCGCCGCACACGCTAACGAGACCATCAAATTCAACTGCGAGATATCTCATATTCAGGGGTTCAAGCCGGATGGAACTGCCTTACAGGTTAGTGAAAGTGACATGAAAACGAAATATTCAATAGCAATTCAAAATGACGCAATACGTGCTGAAATGAAATCCCCAAGCAAGAAAGAGCTGGTCGTCTATCGTGTTTTGATGCACAATTCGAGTGATTACATCGGAGCAATGGCGCAAGCCAAACCTTCCGATGCCGCTATTGCTATCTCCAAGGAGCCAAATCCTGCGTATGATCGGTATCCTGGTGGACTGACAGCGAGCGCAGGTGGGTCAATGAAGCTGATCAGTCTGATGTGTGCGAAGGCGCCATGATACTTCTGCCCTGGTGAGGCTAAGCCTCTATCCCATCAAGTGGGAGTTCGCGACGGGCGTGTTCACGGCGTCGGAGCTGTGCCGGCGGTCCTCGCACGCTCCTTTTGCCGTCTTACCTCCCGAGGCGGGACTGGCATCATCGCGCCGGGTGCAGGCACGAGGGGGCTCCATGCTGTTCAATCTCACGGCGGAGCAGAAGCGGCTGCAGGCGCGGGCCCGGGAGCTGGCCGAGAGCTTCGTGCGCGGCCGGGCAGCGGAGACCGACCGCACGGAGGCCTATCCGTGGGACAACGTGCGCGAGCTCACGAAGGCCGGCCTGATCGGCTACACCATTCCGAAGGCGTACGGCGGGAGCGGCGGCAGCTTCCTCGACGCGGTGCTGATCATCGAGGAGATGGCCCGCGTCTGCGGCGTTACCGGACGCATCGCGGTCGAGGCCAACATGGGCGCCATCTCCGCCGTCATGCACTACGGCACCGACGCCCAGAGGAGGCTGGCCGCCGGGATCGTGCTTGCCGGCGACAAGCCGGCCATCTGCATCACCGAGCCGGACGCCGGCTCCGCGGCCGGCGAGATGACCACCTCCGCCGTGAAGCGGGGGAACGCCTATGTGCTGAACGGGCGCAAGCACTGGATCACCGGCGGCGGCGTGTCGAAGCTGCATCTGATCTTCGCCCGGGCGTTCGATGAAGGCGGACGCGAGCAGGGCATCGGCGGCTTTCTGTTCGTGCGCGACGACGCAAAGGCGGCCGAGGCCAAGGGGTTCCGCATCGGCAGGCGGGAGCCCGCCATGGGGCTGAGGGGCATTCCGGAGACCGAGGTGATCCTTGAGGACCTTGAGGTGCCCGCCGACATGGTGCTGCACCCGCCGGGAGGCTGGCGCCGCGGCTTTGCCGAGCTGATGAACGCCTACAACAGCCAGCGGGTCGGGGCCGCGACCGTCGCGCTCGGCATCGCCCAGGGCGCCTTCGAGCAGGGCCTCGACTTCACCAAGTCGCGCACGCAGTTCGGCCGCCCGATCGCAGAGTTCCAGGGCCTGCAATGGATGCTGGCGGACATGTCCATTCAGCTCAATGCCGCGCGCCTTGCCATCTACAACGCCGCATGCAGCGCAGCCCCGTTTCCGGACCCGCTGCTCGCCGCGCAGGCGAAGGTGCTTGCCTCCGAGATGGCGATCAAGGTGACGAACGATGCGCTCCAGCTGTTCGGGGCGCGCGGATACTCCCGCGATCTCCCGCTGGAGCGGATGGTCCGCGACGCCCGCATGTTCACCATCGGCGGTGGCACGGCCCAGGTGCTCAGGACCCAGATCGCCAGCCGGCTGCTCGGATGGAAGCTGCCCCAGGGCCGGGACGGCTACCTGCGGCCGCCAACAGGGCTGGCGGCCGAGTAGGGCGGTCCACACGCCGGCGATATCCACGGCAGGGCACGGTGCCGCCCCGCGACCCGCTATGACGGCCGCCAGGAGCCGACCGCCGGGCGCGGCAGCGCCAAGTTCTCGCGCAGGGTCGCCCCGGTATAGTCGCGCTGATGCAGGCCGCGCCGCTGCAGCTCGGGCACGACGTGGCGGACGAAATCGGCGTAGGCGCCGGGTACGTGCGTCGCCGCCACTACAAAGCCGTCGCAGCCGCGGATGGTAAACAGCTCCTCCATCGCGTCGGCGATCTCTCTGGGACCGCCGACGACGGCGCTCTCGACCTGCCCGCGGCCGCTGAAGTTGATGAAATCGCGGGCGCTCGGATTGGTCTTGCCGGCCTTTCTCAGCACGCCGTCGCGAATGCCGAGCATGCCCGTCATGCCCGCCAGCTCCTGCGTCGTGAACGGCTCGTCGATGCCCTTGGACGCGAAATCGAAATTGAGCGCCTCCGCCAGCAGCGACAGCGCATCGATCTGGAGCGGCAGCTTGGAGATGACTGCCATTTTGTCCTCGGCCTCGGCCCTGGTCGCACCGCAGACCGGCATGATGAGGTTGCAGATGTGGATGTGGTCGGGATCGCGGCCCATCCGTGCCGCCTCCCCTTTTACCGCCTCATAGCCCTCCCTGGCCGCCTCGCCGTTGCGGGCGATGGCAAAGATCACCTCGCCCCAGCGTGCCGCGAAGCGCTGTCCGCGCCCGCTGGCGCCGGCCTGGACGATGACGGGGTGCCCCTGCGGCGAGCGGGGGACCGTGAACGGCCCGCGCGACTTGAAGAACCTGCCGGTGTGGTCGAGCCGTTTCACCTTGCCGGGATCGGCATAGCGGCCCGTGCTCTTGTCCACGACGATGGCGCCGTCGTCCCAGGTATCCCAGTGCCCCAGGACGACCTCCATGAACTCGTCGGCCCGGTCGTAGCGCAGGTCGTGGGCCAAGTGCTCGTCGCGGCCCATGTTCAGGGCCTCGCCGTCGTTGACCGAGGTGACGACGTTCCAGGCCGCGCGCCCATTCGTCATCAGATCGAGCGTGGCAAAGCGCCGGGCGACGTCGAACGGCTCGAAGTAGGTGGTAGAGCAGGTCGACGCCAGGCCCAGCCTGGTGGTCACGGCGCCCATCGTCATCAGCACGATCAGCGGGTCCATCTTCGTCGCCCGGATGCCGTATTCCACGGTATGGGCATGGTCGTTGCCGTAGCGATCCGGCATGGCCAGGCGATCGTCGAAGAAGGCGAGATGGAACTTGCCGGCTTCGAGGATGCGGGCAATCTCCTGGTAGTAATCGGCCGAATGCGCATCGTCGCGCGACTCGGGATGGCGCCACGAACACGGGAGGTTTGTACAGTTCTGCGCCTGCAGAAAGCCGACCATCACCATCTGGCGTGTCATGCAGTGCTCCCGGTCAGGATTTGGAGACCCTTGGGCAGCGCCCTTCGCCTCCGGCGGCCCCACGTGTCAGGGAAGATCGAGAGCGGCGGTGAGGTCTCCCATCTTCTCCCGCACGCCCGGCAGCGGCTCGAGGCCGAAACGGCTGGTCATCAGCTTGAGGATCGAGGTCGTGTCGTATGCCGTATGGTCGACATGGCCACGCTTCGCAAACGGCGAGACGATGATTGCCGGGGTCCGCGTTGCGGGGCCCCAGCGGTCGCCCCAGCCAGGTCCGCTCGGCGGTGGCACGTGGTCCCAGAACCCGCCGTTCTCGTCGTACGTGACGATCACCAGCATGTGCTCCCACTGCGGGCTCTTGCGCAGGCGCTCCAGGATGTTGGCGAGGTGCGCGTCGCCGCTCAGGATGTCGGTATAGGAGGGATGCTGGTTGAGGCGTCCCACCGGCTTGTAGAACGCCACGGCCGGCAGCTTCCCCGCCGCGATATCGGCCATGAAGTCGGCTTCGTCCTTGAGATGCAGCTCGCGGTCGGGCGTGCCCGGGGCAAAGCGCTGGAAATAGTTGAACGGCTGATGATGCGGCTGGAAGTTCTCCGCGCCGTCCTCGCGCGTGTAGATGACCTTGCGCTTCTCGCCCGGCGGCCGGCGCCCGTCGGCCAGCGCGGCGTCCCATCCCCCCGCGTACCAGGCCCAGGTTATCCCCTTGGCCGAGAGGGTGTCGCCGATGGTCCTGGCTGTCTGCGGGGGCAGCGGCAGACCGATGCGCTGGGACCCCTTGGGATCGGCAAGGTCCAGCGATCCGTCGGCCGCGGGAGCGATTCCGCTCGGCTGGTAGGGGGGCTGCGTGGTGTTGACCGCATAGCCGTCGGGAGTCGCCTGTCCGCCGAGTCCACCCGTATAGGTGTCGACCGCACCGTCGCGTGCCGACGGCGATCCCGGCTTCTTGGCCAGCTTGCCGTCGGCGCCGAGAATGGCGCGCATGCTCTCCGGCGCGTCCCGGTATACGGGCGTGCAGGCGCAGATCAGCCACTGGTGGTTCAGAAAGGAGCCTCCGAAGGCAGCCATGAAGAAATTGTCGGCAAGGGTGTATTCCTTCGCCCATTGCCACAGCTTCATCTGGCTGCCGTCGAAGTAGCCCATGGTGTAGCCACCGACTGTCGACATGGCTGCGAACATGTCGTTGCGACCGCCGTTGATCTGCTCGATGTTGTGGTAGTAGGCGTGGATCGGGCTCAGCAGCACCTGGCCCTGCCCCTTGTTCACGGGCGACGCATCGATGCGGAAGGGTGCATTCGGCAGCCGCGGAAAATCCGGATGCGGCTTGCCATCCTTGCCCCACACCGTCAGGTACGGCAGGACCGAGCCATCGTGGTCGCGCTGCAGAGTCTGCTCCGGCGCGGCGTTGGCGATCCCGTTGGCGCCCGGGAACAGGCCGTAGAGATGATCGAAGCTGCGGTTCTCAGGATAGAGGACGATGATGGTCTGGATTTGAGACAGGTCCGCCGCTCCTGCCGCGCCGCCAAAGGCGCTCGCAGCCAGCGCGAGAGCGACTGTCAGCGGACCTAACGCCCGAGCCTGGGGTGCATTCATGTGTTTCCTCCGATCCCTGCCGTCACCGCACCTTAGCGCATCCAAGCCTGAGCACAATTTGCTTCGGCGCTACGCCGCCTCAGCTCAACCCGAGCTCCGGCGCGACCCCGTACTCTGCGGCGAGCGTCCGCAGCCTGCCCCACGTCGCATCCTCCACGTCGATGCCCGACCGCAGCCGCTGCTGCTCGGTGAGATGCTCGATCTCGCCCGGATAGAGCACGCCGGCGCTGCCGTCCGCCGGCGGCGTCTCCTTCAGGTAGTGCGCGAACTCGGCTACCTCCTGCTTGAACAGCGCGAGGGGCCGGAAGGCCTCGACGTTGAACACCGCCATGAAGCAGCCGTCGTTGTGCCGGCCGCTCGGCTCGACGCCGAAGCCGAGCCCGGTGAGGAGCCCGCACAACACCTCCACCATGGCGGCCAGGCCGCTGCCCTTGTAGCCCTCCGTCCCACCCAGGGGCAGCAGCGCCCCGCCGCTGCGCAGCTGATGGGGGTCCGTCGTCTGCCGGCCGTCGCTGCCGACGATCCAGCCCGAGGGGATCTGCTCGCCGCGGGCCGCCGCCAGCAGCACCTTGCCGGCGGCTACCGCGGAGGTGGCCATGTCGAGACAGAACGGCGCCGCCAGGTCCGACGGGACGGCGATCGCGATCGGATTGGTGCCGAGCCGCGCCTCGCGACCTCCGAACGGGGCAACCATCTTGGGCGACCGCCCGGAGTCGGCGGTGGCGAGCCCGATCATGCCCTCCCTGGCGGCCATCAGCGGGTACGCGGCGAGGCGGCCGACATGGCTCTGGCGGAATACGGTGCAGGCGGCGACGTTGCTCGTCCGCGCCTTCTCGATCGTCAGCCGCATCGCCTTGGCGTTGACGTGGAAGCCGAAGCCCCAGTGCCCGTCGATGACCGTCGTCGTCGGCGATTCCTGCACGATGGCCCACTTCGCACCGGGTACGATGTGGCCCGCCCTGATGCGGTCGATGTAGGTCGGGATGGCGATGATCCCGTGCGAATCGTGGCCGGCGAGGTTGGCGCCGACGCAGCCCGCCGCGACGGCCTCCGCCTCCTTCTCCGACGCACCGGCGGCTCGCAGGAGCGCGGTCCCGATTTCTCTCAGGCGGTCGGCTTGGACGATCGGCATGGCGTTTCCCTCGCGAGCGGCGTCGGTCGTACTGGAGGCCACCTGCCAGGCTACAACGTCTGCCGCATCTTGAGGAACGCGGTCGCCGACCGGGGCTCGGGCATCCTGAGCGTGCGCCAGATCCGCAAGCCCGGGGTGCCGGGGAGTGCCGGGGTGCCGGCGCGGATTCCGACCGGTCTCAGAACTCGATCTTCGCGGCCTTCATGACGGGCCCGCGACGCGCGGCGCCTATCGGTGCAATACGGGCTCACGCCCTATTGCACCCTACGTCGCTGCAGGTGACGGAGGCCGACATCCGCCGCCTCGTCAGCACCAACGCCGCCGCCATGCTGGGGCTGGAGCCGTAGGGTGCAATAAGCGAAGCGCATTGCACCGATGCACCCTCTCGACGCCGAAAGCTGGACGTGGTCCGATGGCATCGCTCGGTATCGAGCCGTAGGGTCAATGGAGCGTCAGCCCGTATTGCACGATCTGTGCGGACCACAAGACTGGATGGGAGCACCTGCCATCACCACGAGCGACAGTACGCCCCTCTCTCAGCGCTACCTCTCCTTTACGGGTGCGGCCGTTTCTCAATCGGCGGCTGATCGTGCGATCCAGGGCGTCCTATCCCGAATCGCACCGAAGCGCTTCCGGCATGACCGCGGCCCCCTCGATCTCGCCGGGATATACAAGATCGATCCGCCCCGCGGGGGCGCGCACCTTTTTCGCCTCGTCCGTACTCGCCGCTTCAATTGCCGTCCATTTGCGTGCTTGTCACGAACCTGTCTGACGGTTGGAACTCTCTATGCCACCTGCTCGCCAAGGAGCACGGTCAATTTCAATTGCAAGTCAAGTCAACCCGCCCTCACGTCGAATGGCCGCTGCATTCCTTGCAGGTCTGGAACGGCGGTCAATCTGTTCGCCTCGTGCGGGCAATGCGGGATACTGACGGGTGGGATTTCTTTCAGAAGGGCGAGCCGCAGGATTTCGAAGAGTAAGGCCTCTACGAGAAGCGGAACATCCGACAGCGATTGGATCAAGCGGCGATTGCCCGCTACCTGCAGAGGATTGGCTGGAATATCGCGAAAGGATCGTTCTGGGAAAGCGACGTCGAGGCGACTTACTTTGAGGCCTCCAAACGAACGGAGCCGTAGGGTGCAATAAGCGAGGAGCATTGCACCGGTCCACCTTGCCGCCGGTACCGCTATGGGCGGCGCCAATCGGTGCAATACGGGCTGACGCCCTATTGCACCCTACGTCGCGGCGTGGCCCCCTTGCTCGACCTCGTGACGGCACGCGTAGCAGGAAACGGCGTTCCACGGAACGACCCGAAGATCACGTCCCGATCCGCTGGCGGAAGAGGAACTGGCCGCGCTCGGTGCCGCGCGGGAGCCGCACCGGAGGCGGCCGGCGCTGCAGGACGCGCGCCAGCGCGGCGGCATAGGGGCTCGTGTGCTGCGCCCGCGACCGGGTCCACGCCAGCGGTCCCGCGATCGTCACCAGCCGCTCCAGCTCGCGCTCGCGAATGCCCAGCGCATTGAGATGGCGCACCGTGCTCATCAGGTAGTCGAGGTTGGCTCCGGAGACCCCCTTGCCGCCCCGGATCAGCCGCGCCTGGAGGCTGAGCGGCAGGCGTCCGGCGTAGGTCGGATGCGCCCGCTCCGCGATGTAGGCGAGTGCCGTTACCTCTCCGTGGTCAGACCCCTCGCCTCTGACCTTGTCATTTTCCGGTAAGCTTGGCGGCGAGGGGTCTGACCCCACTGCAGGCTCCAGCTCGATCGGCACGACGGCTTCCCGATAGACGCCGTTCACCAGCTCGCGCGCCCTGAGATAGGCCCGCACCGCCGCAGCATGCGCCGCCGCAATGCGGTAGGCGACGCCCTCGCACACACCCCCGCGGTCGAGCCCCAGCACCAGCCCCAACCGCTCCGGCGTGCCGCGGTGGTGCACCGAGTAGATGCAGAAGCGGCGGCTGTAGCCGGTGAGGCGGGCGCGCCGAGCCTGCTCGTAGGGAAAGCCCGGACGCCACATCAGCGAGCCGTAGGCGAACACCCACAGGTCGTGCATGGGGTCAGACCCCTCGCCTCTGCCGTTGCAGTTCCTGTTCAACTGTTCGCGCGAGGGGTCTGACCCCGTTTGCGTTGTCGTCATTTCTCGGAAGCTTTGGCGCCGCGCCGGCCGAAGTCGGGCGCGGGCGTATCCTGGCCGGCCTCGATGATGCCGCGCCGCGTCGCGCGGGCCTCGGTGAACAGGCGGTGCAGCGTCTCAGCTTCGCCGTAGCGGATGGCGCGCTGCAGCGCCGTCAGGTCCTCGCTGAAGCGGCCCAGCATCTCCAGCACCGCCTCCTTGTTGTTGAGGAACACGTCGCGCCACATCACCGGGTCGGAGGCGGCGATGCGCGTGAAGTCGCGGAAACCGCCGGCGGAGAACTTGATCACCTCGCTGTCCGTCACCCGCTCCAGGTGGTGCGCGGTGTTGACGATGTTGTAGGCGATGAGGTGGGGCACATGGCTGGTGATCGCCAGCACCAGGTCGTGGTGGTCCGCATCCATGACCTCCACGTTGCTGCCGCAGGCCCGCCAGAACTGGGCGAGCTTCTCGACCGCCGCCCCGTCCGCGCCCACCGGCGGGGTGAGCACGCACCAGCGCCCGTCGAACAGCTCCGCGAAGCCCGACTCGGGGCCGGAGTGCTCCGTGCCGGCAATCGGATGACCGGGAATGAAGTGAACGCCCTTGGGGACAGAGGGACCCACGTCGCGCACCACCGCGCCCTTCACCGAGCCCACGTCGGTGAGGATGGCGCCACGGTCGAGCACCGGGGCCATCTCCTCGGCCAGCGCCGCATAGGCGCCGACCGGGGCGCACAGGATGACGAGGTCGGCCCCCTTCGCCGCCTCGGCGGCCGTCGCGTAGGCCGTATCGACGAGCCGCAGGCGCAGCGCCGTCTCGCGCGTCTTGGCCGTGCGGGCATGGCCGACGATGGCGCGGGCCAGCCCCGCCCGGCGCATGGCGTGGCTCAGCGAGGAGCCGATCAGCCCCAGGCCGATCAGGGCAACACGCTCGAACATCGGAGGGGACATGATGGTTCCTTATGCCCCCCCTGACGCACCCATGAACTCCGTCAGCGCCGCCACCACCTTGCGGTTGTCGTCCTCGGTGCCGATGGTGAGCCGCAGCGCATTGGGAATGCCGTAGGCACCGACCGGACGCAGGATGATGCCGCGCGCCTTC
>Ga0105249_10000974_pt1 | contig 25384 bp, 24 predicted proteins | sample KBSS44metaG_FD_81522 | JGI IMG/M metagenome (GOLD analysis project Ga0105249, IMG submission 81522) | Switchgrass rhizosphere microbial communities from Kellogg Biological Station, Michigan, USA - KBS S4-4 metaG | ecosystem: Host-associated > Plants > Roots > Rhizosphere > Soil | place...
ATTTCAATTGATTTATACTCTGTCCTTGGAATTTCTCCATCTGTACCCCAATATTGTTTATTACTTATAAACTGAAGCTGGTCTTTATATTCTTTATGAAATGTCAACTTGTATTTACTCTTGTCAAATTTTTGTTCGGTAATAATAACTTGAATACTATCCTTGCCGAGAATAACTTTATTTTCCTTTTCTGTCAGCAAAGGTATTTTTTGATAATCCGAAATTAGCCTTACCCTGTCTTTATATATTTGCCCATGAAGTTCTTTCTTGCCTTTTGAATAATCAATGCTCGTCCAGTTTCCGGTTGTCTCAAAACAGTAAATAAAGTGCCCACTCTTAAGACTGTCGATTATGTTGGCACCTATCTCAGGTGAACTTCTTACATTACAAAATCCGTCTTTGTCAGAGATAATTGCAAATTGCCCGAAGACACAATTTGCTAAAGACACTATAAAAATTGTAAGAAAAGTTTTCATTAATGAAGTCTGTCTAAAATTACTGCCAACTTGTGTATTGTCGCAACTTAAAACTGTTTTTTTACATTGTTGTTAGTGTAATTTCCGCCTTGTTCACCTTTTATTTAATTAATGGATCTTTGTGAAACCATCGTCACTCCATTCCTCGCTACCTACACCATGATGGACAAAAAAAAGACCTTCAGGGTCATACTTCTTTTTTACTGCTGCTAATCTTTTATAATTAGAGCCCCAGAAAGATTTCTGCCAGTTGGGTTCAAAATAATTGCTTTCAGAAACATACGATCCGGCATTGGGAGCAACCTTCAATAACTTTTCTGTTGCTTTATTAATCTGTTCCGCTTCATAATGTGCCTTCTTCAAATCAGGTTCATGACCCGCGATGCCTTTAAATGCAGGCCGGCCTTCACCTGCAACAATCGCCAATGCAAATGCAGTTAATACATCAGGATTCATAGCTGTATCTTTTGCAGCCCTGATTTCTTCTTCCGGCGCCCCTGCCAATCCTTTATTGCAATGAAGTGTAAAGGTCCAATGACGGCTGGCTGCAAATAATGCATCAATTAATTTATTACGATTATTTTTTTCCAGCAAAAAAGCGGGTAACCATGCTGAACGATACGCATGTAAGAATTGACCTGCTTCACTTTTGTTGGACGCCCAGTAAACATTCGATCCAGGAGCATTCGGACGATCATCTGTTGCAACTACGCCGGGCATATTTTGTTTAAGAAAGGCAATATCCCACATGTGTTGCGCAGGAAATGTAATAATAGTTAATGGCGTTTCGAATGTGTACTCCTTATTTGATTTAACCCAGCTTTCAAAAGATTGCCAGGTTTCATTCATCTCCTCTTTTGTAAGCCCATGAGATAACATAGTAAACTCAACAGTATTGTTACCCTGGAATCTTATTTGTTCTCCCCAGTGATGATTAAATAATTTATCATGATACAATGTCATCACTTTACTTATTAATTCTTTATAGGCTTCATCTGAACTGGCTTTTATTTTTCCGAATACGGCACCGAAGTTTGCCGGTAATTCCCTTGTTCGCAAAGTAAGTTTTGTTACTACTCCAAAGCTGCCGCCACCACCACCTTTCAGAGCCCATAATAAATCAGGGTTGGTGCAGGCATTTGCAATTTTTACAGAGCCATCTGCTGTTACAATTTCAGCCTGCAGCAAAGCTGCTGCGGCCATACCATAATGTTTGGAAAAACTGCCGAACCCGCCACCTTGTATTAAACCCGCAACACCAACTGTGGTGCAGCCGCCACCCTGTACAAACCTGCCGCCTTTGGTTGTTACTTCGGTATATGCCTGCAACCACATTGCACCCGATTCAATAGTTACTGCCGGCCCTGGTGATTGTTTGCCTGCACATCCATCGGCAACAAAATTATCATGCAGTTCAATTTTGTTCATCGCTCTCGTCCATATCAATAATGAATCGGCAGAATTTGAAGTGCCCTGGTAACTATGTCCTCCACCTTTTACTACTAATCGCAGATTATGATTGCGGGCAAAATTAACAGCGGCTATTACATCATTGGTTGTTTTAGCAGTAACTGCATATTCACTTGGTTGAGATTGCCAGGCATCCAGCCAGCCCGAAGTTTGCGTAAGGGCAGGATTGTCTCCTATATAATATGGGTTCTTTAGATTTTTAAATACTTCATTACATGATGCAGTGCTTTGTGAAATTTTGCAGGCAGCTAATGGTGATTCAATCTTTACCAGGTTACCATTTACGGCTTTGTTTAATTGTTCCCATTTTTCAGGCGAGGGCCAAAGAGGATCGCCGGGGCGAACACGGCTGAACTTATTTGGGTTCTCAAAAATATTTTCGGGAGATGCAAATATTGAAGAGCTGCCAGATGCAATGGCAGGCAATAGTATTGCACCTTTTAAAAATTTTCTTCTGTGAAGTGACATAGTAATATTTATTTTTTCAATTCAGTAATTGTTTAGTTGTGCTACTAAGTTGCGCCGTTGCTATACAAAATTCGGATTTATACTGATAAGTACACATCAGCAACAACAGGTTTGCAGACATTATCATGTTTGTGTTGTTGCTGGTGAAATTTCCTGCAATTGAATTATTCTTAAACCTGAACACCAACAGCGGTGTAAAAGCGGCACAGTTATTTTGTATTTTTGATGATGAAAAAAATCAAAGGGGTCTTCAGGTTTTTGATATTTCTTTTGCTTTCTTTAATAATATTTTCTTTATGCAGATATAGTATTCAGTTGTTTACTGATAACAACTTCTTGCTCATTTTAATTCCTGTGACAGTTCTTACTTTTTTTGCACTTGCAAAAGAATATGTTTATTCGTTGGTTGATATGATGATGGGCTGGACTACTGATCATGCTGAATGATAATCGCAAATCCAATTTCAATCTGGGGTAGTCTTGATGCAAGGCACATCATCAACAACACAATTTGCAGACATTATCATGTTTGTATTGTTGGTGCAATTTCCTATAATTAAATTAGGCAACTATATACGAGTGGGGGATGAGAACCACATATTCTATTGACCTTGAAAATGGTGAGGTTAATCAATTGTAAAACAAAACCACGCCATTGTTCGGTTTTCCAAAAGGTCTTACCTTGATATAGACAACCTCTTTTATGACTTCTTCAACATATCGTGCATTACCACTTGAAACACTTTATGAGTTATTAGAACCGTCTATAAGAGATATGCTGGTTGCGTTTGATACTAAAGCGGATAACATGATTCCATTTAATGCACTAAAAAAACAAGTGGAGACTTTACTTGACATTATTGAACAAAAGAAGAAAGAAGATATAAGACGGAATTAGTTTTTCTTATTCTTAAACCTAAACACCGACAACAACGGAAATTTTGTGTGCAGTTTTTATATTATCCAAACAGTTCAAGGGGATTTGATTTAGCCTGAGTCATCCTGGGATGCTGATAACATTACCGCAAGCGAATCCATATAGTCGCGCCAATGCACAATTTTTCGATTTTTAATGGTAATAACTGAGCAAAAACGATTGTCGTACGGTTTGCCTGTAGAGGGAGTTATGCCGTGCACTTCATATTCTAAGATCACAACGCCAGGTTCCATTGATTTATGAACTCTAAGATGATCTGCTGAATGAAGAATATTGCTATAACCTCCGAACCAATCCATATATGCTGCCCGACCTTCGATTTTGTTTGTAAATCCTGGGAAATTATATAAAAATTCAAAAACAGCATCTTTGGCAACAGCATCCCAAAAATGCTCTCCATCCACTTCACCTGTAAGCCCTTCCATAATAATATTGTAAAATGGTTCTGCTTCCTTTTTAAATGCCGGGTGATTTTTGTTCATAGTTTCTAAATTTTATTTTTTGGTTTTGATAGACCAAAAAATATTATGAACTATTTTCAAAATTGCACACAACTCGCGTATTGCCGCAACTTAAAGCTACTTTATTTACGCTGCTGTTGGAATAGATAATTCGAATTTATACTGATATAGTACACATAAGTAACAATACAATTTGCAGACATTATCATGTTTCGTCATATGTTGTATGACTATTTATTGGAAGTTAGTTTTTCAATCATTTTTTTTGCATTGTCATTGCCTGGGTTAAGTTCAATACTCTTTTTATAATTTCCGATTGCGTTTTTGCTATCTCCGTTTTCCATATACGCTTCGCCCAAACTGTCAAAGGCATTAGCTGAATTCGGAAATTCCATGGTGTTCATTTTAAGAAATTCTAATGCAGCATCTTTTTTGCCAAGATTATATAAAAGAAAATATCCAATGGAATTTACTTCGTTCTCATTTAGATACCAGGTAGAAGAATTCTTTTTAAATGACTTGTATAAATTCATTGCCTGCTCCTTACCTGAACTTTGCAGCGTTTTCAGCATTTCTTTCGCCAATGATTTTTTAGGAAGTGTATAGGGTTTGTTATAAAGAATATTTCCAATTTCCCCGGCAATTTCATCATGCCTGTACGTCATTTGCCGTATGTTTTCCAAAAGGATGATTGTTTTATTATCTTTTAAGAAGCGAACCACTAAAGCAGTAAAACCTGGCAAGCCTCCTGTACATTTTACTATTTTAATACTATCAGAAGATTTCGTGTTAAAGAAATTTTCGTTCACTTTCCATCCATTCCCTGTAACAAATGGGGTCTTCCTGAAAATAATTTCCTTAGAAGGCTGGGTAATAATTTTATCCGTATAAAGTGCTTGTTCCCATTTCAACAAATCTCCTGCTGTTGAAAACATGCCACCAGAAGGTGCAATGCCAAATGGCCTTCCTCTTTTGTAACCAAGCCATGTTTCAGCGTAGCCAACCGCTCTTTTGCCAATAATAGTAAAATGATCTTTATAACCCGTTTGGTTTATCCCGAGCGGCTTTATTATTAAAGAGTCTAAAACCTCCTCGTAAGTTTTATTACATACTATTTCAATTATCCTGCCCAATACTGTATAGCCATCACTACTATAATTAAAATTCGTACCGGGTTCAAAAAGTAAGGGTCGTTTCGCTATTAAACTCACTTGTTCACTAATGCTCAGGAAATCTTCATTGATCTTGGCAGCAATGTCCGGGAAATTATTACCACTGGACGGGAAATCTGCAATGTCTGTTTGCAAACCTGAACTATGTGTCAGCAGATGTGTAATGGTGATCTTTGAGCCAGTTTCTTGCGGGAAGTCTTTTAAATAATCAGAAATATGTCCATTAAGATCTATTTTACCCCGCTCAGCCAATTGCATGACCATTAGCGCAGTTACGGTTTTGGTAATAGAGGCGATTTCAAATTTTGTATCGGTTGTGTTTTTTATGTTCCATTCATAGTCAGCAACACCAAAAGCTTTTTGATAAATGACTTTACCTTTTTCAGCGATTAAAACAACGCCATTGAACTGGTCGTTAGCGGCGTATTGATTCATCAGTTTCTCAATATGCCCGGCTTTTGATTGGGCGTTGAGGTTGTTAGATGTATAGCAACATAAAATAAAAAGACAATAGAAATATTTTCTCATAGCTTATTTTTATGATCACGAAAATTAAAAATAGCTGTTCTTTCCGGCAAACGGGTAAGTAAAGAAAAAACTGCTTGTACAATTTTAGCCTGTAATAAAGCGCCTGTATTGAGAGGGAGTAATTGAAGTGTGTTTCTTAAAAACCCTTGTAAAGTGGGCGTTATCAACAAACCCATACTTAACGGCAATTTCTTCAATCGCAATGCTTTTTTTACATAAGTCGGTAAGGGATTTTCCTGTTTTTATTTTTCTAATATAGTCACCAATATTTGTTTGAAAATATTTCGGGAAGTATTTCGAAATGGTAACAGGATGAACCTTCAGTTTTTCTGACAGCGAAGCCAGGCTCCAGTTACAATTGTATTCGTCATGAAGTAATTCGCAAAGCTGCGTGATCCAGGGAGGTCTTTTGCTTTCAGTCTTGTCATGATCCAGCGAGGATAATATACCTAGCATAGTTGTTTCGATACAAAGATCTGACAGGCCATCTGCTTCTTTTATTTCTCTCATGATCTTTATCATATCAAGTTTAACAAGAGGGTTCCTGATTATGGTTTGCGTGTTATTTTCCTGGTTATTTATTGCAAGATTTTTACACCACTCATTTTCGAATTCAATGCTAAAACTTTCTGAATTCGATACATAATCTGTATTCCGGTGTAGTTCATTAGCGGGATATAATAACAATAGCCCGGGAGAACAGGGAATGCTCTCTTTTTTTCTTTTCTCGATGCTTCCACCTTTGAGAGCAAATGTCAGGTGAGAATTTTCATGACTATGCCAGTCTGAGTTAAATGCTTTAGGGAAAAAGCATTTAGTAAGGATTAGTCCTGGCATTTTATATTGGCTCCTGTTTTGGCCTACATAGTTTCCCTGAGAGAGAGTTTTCATTTTATCCTTAAGTTGGTTCTGTCAAAATTAATTTTTTCTTAATTGGAGGTCTTCAGATAGGGTTACCGCTAACTCATGTATTGCTCAAACTTAGAACAACTTTATTTCGCCAATCCATCACTTTGCTTTACTTGTTCGGTTGCGTGCAGACACGCAACCGGGCTGCTTTCATTGTGGACACGAAGCAAGGCTGAGCAATATTTTATTCATCATATTGAAACAATTTTTCCTTTGTTGACAACCACTGCCGTAGGGTAAGTCGTCTGCTGGTTAATATCAACAAGATTTGCTTGTATGGAAAAAGAACCGCTTACAGGAAAAGAGTTAAAAAAAATGCTGGTATAAAACTAAACAGTAAATTCGTTCACTCATCTAAAAATCTATTAATCATGAAAAAGATTTTTTCAGTAATGATTGCCCTGCTTTTTATAAGTTTCAACGCTTTCTCACAAACTGCGGATGAAATAATCAATAAACATATTGAAGCGATGGGCGGCAAAGAAAAACTATTGCAGCTAAAAACGCTGGTGACCGAAGGTTCCCTTTCAGTACAAGGCACTGATATCCCCGTAAAAATTTCACAAGAACAAAATAAAGGACAGCGGGTTGAAATGACCGTAATGGGAATGTCGGGTTATATTATTAATACTCCAACTGAAGGCTGGCAATTTTTTCCTTTCCAGGGTCAGGCGTCACCTGAAGCTATGTCGCCGGAAGCAGTAAAGGAATCGGTTGACTTCCTGGATATCCAAAACAATTTATTAGATTATAAACAAAAGGGTCACCAGGTAGAATATGTGGGTAAAGAAGATTTTGAAGGAACAGAATGCTTTAAGTTAAAAGTGGTGTTTAAAGGTGGTGCAGAGGCCAATATGTATGTTGATCCCTCTACTTATTACGTCATCAGGCAGGTAACAAAAACAAAATCAACCGGGCAGGAAGTAGTGCAGGATCAGACTTTCAGCAATTTTAAAAAACAGGATGGCTATGTATTTCCTTTTTCTTTGACAGGTGTAGGACCGGGTGGTGTAGTTACTGTTACAAAAATAGAAGTGAATAAACCGCTGGATGCATCGCTGTTCAAAGCTCCAAAATAATTTCCGTGAATTACTAAACCCGGCATGCCCGGGTTTATTTATTTTAAAACCTCAGAAACCAAAACTATATGCGCTATTTCCTTTTTTATCTATTGTTCATTGCATTTGTACCAGGAACAACTTCCTATGCGCAAATTACATCCGCCACTTTTGGAATGATGGAGGCACGTTTGCTTGGCCCGGGAACTATGAGTGGCCGGATCAGCGCTATTGAAGGAGTAAATGAAGATGGTAAAACAATTTATGTGGGTACTGCCGGTGGTGGCATCTGGAAGACTACCAATGCAGGTTCATCTTTCAAACCCATATTTGATAAATATTGTCAATCCATCGGTGCTATTGCTATTGATCAAAAAAATCCAAAAGTAATTTATGCAGGTACAGGAGAAAGCAATATGCGCAATTCTGTGTCTATTGGCGTGGGTTTATATAAATCAACCGATGCTGGTGACAACTGGACAAAAATTGGTTTAGACAGTACGGAACATATTTCAAAAATTATTATAGATCCTGCTAATTCCAGTGTCATTTATGTTGCAGCACCTGGGCCATTGTGGAGTGATGGTGATCATCGTGGCTTGTACAAATCTGTAGATGCGGGTAAAACATGGAACAAGATCTTATACATAAATGAAAAAACCGGTTGTACTGATATTGCTATTGATCCAACAAATACAAATATCATTTATGCTACTACATGGCAATTTCGCCGCCAGCCATACTCATTTAATTCCGGTGGACCGGGCAGTGCTATTTATAAAAGTATAGATGGCGGTAAAACATGGAAAGAATTAAACAATGGTTTGCCTCCAAAACCTTTCGGCCGTGTTGCGCTAGCATTGGCGCCAAGTGCACCACAAAATCTGCTGGCTATTGTAGAATCAAATAATACCGGTTTATATATTTCATCCGATGGCGGTGAAAACTGGAAACAGCAAAGCGCTACATTCAATGTAGTGTCACGTCCATTTTATTTCAGCACGTTGGTCATTGACCCGAAAGATCCAAAAAGAGTATATCGTCCTGCATTGACATTTTCTTATTCAACTGATGGCGGTTATTCATTTGTAGATGCCAGCGGCGATGGCGGTTGGGTGCATAGTGATCACCATGCGTTATGGATAAATCCAAACAATACAAATCAAATGTACCTGGGTACTGACGGGGGTGTTTATTTAAGTCTTGACCGCGGTGCATCATGGTCGTTCATTCAAAACCTTCCTGTTGGTCAGTTCTACCATGTGGCGGTGGATAATAATGATCCATATCGCGTATATGGTGGATTGCAGGATAATGGAAGTTGGATAGCCCCATCTGCAAAACCAGGTGGCATTGGTAATGGTGATTGGAAAGCAATTTATAGTGGTGATGGTTTTTGGGTTGTTCCTGATCCTGATGATGCAAATACTGCTTATGCGGAATCACAAGGGGGTAATATAGGAAGGATAAACCTCAACAGTTTTAAATCAGTTTCTATAAAGCCTCAGGAAGGTCCTAATGATGAAAAACATCGATGGAATTGGAATACACCTATTGTAACCGGCGCTAAGAATAAAAAAAATCTGTATGTGGGTTCGCAGTTTCTTTATAGATCAACTGACCGCGGAAATAACTGGACAAAAATTTCACCGGACCTTACTACTAATAATAAAAAGAAACAACAACAGGAAGAAAGCGGAGGATTAAGTGCAGATAACACCTCAGCTGAAAATCATTGCACCATTTTTACTATTGCTGAGTCTCCGCTTGATGAAAATATTATATGGATAGGAACTGATGATGGAAATATTCAATACACAATTAATGGAGGAAAGACATGGAACAATGTTTCAAAAAACTATGCAGCAGCCGGCATTCCTGCGGAATCATGGATCAGCAGTATTGAGCCCAGTCGATTTACTAAAAATACCGTGTATGTCACTTTTGATAATCACATGTTTGGTGATTTGAAAACTTATCTTGGCAAATCAACGGATATGGGCAAAACATGGCAACTGATCAACAGCACGGAGTTCACAGGATTTGCTCATAAAATAAAGGAAGATCTTGTGAACAAGGATTTGCTTTTTCTCGGAACCGAAATGGGATTATTTGCAACAACCGATGGCGGGATCAATTGGTTCAGAATGAAAAATAATATCCCTGACTATGTTTTGGTCAGAGATATACAGATTCATCCAACCACCAATGATCTTGTATTAGCAACACATGGCCGTGGTATTATTATTGTCGATGACATTACCCAGATGCGATCTTTGAAAAAAGATATAGTGGATAAAGAAGTTTATCTTTTTCCGAACGATCCGATTGAACTGAATAACGGTAAGTTTGGCAACGCTGGCTTTCCCAGTACCGGTGGATGGGTGGCGCCAAATCCTGCTTCCATTCCTCCCATACAATATTATCTGAAAGAACGGGTGAATACAGGTGATGTAAAAGTGGAAATTTATGATGAGCAAGGAAAGCTGGTACAATCGATACCTGGCAGCAAAAGAAAGGGAATAAATAAAGTTTATTGGAACCTGCGGATGAAGCCACCCAAAATAGCAAGTGGCGGTACAAAATTAGATTTTGGCGGATTTGTGGCCCCTATGGTATTACCGGGAGATTATACAATCAAACTAACAGTGGGAGATAAAGAATACACACAACCATTGAAAACCGTACATGATAATAAGAATAAAGATTTCTCACTGGCGAATCGGCAACTGCAGTATAAAACTGCCATGCAACTTTATAAAATGCATGAAGACCTGGCAGCAACGGTAGATGACATCAATGATAAACAAAAAATGATAAAAGACAATTTGGACAAAGTAAAAGATTCATCCATTAAAAAAATGATGACAGAATATAATATGAAGCTGGAAGAACAACGGAGCCAGTTGCTGGCAACAAAACAAAAATCAGTTTTTGCAGATGAAAAAAAACTAAGAGAAGAAATAACCGATGTATATGGAGCAGTAGCAGGCCAGGAAGCCCCACCATCAAATCTCCAGGTACAGAGAGCGGAAACTTTACAAAAAGAAGTGGTCCAAAAAAAACAGGATCTACAATTGTTAAATAATAAATATTTTAAACCCGTATTCGATCAGCTGGTAAAAGAAGGATTGGTAAAGCCAAAAGCATTCTGATTTTGCAAAAAAAATAAAATCGCTCTGATGATGCGGGGCGATCTTTTTTGCAGTGAATGCAACAACACAATTTGCAGGCATTATCATATCAACAACGTCGAAAACACATGACCAATAACGGCGTAATTAGTCGAATTTTTGCAATAGCTCAATCTTATTTCCGAACGGGTCAATAAATGAAAACCTGGTTTGGCCGGGAATTTGTATTTCTTCTTTGATGGTTACTCCTTTTTTTTCTAAATGCTGTCTTGCCTCATCCAAATTTGTTACTTCAAAAGCAGGGTGTTGCTTTGATTTATTTATTTCACTCTCTACTCCAATATGAAATTGGATGTCTGCAATTTGATACCATAACCCTCCGTTGGGTATTAGTGCCTGTGGTTTGGGTATTTCTGTCAGACCGATAATGTCTGTATAGAATTTTCTTGAGTCATTTTCCTTTCCAATCGGAATACAAATTTGGATGTGGTCAAGTCGTTTGAATTTTATCATTGTCGTCAGGCGTCTAGATTTTAAAAAATTAATTCTTATGCAAATCTTTCAAGTTTTATCGGCGTCCCTAATTGGTGATGCACAACTCGTGTATTGCTGCAACTTAAAGCAACGTTTTTAAAGCTGCTGTGCTGTACAAAATTCGGATTTATACTAATATAGTTTACATCACCACAATCTACAGACATTATCATGTTTGTGTTGTTGTTGTGCGTTCGCCATTACAGGATTAGGTAGTCTCTTTTCTTTATTCGTGTCCAACCTTTGCCTTTGATGTTTTGGTAAATCAGTAGTGTCGTTCCAAAGTAAGCATAGTTAAGTTCTTCGGTTTCCTTGTCCTTTTTGTATGTGGTGATATCAACTAATGCATACTGTTTGTCTTTGGTGAAAACAGGGTCAGTCACAGAAAAGAAAAATCCATTTTTGGCGGTGTTGAATGATTTTATCAGTTTAAACACCTTGAAGGTGTCAGTAAGCTGTCTTGGCTTGATGGATTGTGCAAATTTGTACAGGTGCTGCTTTTCTGTGTCGTTAAAAAGCCTGCCGAGCATGGTATCGCTGAAAATGTAACTATGGTTGTAAGGTGAATGTTCGTCACTCTTCAACTTCTTTATCACACTATCTGATGTCAGGTCTTCGTCCAAATGAAAGCGGTAGGTGTTCCATTTATCAGTCTTGTTCAATACATAGTAAGTTGTCGGCTTTTTGTTGTCTAAAAGTGTCGTAATGTCAAAATTGGACTTGTCCCTAAATGCAAGTTTTATGATGCCGTAGTCCTGGGAAAACGACCTTGTCCAAAAAAGTAAAAGCGTTATGAATGATAGAAGTCTCATAGATGGTGACGCACAACGTTGAAGCATTGGCGTTGTAGGGGCAATCAAGGCTCGTCAGCCCAATGCTTGCACCAAAGATAAATAGAGTTACAAAATGTTTAGCCTATGTTCGTCAGCCCCTATAACGCCAATGCAATGTTAGCGGAAGGCTTTTGTCAGCCCGCTATTTCACCAATGTTACATAGTTGGTACTGCTCCAATTTGGGTTAGTAGTCCAAGCATATCGGGTTGTCCAAACTCCTCAATAATTTGGTCGTCAGCCAAGCGATAAAAATTCATAGCTTGAGCTACGATTGTTTTGTCAGTCGCAGGTACACCAAAAAATGTTCCTTGATGTGTGCCTCTCATTGTAAATCTTACGGCTACTTTCTCGTTCTCTTTTATCATGTCTTCGATTGTCCATTGAATGTCTGGAAACCCACTACGCATCATGGCAATAATCATGAGATAACCTTTTGGACCTGTAAGTGGTTCGGGTTGACCAGGCACATAAAACTTTGCTACTGGACTTATCAGTTGTTGAGCTAAATTCTCGTCTGCGGTGTTTATAAATTGTACAAACTGCTTAAAAAATGCTGTTGTTGTTTCCATTTTTTTCTATTTTTTAAATTGTTAGACTGATTTGTTTTACAATGCAAAAATGCTTTGTGATTGTCGTACCAGCCAATAAACAAGTTTAAGAAATAGTATTAAAGTAGTTTAAGGGTAAAAATTATTTTGATAACTTTTCACCTCTTATTCTACTAAGAAATTCAGGCGTAATACCAAGATAGGAAGCTATTTGAGTATTAGGTAACCTTAATGCAAGCTCTCGATATTGTTCTAAGAAATCTAAATAACGTTGATGTGCGTTTGAACTAAAACTTTGTAATAAACGGTTTTGAAGTTCAATGAATTTTTCCTCTACAATCACTCTGAAAATTCTGTCGAACTTTGGCACGTTAGTAAACAGATAAAGTAAGTCTTGTTTTTCGATTTGTAGAATGGTAGAAGGTTCAATTGCTTCGATAAACAGCTTGCTCGGTTTTTCGGAATAGAAACTTCCTAAATCTGCAATCCAGTCATTTTCTGCTGCAAACTTTAAATTATATTCTGTCCCTTTTTCGTCAATGCCGTACATTTTAAAGCAACCTTTTTCTACAAACGTATAATGTTTGCAAACAAAACCTTCCTGTAAAATCATTTGCCTTCGTTTTATCTGTCGCTGTGTTGCCCTTTCAGTCAGCAGATTTATTTCTTCGTCGTTTAAAGGAAGATAATTTTTGAAATATTCAATTAGTGGTTGTACTGTCAACTTTTTGTTTTTGGTTAAATTATGTTTGGTGTCGCACTAAGCTTGCCGCTAACTCGTGTATTGCCGCAACTTAAAGCTACTTTATTGCGACAAGCCATCCAAATCAGGCAGATTGACGAAAGTTATAATGCAGTTCATATCGCAACAATACAATTCGCAGATATTATCATGTTTGTGTTGTTGGTGCAATTTCTTTTTTTCTGAATTATTCTTAAACCCGAACATCAACAACGGCGCAAAATTAGGTTGCGCTTATATGGCTACCCGGAGATGCCGATCAGGGTGTGATCGTTTTTGTTATTGAAAATTTGGTTACCATTATACACAATTTCCCAAGTCAGTGGTAAGATCCTCTTCAGCATTTTGCTGACACCGCAGATGTTTTCCTGTGAGTTATTAATCGCATTCAAAACATCTTCCTGCAGATTTTCATCGCCACTGAGTTCGTATACTAAATGGATCCCGGTGTATTCAATCGGTGGCTGCGGACTGATCTCTCCCTCCACTTTCAGGATAAAATCTTTGACATGCTTGCCTGCTTTTCTTAGTAAGACGATCACGTCCATACCTGTACATCCTGTGAGTGCAGTAAGCACAAAAGGTTTGGGGATCGGGCCATTATTTTCACCCCCCACTTTTTCGGGGCCATCCATAACCAGGGTATGACCATTCACAAGGGCATTGAACTGCATCTTGCCCGTCCATTGTGTTTCCACGTAATGTTTCATTCTTTTTATTTTAGGAAACAAAGTTGGGTTAAATAGAAACAGAAGCAATATAACGTTAGTCATATAGAGTATGGCAACAGGCGTAAAATCTCTTAAGAAAAAGTGGGTTATATGTGATTGCAATATCGAGACTCGTCCGAGAAGAAAATTTTTCTATAATTGAATTATTCCTAAATCTGAACAGCAACAACTGGGTAAAAAACCCGCCTCTATGTAACGTTTTGCGGTTTTAGCTTCTCTCTAAATATTTTTTTGTCCCAGTCTATTAATATGCTCTCTAATTTATCATTTCTTTTTAGAAATTGCTTCACTGAAACATTGATTGGTCTGTCAGATTTTTTTCTTTTAAGAAAAACCAATTGCTCTTTGATTAGTTCTTCAATCTTTGTCCAATTACCAATGGGTATCGCAACACCTAGCCAAAGAAATTCAGTGGGCTTAATTTTCCCAATTAAAAAAGCTTTACTTATTTGTTTGGCCATATTTCTTGCCGAAAAAATTGCCTCATAAAAACCCTATAATAATTATTTGAACCTCCAATGTCCAAGTAAAAAATATTTGCTTTAAGCACATCCTTTAATGTTGTTTTTCCTGCAAAGAATAAGTCAGTAAATACAATTGTATTCTGTCCATCATTTGCATAGTCTACGTGGTTTGTAACAATCGCCGCAACGAATTGTTTGGCGTTAACCTGAATTCCAATTACATCACCTTTTTTAAAGAATGAATGTCTAACAACAATTTTTTTCCTTTTTAAAGGATTGGGTCGAGGAGTTTGAATTTTGTCAATAAAGTTTGAAAGGACTTTTATTCTCTTTTGAAGTAGGTCTTTATCGTCAGCCATAATGTCAACCATTTTAATTGTGTCGAAGCGTTCACCTTCTTAAGGGTGTATTCTTCAAGATCGCCGCACATCCATTGCCCATATGCAATACCTGTCCAAATTTCACTATAATATTCTTCGTCATTCTGCGGTAGGTATTCTTTCTCAAGTTTAATTCTGATTTCTTTATTTGAAAGGCCTTTGTTATAAAGTTCTTTGTACTCTACCCAAATATCGGCAGTTGTGTCGTTGTGAAGTATTCCTGGCCCCCAAGCTCCCATAGTTAGTTTGATATTAGTTTAATATGCCACATAAGTATATTGTCGCAACTTAAAGCTACTTTTTTGAAACAAGCTATCCAAATCAGGGAGATTGTCAAAAGTGGAAACGTAGGACACATCACCAACAACACAATTTGCAGACACTATCATGTTTGTGTTATTGGTGCAATTTTCTTTTTTCTGAATTATTCTGAAACGTGAACACCAACAGCGGCGCAAACTTCAGTTGACTTCTTTCCGCCCCTTCAGTGCCTTGTTGCGTTTGTAAATTAATAATATGCATTTGCGGCACGTTACCGCCTCCCAATTGTCGGTAGCTATCCTTTCAGTCCGAGCCCGATGAGCCGCTTCCTTATCGCGGGGATTGCATAACAACATCCCCTCTTCATTCAAGGCGTGCAAGTCTCGTTTTTGTCTTTTGTCTCTGGGCATTTGAGATTGTTTAGTGATATGTCGATGAGTATATAATCTTTAGCAGCATAGCCCTTGGGGTTACATCAACAAATTATAAAGCTTTCTCAATAACGTGTTCAACTTCCGATTGAATGGATTTATCATAACCCGCACCAGAGTAAATAATTTTTCCTTCCTTATCAATAATGAAAAATGTAGGAAACCCATTTACACCGTATTTTTCAGCTACTTCTTTACCATTTAGCAACACTGAAAAATTTGTGTTATGTTTATTACAGAACCAACTTACATCTTCTCTGGAATCATAAGAATTGATACTTATAATCTTAAAATTCTTGCCCTTAAATTTATCCTGTAGTTCATTCAAGTGTGGTACACTTTGTATACAAGGCCCGCAATTCTTTATCCAAAAGTCTAATAAAATTACATTGCCTTTGAGATCAGTAAGCGAAAGTATCTTGTCTTTGTTATATACTTCGAGTGTCCATTCTGGCGCTAAAGAACCGTTTAATGCTAATTGAGGAGTTACTTTTCCTGTTGGCGGTTTATAATCATTTGTATATGTTGAGTAATACCATGATAATTCGGATGGCACAGTGATATTAGTTTCTATGTTGGTAAAACTTGTTTTAATAAAATCATTATTTACATCATTTATTTGCATTACTTCAAAAGGTAAGTTACTGTTCTTCTCTATTATAATTTTATAAATCAAGTTGCTTTTTGTTGCCATAGCATCAAAGCCTTTACCCAAATTTTGTATTCGTCGTTTGCCCATAGTAATGGTGAGTAAAATATATGATATGTTATTTATTGTAGTATCGGCAAAAGCTTTAGTTGCTGATTTATCGTTAATTATTAAAGGCAGTACATTTTTAAGTGTAATAATTGAATTATACAGAGCTGAAAGGCCATTAAAAGATTTTTTATCAGGACTGGAATTTATTTGGATTGTCTTGGTTTTGTCGTCTAACTCGAATTTTTCCGTACCATTAAAAATCTGTTTTAAAGTAGAATCTTCGATCTGATATTTGAACCCGGTTATTGTGTCTGTGCTTTGAAAATCGTAATAAGACGTCCACTTTGAAATATAATGGTAATTCTCTGAAGAATAATTCAATTCTCTTGTATTGTAGTATTTGATATTTTTCAGACGATTTAAATTTTGAGAAACCCTGCTCAAAATAGAATCAACGATACTTTGAGAATAGGCAATGTCATTTTGCAGGAATATCAGAGACAAGATGATAATAAATTTCATTGAAATTTGTTTGAGAAAAACAATAATACGAGTTATATCGTATATTATTTTTTTGGTAAGCCCTTTAACAATCAATTATGAGACTTTAGTAAGTGTGTAGCCTCTCTAGGTCTATTTACATAGGAACCCCTTGTTGTGCGTTCGTGCTATTTGCCAGTATTGGGTTCTTTATAAACCATTCCATATTTTTTTTCAGTGATTGTATACTCTTCCTCGGTTTTCTCTTTAGACGGCATTCCAACTAATGTACCATTCTCTATAAAATACTCTTCAAATCCAGCGGGTGAATATTGAAAAACCATTAGCAGGTTTTCTTTTCCAGTATTGTCTAGTCCATGCCATGTGCCTCTCGGAACAAATACAACATCACCAGTTTTTACTTCAATTGATTGTTCATCCAGGGTGAGTGTACCTTCTCCTTTGTGTATAAAAATAAGTTCGTCATTATTCAAATGTTTATGAATACGCATCTTCCGACCAGGGCTTTGGTCTTCAATGCAAAATGAAATCCCGTCTACGCCATGTTTTGTTTTGGAAATCTTTATAGTTAACGGCACCTTTCGTCTGCCTGTTAAAATGTGGATTCCCTCATTTTCATGTACAACAATTCCTTTATCGTTATTGGGAGTAGTTTTAGCAAAACTGATTTTTGGTAGCCCGGCAAAAAGTGCAGTACAAAATCCCACAATTCCTGTGTGTAGAAATTTTCGACGAGGCTGTTGAAAAAGGTTCATAACTAAAGTTTAGGTTCAAACAAGGTAACCAAATTAGCCTGCAAATGATGAATATTATATTTCAAATAGGAATATAAATTGTTTGAAGAAGTTTGTCAGCGTAGTTACTAAAGCATGACGCACAACTTGTGTATTACCGCAACTTAAAGCTACTTCATTGCTGCAATTCATCCAGACCAGGAAGATTAACGAAGTCTGTAAGGCTGGGTAGCGAACTGAACCCTGAAGTGTGCGACGCAAGAAAAACTAAATAGTAGTAATGCGGTTGGCTACATAATCTTCCAAATAATTTATAGCCCCGAAACTGACTCCAGGTGTAATGCCAATGCACTATGATCAAGATCGCCCTGGCCTTCCACTATCATTGCATCCATCTGAGATGCGACAACTGCCGAGCCTGGTAATGGAACCAAAAGATCTTTACCTGTCTGCAAAGCGATGCCCATATCTTTTCGATGAAGCTTTATTTTAAAACCGGGTTTAAAATTCCGGTCAATGATGCGCTGTCCATGCAGATCCAGTATTTTGCTTTGCGCAAATCCTCCCAATAATGCCGTACGGACCTTCGCTGTATCCACGCCTGATTTTTTTGCAAGCGTCAATGCTTCCGCTACAGCTTGTATCGTCATACCTACTATGATCTGGTTACATGCTTTCGCTGTCTGTCCCGCACCCGGTTTACCAATGTGCACAATATTTTTTCCCATCTTTTCAAAAACCGCCAATGCTCTTTGAAATGCAGATTCATTTCCTCCCACCATAATAGAAAGCGTTGCAGCTTCTGCACCGGTTTGCCCTCCTGATACAGGCGCATCCAATGCTTCGATCCCTTTTTCGAAAAGTTTGTTGTAAAGTTTTATGCTAACAGCAGGTGATATGGTTGACATATCAATAAATAATGTCCCGGGCTTCATGGTCGCTAAAAGATTTCCTTCCCCGGTCACCATGTTTTCCACTTCGGGTGAATTGGGTAACATCGTAATGATGATGTCGGTTTCTTTAGCAATGGCTGCCGGAGTTTCCAACAAGACGGCTCCTTCTTTTTTTAATTCTTCAGCGGCTGCACTCGATGAAAGAATGAAAAGAGGATGGCCCGCTTTCAATAAATGCTTTGCCATCGGCCTACCCATGATGCCCAAACCAATGAATCCTATTTTTTCCATATTGAATTTTTATAAAATTAGTGTTGCGCAACGGCGCAAAGACGCAGCGTTTCCATATTTAAATTGTTTTATCGTTGCGTCGTCGCGACGTGGCGTCAAATAATATTTTTTAAATAATTTCTGATCACTTCTTAAACCATTTCATCTGCATCACTGTTTGTGTAAAATTAGTGTCACGCAAAGGCGCAAAGACGCAACGTCTCCATATTCAAATTGTTTTATCGTTGCGTCGTCGCGACGTGGCGTGAAATAATATTCTTTAAATAATTTTCTGATCACTTCTTAAAACCTTTCATCTGCATCACTGTTTGTGCAGCTCCTTTTGCTACGTATGCTGCATCACCACCGGATGCTAATACACGATAGCCTAACTGGTGATACATTTCATATTCATTAATATCCTGCAATAAAACCCCTGCGGCCTTCCCATGTTTTTGTGCCGCTTTTGCAACATCTTTAATCGCCTGCTGGTAATTGGGATGATCAAACTTATTGAATATACCAAGCGCCATTGTGAGATCTGAAGGCCCGATAAATAATACATCCAATCCATCAATCGCGGCAATCTCATTGATCTCTTTCACAGCATTGATCGTTTCCACCTGGATGAAACCAACAAGATTTTTTTGCATGGCTTCATAATCATTCACCGATTTTCCAAAACCACTTGCTCTTACCATTTTCGCCATTCCTCTTATTCCTTTTGGCGGATAATATAACATACTCGCAGCAAGTAAGGCTTCTTCAACATTATCAATTCGCGGAAACATGATCCCCATGGCACCTGCATCCAGTATGCGTTGCGCTTTGGGTCTTGACAATTCATCAATGCGTACTAAAGGAGTTGCAGATGTACTTTCCAACACCTGCAATTGCTGGTACATAATGCCATCATTTCCTGCTCCATGTTCAAGGTCAATCAGTACCCAATCAAATCCTGCATTGCCGATAATTTCAGCAGACACTATTGATCCAAGATTAATCCAGCTTCCATGAACAGTTTCACCTGCAATAATTCTTTCTTTAAGATTCTTCATGTGTTTACTTTTTAAAATGCAACCTCAACGCAACTCATCTTTTTTAAGAGGAGTTCACCATCTCGGTAAAATTCTCTTCCAGTTTGGATCAACATGTTTACGCATTTCAGATTCATCGTCTCTTTTTTTATACGGCACCTTTTTATATCTTTCTTTGGCTCTTTCTAACTGATCCATGTCTAAGGTAACGCCAAGTCCCGGTTTATCAGGAATAGTTACGCAACCATCTTTGATTGGTATCCTGCCGCCTTCCACTACTTCATCTTTTTCCTGTTGCCATGGATAATGTGTATCGCATGCATAAGTAAGGTGCGGTGTTGCTGCTGCCACATGTGCCATCGCCATTAATGAAATTCCGAGATGACTGTTGGAATGCATTGAAAGACCGATATTAAAAGTCTCGGCCAGCTTTGCAAGATGCTGCACCTGTCGCATACCACCCCAATAATGATGATCGCATAAGATGATCTGCACAGCATCCTTAGCAACAGATGAGGGAATATCACTGAATGATGTTACCGCCACATTGCTTGCCAATGGCGTATCAATTCCCATTGCCATTAATTGTTTACGCACAGCCGACATGCCGTCAATGCCCGCCGTAGGATCTTCGAGGTAACCGCCGCCTGAAAATTCAACTGCCAACGTTTTACCAACTATCACTGAAGTTTCTATTGTCCATGCAGAATTGGGATCTATACGTAATGGCACAGCAGGGCCAAATTCTTTGTACAATTGTTTTACAGTTTCTATTTCAATGGAAGGATCTAATACACCTGCCTTGAATTTAATTGAACCGAATCCATATTTAGTTATCATTTTTTTTACCTGCCCGACCAATGCTTGCGGTGATAAAGCTTCACCATATTCATCTTCACGAACATCATTGCCTTCACCGCCTCCGCCTGCATGTTTATAAAAAGGATAGGCTGAAAAATTCACTTTGCTGCGAACACGTCCACCGATGAGATCGCAAACAGGTGTATTGATACTTTTTCCAATAAGATCAAGACATGCCACTTCAATAGCTGCATAACTTCGGCTGGTTTCATCCAAAGGATTTTCTCCCGGTACAAGGAAAGTCTGGGAACGATCATTCTTATCACTCTTATATTTCATTTCAGGATTCAGCATACCGGTGATACGAAAAGCATTAGCGCCGATAACTTTTTCTTTCATTGCATGCAATGCAGCTGCAGGAGCTTCGCCCCCATAAGTTTCATTAATGCCAATGATGCCATCTTCACTTTCCAGTTCAATGATAGTGCGTAAAGCATAGGGAGCATGAAGTCCATACGAACTCCTTAACGGTGGATCGGCAATTGCGATAGAGTGTACACGGAGATCTTTGATCTTCATAAACAAAAGGTATTCATTGATGCCTTACTCAAGTATTTATTAAATAACATTTTTAAAATGGAAATGGAAATAGTTTCGCCATAAGCATCGTGACTGCAAGACCGGTGACGCCCATTATGGCTAACATTACCGAGTTATTCTTTATTGTTTCCTGTTCTGTAAAACCGCTCATCTTGCAAATCACCCAAAAACCGCTGTCGTTCATCCAGGCAAATACTTTTGAACCACAACCTATCACAATGGCAAGGTAAACCGGGTGAAAACTTAATGCACCTGGTGTATTGAATGCTGTTAACATACCTACCGCTGTGATCATCGCTACAGTAGCGGATCCCTGGGCTGTACGTATCAAAGCCGTTACTAAAAAAGCCATTGGCAAGATTGCTATTTTCAAATCAGCAGTATGGGTTGCCAGCCAGGTTCCGATAGAAGTTTGCTGAAGGATGTATCCGAATGCGCCGCCTGATGCAGTGATCAAAATAATCGTACCGGCGCTATATACTGCTTCTTCAAGCGGTTTCGTCAGCGCTTTTACACGATAGCTATATTGTTTTAATAATAATTGTAAGGCGAACGCTGTTCCAATGAACATGGCGATTGTCGGGTCACCGGCCAATTCAAAAAATGAACGGATGTTCTTGTCCGTATCTTTCATACTTGCGGTAATGGTTTCGCCGGCAATCAGAATCACCGGCACAAGAACGGGAAGTAAAGACATAAAAAAAGATGGAAGCTGGGCGTTGTCTTTTGCTGACCATTCTTTTAATTTATCAATTGATGTACCCGGCGTTTCCCTGAATGGTATGTTTTGTCTTTTGTTTAGCCAGTACGCATATATTAATCCGACGGATGAACAAACAATACCTATGATAAGGCCAATAATGATCATTACACCGAGGCTTACATTCAATGCTCTTGCGGCAAAGATGGGTCCGGGAGTTGGCGGTACTAATGAGTGTGTAATTGTGCCCCCCGCTATCATAGCCATTATATACAGTGCATAGGATCTTGTGTTGCGAACTCCCATGGCACGGACCAATGGAATCATGAGCAGGTAGACAGTGTCAACAAAAATCGGGATGCCAAGGGTAAAGCTGCTGATCATTAATGCAGCAGGAGCTTTTTTTTCACCGGATACTTTTAGCAATGTGCGAACAATGCGTTCCGCTGCTCCACTATCAAGTAAACATTTACCGGTAATAGAAGCCAGTACGATCAGCAATCCAATTTTGGCGCAGGTATCTCCAAAACCAATGGCGATACGTTCTCCGAGAGACTGATTTAATAACGCAGCTGTCTGTGCCGGAGAAAGATTTTTGCCTGCAGCATATACCTGTAACAAAGAGGGAGAAGTAAGCAGACCTACTACCAATGCACCGATCAATAATGACAATACCGGGTGCAGCCGGATGACTAGTATGCCAACCAGTACAACTATCATCCCGATAATAATAATAAGAACGGGGCTCATGAATTGAAACAACAGTTTGATTAAAAATAAAGTTAACCGGGTAATGGGCTTTTTTCCCAAAACTCACAATTCAATCTTCTGCGTAGCCCCATCCTTAATTGTATATTTTTTTTCCTGTCCTGCTTTTTTTATTGTGATAACTAATTTACCGGCGACGGCTCTTGCCACTTCGAGATCAAAAACATTTCCAAATGAATGAATATTTCGTAAAGCCATTTCATTCCATTCTTTTGGTAAGCGGGGTGTACAATTAAAACTAGTAAAACTTAGGGGCCGCATGCCAAACATTCCTTCTGTATAAATGCGGCAATACAGGCCACTCTCTGCAGAAAGATGCCGCTGGTTGCCTTCGGGATATGCTTCCACTGCATAAGGCACATGCTCACCCAACAATCTTCTTCTTGAATAATAACGAAGAAATGTCAATGCTTTTTCTGTTTCACCTGCCGCAAATACGCCGCGTAATCCATACAAAGTTGAACGATCCCAGAATGTCTTATTGCCGGCGAGTGAAGCCAGGCCATCTTCTGTCCATAACCGCGGAGAGAATAAGGCTGCAATGGTTCCTTCTTTCCTTTCGAAAATATCAACGGTCAATGGTGTAGTGATCCATGCCCGCAATGTATCATTGCCTTTGTAATAACGATAGGTTGTAAAACCTTCTACTGTTGCCCCAAAATATTTTTCAATATTGTTTCGCAATTGCTTTGCCTGCTGTTCATAGTTTTTTAGGGATGGTTTGCCTAATAATTTTCCCAGTTGCACAGCAGATACCAACGCATCATAATACAAAGAGCTTGTATTGAGATTAGCATTGCCTGCAGGAAAACGGTTCTCCAGTTCATCACTATTTGAAAACACAACACCATCTTCATTGATATTATGTTTTAAATATTCCAAACACCATTCGATCAATGGCCATAAAACAGTTGCCGAATCTTTTTTTCCATAAGCCAATGCAAAACGGCCGGCGCCGTAAGCGATCATCGCCATATCACCCCTGTCTTTTGCACCGTGCCATGTTCCATCAGCCTGGTCAATGATAGAACTGGGGATCGGTTTATAATCGGGGTTCATATAACGGGCAAACAAACGGAATGCATTCATCGCTGATCTGTTTCCTGTTTCATCACCAAGGAATGCAAAAAAAGGATTGATATATTCTGCCTGGTCGTTGGCCCAGATAGCCGCATAATAACGAAGTCCGCCCGGGCCATGCATTAGGCCTGCTTTTGTATTATAAATACTTTCTGTGCCACGGATCTTTGCGAAGGCGAACATGGTGTTTAGTGTGGCGTCAGGAGTTTCCAATTGCAATAATGATAAAATAGTTGCGATACGGGCTTTTCTTGCTGCTTCTTCTTTATTTACATCAGCTGAAATAAAAGGTTCATTGGCCCGCACTGCCTGGTAGCTGATAGCAAACTGAACCGAATCACCCGGCGCCAGTGTTTTTTCTCCATCATTGATCGTTGCGATGATAAACTTATGCGGTCCTTCTTTCATCCGGCTCGCAGCCGGTGAAGTTTCTCTTCTTAAAAATTCCATTTCTATTTTCACCGGTTGTTTACCGGTATTGATAAAAACTAATTTCTCTATCGCCATTGGTTTATCAACTGAAGGAAAGAAAGTTCTTTTAAGCAAAACATTCCTGTCTCTTCCAATTTCACTCTGCACTTCCATGATTCCTTTATGTCGTACAGTTATTACTTTTTCCGGTTGATCAGTTGCAACTGATGCATTAAGCACACCTGCTTTTAATAGACGATTATTAATTAAAATACGAGGAAGGTCTCCATCCTTTACATCATACATCATGTGCGCAGTAGTGCTTGCAGGAAGCAAACGATAAGTTGGAAACACTATTGTTCTTACAAAATTTGATTTACCACTTGTATCTACGCCGTATTGCATCCACAGCGAAACTTTTTCACCACTCATTTCAATATGATCATTATGCGGCAAACGGTTATCTATCTTCCATTCAATGCTACCATCGGGTTGAATGGTCCAGCGATCATTTTGTTGGGGGAGGTTATAGGTTTGTGCAGATACAAAAACTGAAATGAATAAGAATGGGAACAAGTAAATTTTATCTCGCAGAGACGCGGGCCCGATAGCTATCGGGTTCGCTGAGAATCTCTGTGTGCTCTGCGCCTCAGCGTGAATTTTTTTCTTCTTGCAATTATATATCATTAACATTATTAATATATCGGGTTAGAATGATAGCCGAATGCTAAGTTCCCCCTTTAGGGAGACAGGGGCTTAGCAATCTATTCAACAATTCTGGCATTGGGATGAATGTGTTTAAAAAAGTCGGAATTTCATTGGATAAAAATTAGACCTCACCCCATCACCACTCCAATTATAGAAGCATCTGCTTCCCCTCTCCATATGGAGAGAGGGTGTAGGGTCTTCAGTGAAAAAGAATATTGATGGGGTGAGGTTAAAAAGATTTTATCATGATGCCAGCTATTCTTCAAAAAACTGTTTGCCTTTTATCAATAGCTTTTATTTTTTCTTTCAGTTTGCCTTCTCCACCATGGGAATCAAAGTTCATTAAAATAAATAAAGATGGTTCGCTGAAATATATACCCGATGAAAAAGGAAATATCATTCCTGATTTTAGTCGTGTAGGTTATTATGCAGGTGATAAAACTATTCCGGATGTGGCTGTAATAAAAACGATCGAGCCAGCTGCCAATGGAACGAGTGAAGCGATCATTCAATCAGCCATTGATGAAGTAAGCAAAAGGGCTGCGGACAAAGATGGTTTCAGGGGAACTATCCTGTTGAAAAAAGGCATTTATAAGATCCCCGAAGAGATACACGTTGAAACAAGCGGTATTGTTTTGCGTGG
>Ga0105249_10000975_pt1 | contig 25356 bp, 24 predicted proteins | sample KBSS44metaG_FD_81522 | JGI IMG/M metagenome (GOLD analysis project Ga0105249, IMG submission 81522) | Switchgrass rhizosphere microbial communities from Kellogg Biological Station, Michigan, USA - KBS S4-4 metaG | ecosystem: Host-associated > Plants > Roots > Rhizosphere > Soil | place...
AGGAGCAACGGACTGTAGCTTCCCAGCGAGACTACGTACGCATCCGCATTTGCAGTTTCTCCATTCTCCAGGACCACGCCGCTAACCTGCTCTCCGGTCGCCTCAATGTTCTTCACGGAGCGACCGAAACGAAACACAACCCCCTTCTCTGCCGCATGCCGCGCCAACTCCGCCGTAAAGCGATGCGCATCGCCAGACTCGTCTTTCGGGTCGTACACGCCGCCAAGCACGCGATCGGTTGAATTGCGCAACGCAGGCTCGAGCGCGAAGATTTCCGCGGCAGACTTGATCTGGCGGCTGATGCCCAGCGCGCGCATGTCCTCGGCGTGATGCGTCAGCGCTGCCAGGTCGCGCTCGTTGGTGGCGAACTGCAGGATGCCGCGCTCGAGGTGGTCGTAGCGGATGCCGAGCTGCGCGCGCAAGGCTTGCAGGCAGTCGCGGCTGTGGCCCGCCAGGCCGGCGAGCGTGCGGCTGTGGCGCTGGAAGCGGCCGGGGAAGCATTCGAGCAGGAAGCGCACGCCCCACTCCCACTGCGCTCGGTCGGCGCGCGGACGGAAGAGAAGCGGCGCGTCCTCGCGCCCCAGCCAACTCAGGATCTTCGGCACCACCGAGGGCTTGGCCCAGGGCTCGGCGTGGCCGGCGGAGATCTGCCCGCCGTTGGCAAACGAGGTCTCGAGACCGACGTCGTCGCGCCGCTCGATCACCGTGACCTCGTGGCCGGCAGCGGCGAGATACCACGCTCCCGTGACCCCGACCACGCCCGCGCCGAGAACGATGATTTTCACTGGATTATGATAGCCCCATGCCTCTCTTCTCCCTCGGCGAGCGCCGTCCCAAGCTGCTCGGCAGCCATCACTATGTCGCGCACGACGCCACGCTGGTCGGCGACATCACCCTGCACAACAACGTCAACGTCTGGTTCCAGGTAGTGATCCGCGCCGAGAACGACCGCATCGTCATCGGCGAGGACTGCAATATCCAGGACGCCTCGGTGCTGCACGTCGACCCGGGCTTTCCGATGACGCTCGCGCCGCGCGTCAGCATCGGCCACAAGGTGATGCTGCATGGCTGCACCATCGGCGAGGGCACACTGATCGGCATCAACAGCGTGATCCTGAACGGCGCGAAGATCGGCCGCGGCGTGCTGATCGGCGCGAACACGCTGATCGCCGAGGGCAAGGAAATCCCGGACGGCGTGCTGGTGGTCGGCTCGCCCGGCAAGATCGTGCGCGAGCTGAAACCGGAAGAACGGGAACGTCTTCTCGGTATCGCGAGCGGCTATGTTGAACGCTCGCGTCTTTACAACCGGGACCTAAAACAAATTACTTAGGCGCCATGCGGATCGCGCCGTCGAGGCGGATGGTCTCGGCGTTCAGCATCTCGATCTCGACGATCGACTTCACCATCTGCGCGAACTCGGTCGGCCGCCCGAGGCGCGAGGGAAACGGCACCTGCTTGCCGAGCGACTCCTGTGCATCCTTCGGCAGCGCCGCGAGCAGCGGCGTCTCGAAGATGCCCGGCGCGATGGTGCAGATGCGGATGCCGTTGCGCGACAGGTCGCGCGCGATCGGCAACGTCATGCCCACGATCGCGCCCTTCGACGCCGAATAGGCCGCCTGGCCGATCTGGCCGTCGTAGGCCGCCACCGAAGCGGTGTTCACGATCACGCCTCGCTCGCCCGAGGCGTTGGGCGAAGCCTTCGCCATCGCGTCGGCCGCGAGGCGGATCATGTTGAAGGTGCCGATCACGTTGACGGTGAGGACCTTGGCGAAGCGGCCGAGGTCGTGCGGCGCTTCCTTGCCGAGCGTGCGCTCGGCGAGCGCGATGCCCGCGCAATTCACCAGGACATGGAGACCGCCGAACTCCTTGACCGCCAGCGCGACGGCGGCCTTGCCGTCGGCCTCCGACGATACGTCGGTGCGGATGAAGCGGCCGCCGATCTCCTTGGCCAGCTTCTCGCCCATCTCGGTCTGCAGGTCGGCGATCACCACCTTCGCGCCGTTCTCGGCAGCCATGCGCGCACTTGCCGCGCCGAGACCCGAAGCGCCGCCGGTCACGAGGAATATGCTATTTCTGATCTGCATCCGAAGTCTCCCGTTGATTTCGCTGATAATTCTAACTGCATGCAACTTGCTTTCGGCATTCGTTTCAACGATCTATACGAGCGCGAAGGGCTGCTGCGCGTGGACCATGCGTTCCGCGCCTTCCTGAGCGAGATCGACGGCGCGCTGCGCGATCGCCTGGTCGCTGCGCGCGCGAAAGCGCCGAGCGGGAAGGAAGAGTCCGAGCTGCTGGTCGCGCTCGCGCCGCACGTCGACGACTTCATTGCGCGCCTGTTCCGGATCGAAGCGGAAGCGCAAGCGCTGGCAGCGCGTCACAACGAGCTCGCTCCCCTCTGGTCGGTCAAGCGCCTGTTCGTCCAGCGCCGCGCGCTCCACAAGGTCAAGCCGGAGGACGCGAAGCCGGGGGATTTCCATTTCACCACCGAGCTCGAATACGCCCGTCAGGTCACCGAGTGGCTCAAGGACGAGGCCGCGAACCACGCGCAACTCGAAGCAGCTGCGCGCTACGCCGCATGGGCGACGCTAACGCCTGAAGGCAAAGCCAGGCATCGCGCCGGCGTGCTGTTCAAGACGCCGCACAAGCTCGACTTCATGCGATTGATTCCGGTGCATACGGAAACGTCGCGCGGATTCCCCGAGCACACGCTCCCGGAGCTGCGTGAGCGCGAAGGCTTTGCGCTCACCGACCAGGGTACCGACCTGGTCGGCGCGCTCGACCAGGCCAACTACTGCATCTGGTGCCACGAGCAGGGCAAGGACTCGTGTTCCAAAGGCCTGCGGGAAAAGGCGCCGTCCACCGCTTTCCGCAAGACAGTATTCGGCGTGCCGCTCGCCGGCTGCCCGCTCGAGGAGAAGATCTCCGAGTTCCACATGGTAAAGGCGCGCGGCGAGCCGCTCGCGGCGCTCGGCATCATCGCGGTGGACAACCCGCTGGCGGCGGCTACCGGCCATCGCATCTGCAACGATTGCATGAAGTCCTGCATCTACCAGAAGCAGGAACCGGTCGACATTCCGCAAGCCGAGACGCGCACGCTCAAGGACGTGCTCGAGCTGCCCTGGGGCTTCGAGATCTACTCGCTTCTCACGCGCTGGAATCCGTTCGACGTGCGCCGCCCCTACCCCAAGCCCTCCAGCGGCAAGCGTGCGCTGATCGTCGGGCTGGGCCCCGCCGGATTCGCCGTCGCGCACCACCTGATGAACGACGGCCATGCGGTGGTCGGCATCGACGGGCTGAAGATCGAGCCGCTCGAAGCGGAAATTTCGGGCGTGGACCCACTCGGAAACAGAAAAGAGTTTGTTCCGATAAAGGATATTTCCCAGCTTCGTGAGCCGCTCGATCGGCGATCCATGGCGGGCTTCGGCGGCGTCGCCGAGTACGGCATCACGGTGCGCTGGGACAAGAACTTCCTCAAGATCGTCCGCCTGCTGCTCGAGCGGCGGCGGCAGTTCGCGATGTTCGGCGGCGTGCGCTTCGGCGGCACGCTCACCATCGACGAAGCGTTCGCCGATGGCTTCGACCATATCGCGCTCTGCGCCGGCGCCGGCCGGCCGACGGTGCTCGAGATCCCCAACGGCTTCGCGCGCGGCGTGCGCGCCGCCTCCGACTTCCTGATGGCGCTGCAGCTCACCGGCGCGGCGAAGCGCGAGTCGATCGCCAACCTGCAGATCCGCCTGCCGATCGTGGTGATCGGCGGTGGTCTTACGGCAGTCGACACCGCGACCGAATCCCTCGCCTATTACGCGGTGCAGGTCGAGAAGTTCCTCACCCGCTACGAAGCGCTCGGGACCAAGCCGGCATGGAATGCAGAGGAGCGCGAGATCGCCGAGGAGTTCATCGCTCATGCGCGGGCTCTGCGCTCCGCTTCTCCCGCTGAAGGTTTGGCGTTATTGAAAAGCTGGGGCGGCGCCACCATCGCCTATCGCCGGCGCATGATCGACAGCCCCTCCTACACCCTCAACCACGAGGAAGTGGCCAAGGCGCTCGAGGAAGGCATTTCGTTCGCCGAGGGGCTGACGCCGACGCGCATCGAGGTCGACAAGTTCGGCCACGCCAGCGCGGTCACCTTCCAGGACGGAATCAAGCTGGCCGCGCGCTCGGTGCTGATCGCGGCCGGCACGCAGCCGAACACCGTGCTTGCGCGCGAAGAAGGCGTTAGCCTCGAGCTCGACGGCAAGTACTTCCTCGCCACCGACGAGAACGGTGCCCCGGTGAAGCCCGAGCGGCATACCTCCAAGCCACAGCGTCCCCAGGTGTTGCTGCACCGGTATCCCGATGGACGCTTCATGAGCTTCTTTGGCGACCTGCATCCGTCGTACTTCGGCAACGTCGTAAAAGCGATGGGCAGTGCGAAGCAGGGATACCCGGTCGTTTCGAGCGTGCTCGCCGGGCGCGGCGCGGCGTCGAAGCTGGATGACAGCCAATTCATGACGAAGCTGAATCGCGATCTGCGTGCGGTGGTGCACGAGGTTCGCCGTCTCACGCCGACGATCGTCGAAGTGGTGCTGCGCGCACCGGTCGCGGCGCGCCGCTTCGAGCCCGGCCAGTTCTACCGCATGCAGAACTTCGAGGCGCTCGCGCTCAAGGTGCCGGGCACCACGCTCGCCATGGAAGGCCTGGCGCTCACCGGCGCCTGGGTCGATCGCGAGAAAGGCCTGATCTCGGTCATCGCCCTGGAGATGGGCGGCTCGGCCGACCTGCTCGCCTACCTGCAGCCGGGAGAGCCGGTGATCCTGATGGGCCCGACGGGAACGCCGACCGAGATCCCGCACGGCGAAACCGTGACGCTGGTCGGCGGCGGCCTGGGCAATGCAGTGCTGTTCTCGATCGGCCGTGCATTGCGCGCCGCCGGTTCCAAGGTGATCTACTTCGCCGGCTACAAGCACTTGGCCGACCGCTATCGCATCGACGACATCGAAGCGGCGTCCGACGTGGTGGTCTGGTGCTGCGACGAGGCGCCGGGGTTCCAGCCGCGGCGTTCGCAGGACCGCGCGTTCGTCGGCAACATCGTCCAGGCGATGCAGGCGTATGCCTCAGGCGCGCTCGGCGCGCAGCCGATCGCCTACAGCGCCACCGACCGCATCATCGCGATCGGATCCGATCGCATGATGGCCGCCGTGGCGCAGGCACGGCATGGCGTGCTCAAGAAATTCCTCAAGGAAAAGCACACCGCCATCGGCTCGATCAACAGCCCGATGCAGTGCATGATGAAAGAGATCTGCGCCCAGTGCCTGCAGCCGCACGTCGATCCTGCGAGCGGCAAGACCACGTACGTGTTCTCCTGCTTCAACCAGGACCAGCCGCTCGATCAGGTCGACTTCGCCGCGCTGGCGCAGCGCCTGGCGCAGAACGGCGTGCAGGAGAAGCTGACCGCGCTGTGGATCGACCGCTGCCTGAAGCTCCTGCCTCCGCCGGAGGAGCGAAAGGCCGCGTGAACCGGCAGGAAGTTCCGGTCCGGCTCACTTCTTGAAGATGGCCTTGAGCTCCGGGCCGGGCAGCGTGTCGCGCACCCACCGAAAGCTGCCGGCATCCCGCATCGCGACAGCGGCTTCGCGCACAGCCGCGTAAGCCAGTCGCGATAACGCGCCGCCAACGCTGATGCGCTTGACGCCGGCCTCGGCGAGCTGGCGCGCCGTGATCTCCGGGTCAGCCGAGCTCATTACGACGTTGACCGGTTTCTGCACCGCAGCCACCACCTGCCGGATGGTTTCGAGGTCGCGCAGGCCCGGCGCGTAGAGCACGTCCGCGCCGGCAGCGGCGAACGCCTGCAGGCGGCGGATCGTGTCGCCGAGGTCGGGGCGTCCATGCAGGTAGTTCTCGGCGCGCGCGGTGAAGGTGAACGGAAACGGCAGAGAGCGAGCGACCCGGGCGCCGGCGGCCACGCGTTCGACTGCCAGGTCGAAGTCGTAGATCGGCCTCGCGGGGTCGCCGGTGGCATCCTCGATCGAGCCGCCGACGATGCCCGCCTCGGCGGCCAGCCGGATGATCGTGGCCGCTTCCTCGGGGTCGTCGGCATAGCCGTTCTCCAGGTCCGCATTCACCGGAAGGTCGGTGGCCGACGCGATCTCGCGGCAGTTGGCGATCAGCTCCTCGCGGCTGACGGAGAGCGTGCCGTCGACTCGCCCGCGCGAGCTCGAAAACCCGAGACTGGTGGTCGCCAGTGCTTCGAACCCGAGCGACGCGAAGAGCTTCGCCGTGCCGGCGTCCCACGGGTTGGGCATGATGAAGATCCCGGGCCGCTCGTGCAGCGCACGGAACGCCCGTGCCCGTTCTGCTTGCGTGCGCATGCTCAACTCCTCTCTCGGGTCGGAAACTTAGGCGCGAACGCTTCGTGCTGGATGCCGATGGCGTTGATCAGGTACGACACCGCGTGGTACTTGCCGGCCAGCGTGATCAGCTCGATCAGCTGCTCCGGCGCGAAATGCGCAGCCAGTTCGTCCCACAGCGCGTCATCTACTTGGTTCGTGTCGTGCAGCCGATCCGCCAGGCGAAGGACCAGGCGGTCCTCACGTCCCCAGCAGGGGTCGCCGTCGCCGCCGTGCACCGAGGAACGCAGCTCTGCGGGCGTCCACTGCGCCTTGGCGCCGAACACCGCGACATGGACCCCCCATTCGTATTCCGCGCCGCAGCGAGCGCAGGTGCGCAGGATCATCAGCTCGCGGCTGCGCAGGGAGATGCTGCCGCGATCCAGCAGGTTACCCGCCATGAAGCGCTGCAGCACGCGCGGATTGCGGCCCAGGGTGCGGAACAGGGACAGCGGCGGCGCACCGCGCATGAGCTTGTCGAAATCAGCCTGCATTTGCGGCGGATAGGGAGGATCGACTGGAGAAATACGCGGACTCGGCATGGGAGTCTCCACGGTTGATGGCCTCAGCCTCAGCGGTAGATCAGCTCTCTGTCGCCGCCTACTCCGGGCCCCTCGGTCGCCACGCGGTCATTGATCACGAAGCACGGTCCCGGCGGCCAGGCGCGCGGCCAGTCGTGCCCGCTCACCGAGCCCGGGGGAATCGCCCCGCCGATATAGGTCGCTGCATGGCCCGGCGACAGCTCCTTCGCGCAGCTTGGGCAGCGCGGCACGGCGGTGCTCGAGAAGCGCCCGCCGCATCGGCAGCGCGGCAGGTCCCGGCGGTCTGAAATGCGCAGCTTGTGTCCCGAGACGACCGCGCATCCGCAGCGCTCGCAATAACCGCACCGCAGGCGGTCCCATTGCAGGTGATACAGACAGTAGTCGAACGTTACCCAGCAATGCTCGCAGCTGCCTTTACGCACGATTGACATGCTATACAAGTGTTATATAAGATTTGTATATGGTCAAGACCAAGAGCAAGGTCAGCACGTTCTCGGCCACGCTGCGCGATCTCGAGATGCTGGAGGTCGTCGCCCGCTATCACGGCCTCAACAAGAGCGCCACGATCGTCAGCCTGGTGCGCAAGGAGTTCTGGCGCGCCTTTCCCGGTGGTACCGACCGCATTCGCCCCGACCGCGGCGCCAAGGTGGAGAGATGAGATACCTGCTGCTTTTTCTAGCCCTGTGCGGGAACGCCTGGGGACAAAACATCAAAATCGGCGAGCTCAACAGCTACAAGGTATTTGCCGCCTTCCTCGAGCCCTATAAGAAAGGCATGGAGCTCGCGCTCGAGGAGATCAACGCCGGCGGCGGCGTCAACGGCCGCAAGCTCGAGCTCATCGTGCGCGACGACGGCGGCACGCCGGGGGACGCGGTGCGCGTGGCCGAGGAGCTTATCGCACGCGACCGCGTCAACGTGCTGATGGGAACGTTTGCCTCCAACGTCGGCCTGGCAGTGGCGAACCTTGCCGCCCAGCGCAAGATCCTGTTCCTCGCCTCCGAGCCCCTTACCGACAAGATCGTCTGGGAGAACGGCAACCGCTACACCTTCCGCCTGCGCCCGTCGACTTACATGCAAACGGCGATGCTGATCCCGGAAGCGGCCAAGCTGCAGAAAAAACGCTGGGCCATCGTTTATCCGAATTACGAATACGGCCAATCGGCAACCGCGTCGTTCAAGAGGTTGCTCACCCAGGCGCAGCCGGGCGTCGAGTTCGTCGCCGAGCAGGCCCCCGCCCTCGGCAAGATCGAAGCCGGCGCGGTGGTGCAGGCGCTCGCCGAAGCGAAGCCCGATGCCATCTTCAGCTCGCTGTTCGCCGCCGATCTGCAGAAATTCGTGCGCGAAGGCAACACGCGCGGGCTGTTCAAGAACACACCGGTGTTCAACCTGCTCGCCGGCGAGCCCGAGTACCTCGATCCGCTGAAGGACGAGACCCCCAACGGCTGGTGGGTGACCGGCTACCCGTGGAGCGAGATCAACACGCCGGAGCACCGGCGATTCCGCGACGCTTATCAGAAGCGCTGGAAGGATTACCCGCGCCAGGGATCGGTGGTCGGCTATACCGCGGTGCATTCGGTAGCGAACGCGATGCGCAAGGCGCAGTCCGCCGACACCGAAAAGCTGGTCGAAGCCCTGAAGGGCCTGGAAATGCAGACGCCGTTCGGCCCGATCGTCTGGCGCGCCCTCGACCATCAGTCGACGATGGGTGCCTACGTCGGCCAGCTCGCGCAGAAAGACGGCAAGGGCGCGATGGTGAACTGGCGCTACGCCGACGGCGCCAGGGTACAGCCGTCCGACCAGGACATCCGCGCACGCAGGAAGGAGTGAAACGGCAGGATTGAGCGCAGCCGCCGTCCTCCTGCAGTTCCTCAACGGGCTCGCCGCGGCGAGCTCGCTGTTTCTGGTGGCCGCCGGGCTGTCGCTGATTTTCGGCGTCAGCCGCATCGTCAATTTCGCCCACGGATCGCTGTACATGCTCGGCATGTACCTCGCGGTGTGGCTGTCGGCGAAGCTGGGTTTCTGGTGGAGCGTGCCGCTCGCCGCCGCGGCGGTCGGCGTTTTCGGACTGCTGGTCGAATTCCTTCTGCTGCGAAGGCTGTATCGGGCGCCGGAGTTGCTTCAGCTGCTGGCCACGTTCGCGCTGGTGCTGGTGATCAAGGACTTCGCGCTTTGGGCCTGGGGCGCGGAAGATCTGCTCGGCCCGCGCGCGCCGGGCCTCAGGGATGCGATCGAGATCGCCGGCCGCCCGTTCCCCAAATATGACTTGTTCCTGATGGCGCTCGGCCCTGCGGTATTCGCGCTGCTGCATTTCCTGCTGACCCGGACGCGCTTCGGCATCCTCATCCGCGCCGCCACCGAAGACCGCGAGATGACCGGTGCGCTCGGCGTGAATCAGCGCTGGCTGTTCACCGCCGTATTCGCCTTCGGCGCGACCCTCGCCGGGCTGGGTGGCGCGCTGGCGATTCCGCGCGAGCCGGCCAACCTGGAGATCGACCTTTCCGTGGTCTCCGATGCCTTCGTGGTGGTGGTGGTCGGCGGGCTCGGCTCGATTCCCGGGGCGTTCCTGGCCGCGCTGCTGATCGGTGAAATCAAGGCCTTCTGCATCGGGCTCGGCTACTCGAAGGTCACGCTGGTCGCCGAGTTCATCGTCATGGCGGTGGTTCTAGTCCTGCGGCCTTGGGGACTTCTTGGCCGCCCGGCCTCCGGGCCGCGTGGCGCCACGGCGGCTCCCTTCACCCTGGAATCGAAGAAGCTGCTGCTCGCGGTCGTGGCGGCGCTTGCGCTGGTGCCGGTGTTCTCCAGCGGCTATGCGCTCGTGCTGCTCACCGACGTGCTGGTGTTCTCCCTGTTCGCGGTGAGCCTGCATTTCCTGCTCGGACCTGGCGGCATGGTGTCGTTCGGCCATGCCGCGTATTTCGGGCTCGGCGCCTACGGCGCAGCGCTGCTCGTGCTGCGCGCAGGGATGCCGATGGAAACCGCGTTGCTGCTCGCGCCGCTGGCCGCAGCGGCGGGCGCGACGCTCTTCGGCTGGTTCTGCGTACGGCTGTCCGGCATTTACCTCGCCATGCTCACGCTGGCATTCGCGCAGATTGTCTGGTCGATCGCCTTCCAGTGGGACACGCTGACCGGAGGTTCCAACGGGCTGATCGGCATCTGGCCCGCGTCGTGGCTCAGCTCGCGCACCGCGTATTACCTGGCGACCCTGTCGCTTTGCTGCCTCGCGATCGCCGCGGTCTGGCGCGTGATCGGTTCGCCATTCGGCCACGCGCTGCGCGCGAGCCGCGACTCGCCGCTGCGTGCCAGCTCGATCGGCATCGACGTGCGCGCGCAGCAATGGACGGCCTTCATCATCGCCGGCGCCTTTGCCGGGCTGGCGGGCAGCCTGTATGCGTTTTCCAAGGGCTCGATCTCTCCCGAAACGCTGTCGGTGCCGCGCTCGGTCGATGGGCTGGTGATGGTTCTGCTCGGCGGCGTGCAGACGGTGACCGGTCCGGTTTGGGGCGCGGCGCTTTTCACCTGGCTCGAGGACGCGGTGTCGCGCGACGTCGCCTATTGGCGCGCCGCCATCGGCGCGGTGGTCCTGCTGCTGGTGCTCGTATTTCCCATCGGCATTGCCGGCGCGGCTAGAAAATGGCTCTCGCGGTAACCCGTCTTTCGAAGGCCTATGGCGGCGTCGAGGCGGTGCGCGACGTTTCCTTCGACGTCGCCGCCGGCGAAATGGTCGCGCTCATCGGCCCGAACGGCGCCGGCAAGACCACCTGCTTCAACATCCTGAACGGGCAGCTCGCGCCCGACGCCGGCGACGTGCGCCTCGACGGTGCGAGCCTGCTCGGCCTGCCGCCGCATCGCATCTGGCGGCTCGGGGTCGGTCGCACCTTCCAGGTGACTGCCACGTTCGCGTCGATGAGCGTGCGCGAGAACGTCCAGGCCGCGCTGCTCTCGCATCACCGGCAAAACTATTCGATGTGGGCGCGGGCCGCCGGTTTTCGCGTCGAGGAGGCGGATGCGCTGCTCGAACGCGTCGGCATGCGCGAGCAGGCCGCGCGCCCCTGCGCCGAGCTCGCCTACGGCGACCTGAAGCGTGTCGAGCTGGCGGTGGCGCTCGCCAACCGGCCGCGCCTGCTGCTGATGGACGAGCCGACCGCCGGCATGGCGCCGGAGGAACGCGGTGCGCTGATGCAGCTCGCCGCCGGCCTCGCGCATGACGACCGGCTGGCAGTGCTGTTCACCGAACACGACATGAACGTGGTGTTCGGCTTTGCCACGCGCGTCATCGTCCTTCATCTCGGTGCAGTGATCGCCGCCGGCGCACCCGAAGCGGTGCGCGCCGATCCACGCGTGCGCGAGGTCTACCTTGGCGACGCTTGAAGTCCGCGGGCTGCGCGCCGGCTACGGCCGCGCGCAGGTACTGTTCGACGTCGACCTCGAGGTGCGCGCGGGCGAGGTCGTCGCCCTGCTCGGCCGCAACGGCGCCGGCAAATCGACCACGCTCAAGGCGATCATGGGACTGGTTCCATCCACGGCCGGCGATGTGAGGTTCGACGAGCACGATCTGCGAGCCCTGGAGCCCTACGAGATCGCCCGCCTCGGCCTCGGCTACGTCCCGGAGGACCGCCGCATCTTTACCGACCTGACCGTGGTTGAGAACCTCGAGGTGGGGCGCCAGCCGCCACGCCCCGGCGCGCCCGTCTGGAGTGAAGAGCGCCTGTTCCAGCTGTTTCCGTCGCTCGCCCCGCTGCGCGAGCGCCGCGGCGCGCGCATGTCGGGCGGCGAGCAGCAGATGCTGTGCATCGCGCGCACCCTGGCGGGAAATCCGCGCGCGGTGCTGCTGGACGAGCCGTCCGAGGGGCTGGCGCCGGTCGTGGTCGAGCACGTGGCGCGCGCCATCAACGAGCTGAAGCAGGCGGGCGTTGCGGTGCTGCTTGCAGAGCAGAGCCGGCATTTCGCCGAGCGAGTCGCCGATCGCACCTACCTGCTCGAAACAGGCATCATCCGCAAGCCATGAAGCGCGGCGCCTCTACCAACCTTGAGCGCTTCGCCTGGCTGTCGGTGGCGGCGGCGATCGCCACCATCGGGCTGAAGACGCTCGCCTGGTGGCTGACCGGTTCGGTCGGCCTGCTCTCGGATGCGCTCGAGTCCATCGTCAACCTCGCGGCTGCGCTTCTCGCCCTGACCATGTTGCGGCTGGCGGCCTCCCCGCCGAGCGAAGAGCACCCCTACGGGTTTTCCAAGGCGGAATATTTCGCCGCCGGCATCGAAGGCGCGCTCATCGTGCTCGCCGCCGCCGGCATCCTGGCGACCGCGATTCCACGGCTTCTGCAGCCCGAGCCGCTGGAGGCGCCGATTCTCGGGCTGGGCATCAGCGCCGCCGCTTCCCTGATCAATCTCGGGACCGCCATCGTGTTGCTGCGCGTGGGCAAGCGCCACGACAGCATCACGCTCGAGGCCGATGGCCGGCACCTGATGACCGACGTCTGGACCTCCGCTGGCGTAATCCTAGGCGTTGCCCTGGTGGTCCTGACCGGATGGCTGCGTCTGGATCCGCTGGTGGCGCTCGCCGTGGCGCTCCACATCGTCTGGACCGGTGTCGGCCTGGTGCGGCGCTCGGCGGCCGGGCTGCTCGACGCGGCGATCCCGCAGGAAGACCGCGATGCGATCCAGAAGCTGTTCGACGAGTATGCGAAACAGGGCGTGACCTTCCACGCCTTTCGCACCCGGCGCGCGGCGGCGCGGCGCTTCGTCTCGTTCCACCTTCTGGTCCCCGACCGCTGGAGCGTGTCACGCGCGCACCGCCTGTCGGAAGAAATCGAGGCGCGCATCCGGGTCGCGGTGCCGAATGCCGCGGTGTTCACGCACATCGAGCCGATCTCGGATCCCGCTTCCTACGAAGACCAGGGCCTCGACCGGTAACGAAAACTAGCTGTGGCCGGGCAGGATGATCTCGATGTGGTCGCGGCTGACGTTGATGAACGGCGCGGTCAGCACCTGGCGGCCGCCCACCTGCAGCTCCCACACTTCGGCGTTGGTCACCGCGATGAAATCGCGCGCCTCGGCCATGAAGTCGGTGACGCGCGCGCCCGGCAGCAGGTCGATGTGCCCCTTGATGCGGTAGCTCGAAGTGAGGATGGTGACGCGGGTCTTCGGATCGTCCATGCCTCACATGATCCGGCAGGCTTCGTCGAAAGTGAAGCGCGGATCGCGCGCTGGCAGCCCTTTGCCGGTGCCGTAGCCTATGTTCACCAGGAAATTCGACTTCAGGCGCCCGTCGGGAAAGAACGCCGCGTCCGCCTTGGCGTTGTCGAAGCCGGACATCGCCCCGCAGTCGAGGCCGACGGCGCGCAGCGCGAGCAGGAAATAGCCGCCCTGCAGAGTGCCGTTGCGAAACGCGGTGATCTCGGTGTGCGCTCCCTTGTCCTTGAACCAGTTGATGGCCTGCGGGTTGTAGAACATGCGCGGCAGGTGCTCCCAGAAGCGCGTGTCGTAGGCGACCAGCGCCACCAGCGGCGCCTTCATCGTCTTCTCCAGGTTGGTCGGCCCCAGCGCCGGACGCAGCTTTTCGCGCGCTTCCTTCGAGCGCAGGTAGAGCACGCGCATCGGCTGGCTGTTGGCGCTGGTCGGCCCCCATTTCATCAGGTCGTGCGCCGCGCGCAACGCCTCCTCGGGGACCGGCCGCTCGCTGAAATCGCCGTGCGAGCGCGCCTGACGCAGGATCAGGTCCAGTGTTTTTTCATCGGCCATAATCACCTCGATGGTGGACCTCGCTAGTGTAGTTCGGCCCGGCGACGCGCTCGTGTGGGGACAGGCGTGCGCCGAGCCGCAGACTTTGGTCGAGGCGCTCGTGTCCCAACGGGCAAGCCTGGGCGGAGTGGGATGCTTCCTCGGCTCGAGCTACTCGGGCATCGTGAAGCCGGAGCATGCGGATCACCTCGCGCTCACCTCGTACTGCGGCATCGGCACCAACCGCGCGCTCTTCGACGCAGGCGTGCTCGACATCCTGCCGGTGCCCTATTCGCAACTGGGGCCGTTGATCCGGGACGGAAAAATCAGGTGCGACGTGCTTCTACTCCAGGTGAGCCCGCCAAATGCGCGCGGCGAATATAGCCTGGGGCTGGCAGCGGATTACCTGGTACCCGCGCTCGATGTGTGTCGCGCGATCGTCGCCGAGGTGAACGACCAGGTGCCGTGGACGCACACCGAGCGCCTGCTCACGAAGGACGACTTCGATCTTGCCATCGAGACCTCGCGCAGCCCGGCGCTACCCGCGGCGCGGCCGCCGAGTGAGGCGGATCTCGCCATCGCACGCAACGCCCTGCCCTTCATCCCCGCCGGCGCGGTGCTGGAATTCGGCATCGGCGCCCTGCCCGATGCGATCTGCAGCCTGCTCGGACGCCATGAAGGCCTGCGCGTGCACTCCGGCACCGTCGGCGACGGCGTGATCGAGCTTATGCGCCGCGCCGTCGTCAGCCGCGTCGATTGCGCGCTGCTGATCGGCTCACCGGCACTGTTCTCTTTCGCGCGCCACAACGAGCGCGTGCGACTGCGCAGCTCCGAATACACGCACGACGCCCGGGTGCTGGCCAGGCAGGAGCGCTTCGTCGCGGTGAATTCCGCCGTCGAGATCGACCTGACCGGGCAGGTCAACGGCGAGCTCGCCGATGCCAGCTATCTCGGCGCGGTCGGCGGCGCGCTCGACTTCGTGCGCGCGGCAAATTCCTCGGTCGGCGGCGTCTCGATTGTCTTGCTGCCTGCAAAACGGATCGTGGAGCGACTGTCGGGTCCGGTCTCCGTTCCGCGCAGCGAGGCGGGAATTGTTGTCACCGAGCGAGGCGCTGCAGATTTGCGCGGCTGCTCGTTTAAAGAACGTCAGCGTCGGCTACAAGGCATTGCAACCCTGTAGTTGATCCGGCGATAGAATGCCTCCGCAGTCAAGGGGGATCGATGGACGCACTTTCGCTGCTGCTGGACAGGGTTCCGGGGCTGGGGCGTTTCCGCGGCGACATCAAGGGTGGATTGCTTTCCGCGGCGGTCGCGATTCCGCTCGCCATGGGCTACGGCATGTTCGGGTTCGTGGTGCTCGGCAACGATTACTTCGTCGATGGAGCGCTGGCCGGGCTGCTGACCGCGGCCGTGGTCGGACTCGTGTGCGTCGCCCTTGGCGACAAGTCGGCCAATGTCTACGCGCCGCGCGTCATCACGACCTTCTTCATCGGAATCCTGCTCTACGGCCTGGTGCATTCGGAGTCGCCGGTGCTCAAGTCCGGCGGGCTCGGCCTGGTCCTCGCGGTGCTGTTCTCGACTATCCTGCTGGCCGGAGCATTCCAGGCGCTGTTCGGGCTCACGCGCCTCGGCACGGTGATCCGCTTCATTCCCCAGCCGGTGATGTCGGGATTCCAGAATGCCGCCGCGCTGCTTCTGCTGCTGGTCCAGCTCGGCAACCTGTTCGGCTTCGACAAGAGCACCACCTTCGTCCAGGCGCTGAAGGACATCCAGCACGCGCGGCCCCTGAGCCTGCTGCTCGCGGTGCTCACCATCATCGCCATGCTGCAGGCGCGGCGCTGGCTGCCGAAAATACCCGCGCTGCTGGTCGCGCTCGCGACCGGCACGGTCGTCTATTACCTCCTCGGCCTGGCCGGGCTCGGCAGCTACCTCGGGCCGACGATCGGCATCGCGCCGTTCGCCGAATACAAGCTGCCGAACATCCCGCACTTTGCCGACCTGGCGCGCACGCCGGGCGTGCTGGCGCTCGTGCCGACGATCGTCGGCGGGGCGCTCGCGCTCGCCATCATTGCCTCGATCGACGCCCTGCTCTGCATCAAGCTGCTCACCCGGCCCGGCGACCCGAAGGTCGACGGCGACCGGCTGCTGGTTCGGCTCGGCGCCGCCAACAGCCTCACCGCCGCGCTCGGCGGCATCACAGGCGGGCTCAACATCGGGCCAAGCCGGCAGAACAAGGCGGCGGGCGGGCGTACCGCGGTCTCCGCGGTGGTGAACGCGGTCGCGGTGCTGATCACGCTGCTGCTGCTCTTCCCCGCGCTCAGCTATCTCCCCTGCGTCGCGCTCTCGGCGGTGATCGCGGTCATCGCGGTCGAGCATTTCGATCCCTGGACCCTGCGCCTCGCACGGCGCGCCACTTCGCGCCTTGCCACACGCAAGGTCGTCATCGACCTGGTGCTGGTCGTGCTGGTCGCGATCCTCGCCGTCACCGTCGACATCGTGGTCGCGGTGTTCATCGGCGTGGGGGTCGCGGCGCTGCTGTTTGTCGTGCGCATGGGCCGCTCGGTGGTACGCCGTCTCTACCGCTGCACCGGCGTGCGCTCGCGCATGCGCAGAACGGTGCCGGAAATAGCGCTGCTCGAGCAGCACGGAGCGGTCATCCTCGCGGCGGAGCTGCAGGGGGCGCTGTTTTTCGGCTCGGGCGAAAGGCTCGCCGGACAGCTCGCCGAGGAGGTTCGCAGGCAGCAGACCCAAGTCGTGGTGCTCGATCTGCGGCGCGTCAACGAGCTCGACAGCACCGGCGCGCAGATCCTGTTCGATATCCACGCCGAGCTCGCGCAGCAGGGCCAGCACCTGGTCCTTGCAGTCGCCCCGTCCTCGGAGCCGGCCGCGCAGCTGGCCGAGTTCGGTGTGATCGATGCGCTGGGAAGGGAGCGCGTCTTCCCCGATCTGGATCGCGCGCTTCAATGGGCGGAGGACCAGCTGCTGCGCACGACCGCCGGCGAGGCGCCGGAGGAGCAGGAAATCCCGCTCGGCCAGACCAGCATCGCCGAAGGCTTCACCAGCGCCGACTTGGCCGCCGTCGAAAAGCACTTCGAGCGCCGCGTGTACGAACCGGGCCGCGAAGTGTTCCACGAAGGCGCGCCCGGGGACGAGATGTTCGTGATCGCCAAGGGCTCCGCCAGCGCGTTCCTGCGCCAGCCAAGCGGCGGCGAGATGCGGCTCGTGACGTTCGCGCCGGGCACCGTGTTCGGCGAGCTCGCCATCCTGGACTCCGGGTCGCGTTCCGCGCGCGTGACGACCGAAGGCGGCCTGGTGTGCTACGCGTTGAGCAAGGAGGGCTTCGCCTCGCTCGCCGCGAAGGCGCCCGCCACCGCGATCAAGCTGGTGTCCAACCTGGGCAGCCTGCTGAGCCATCGCCTGCGCGAGGCGAACCGCACGATCCAGCAGCTCGACGAGTGACTCCCTAGCGGAAGTTGCGCAGGGCCGGCACCGTCCAGAACGGCAGCGCCGCCACCGTGATGAGCACGAGCGACATCGCCAGCGCCGCGCGATAGCCGCCCGTCAGATCGTGCAGCAGGCCGCCGGCGAACGAGCCGAGCGCCGCGCCGAGCGCGTTGCTGGCATAAATCAGGCCGTAGATCGTCGCCACGCGCGGGCCGGCGAAGTAGCGCGCCGCCACCGAGGAGACGATCGGGCCGCGCATGCCCATGCACAGGCCGAAAACCGGTACGAACAGCACCAGAAGCAGCACCGAAGGATGAAAACTGAGCAAAAGCAGCAACGCCATTCCAGTGGCGGTGCCGACAAAGCTCAGGCTGATGATCTGCCGGTAGCCGAAGCGGTCCGAAGACAGCCCGCTCGCCATGACGCTGACGCCGGACAGCAGCCCCACCATGCCGAACGCGGTCGCCGCCGCAAGGGGCGAGAAGCCGGCGTCGACGAAGAACGCCACGAGCTGCACGATGATGGCGAACATGGCCGAGGCGGTGAAAAAGAACACCTGCACCAGTCCCCAGAACACACGCGAGCGCAGCGCGGTCGCGAGCGTCCAGCCCTCGCCGCTCTTCTGCCGCGATCCCGCCCGCGCCGGATGTCCGGCGGCGAAGGTCTTCCACGGCAGCGCGAGGATCACGACCGGCGCCAGCAGCAGCAAGGCCGTTCCCATGATGCGGTAGGTCGCGCGCCAGTCGAATTCGCCGAGCAGATACTGCACCAGCGGCACAAAGACCACGGTGCCGATGCCGAAGGCCGAATAGGCCACGCCCATGGCCGTCGACAGCCGCTCGCGGTACCAGCGCGCGAGCAGCGCCGACCCCGGCACCATGCCGTTCATGCTCACGCCGATGCCGACCAGCACGCCGATGAAGAGGTAGAACTGCCAGAGCGCGGTCAGGCTGCCGGCAAGGTAGAACGCCGCGCCGAGGCTGAGCATGCCGCAGCCGTACACCCAGCGCGGCCCGAGCCGGTCGAAAGTCAGCCCGACCAGCGGCGCGGTGAAGCCATTCACCAGCAGGTAGATCGAATACACGCTGGTGAGCTCGGAGCGCGTCCAGCCGAACTCGCGCTCGAGCGGCAGCAGGAACACGGCGTAGGTGTCGCCGAGCCCGCGGCCGAACATGTTGAGGACAAAGCACGCGGCGAGCACCGCGACCGCGGTTCGCTTCAGGCTTTCTCCACCGGCTCCAGGCCGAACACCTGCCGCAGGTAACGCAGGTAGCCGGGATCCTTGCTGATCGTCTTGCCCGGCGCGTCCGACACCTTGGCGACCGGCTGGCCGTTGCACTCGGTCATCTTGATGACGATGTTGATCGGCTCGTGGCCGAGGTCGTTGGTGAGGTTGGTGCCGATGCCGAACGCGGTCAGCGCGCGGCCGTGGAAGCGGCGCGCGATCTGGATCGCCACCGGCACGGTGAGCTGGTCGGAGAAGATCAGCGTCTTGGTGCGCGGATCGACCCGGTTCTTGCGGTAGTGCGCGATCAGCCGCTCGCCCCAGAGGAACGGGTCGCCCGAGTCGTGGCGCGCGCCGTCGAACAGCTTGCAGAAGTACATGTCGAAGTCGCGCAGGAAGGCATCGGTGCCGTAGGTATCTGCCACCGCGATGCCGAGGTCGCCGCGGTACTCCTGCGCCCACTTGTCGAAGGCGAAGGTCTGCGAGTCGCGCAGCCGCGGGCCGAGCGCCTGGCAGGCCTGCATGTACTCGTGCGCCATGGTGCCGAGGGGCGTAAGGTTGTTGCGCATCGCGAACCACACGTTCGAGCTGCCGGCGAAATACTGCGGGATCTCGCGCTTGAAGGTCTGCAGCACTTCCTCCTGCCAATCGCGCGAAAAACGGCGCCGGGTGCCGTAGTCGGAGATCTTGAAGCCGAGATCGGGCTCGACCGCGCGCGCCTGCCCGATCTTCGTCTGCAGGCGCCGGCGACCCTCGGCCAAATCCGGCCGCGGTTGCGTGCGGCGGAAATACGCTTCCGAGACGATGGCGAGCAGCGGAATCTCGTACATGATGGTGTGCAGCCACGGCCCGCGCACCGTGATGTCGATCTCGCCGGGTTTTTCGCCGAACCCGGTCTGCACGTATTTCTCGTTGAACTGGAACAGGCCGAGGAAGTCGACGAAATCCGACTTCATGAAGCGCAGGCCGCGCAGGTAGGCGAGCTCGTCTTCGCGGAAGCGCAGCTTGCACAGCTCGAGCAGCTCGCGGTTGATCGTTTCCAGGTCCGGCCGCAGGTCGACGCCCTCGGTGCGGCACTTGAAGCGGTACTCGGCCTGCGCGCCCGGAAAGTGATGCAGCACCACCTGCATCATGGTGAACTTGTACAGGTCGGTGTCGAGCAGCGACTGGATGATCATGCCGTGGGCATTGTACCCTCCGGCGTATGTGCGGCCGCTACGCACTGCACGCCAATCCGGAAGTGATCGCGCTGCAATTCGGCCTCGAACAGGTGCCGCAATTCCAGCCGCGCTACAACATCGCGCCCGCCGCCAGCGTGCTCATCGTGCGCGCTCGGCAGGCCTCGCTCGCCCATTGGGGACTGCGGCGCAAGTTCGCCAACCTGCGCGCGGAAACCGTCGCGCAGAAGTTTCCAGGCCCGTACCGCGAAGGCCGCGCGCTCGTTCCGGCGAGCGGGTTCTATGAATGGCAGACGCGTGGCAAGCGCAAGCAGCCGTTCTACTTCGCGCCTGCGGACGGTCCCCTCCTCGCCTTGGCGGCGCTCTGCGAAAACGGGACGTTCACGCTGATTACCACGGAACCCAACGGCACGATGCGCAACATCCATGACCGCATGCCGGTCATCATCGCGCCGGAGAATTATCGGGACTGGTTCGCCGGCGCCGACGACCTCCTCGGCCCGGCACCGGACGACGCGTTGCGCGCGCATCCGGTCGGCATGGCAGTAAATCAGGCGGCGAACGATTCGCCGCGGCTGCTCGACCCGGTCGAGCTACCCCGCACCCTGTTCGACTAGCCCGGCCACGCGCACGCCGAGCAGGCGCACCGGCCGCTGACCAGCGTCGGTCTTGGCGAGCAGATCCTTTGCCCAGGACGCGATGACGTCCGCATCCGCGGTGGCGCGCGACAGCGTGTGGCTGCGGGTGACGGTGACAAAGCCCACCGAATAACGCACCTTGATGGTGATGGTCCGTGCCTCGAGCTTGCGGCGCACCAGCCATTCGGCGTTTTCGCGCGCCATGCGATCGAGCTCATCGCGCATCCTGCCAAGGTCGAGCAGGTCCTCGGCATAGGTGTTTTCGGTGCTGGAAGATTTCGATTCCCGGTCGGGCGTGACGGGTCGCGGATCGTCGCCGTACGAGAGCTGGCGCAGCCAGTCGGCCAGGCTGCCGACGGTTTGCCGCAGCAGCTCCATATCGGCGCTGCGCACCTGCACCAGCTTCTCGATGCCGGCGGCGCGCAGCTTCTTCGCAGTCACCGGCCCGACGCCCCATAGCGCCTCCACCGGCAGGTCCTGCAGGAAACTCTCGACGCGTTCGGGCGGAATGACGGTGAGACCGTCGGGCTTGCGATAGCCCGAGGCGATCTTGGCGAGAAATTTGTTCGGCGCGACGCCGGCCGACGCGGTCAGTCCGGTGGTCTCGAAGATCGCGCGCTTGAGGCGCTTCGCCACGTTGGTAGCGAGCGGCTCGTTCCAGTTGTTCTCGGTCACATCGAGATAGGCCTCGTCGAGCGACAGCGGCTCGACCAGCGGGGTGCACGCGCGCAGCAGGTCCATCACCTGCCGCGAGGCCTGCCGGTAGCGCTCGAAGTCCGGATGCACGATGACGAGCTGCGGACAGAGCCGCACCGCGCGCGCCATCGGCATCGCCGAGCGCACACCGAAGGCGCGCGCTTCATAGCTTGCCGCCGCGACTACGCCGCGTGAGTCCGGGCGGCCGCCGACTGCCACCGGCTTGCCACGCAACGCAGGATCGTCGCGCTGCTCGACCGAGGAATAGAAGGCGTCCATGTCCAAGTGGACAATGCGGCGCATATACTGTATATATTGCCACTAATGGATGCGCTTACAGATCGCCAAGCCGAAATCCTGCGCCTGATCCGCGAGCTGACCGAGGTGTCGGGCTACCCGCCCACCCGTGCGGAAATCGCCGAGCGCATGGGCTTTCGCTCGGTGAACGCCGCCGAGCAGCACCTGCGTGCCCTCGAGAAGAAGGGCGCGATCGACATCGAGGCCGGCGCCTCGCGCGGCATCCGCGTGCACGATGCCAAGCCCTCCGGCCGCGCCGGCCCCCGGCTGCTCGAGTTGCCGGTCATCGGCCGGGTCGCCGCCGGCAGCCCGATCCTTGCCGAAGAGCATGTCCAGGGCCGCTATCAGGTGGATCCGAATCTGTTCACGCCACGCGCCGACTATCTGCTGCGCGTGCGGGGCATGTCGATGCGCGACGTCGGCATCCTGGAAGGCGACCTGCTCGCAGTGCACAAGACGCAGGAAGCCCGCACCGGGCAGATCGTCGTGGCACGACTCGCCGACGAGGTCACGGTCAAGCGCCTGCGCCGGCGCGGCAGCGTGGTTGCGCTGGAGGCGGAGAACCCGGACTTTGCCCCTATCGAGGTCGATCTGCGGCGCGACACACTGGTCATCGAAGGAATCGCGGTCGGCGTAATCCGCAACGCCAAAAGTTTTTAGTTTCTTGCACAAGACGCCGGGATAACTCCGCGGCGTTTGCCCTAGAATGGCGCAGGCCTCGGCCAGCGCCGAATGAATCACTCCACCACCGCGAACGGCACCAGCCAGAGCCTCGAGGTCTCGACCAAAGCCGTCGAGGCGGAAATCCGGGACCGGGCCGATCCCCGCCAGGTCCTCGCCGACCGCGTAGCCCACCTGTACCGCCAGATGCCGATCGCGATCGGCGCGACCTTCATCGCGGGCGCGATCGCGACCTACGAGCTGCAGGGACGCTTCCTGCAGGAACTGGTCCTGATCTGGTGGGCGATCGTGGTGACGTTCAGCGCGACCGCGAGCCTGCTGCTCTACGCGTACTACCGCAGCGCGGACAAGGTCTCGAGCGCGCCGGACTGGCTGCGCTGGCTCGCCATCGCAGCGCTCGGCAACGGCGCGAGCTGGGGGCTCGCCGGCGGCGTGTTTTTCCGTTCGCTGTCCGACGAGCACCAGCTGTTCCTCGGCTTTCTGTTCGCCGGCATGGCCTCGGTCGGGGTTCCGGTTTACGCCGCCTCCTGGCCGATCTTCGCGCTCTACGCCGCGGGCATTCTCGGACCGTTCTTCTACGTGCTGCTCACGTTCGGCAACCGGCTGTTCATCGAGATCGCGCTGCTGGTGCCGCTGTTCTACGCGGTCAACGTGGTGATTGCCTACCGGCTGACGCAGGTCTTCCTTTCCGGCTACCAGCTGCGCCACGCCTACGGCAAGCTCACGCAGGACCATCGCACGCTCAACCAGCGCCTCGAGCGCCAGCTGGTCGACCTGGAGGAAGCCCGCCGCCAGGTCGAGGCGAGCGGCCGCAAGCTCGCGCTGTTCGCGGAGCGCGCGCCGATCGCGGTCCTCGAGCTGCAGCCCGACGGCACGGTGAGCGAGGTCAACCATGCGGCCGAGATCCTGTTCGGCTATGCCGCGGTCGAGCTGGTCGGCGGTCACGTGAAAAAGCTGGTGCGCGCCGAATTCCACGACGAGTTCGACCGCATCTGGCAGGAGCTCATCGCCAAGCGCGAATCGATGGCCGGCCTGAAGATCCGCAACCCGCGGCGCGACGGCATCGACCTGATCTGCGAGTGGACCGTGACCCCGCTGGTCAACTTCCGCCACGAAGTGATCGCCGTGATTGCGCAGGGCCGCGACGTGACCGCGCAGCTCGAGGCCGAGCGCATGAAGAAGGAATTCACCTCTACCCTCAGCCACGAGCTGCGTACGCCGCTCACCTCGATCATCGGCTCGCTGCAGCTGATCAACAGCGGCGTGATGGGCGACGTCGACAAGGAAGTCGGCGAGCTCACCACGGTCGCCGAGCGCAACGGCCAGCGCCTGCTCGACCTGATCAACGACCTGCTCGACATCGAGAAGATCGAGTCGGGCAAGCTCTCGCTCGCGCCGGAGCTGATCGCGCCCGACGACCTGGTGCGCGAGGCGATGATGCTGAACAAGGCGTTCGGCGAGCGCTTCAACGTGCGCTTCGAGGCGCGCGGCGAGCTGCCCGGCCGCCTGGTGCTCGCCGACCGCAAGCGCCTGCAGCAGGTGATGACCAACCTGCTGTCCAACGCCGCCAAGTTCTCCCCCGCGGGCGGCGTGGTCGAGATCAGCGCCGAGGATTCCGGCGCCAACGTGCGCATCGCGGTGCACGACCGGGGGCCCGGCATCCCGGAAGCGTTCCGCGGCCGCATCTTCGGCCGCTTCACCCAGGCCGACTCCACCGCCACGCGCCAGAAGGGCGGCAGCGGCCTCGGCCTCGCGATCTGCAAGCGCCTGATCGAGCTGATGCAGGGCCGCATCGGCTTCGAGAACCGGGCCGGCGGCGGCGCCACGTTCTGGTTCGAGCTGCCGCGGCGGAGCGCCGCCTAGAATGGGGGCCGGCCATGCCTGACCGCCCCCTCACCCGCATCTGCTACGTCGAGGACGATGAGGACATCCAGCGCATCGTGCGCATGTCGCTCGAGCGCGTCGGCAAGATGACGGTGGAAGTGGTGAGCGACCCGACGCAGGCGCTGCAGGCGTTCGCCGAGTTCCGTCCCGACCTGGTGATGCTCGACTGGATGATGCCGGTGCTGGACGGGCCGGCGCTGTTCCGTCAGATGAAGCTGCGCCCGGAAACCAGCAGCTTGCCGGTGGTATTCATCACCGCGCGCGCTTCGGAGCGCGACCTCGCAGAGCTCCAGGCGCTCGGCGCCGCCGGCACCATCTCCAAGCCGTTTTCACCCAGGGATCTGCCCGAGCAGTTACGCGCCATCTGGGCCAAGCTGCCCTGACCTATTGCAGGCGCTGGGTCCTGTCGGCCAGCGCGGTCGTGTCCTGCTCGAAGTTGCGCGAGAGAAAGCCGATCACCTCGTCCGCGTTGCGGAAGCGCGCGTCGCGGTCCTTTTCGACCAGCTTGTCCATCAGCCGCTGATACTGCTCCAGGTGCGGCGGCAGCAGCGGCGCCTCGGTGTTGAGGTGGTGCATGGCCACCTCCATCGCGGTCTGGCCGTCGAACATGTGCTCGCCGGTGAGCATCTGGTAGAGCAGCACGCCGGCGCTGTAGATGTCGGTGCGCAGGTCGAGCGCCCTTCCCTGGACCTGCTCGGGGCTCATGTAGCGCGGCGTGCCGAGCACCTCTCCGGCGTTGGTGCGATCGGCGGCGGCGATGTTCTTGGCGATGCCGAAGTCGACGATCGCCAGGCTGCCGTCGCGCCGGAACATCAGGTTCTGCGGCTTGAGGTCGCGGTGCAGGATGCCTTTCTCGTGGATGTCGCCGAGCGCGAACATCAGCTCGCGAAAGAACCGCAAAGCCTCGTTCGGCGCCACCGCCTCGCCGGCGAGGCGCTTGTTCAGGTCGCCGCCCTCGAAGAACTCCATCACCAGGTAGGCGTAGTTGTCGTAGTTGCCGTGGCCGACGATGCGCGCCACGTGGCGGCTCTGGATGCGCTCGACCAGCGAGTATTCCTCCATGAAGCGCTCGAGCGCCTTCTTGTTGGTCACGATCTCGTGGCGCAGGATCTTCACCACCAGCGGCTCGTCGTCGTCCTCGCGCGAGGCGAGATACACGCGCGCGGTGCCGCCCTCCCCGATCAGGTGCAGGATCTTGATGCCGGGAATGCGCACCCGGTCGCCGAGCGCATGGCCTTCCATGCGCGACACCAGGTCGGGCGACACGGTGCGTTCCACCGGGTTGGCGGTGAGCTCGCGCAGCGAAGTGATCAGCTTCTCGCGCGTCAGCTCCTGCTTGCGCTGGTAGTCGTCGGCGCCCGCCTTCATCGCGCGTACCGCGATGATTTCGTTGCCGGCGCCGGTGAGGAACAGCACCTTCGGGCAGTCGGTGCGCTGCTTGAGCGTCTTCAGCCACTCCAGGCCGTCCCCCCGGCCGAGCATGTAGTCGAGCACCAGCACGTTGTACGTGCCGAGGGGAAAGTCGGCCGCCGGCAGGTCGCGCTCCAGCGGGTCGTAGGAATCGATCTGGGCGTCGGCCCACTGCGCGCGGATGTAGCGCGACAGGAGGTTGCGCAGGTCTTCGTCGTCGTCGATCAGGAGGACGCGCATCGGCTGCGCATCACTCATACGTGATCTGGACCTTGGACA
>Ga0105249_10000978_pt1 | contig 25326 bp, 18 predicted proteins | sample KBSS44metaG_FD_81522 | JGI IMG/M metagenome (GOLD analysis project Ga0105249, IMG submission 81522) | Switchgrass rhizosphere microbial communities from Kellogg Biological Station, Michigan, USA - KBS S4-4 metaG | ecosystem: Host-associated > Plants > Roots > Rhizosphere > Soil | place...
CTCGTGATCGTGGGCGGCCTGTTCTCTCGGCTCCTGATCAGTGTCTACCTGATGCCCGCACTCTATCTCGTTGCGGCGAAGGAAGGAGACCGGCTCGAGGTGTGAGCGCGTTCGTACGGGCGCGATGCCTACCTGGCGGCGACCCACCGATCATTCGACGCGTCCGCGTCCATCCAGATACCCCCGGCCAGTGCGATGGACTGCACGGGCTTCTTCGCCACGATGCGGACCGTCGCCCGCCGAACGTCAGGCGCCCAGATCGCCGGCGTCTCGTGAATCGTCTCGGTCGAGCCGTCACGATAGGTCACGACGAAATTCACCGGCGCCGGCATCCCGCCGACGTTCGTGAGCGTGAGCGTGTAACCGGCGGCCGTCTTTCGGGCGGACGAGATCCCCACGTCGATGTAGGAGTTCGTGAAGAACCACGCGTGCCAGAACCAGTTCAGGTTCCGCCCCGCGACGTCGTTGACCGTGTTGAAGTAGTCCCACGGGATCGGATGCTTGCCGTTCCAGCGCTCGATGAACGCGTGCAGCGTTCGCCTGAACGTCGCGTCGCCTAACAAGTCCTTCATCGCCAGGTAACCCAGGGCGGCCTTGCCATACGCGTTGTTGCCGTACGCCACGCCCCGGAGCACGTCCTGCGGCGTGATGATCGGGAGATCCTCGAGCGGCGACGGATCCCCGATCCAGTCCTCGACGCGGAACTCCTTGAAGAACGTCGCGGCGCGGTCCGGGCCCATGTCCGCCTGGTTGATCAGATACTCGAACGTCGTCGCCCACCCTTCATCCATGAAGCCGTACCGCGTCTCGTTGATCCCCATGTAGAACGGGAACCACGTGTGCGCGATCTCGTGCTCGGCCACGAACCGCGTGAACGTCGTGTCCGGGTTGCTCGAGTCATTGACCATCATCGGGTACTCCATGTCGGCGAACCCCTGGACGATGGTCGTCTTCTCGTACGGGTACGGCACGCCCGGCCAGTTGCGCGAGAGCCACGAGAGCGCATGCTGCCCGAACTTCACCATGTGGTGAAAATCAGCCGCGGACTCGAGGTACGCGGACTGCACGCTCGCACGTCGTCCCGTCGCGGTGTCGACGACCACGCTCGCCGCATCCCACAGGTAGTGGTCGCTGACGTTGAACGCCACGTCAGGCACATTCGTCGACGTGAAGTGCCACGCGTTCTCGGGCTGCTGGGCGGTCACGGTCCTGGCGGCGAGCTCCGCGCCCGTTGCGACGTGGATGACGGTGTCCGACGTGAGTGACGCCTGATACCGACGCAGCGACTCCGGCTGCAGCACGTCTGACGGATTGGCGAGCCTGCCGGTCCCCCAGACCACGTAGTTCGCCGGAGCGTGGATCGTCACGTCGTAGTCGTTGAAATCACTGTAGAACTCCTGCGCGTCCATGAAGTCCATCGTGTCCCACCCGTCGGAGTCGTCGTAGACGGCCACGCGCGGGTAGAAATAGGCGAGATAGAACGTCGTAGGATCGAGCATTCCCTCGCGATTGCTCAGCCGCGAGATGTCGTAGCGCCAGTCGAACGTGAGGCGGACGGAGTCCTTCGGCGCGAGCGGCGTCGGTAGCTGCACGTGGCGCCACGTAAAGACGGGCGCGTCGGCGTTCCAGGGCTGGCTCGCGCCGTTCACGGCGAATCGGTCGATCTGAACGCCCGACGTCAGGTATTCCTCGGGCGAGCCATTCGCCCGTGGCGCACCCGGCTTGTGGATGTTGAGGAACAGCTTGATGACGACGATACGCAGCGTGTCCGGGCTGTTGTTCGCGTACACGATCTCCTCGGTGCCACGGATGCTCCGCGCGGGCGGGGCGACGGTGATCGTCATCGTGTACCGGGCGCGGTTCTGCCAGTACGTCGCGCCGGGACGTCCGTCGAAGGAGCGTGTGCCCTTGCCGTAGGCGGCCTTGATGGTGCGCGGCATGTACAACGTGTCGGTCGTAGGCCGCGCCGTCTGAGCGCCTAACGGGCGGCCGGTATTGATAACAGACGCGCCGACGAGCGCGACGAGAGACCAGGCGAATCGCATTCCAGAGGACACGAGCTGCTCCTGTTTGGTCGGACGATCAATGATGCCGAAACCGCCACGCATGATACGCGGTGGTACGCTGCAGCGTCGGCTCAATGTGACGGGCAGCACGCCAGCGGTGCCGGTCCGCATGCGAGCTGGCGGGCCAGTCCGGACTCGTACGGCCACCCGCCTTCGGGTCAACGCGGCCCGCCAACTCGCCTCGCGCCGCGAGCTCAACGTGGGGCCCGGGCGTCGCGTACTGTGAGCGAGTCCGCACCGAGACGACGCCACCCGGTCGCGGTTGCCGGGGTGACGCCCCGCGGTGCGAGCGCTATCATCCGCCTCTCACGTTGCCTAACAGGATCTTCATGCGAGCGAGCTCCCCGATCATTGCGGCCTGTTGCCTGGTCGCCGTCCTTGGTACGCCAACGTTTGCACAGAGCGGCGCCACGCCCTCCGACTCGGCGAACGACCCCATTCGCGTTCTCGTCAGCCGCCTCGAGCTCGAGAAGTACAAGGGGACCATCAAGGGCCTCACCCAGTTCGGCGATCGCCGGCAGGGAACGAAGCGCAACCGTGACGCGGTGGACTGGATCGAGGCGCAGCTCAAGAGCTACGGCTGCACGAACACCGAACGGATCAAGTACGAGTACACCCCCGCGCAACAGGCTCAGCGAGCCCCGCAGCCGCAGGACAGCGCCGCTGTCGCGGCCCGCCGCGCGGCCGCCGCGCGCAACACGCAGGGCTCGGGTGGAAGCCGCCTCCGTGGGAATCGCGGCCGCACGGGGGTCAACACCGACTCGCTCGCCCAGCGCGATCCGCGGCTCCGTGCACTGAACGCCGAGCCCACGACGCCGGGGCCGCGCGAGGAGGTGTACTGCACGAAGGTCGGCACGACTCGGCCCGACGAGATGTACATCGTCGGCGGGCACATGGACGGCCACGGCTGGGGCGAGGCCGCAAACGACGACGGATCCGGCTCGGCGATCGTGATGGAGCTCGCGCGCGTGTTCAGCAGCCCGGACGTGCAGACCGAGCGATCGATCCGCTTCATTCTCTGGAACAACGAGGAAACGGGCCTCAACGGCGCGCGGGCGTACGTCGAGCAGCGCCAGGCGCTGCAGGGGAAAGAATCGCCGGCCGGGTCGAGGAAATATCCCGAGCCCAAGTGGCTCGGCATGATCCAGCACGACATGATGATGTTCGACCACGGCATGCCGCGCGCCGACGGCACCGTGAGCCCGGAGCAGCGGCCCGAGGCCGATGTGAACATCGAGTTCCAGTCGAACTCGAAGATGTCCGAGGCCTCGCAGAAGCTCGCGTGGGCGCTGCACGCGGCGAACGACAAGTACGCGACGGACTATCCCGCGCAGGTGGGTCCGCACATGACGAACACCGACAGCGGGCCGTTCCAGGACATCATCGCCGCCATCAGCCTGCGCGAGAACGAGCGCGGCCGGGATATCGGTGCCGGATGGGATCCGCACTGGCACCAGCCGACCGACGTCTACGCAACGTTCAGCGACAAGGACTTCCGACTCGGTCTGAACGCTGCGCAGACGACCCTGGGGGCTCTGGGACAGCTCACGGGCGTGACCATCAAGAAGTAGCGCCCGGCATCACGTTAGGCTCACGCGCCGCCGGGTGTCGTATCGACCTCGGCGGCGCTTCTGCATTTGACGCAGCGGAGCTCCGCGCCGAGGAAGCCTGCCCGCCCTGCCGGCGTCACGACCCACGGCCGGTTCTGCCACGGTGGATCGTGTCTGACGTGCTGGCCGTGGCCGCACTCGAGGTCCGCGACCCAGTCGCCCAACTCGTCGGTGTGGAATCCGACGATCCGTCGCGGCACGCCTCCGCCAGACCCGGCGTCGGTCACGTTAGGCGAGCCCTGGTGGAGATCACGGCGAACGGAATCGCCACGCGCTCCAGTGGGAGTATCCGCCCGTCCGCGGGAGGGCCGTCCAGCCACGCTCGACCAGCCGCATGGCAAGCACGCGGCGGAATGCACCATGCGTGACGACCACCGTCGTCGCGGCGTCGCGTGAGGTCTGTTCGAGGGACTCGACGGCGTCGGCCGCACGACGCAACTCCTCCGGCGTCGCGATGCCGCCTTGCCAGCTGCGAACGAACCAGTGTGCCGTGATGCACAGCTCCCAGACCCCGAGCGGCCATCGTGCGACGACCCAGCGAGGCAGATCCAGATACATCTCGCGCATGAGTGATGAGATGCGGGGTGTTCTCCCAGGTGCGAGTCGTTCGGCCGACGCGATCGCTCGCGGCAGGTCGCTCGCGATCAGGCAGTCGGCGCGCATGGCCTCTGCGACGAGATCCGGTGGGGGCACGCTGTCGGGGAGGATGCCAGCGGCGTCGTACGAGTCGCGCCACCGGAGCACGCCGGCCGAATCCATCCAGCCTCCACGGGTGGTGTGAGCCGAACGCCCGTGGCGTACGAGGGTGATCCGTCGTTCGGTCGCCGTCACTTCGCGAGAACCGCCCCGCTCACTGCCGATCGGACTCACCGATATCGTCAGCCAGCTTGCTGGCGTGCGTCCCCGGCGGCAGGTGCCCGTCCTCGGGACGCCACCACTGATCGGGCGCTTCGGGGGCTGGCTGATTCGCCGTGACGTTGTCCGCACGCACTCGAGCGAAGATGAAGTTCTCCGATTGCCAGACGAGCTCCTTCGGCGTGCGGCTCGTCGGCCCCGCACGAAAGTCGGCGAACGAGTCGGGCGCATCGCGGAGCGCCTTCTGCGTTCTGTACGCGAGGGCGGCGAGGAAGTGCTGAAGCAGTGCGCGAATCTCGGTCACGATTTCAAGATAGCTGGACGATCCAACCCAGCGACGACGCCCGCGTTACTTCGCGATCGTCACCGACCGCTCGCGTATGGTCGGTGGTGGCACCCGGAGCCACTGCGGCCGACCCACTGCGCTCGCGCGGAGCGTCGCCGCGCCGGCGTCAAAGCCCGCGAGCATCTCCGGGGTCAGCGCCACCACCACCGAGCCGCGCCGAGGCCGCGGATCGAACACCGGCTCGTGATTCCTCGACACGTACACCTCGCCGAGCATCGCTACGCGGTCGCCCTGTACCAGCTCGATCCGCGCGTCGGACTCGGTGCGGGCCCAGCTCACGAGCTCCGACCGCACCACGACGCCGGAAGCCAGCGTGGAGCTCGTCGTCGAGAGCGTCAGCTCCTTGATCTGCACCCATGCGCGATAGCTCGAGAGCGCGCCGATGGGGAGCTGGACGAGAATGAACCACACCACCACGCGCTTCGCGAGTCGGTAGCCCCGCGATTCCTCGAACGGAGACGGATAGGTGAGCGCTCGGGCCATGGGCTGGGGCTCGGGCCTAACGCCGGTCCCGAGGTCATCTCAGCCCGACGGTCTGTCGCAATGTGCGATTGCGCCCAGTGGACGACAAGGGCATCCAGGTCATCGCGTCAGTCCACGACATCGAACGTCCCTCGCACGGGATGCCACTCCTTGGCGGGAGACGGGAGACGGGAGACGGGAGACGGGAAATGGGAGACGACTGGAAACCGGGAATTGGGAACGGAGTAAGCTAGGTCCCCCGGGATCCCACTCCTGGCGTCCTGTGGGGTTTCTACCTCTCCCCCCTCCCGTCTCCCGTGTCCGGTCAGTCCGCTCGTAACGCCGTCAGCGGATCGGCTCGCGCCGCCCGCCACGCCGGAACCAGCGCCGCGAGCACTGCAACCACCATCAGCATCCCCGAGACCGAGATCAGCACCATCGGATCACGAGGCACCACCCCGTAGAGCAGTGCCGAGACCAGGCGGCCCGCAGCGAGCGCCAGCGCGATGCCTAACGTGACACCCGTCGCCACTGTCCGCATCCCCTCTCCGACCACCTGGCCAATGACGTCGCCGACGCGCGCGCCGAGCGCGACGCGCACCCCGAACTCGTGCGTGCGCTGAGTTACCCCGTACGAGGTCGTGCTGTAGATCCCCAGCATCGCGACGAGCAGGGCGAGCACGCCGAGGCCCGTGAACAGCGTCGCGCCGAGACGCCACGGCCGATACTCCGGCTCGAGGTTCGCCGTCATGGGCGTCACCACTGCGTCGGCGGCCGGGAACGTGCGGCGGAGCATCCGGGTGAGCTCATTCGCCGCTGCCGCTGCGCCATCCGCTCGCGCGCGGAGGACGATCGTCGCCCCTCTCGGGTCCGATGTGGGCAGGTTTCCGAGCGGGAGATAGAACTGTGCGACGGGCTCCGACTCGATGACGCTGCCGCGCCGTGCCGTCTCGACGACGCCCACCACCGTGTAGCACGGGTTGTCGCGACGCTCGAATCGCACACAGTCGCCAAGCGGATCGCGGCCCGGCCAGACCAGCTTCGCCATTGCCTCATTGACCACGAGCTCGGCCGGTGCGCGGTCGACGTCGTCTCCCGACAATCCGCGTCCACGCAGCATCCGGAGCCCCACCGTCTGGAAGTACGATGGCGACACCGTCGACGCCGTCGGTTGCAGTCGGCCGAAGGATCCGGTGGAATCCGCGCCCACGTAGAAGTCGAAGAACTCGATCCCCTGCATCGGCTCCATGCCCGTCCGTGCGACTGACTCGACGCCCGGCCGGCCACGCATTCGCGTGACCAGCTCACGCATCTGCGACACCAGCACGGTGCGCGGGGGCGCCTCGCCATCCGCGAATTGCACGCGACCGAAAAGCAAACGATCCGCGTCGAACCCGATGTCGAGCGACTGGACGTGATGCAGGCTGCGCACGAACAGCGTGGCGCCGACGAGCAGGACGACGGACAGCGCCGCCTGCGTGATGACGAGGGCGTTGCGGAGCAGCGAGCGATGACGCACGCCGTCGCGCGCGCCGGCCTTGAGCGCGCTCGACAACCGAGGGTTGCTTGACTGGATCGCGGGGATGATGCCAGCGACGAGCCCGGCGACCAGTGTGACGGCAACCGTGAACCACACGACGCGCATGTCGATGGCGGACTCGCGCCACTGGATCTGCGGCATGAGCAGCGAACGCAGCACGGCAGCGCCCCACCAACCGGCGAAGAACGCCGCCGTCCCGGCGAGCATTGCCAGCATCAATGTTTCCGTCGTGAGCATCCGGACGAGCCGCGACCGCGACACGCCTAACGCCAAGCGCACGGCGATCTCGCGGCGACGACGCGAGGCGCGCGCCAGCAGCAGGTTGATGACGTTCGCGCCGGCGATGAGCAGCACGATCACCGCCACGCCGCCCAGCCGGGTGGAGATGATCATGTCCTGGCCGGGCGTCGCCGGCCCGCGGGCCTCGAGAATCGATCCCGACCACACCGTCGCGAGTGTATCGCCGAGGGGACCCGTCTGCCGGTTGCGCTCCTGCAGAGCGGCCGTCGCCCGCCGGTCGAACTCCGCGTCCGTGAGCACAGGCGACGCCCGGCGTACCACATGGAACGGGTTCACATTCTCGTTCGCCCACCACCGCTCGCCGCCCCAGGAGAGGGTGATCCCGCCGAGCGGGATCCAGATGTCCGCGGCGCGGAGGTCGAGCCCGGAGAAGCGTGAGTCGGCCACACCAATGACGGTATACCGATCCTTGCCGATCGGGATCGTACGGCCTAACGCGGCGCTGTCGCCGCCGAGCCGGGTCTGCCAGAACGCGTGGCTCACGACCGCGACCGGCGCCGTCCGGCCCACCCGGTCCTCGTCGGCGGTGAAGAAACGCCCGAATGCGGGACGAACGCCGAGCACGCGGAAGTAGTTCGCCGACGAGAACACGACGCCGACGCGCGGATCGGTTGGCCGCTTTCCGAGTCGGATGGCGTAGTCGGTCGCGAACAGCGCCATGTCCGCGCGCGACCCGGTCGCCTCGCCAACGGCCTCGAAGGTCGGATAGCTGATCGACTGGTTCTTGAACGGCACGCCTGTGGCGCTTCGGAAGTGCTCCACCCACATGCGCCGGATCTCCCACGGCGCCTCCACCCCGCTCGGCGGACGGAGATAGAACCTGTCGAGGACGCTGAACGTTGCCGCGTTCACGCCGATGCCGAGGGCGAGCGTCAGCACGACGACGGCGGTGAAGCCCGGCGATCGGCGCGTCGTGCGCCAGGCGTAGCCGAGGTCCTGCCTGACGACGTCGACGAACCCCAGCCACGTCTGCCAGCGGACTTCTTCCATATAGTAGGTGCGATTGCCGAACCGGCGCGGCGCGCCGGCGGCGTCCCGCTCGTTGGCGGCGTCGAGGTCCATGTGCAGCTGGAACTCGTCGGCGAGTTCGCGCGCGTGATCCGCGGGGCGGAGCAGGCTGTGTATGCGATGCTTCAGCCCATCGAGCCAGGACATCGATCCCTCCGCCGCGACATGTAGATGATCTGCCGATAATAGTCAGATAGTCTACCTATCAGCAAGGCCGGCGACCGGGAGCCGGGGAGCGGGTGACGGGTGGCGGGCGCGTTGTCATTCCGAGCGTAGCGCCGGAGGCGCGGAGGCGAGGAATCGCCAACCTCCCGGTAGAGGGTCGAGCCCTCGTTCGGGACGAGTGCGATTCCTCGCCTCCGCCTGCGCTTCGCGCGGGCTACGCTCGGAATGACGACGGACTGCGATTCCTCGCCTCCGCCTGCGCTTCGCGCGGGCTATGCTCGGAATGACGACGGACTGCGATTCCTCGCCTCCGGGCCTTCGGCCCTCCGCTCGGAATGACACGGTGCGGTGACCCGCCGCACCACTCCGGGGTTCAAAGGGATTGGAGAGTGGTTTCCCCATCCCGAAGGGAGCATCGTATGAAAGCTCGAACGTTCTGGCTGATCCCGGCCGTGGTCGCCCTCGCCGCCTGCTCCGATGACCCGTCCGGCCCGGACCAGGGCCCCAACACGGATGGTCGCCTGCAGGTCGTCCCGGGTGTAGCAGCGCTTGCCGCTGTCGACGTCATCGTCGATGGGCAGACGAAGCTCTCGAACGCGCCCTACGGCGTCCCGTCCAGCACCATCGCGCTGTCGTTAGGCCAGCACCAGGTGAAGGTGGTGCCCGTCGGCACCGCCGCGTCGGTGGGCGGCACTACCGTGACGCTTCGCTCCAACGACACGACCCGCGTCGTCGTCATCGGCACGCCGACCGCCATGACACCGATCACCCTCGGCGACACCGGCGCTGCGCCCGTGCCGGGGAAGGGGAAGCTGCGCGTCTCGCACCTCGCCGCGAACGCGCCCGCCATCGATGTCTACCGCACGCAACCGGACTTCGCGCAGTTCGTGAAGTTCATGGACCCGTTCCCGTTCCAGTCCTCGTCGTCGTTCATCGAGAGCACGCCGGGAAACTGGGTCATCCGCGTGACAGCGAAGGGCAGCACGCAGGTGCTCGCGGAGAGCGCCCCCATTCGCGTCGACGCGCTGTGGATACGCACGGTCCTGCTGCTCGACGCGCCTGGTGGTGGCATCAAGATCACCCCGCTCGGCGAGCAGTAGCCCAGCCTGTCATTCGGGAATTGGGAATCGGAATTGGGGTCAGACTCGAATTATGCCCAAACCATTGCGCGTGAGACCGGCACCTTTTGCACAATTCGAATCTGACCCCAATTCAACATGCCTCGGCTCGGTAGCCGTCCGTCATCTGTCCGACGTCTGCGCACCACTCTTGCTGAAGATACGGCCACGGGGCGCACCGCCCCGGGGTCCGAGTCGGGAGGCACAATGGGCAAGACAGCATCGGAAGAGGGGCAGGCGACGCGGTCCACCGAAGAACGGCGAATGCGCTACGAGCCGTCCGCGATCTACCATCTGGCCGATTCCCTACGGCGACAGGGCATCGACCTGGCAACACGATCGGGGCCGTGGCGCGCCGTCGCCCGAGCGCTCCAGAGACCGGGACGAAACCGGCTCCCCGTGGTTCCGATCGTCACGAACGGATTGGCGCAGGTGATGGTCGACACGATGGAACACGCGCGCGACGTTGCGGGACTACTCAACTTTGCCGGCGTCGATGATCTCGACCCGGTGCCGGATCTCGTCCCACCACCGTCTCTGATGCTCGAGGGCGCCCGATAACCGGCCTCGGGCGCCAGCAGGTCAGGGTACGAGCGTGACGTCGAGCGGAGCGCTGAACACGTAGTCGCCATTTCCCACGAGCAGCACCGTCGCACGAATACGATAGCTGCCGGGCTCGGCCGTGACAGTCGTAGGGCCAACGACGCCGCCGCCCCAGAGCGGAGCATCGGTGACTCGCTCGCCATGCTCGAGGATTCGTGGAGGATAACCCTCCATCGTGAACGTTCCGCTCCGGCCGAAGAACACCACCTTTCCGGCCGAGTAGCGCGTCACCACCGCCTCCGCTGCGTTGCACTCAGGTCGGCCCAACGCCTCCAACGCAGGAGCATGTCGGGACGCCGGGCAAGCCTGACGTGGTGAGCCGTGCTACGTTAGGCACGCACCTCCAGCACGGCGCGCCGGGCATAGCGAGGTTCGGGTGAACGCCAAGGACCCGGCTCGCGCGACGCGGCCAACTGGCCGTTCCTGCGCCGCGGCGCACCATCGGCGAACGACACCGTGACGTACGAGTTGAAGGCGGTCGACGAGAACTAGGTATCGACTCGGCGTGATGTGTGGCGAGGGGTGAAATGCCGGCGGAGATGATGTCGCCGCCGCACACGATTAGTGCCAGCCAACCCTTTGCGCAGCTTGCAGGTATCGTTTCCGCCTCACGGGTCGCCTCGTTGCGACAACGGGCAATGACCGGCATTTTCGTGGACGCAAATCTCCGTCTGCCGTGATGACCACCCGAACCCCCGTTGCCTCCATTCACACCCACGTCGGCAGCCGGCGTATCACAGCGTGATGGATCCCCGCCAGGTCTACGCCGATCACATCGGCGTCATCGAACGCATCGCGGAGTCGCTTTGCCGCCGAAACGGCATCCACGGTGCGGACGCCGAGGATTTCGCGTCCGAGGTGAAGCTCAAGCTGTTGCAGGACGACTACGCCGTCCTGCGAAAGCACCGGGGCACGTGCAGCGTCCAGACGTTTCTGACCGTGGTCATCGCGAACCTGTTCCGCGATCACCGGATCAAGATGTGGGGCAAGTGGCGCTCGTCGGCCGAGGCGAAGCGACGCGGCGAGACGGCGGTGCTGCTCGAGGCCGCGATCTACCGGGACGGCCAGACCTTCGACGAGGCGTGCAACACCCTCTCACGAAACGGTCGGGTGAAGGTCGACCGGGCCGAGCTCCGGAAGATCCTGCACGAGATCCCGCACCGGGTGCCGCGGCGGGTCGATGATGGCGCGCGCGTCGACGACCTCCCGGCGCCGTTCGGAGCCGACGACGGGGTGATCAATCGCGAGCGCGACGAGCGGTTGCAGGCCGCCAAGGACGCGCTGAGTCGTGCGGTCGCGCAGTTGGAGCGGGAGGACCGGGTGATCATCCGGATGCACTACTTCGAGGGACTGAGCGTGGCGGACGTCGCGCGGGGGCTCGGAATCGACCAGAAACGTCTGTACCCTCGGCTCAAGAAGCTCCTCGAGGAGCTGTGCGCCCGGTTGAAGGGCGATGGGATCGGGGCCGAGTATCTGGAATGGCTGAATTCGCCGTCGCCCTGACAAAGGAAATTGGCAACGGCGTCCGTCATTAGAAGGAGCACGGCCATGGACGCGAAGTGGCGATGGGCCTTGAGCATTACCCCGGAGACTATTGGGAAGAAATGGCAGCCTTTGACGAAGTAGATCTGGAATTGATCGGCGCGCTGATGGACGGCCGCCTGACGGGGGCCGAGCGGGAGCGCGCGATCAAGCTGCTTGGGGAATCCGAGGCGGCGTTCGAGGTCTACACTGACGCCGTGCGGGCTCGGGCGGATCTGGAGGAGGAGGAGGAGGAGGAGGCGAAGGTCGTCCCGATCGAGCCGCGGCTGGACAAACGTCAGCCAGGGCGGCGGCGTTGGTTGGTGGGTGTTCCCGCTGCCGCCGCTGCGGCGTGGGTGGGTGTTCCCGCTGCCGCCGCTGCGGCACTGCTGGTCGCGGTGCTCCCATCAGTCCAGGCGTACCGCGACCAGGCGGTATTCGCGGCTGCCACGACGGACATTACGCTGCCGCTGACGCAACGGGGAGATCTGAGAAGCACGCTCCGGCCGGGATGGGAGGATCGGTCCTGGTCGGTGATGCGCGGCGGAACACGGGCCGGCTTCGATTCCACGACCGAGTTCCGACTCGGCGTTCGCGCAACGGATCTGCGCGTGGCGCTGGCGACTGGGGATGCGGAACGAGCGCGCGGCCTGACAGGCGAAGTGCTCGACCTCCTTCAGGCGATGCCGGTGGCCGATGGCGCGAAGGCCAAGTATCAGGGATTGCGATCGCGGATCGAGCGCCGTGAGACGGGCGAACCATTGATCGCGGCCGCATCGGACGCCGAGAAAACCCTGAACGAATTTCTCGACTCGCGCTGGTTCGGGTACGGCAAGTGGTTGGCCGCCGGCGAGCTCGCGGCACGATCAGGGTCGGCGTCGTTCTTCGCCTCAGGCTCCACATCTCGATTCCTCCGCGCGGCGATCGGCCGCGGCAGGCTTGCGCCCAGCGATGTGGAGCTGTTGCGTCAGGTTTCGGTGCTCGCCGGACAAGGAGTCGATGGCGAGGAGTTCGACACGATTCGCCAGAACTTCGCGGAGCTGATTCGCCGCCACGGGGGGGGTTGAGCTGCGGGCTGGTGTCCCTTCGCACGGATGGTCCCATTGCGACGTGGAAGGAGCGAGGCAGGATTGCGCCCGGCCCTTCAGCGGGTAGGCAGATCGCACGCGGCGACGTTGGCAGTCGCTGCTCTCGGGGGGATTGTGGCGTTGCCGGTGCTCCTGTCCACCGTCTGGAGGCGAGGACCGGCGGACCGCGTCGCAGCGGCGGTCGGACCGCACCGAGTCTCACGAGCGCGGCTTACCGGAAGCTACGCGTATGCCTCGTGCCGCCCGCTCACGCCTAACGACTCCCTCGTCACCGGCCTTGCCTGTGCCGATGAAGCACCGTCGGCGTGGCCGCAGTCTCGCGCACTGGGCAAGCTCGCCGCAGCGCTCAAGTCCAGCGTCGCGACCGACTCCACGAGCGTGGCGTCGCGCCACGCCATTGGCGCATGGAACATCGTATGGCGGAACGCGGATGCGGCGATCGAGGAACTCAGGGTAGCGGCCGCACTGGACCCTCGCAACGCAGCCGTGCAAAGCGACCTGGCCGTGGCGCTGCTGCAGCACGCGGAGCTCGCGCAGGACCCGCTCTCGATCGTCGATGCCTATTCGGCGAACGACCGTGCACTCGCGATGGCTCCGCGCCTCACCGAGGCGGTATTCAACCGAGCGCTTATCCTGGAGTGCCTCTATCTGCGAGAGCTGGCGGTCGGGCAATGGAAGGCCTATCTCGCAATCGACGATCGGTCTCCGTGGGCCGACGAGGCGCGCAATCGGTTGCTGGAGCTCGAGCGACCGGCGGCGAGCTGGTCGAGTGCGCGGCGGAATGTCGAACGAGCGGCGGCGCGTGGCGATTCCGCCGGCCTGGCAGACGCCGTTAGGCAATTCCCCTGGCGTGCGCGCAACGATGTGCGGGCCCTGCTCATCCAGTGGGCGAGATTGTACACGTCGGGCGATGCCCGAGCAGACACGGTCAGCCGGCAGGCGCTCACCCTGGCCGGTGCGGCGTGGGTCGCAACCGGGGACGGCTTGTGGGCGGACGTCGCCCGCGGCATTGACACGCTGATTTCCGTAGGCGACACGTCGCGACTTCGACGGCTAGCCACTGGGCTCACTGCTTTCGATCGAGGACGATCGGAACTCGACAAGGGGAAGTTGGACTCGGCCAGTTCCTCGCTCGACCGGGCGTTCGAGCTGTTGTCATCGGTTCGGAGTCCGGGGTCTCATCTGGCAGCGTATGACCGGGCCCGCGTGTCGTTCCAGCGACACACAGACGCGAGCTACACCGATGCAAGGGCGCGCTTTCGTCGTATTGCGACGGAAGCGCCGGCGAGGTATCCGCTGGTTCGGGCGCTCGCGACGCGCAATGTCGGCTTCATCGAGAACATTCGCGCGAACTTCGATGTCGCCGCCTCCGCATTCTCGGCGGCGATGGCGGAGGGCGCCGGCGTCCGAGAGCCTGCGCTCGATCTTCGCACGCGAACCGACGCGGCTCGGCTGGCCGCGACGCTCCGAGGGGACCGTGCGGGGTGGCACGAGCTGTATAAGGCGTTCCGTAACCTGCCTGCCTACGCTGACGTCCCGGGCGACGCGCAACGGGTCTTCAGTACCGCCGCCGTACTCACTTGGCATAGATCGCCGCGGGTCGCCCTCCTGTTTCAACGCGAGTTCGTGCGACTCTCGGCGTCGGTCGGTGATTCGCTGCTGATGGTAAGCGCCCTAACCCGAGAGGCGGAACTGCTAGCCCGGGAAGGAATGCGTTCGGAGGCATTGGCCAGCCTGGGCCGAATTCCCGCGTACGCTTCCGGAATCGGCAGCGACTCCCTGCGTGCCATCATGTTGGCCGACGCGGACCTGGTCTACGGGCAGGTGTGGTTGCCCGAGCTGCCTGACTCGGCGGTCCGAGTCCTGAAGCGGGTTGTCGAGCGGTACGATGGCGCGCAGTACCTGGCGCAGGCGGGACGAGCGAAGCTTCGGCTCGCGGATGCGTACGTCGCGGCTGGCGCGCCGGACTCGGCTCGCGTCGCATTCGACCAGGCGCTCGGGATCATCGAGCGAGCGCGATCCGGTATCGCGTCTCACGATGATCGCACGCGATTTCTCGATGAGGCTCGCCCGATCATCGACACGGTGGCGGGCTTCTATCTGAGTCGCCAGGACACGATCGGTGCGCTCGACTTCACCGAACGGATGCGCGCGCGCGTGCTGCTCGAGCGCGCCGGTAACATGGCACCTAACGCGAACCCCTCCTATCGCTCGGTGGATGCCATTCGTCGAGCACTCGATCCTCGGACGACGATCCTGAGTTACCTGGTGCTCGAACGGGAGATCGTGGGCTGGGTGATCCGACGGGACGGTGTGTGGATGCATCGCGTGCCAGCTGACGATGCGACAGCGGATCTCGCCACTCGGCTGACCCGCCTGGTTGCCACGCGAACATCGGGGGAGGAGATAGCCACGACGAGCGCGCGGTTGCGTGATGTGCTGATCGAGCCGTTCGAATCGCGCATCCCGACGGACTCGAGGCTGATCATCGTGCCGGACAAGTGGCTCCACTTCGTTCCCTACGCGGCGCTGTTCGACGCACGCCGGCAGCGGTACCTCGTGCAGTCGTACGAGCTCGGGATTGCGTCGAGCGTTCAGCTCTTTGCCGATGCGGTCGCACGATCCGGCGCGTTGGGAGTCGACGAGTCATCGGTATTGGCGGTCGGAAACCCGGCCTTCGATCGATCCGTCTACAACCTTCCCACGCTGGCTGGAGCGGAACGCGAGGCGAGAGATGTCGCGCGACGGTATCCGGGCGCCCGGCTGCTGATTGGCGCCGACGCAACCCGTAGCGCATTCCTCGAGCAGGCCAGAGCCGCCAGCGTCATTCACTTTGCGGGACACGGCGTCATTAGCACGGACGCGCCGCTCCTCTCGCAGCTCGTGCTGGCGCCCGATCGGTTCCCGGGATCGAGCGGAGCGCTCTACGCCAGAGACCTGTTCGACCTGTCACTACCGATCACGCGGCTCGCGATTCTTTCCGGGTGCAGAACGGCGGACGGTGCGCTATCGGGCACTGAGGGCGCGTCGTCGTTGGCGCGTGCGCTGTTTGCGGCGGGTGTTCCGGCGGTCATTGCGGGCCTCTGGTCGGTGGACGACCGGAGCACGGAGGCATTCTTCGCCACTTTCCACGCCGATCTCTCACAGCATCAGGACCCTGCCGCAGCGTTGCGGCGCACGCAGATCCAGTGGATCGAGCAGGGCGATCCGTGGCGGACCGCCCAGACGTGGGCGGCGTTCCAGATCTTTGGTGCGGCCACCGCACCCGGATTGCGCGACGTTATTTCCGAAAAGCGCATTTCGCGGTCGTCAAACAGTGTAGTCAGGACCGAACCATCCCCAAAAAAAAGCGGTCGCTGACGTTCCGGCCTGTCGAGTCGCCGCGCGAATGCAAGCAGCATCGTGTGTGGACGGAGTTCGGTCCCGGCGTTGTACCAGCAGGCATTGGAATCCACGCAGCATGACCCAGGAGGTGCGACGTGAGGATACGAATCCATTTTCGCGGGCTCGTGTTGTTCTGGTTTCCCGAGGACGGGGCCGACGCCGGCAAGCTTGTCGCTGAGCTGATCAGCGATCCACGCAGGTTGCAAAGGCCTGGTAGGCCACACGAGCACCGCGCCGAGATTCAGGAAATCACCGCCAAGGGGGGAGTGCGCAACATCCCTCCGAACGGCGTGGACGAGGGTCGCATCGACATTACGGTGCGAGGCCCCAAGCTCGTGCCTCCCGTGACCCGCTCGGCCAGCTTCGATCAGTACGTTCCGCGTCTGTCGGAAGTGTTGGCGGCAGGGACGACCGACGCGATCCGGCAGCTGCCCCGAGGCGTGCGGGATATGAACTACGTTCGTAACACGGTCGTAGTCGACCGCGGACAGATTCGAGTGAAGGACGTGGTTATCTGGGACGCTGGCGGTTTCCCCCTCAACGGTGGGGGGCCCGACGGCATCCTTCCATCGCTCCCGACCGTTTTGAAGTTCCTGGGCAGCGAGAAGGAGGGGCACATGGCGAATGAATGCGTCATCGATATTCCCGATGTCGCTCACCTGTCCCTCCGGGGTCCAAGGCTCAAAGAGGATTACGACGAGGCTGACCACCGCCCCAACCGGCCGGGCGGCAATGATGCGGTGGAGCTTTTGGTCACCAACTACGAGGCGCCGCGCGGGAGGCCGACGCCGTGGGGGATGGATTTTCAATGGTTGTTCGCCACCGCCGGATATCCAGTGACGGCCCTCCCCACCGACGAATTCGCTGCCTTCCAGACCTTCGCTACGCGCTTCGAACGAAACCTTTTCGATGAAGACTGGCTGGAGTTGATGGATCGAGGACAAGACGGTCGACCATTCCCGTACATTGCCGAGGAAAGGAATCCCTTTGTAGTAAACCGATCGATGAAACCGTTGAACGACATCGATAGCCGACCGGTGTGTGTGCCAGCGATTGGCGGACCGTGAGGACGCGCCCCCGCTCGTGACCGTGCATGCCTCACGAGGTGACTGTCAGGTAACGGGTGGTGAAGGCGTCGTGCTCGCCGTCGTCGACGAGGGCGTCGACGTCGGCGAGCACCCGGAGTTTGCTGGTCGCGTGCTGCAGATGCACCGGGAGGAGTCGTTGTCCGTCGACTGGTCGCGCGTTAGGCGGCCGCACGGTGTCAAGGTCGCTGGTCTGGCGCTCGCGGGCGGATCGCACGTGACCGGCATCGCCCCTCGAGCGCTTCTGCTGCCTGTGGAGGTGCCGGCCCTCTCGCGCATGATCGGCCACCCCTCCGAAGCGGCCGGGCTGCGTTGGGCCGCCGACCACGGAGCGGACGTGATCTGCTGCGCCTGGTCTCCTCCGAATCCCGACGGCGAAAGCGGTGCGCTCCCGCAGCATTCGCGCGAGGCGATCGACGACTGCCTAGCGTTTGGCCGAGACGGCAAGGGCTGCGTCATCGTATTCTCGGCCGGCAACGACGGCTCCGACCTGGCGTTCAACGGCTACGCCAGCCACCCCGGCATCATCGCTGTTGGTGCCTGCAACTGCCATGGCCGCCATCCCGCCTACAGCGCGTCGGGTGATGCGCTCTGGTGTGTTTACCCGAGTAACGACCCGCGAGACCCGGTGGGTGCGTGGCAGACCTACACGACGACCGTGCCCGCCGGGTCGCTGGACCAGGGCGAGGCTTACTACACGACGCGCTTCGGCTTCACCTCCGCTGCCACCGCCGCCGTCGCGGGGATGTGCGCGCTGATCGTGAGCGCGAACCCCGATCTCACCTATCAGCAGGTGAAGGACGTGCTGCGCGACTCCTGTGAGAAGATCGACCTCGCGAGCGGCACCTACGACGAGCGCGGGCACAGCCCGCTCTACGGCTTCGGCCGTCCAGACGTTGCTCGCGCGGTCGAGCTCGCACGCGAGCGGCAGCTCACCGGCCGAGCGTAACCCCGCCGCGCGCCCACGGCGCGAGAAACCGCGAAACACATCCGTCTAATTCCTGGGGTCCGGGAGATCGGCGCAGATCGAACGATCCGCAGCTGGGCTTCCGGGACATGGCACTCGTGGCGCCCGACCCACGCGTCCTCGCGACGCACCGCGCCGCGATGGCGACTCGAGTGCTCACGGACGGTGGACATGATCAGCGAACACTTCGCCACGATCGCCAATGCGCTCAGCCCGCGGTACCGGCTCGAACGCCTGCTGCAGAGCGGCGCCATGGCTTACGTCTTTCTCGCCCACGACTCCGCGTCGGGTCGTCGCGTCGCCGTGAAGGTGCTTCGCGAGGAGATGAGCGCGACCGCGAACGCCGACCGCTTCATGGCCGAGATCGGCCTCGTCGGCCGGTTGCGTCACCCGAACATCGTTCCCGTCCTCGACTCAGGCGACATCGACGGGCTGCCGTACTACGTCATGCCGTTCATCGAAGGCGAGACACTGCGGGCGCGACTCTCGCGCCTCGGACGTCTCCCGCTGACCGACGCGCTTCGCATCACCGAAGACATCGCGCGCGCGCTCGATTTCGCGCACCGCCACCACGTCGTGCACCGGGACATCAAGCCCGAGAACGTGATGCTCGATCGTGGACGCGCCCTGGTCCTCGACTTCGGGATCGCGCTGGCGCTGGACGCGCTCGACACCGTCGAGTTCTGCCGTCGCACGCTGCCCGGCCTGACGCTGGGGACGATTCACTACATGAGCCCCGAGCAGGTGGACGGAACGACCGAGCTCGATGGGCGCAGCGACCAGTACAGCCTCGCGTGTGTCGCGTACGAGATGCTGTGCGGCCGGCCGCCGTTCACCGGGACACCGAACGCGGTCATGCGGCACCATCTCGTCGATCGGCCACGGTCGCTCGCCTCCGTCTGCCATGTACCACCGCAGATCGGCGCCGCGCTGACACGATCGCTGCAGAAGGCACCACACGCCCGTTACCCGAGCGTCGGCGCCCTCGTATCGACCCTACTCGCCGGTGCGCCGCGCACGCGCGTGCGCGGACAGTGCATCGCCGTCGTGCCGTTCACGAACGTGACCGGTGAGCCCGACATCGATACCGTCAGCGACGGCGTCGGGGAGGAGATCGCGACGGCGCTCCGTGACATCGACGGTCTCGTCGTCGCGCCGGACAGTGCGTTCGAAACGGAGCTCGAGTGCTCGATGGACCGGTTCGCGCGACATGCCCGGGCGGACGCCGTACTGATGGGCGACGTCCGTGAATCGCATAACGGGACCGACCTGCTCATCTCATCATCGCTGTTCGACGGTCGAAGCGGCCGCCGGCTCTGGTCGGACGTCGTCACGGCGTCGAACCGGTGCGTGCTCGGAGAGGTGGGCGGGCCGGCTCGTAACGTCGCCGCAACCGTGGCCGACGTACTCGGAATCGCGCGCTACGGACGTGCGGGGCGGGCCGACTCGAGCTGGCGCAACACTTCGCCGAGCTTCCGCATCTCGATGCCGTAGGTCGCCCAGTCGTCGTTGCGTTGCGCGGCTCGCGCGCGGTCGTAGTGGTCGCGGGCCCGCTGCGCGAGCTGCGCGGTCGCTGCGGGCACGGCGGTCCCGGTGGGCGCGCGCACCGTCGTGTCGGTGGCCGACGGCGACTCGGTCACGATCTCCGTCGTATCTGCCGCTACCGGCCCACCCGCCAACAGCGCCGTCAACGCGCCATCCAGCGTCTCGGCCATCGAGACCCGACCCTCATGTGCTGCCACGACGCGCTTGAGCTCCGGGATGCGCCCGCCCTGCGCACGCAGGTACAACGGCTGCACGTAGATCAGTGCACCCTCGATCGGCAGCACGAGCAGCTCGCCACGCACCACTTCCGACCCGCGCTGATCCCAGAGCGTGATCTGCCGCGCCACCTCGGTATCCTGATTGATGCGATTGACGATCTGGTTCGGCCCGAACACGAGGCTCTGCCGGGGGAACCGGTAGACCGCGAGCTTGCCGTAGTTCTCCCCGTCGTTTCGCGCCACCATCCACGCCGCGAGGTTGTCCTTCTGCCGGGGCGTGAAGGGACGCATCAGGATGAACTCCGGCGTGCGCTCGCCGGGCAGCCGCATCACCATGTGCCGCATGAACATCTCGCCGCTCGCCGGGCGCTCGTCGCCCGAGGTGCCACCGGCTGACGGGACGTTAGGCACCTGCCACTGGTCCTCCCGGTGATAGAACGTCTCCGGGTTCGCCATGTGATACGTCGCGAACAGCGCGGTCTGCAGCCGGAACAGGTCCTCCGGATACCGTATGTGCGCACGCAGGTCCGCCGGCATGGAGTCGAGCGGATGCAGCAGCCCCGGGTAAATCCGCGCGAACGTGCGGACGATCGGATCGGTCGGCGCAGCGAGGTAGGCGCGAATCTCGCCGCCGTACGCATCGATCGTCACCTTCACGCTGTTGCGCATGTAATTCACGCCGTCGCTCACCGACCGTGCGTACGGGTACCGCGATGAGACCGTGTAGCCGTCCAGCATCCACACGAGCTTGCCGTCTCCGGTGATCACCACGTACGGGTCGCGGTCCAGCGCCAGAAACGGCAGCGCCCGCGCGGCGCGTTCGCGCACGTTGCGGTAGTAGAGGATGCGCGTGCGATCCGTGAGGTCGTTCGAGAGGAGGATGTTGAGCGAGCCGAAGCGAACCGCGTACAGCAGGCGCCGCGCTAAGGACGCCACGCTCACGCCGCCGCGGCCATCGTACGTCGAATACGCGGCAGCATCCCCCTCGCCCGCCGGATAGTCGAACTCCCGCTGGCGACTCGGCGCCAGGACGAAGTCGTTCGACATCTCGCCGTAGTAGATCTGTGGCCGCGCGATCTGCAGGTCGACGCTCGACGCCGGCGGGAGATCCTTGATGAACAGGACTGGCAGGCCCTCGCTCGTCACGGCGTTCGACGGCCCGAGCGTCAGGCCCATGCCGTGCGTGTACGTGAGGTGCTCGTTGATGAAGCCGCGCGTCGGGAGCGACGCGGTATTCATCTCGCGGGCCGAGAGCATCACCTGTCGCAGCTGACCGCCGATGTGGTAGCGGTCATCGTCGACGGCGAGGAAGTCGTAGTACGTGCGGATCGACTGGATCTGCCCGAACGTCTGCAGCAGCGGCTCACGATCCCACAGTCGCACGTTGTCGATGGTCGCGCGGTTCGCCGCGACGAGCGCGGGCGTCAGGCGCGTGTCCGTCGCGAGCTCGCGCTCCTCGATGCCTTCCAGCCCCCAGGCCTGCCGCGTGGCCCGGATGTGATGGGTGATCTGGGGCGTCTCGCGCGCGAGCTCGTTAGGCTGCACCACGAGTCGCTGATACGCGGCGGGGATGAGCGCCCCGAGCGCTGTCGCCGCGAGGTAGCCGATGACGACTCTCGTGGCTACCGGCACCAGACGCCCGCGCAGCCCACCCCAGAGGATGAGCCCCGCGCCGGCGAGCGCCACCACGCTCAACACGTGCAGCGCGGGCAACCGGGCGTGAAGGTCGACGTAGTTGGCACCCGTGAGCGGCAGGTGCTCGCCGTAAAGCAGGCCCGGGATCCGCACGAAGTGGATGCGCGCCGCCGTGATCAGCAGCAGCAGCCCGGCGAGCACGGCGAGGTGGGTCTGTGCGCGCGCGCCTACGAAGAAGCCTCGTGCGGACCGCGAGATCTCCCCGCGAAAAAGGTGGATTGGCACCGCGATAGCGACGAGCGCGATCATCAGCAGCCCGAACAGCACGCTCGTGACCAGGTCGATGGCCGGAAGCGTGAACACGTAGTAGCCTGCATCCCGCCCAAACACGGGATCGGTGACACCGAACGGCGTCGCGTACGCTGCCTGCAGGAGCAGGCGCCATTGGCCGGCCGTGGCCAGTGCGACGAGCAATCCCAGCAGCAGCGACGCGGGGAGCGCGAGCCAATCGATACCGCGTCTGAGCAGTGCTTGCGCGACGTCACGCAGGTCAGCGCCCGATCGGACCTCGGCGATGGGCGACCGCTGCTGGCGCGGCACACCGCGCAATGCGAACCGTGCGTTCCCGTAGAGCACGGCGAACGCGATCAGGGCCGTTGGCAGCCCCAGCACCCACTGGGCGACAATCTTCGTGAAGAAGACGCGCTCGAACCCGATCTCCCGATACCAGAGCCAGTCGGCGAGCCGTCCGGCCACGAAGGGCACGAGCAGGAGGAGGACGAACACGCCCGCGATGAGCACGAGCACCGAGCGGGGGACCCGCGTGCCGGGCCCACCGCCGGCCGGATGCAATGGCCGGATCCCCGCATCGCGAAGGCTGCGGATGATCGGATCGTCGTCGGGCGGCATGCGCTCGGGCATCGGGTGGCCTCGGGAGCGGGAAAGGTGTAGAGCCCCGACTCCTCAAGATACCACCCGCGGGCCGTCTGACATAACCGTGACGACTCCTTCACGTGTCATCCCGAGCGGCAGCGTAGCGGCAGCGAGGGATCCCGTGTGTGATCCCCGCGGCCCGGCCTGCCACGAGAACCTGACAGAAGATCCCTCGCTGCCGCTCGGGATGACACGTCGGATCTCGTTAGGCGGGACGAGCGGTGGTGAAGTCCCGAGCCACTCGAGCACGCGCTTCCAGCCTTCACCCGTCGCCGCGGCTCCTGCGCCCGATCGTCGAAGCGGAAGGCGTCTCGTCGGTGATGCTCAGCGTCGAAGGCCGTGCGGATCGGACGACGGACCCCCATCTTGGAACGCACGACTTCCCGCACCGGTCCTCCGTGACGGCACCCACCGCTCTCTCCGACATCCGCCAGCAACTCGGCGACCGCTACGCGATCGAGCGCGAGCTCGGACGCGGCGGGATGGGCGCCGTGTACCTCGCGCGTGACCTTCGCCTCGACCGGCCGGTGGCGCTCAAGGTCCTGCCGTCCGAGTTTGCCGGTGACTCCGCGCTCCGCGAGCGATTTCTGCGCGAGACGCGCACGGCCGCGTCGTTCTCGCATCCGAACATCGTGCCGGTCCACGCGGTCGAGGAGCGCGACGGTCTGCTGGCCTTCGCGATGGGGTTCGTCGAAGGCGAAAGCGTCGCGGAGCGCGTGCGGCGAGCCGGCCCGCTCGATGTGCGCAGCATGGTGCGGCTCCTTCAGGACATCGGCTATGCGCTCGCGTATGCGCACGGACGCGGTGTCGTGCATCGCGACATCAAGCCGGACAACATCATGCTCGAGCGCGCCACGGGCCGCGCGCTGCTGATGGATTTCGGGATCTCGCGGTCCATCGTGGCGAAGGTGGAGCCGAAGGGCTTCACGCAGGGGCTCACCCGCGTCGGCGAAGTCGTCGGGACGGCCGAATACATGAGTCCCGAGCAGGCGTCGGGGGACGTGGTGGATGGCCGGAGTGATCTCTACTCGTTAGGTCTCGTGGCGCTGTTCGCGCTCACCGGCAAGCCGGCGATCACCGGCACGTCCACACAGCAGATCCTCGTGAAGCAGTTGACGGAAGCGCTGCCGCCGGCGGCGTCGCTGCGCCCGGACCTTCCCGAGTCGCTCGCGGCGGCGATCGATCGGTGCGTCGCAAAGGAGCCGTCGGCACGATTCGCCACGGCGGAAGCTCTCGTTGAAGCGATCGATGAGGCGCGGCTCGCGGCGCCCGAGATTCCGCTGCCCATCCGCCTCTTCGCGCAGGAGGTGGGGACGCTCGGCCTGGTTCTCGTGTTCCTCACGATCATCAGCTTGCTCCTGGTGAACACGTTCAGCGACAAGGTTGGCACGGCGTGGGCGGCGATCCCCGGCGTCTTTCTGGCGGCGATCGGGTTCACGCGCGTGCTGCAGGCATCGGCGGCCGCGCGGCGGCTCGCCGTGCTCGGCTTCCAGCCGCAGGAGGTGGCGAACGGGCTGCGCGCCACGGTGGACGAGCGTGAGACGATGCGCCAACAGCTGCGCGCCGATCCCGATACGCGGCGACGTCGGCGCAGGACACTGATTATGGCGATCATTCAGCTCCCGGTCGCGCTCGCGCTGCTCCAGATCTCGCTCAAGCCGCAATGGAAGGTCGGCGGCAGGCAACCCGGAGACGCGCCGCCACAATCCGTGCGCTCGACGCCGGGGACGCTGGCCATGGCGGGGTCGGGGCTCGCGCTGCTCGGTGTCAGCCTGTTGTTGTTCGCGCGGAGCCCGTTCCGGATGCCGATGGATGAGCGAATGTTCCGCCTCGTCTGGCTCGGACCGGTGGGCTGCGGATTCGTCCGGGTATCGGCGCGCGGCGTCGCGAAGCGCGCGACCGGCACGAGTGTCCCGGGCGTGACAGCACCAACCGCGGCGCGCGTCGTATCGAACGGGTCGGGGAAGGCGAAGCAGGCGATCACGCCCGTGCCGGCTGATCGGGTGGCTGCGCTCGAGGCTCGCATCGCGGCACTCGAACAGTGGCGAGACAGCACCGACGCACCGCGTACGACGCCGTAACACGAGCTCCTGATTCCGTCTCGACCTGGGCACAGCCTCCGGCCAGCGCATCCACGCACGACCCCGCCTCCCGGATCATTCACACGTGGTAGGAACGGGGATCCCATCACCATGACAACTCGCCGCGAGTTCCTCACGCAACTGGCCGGGGCCAGTGCCATTGTCATGACGCCCAACGCGTTACTCTCGTAGTGGTCGGCGGCTGCAACGCGGACCGGTTTGGCGAGCCGCGTTCCGGGTGTGGTGCAGACCGTGCGCGGACCAATCGACGCGTCAAAGCTCGGATTCACGCTGCCACACGAGCACGTGTTTGCGGGTTCAGCAGGGGTGCTCGAGACCTGGCCCGCGCTGGTGGGTGGTCGCAGGGCATTCAGGGACCGTGTTGTCGACAAGCTCAAGGCGATGAAAGCCGAGGGCGTGGACAGCATCGTCGACGTGACCCCGGCCGACATCGGTCGCGACATTCGCTTGCTCGAGGACGTATCGCGCCGATCAGGCATACAGATCGTCGCGTGTACAGGCCACTGGTTGAATCCTTCGCTGACCATGGCGTCGCGCACCGTCGAAGAGCTCGCGGATTTCTTCGTGCTCGAGATCGAGCGCGGGATCGACGGCACCGACATCAAGCCCGGCGTCATCAAGGTCGCGACCGATCGTGACGGCGTGACGCCACTTCTCGAGAAAGTGCTGCGCGCTGCCGCGCGAGCAAGCAGGGCGACCGGGATTCCCGTTACGACCCATACCTACGCAGTCGGCCGCGGAGGCGAGAAGCAGGTCGAGATCTTCGAGGCGGAAG
>Ga0105249_10000981_pt1 | contig 25293 bp, 22 predicted proteins | sample KBSS44metaG_FD_81522 | JGI IMG/M metagenome (GOLD analysis project Ga0105249, IMG submission 81522) | Switchgrass rhizosphere microbial communities from Kellogg Biological Station, Michigan, USA - KBS S4-4 metaG | ecosystem: Host-associated > Plants > Roots > Rhizosphere > Soil | place...
CCCGACGAAGCCCCCGTTCTGGCCGTCGATGACCGCGCCCGCCCGAAGGTCGAGCGTGGGGAACTTCTGCCCCGTCCGGATCGTGCCCGACAAGAGATACAGCCCCTTCGCGAAGCAGAAGGTAGTCCCCCGCGGCTTGGACTCGATACGCGCCTGCAGGTCGGTACCGGGACGGACCTGCACCCCGCGGCAGGTCGATGAGGACGCCTCGGCAGGGTTGGCCGCGGTGAGCAGGCCGGGGATCAGGACGAGGACAGAGCACAGGAACGCTACGCGTCGTTTCGACAGCGATGTCGTAGACGGCCATGTCACAGCAGACTAGTTATCGGCGCCGGATAGCTCGTCTCTGTACGGACGTTTGGGGGAACCCTGTCGCCCTACGTCACGCTGGTACGTTCGGATGCTGCCGGCGCTACGCTCTGACAGCATGTCAGGCTGCTAGGAGCGGGAGGAGGACGGCTCGGTGACTGGGGGCGATCTTAGGATGGAGCTGGCTGACTCGCGAGTCATGGTCACAGGCGGTGCGGGGTTTCTCGGTCGACGGATCGTGCAGAAGCTCCAGGAGCGAGGCGCCATACCGATCGTGGTTCGGTCCACCGACTACGACCTCACCGACCCGGACCGTGTCAGGGCGGCGTTGAAGGATGCCGACGCCGAGTACGTCATCCATGCGGCGGCCATCGTGGGGGGTATCGGGGCGAACCGGCAGCATCCCGGGCGATTCTTTTACGCGAATGCGGCAATGGGCATCCACCTGATCCATGAGGCGTCTGAGGCGGGTATCCGGAAACTCGTGGTCGTCGGAACGGTGTGCTCATATCCGAAGTTCACGCCCGTTCCGTTCGACGAGGAGGATCTTTGGAACGGATATCCCGAGGAGACCAACGCGCCCTACGGGCTGGCAAAGAAGATGCTCCTGGTCCAGGCTCAGGCGTATCGCGACGAATACGGATTCGACTCGGCCTTCGTGATCCCCACCAATCTCTACGGCCCTGGTGACAACTTCGACTACGACACCAGCCACGTGATTCCGGCGATCATCAGGAGGTGCATCGAGGCCCGTGAAGCGGGCGACGAGGAGATCGTCCTGTGGGGCACGGGGGAACCGACACGAGAGTTCCTCTATGTCGACGATGCGGCTGATGGCATCGTCTCGGCCCTTCAGCGCCTGGAGACCCGGGACCCCGTGAACCTCGGATCGGCAACAGAGATCGGGATCGGAGAGCTCGCCGAGCGGATCGCCCGGATCGCGGGATTCGAAGGCCGATTCGTCTGGGATCCCACGAAGCCCGATGGTCAACCCAGGAGAGCCGTGGATGGATCGAAGGCTCGCCGGCTCCTCGGTTGGTCACCCCGAGTCGGACTCGAGGAAGGCCTGTCCAGGACGATCGAGTGGTACGAGAATCACCGGCACTAGCTGGATCGTCCTCAGCCGCCCCCGCCTCCGCCGCCGCCGTCACCGGTTGTGTCGCCTCCGCCTGTACCGCCTCCAGTGAGGCCACCACCACCGGCACCGCCTCCGCCGGAGCTGCTGGATGAGTCCGTAGACGAGCCGCCCGAGCCTGAGCTCGTCGACCCGCCGGAGCCCGAGCTCGTCGAGCCGCCAGAGCCCGAGCTCGTCGATGAGCCCCCAGACCCCGAGGTGACAGCTGCGCTATCGGATCCCGAGCTGCTATCGGATCCTCCGGATCCGCTGGAGGATCCGATGGTCGAGGCCTGGAGCCTCCTTGGTCTCCTTCGATGCGTCGATTCTCGAGGGCTCCGCCTCGGTTCGATGCCGAAGAGCTTGACGGCGCTGATGTTTTGGTTCAAGTCCCCCAGTGCCTTCTGGAGCTCGTCGGTCGCAGTTACCGGGATTAGGGAAGTCCCGACTCCTTCCGGCACGGTCGTGAGCCGAGCTGGCGAATCGTCGAAGGTCAATCGATAGACGAGGATCAGGTCGACGACCAGGAATGCGGCAATGGCGACCTTCGCGGCTGGATGGCGCAGGCCAGTTGGGAAGGATGTCATCGCCTCGCCCGGGCGCCTGAAGCGAGCCCGCACCCCCCGGGTCTGCGTCGGGAGACCGTCGCCCGGTGACTGCTGGCGCGCCCTCCAGGATGGAGTCCTACGCAGTGAAGAGGACTCGCGAACTCGCAGCATGTAGCCCCCGACCCGGACCTAGAAGGTTCCTAAGGGGAAGTCACGTAATCTAGACACGATTCTGCCTTGCTGACAAGGCACTCCCCTCCAAGCACGAGGGAAGCCAGTATCCTGGTGCCTCGCCTGGAAGGGAACTGATGGCCAACAGATCGTTGTCCGATGACTCGAACTCACAGCGTTCAGAGCAGTCGATCAGATCGATCCGCTCATCCCCTGAACCGTCACCCGACCTTCAAGAAGCACTGGCGGTCGTCTGGCATCGCAAATGGCAGATCCTTGCGATCGTGTTGCTCACCTTGGGCGTGGCCCTGTTCCTGTCCAGCCGGCGGACTCCGGTCTACGAGTCCCAAGTCAGGCTCCTGGTGACCCCCGTCGAGGGAGTTGAGGCAGATTCGCCCAGCTCGAGCACTCCCCCCAACCTCGCCACGGAGGCCGAGTTGGTTTCGTCGGTCGCGGTTGCCCAGATCGTCGCGAACAACCTCAATATTCCCGGACCCCCGAGGGGTCTCCTCTTCGATCTGAGTGTCGACAACCCAGAGGGGACGGAGATCCTGGAGATCGACTACAGCGATCCGGACCCCGGGCAAGCGCGGCGGATCTCGATGGGTTTTGCCGAGGCCTATCTCCAATTCCGCGAGGAGACGGCCACGAAGGCGATCCTGGAGTCGGCGGAGGCCATCCAGTCAGAGATCGCCGTTCTGACACAGCAGCTCCACACTATGGAAGGACAGCTCCAGGACATGTCGGCAACCGACCCAAACCGAAGCAGCCTTGAAGCCCAGGCGAGTCTCGTCCGATCCAACATCCTTGACCGGCAGCTCGCCCAGGCCGGCCTACCCAGGGAGGTGACGGTCGGACGGATCATCGAGCCGGCCGACCAGCCGTCATCGCCCGTCAGCCCAAATCACGTCATGAACGGAGCCTTCGGGCTGGTCGCGGGATTGGCGATCGGTATCGGGTTGGCGTTTCTGCGAGACCGGCTGTCGGAGCGGCTTCGCTCGCCGGAGGGGATCGAGGCCTACCTCGAGGCTCCGGTCCTCGGCGCCATCCCTCGCGTGCCTGCCTGGCGCCGACGCAAGGAAGCGTTCCTTGTGAGCGCGGTTCAGTGGCGCTCTCCGGCAGCGGAGGCGTATCGGATCCTGAGGACGAACGTGCTGTCGGCCGCGTCCGCGGTCGACGTCAAGAGCATCGTCGTAACGAGCGCCTACAGCGGGGAGGGCAAGTCCGCGACCGTGGCGAATCTCGGGGTGGTGTTGGCCCGAGCCGGCAAGGACGTTACGCTCGTGTCGGCGGATCTGCGCCGGCCGCGCCTTCACGAGTTCTTCAACCGTGAGGAGCACACGGGACTGATCGATCTCCTGGCCGGACGGACGACGCTCCGTCAGGCTCTGCAGGAGGTGTCGGTGCCCACACATGGGTTCGACAATTCGATGGCGAGTCTACGCCTCTTGTCCAGCGGAGACATCGCGGATGATCCAGGAGAGCTTCTCTCGTCGAAGACCATGGCTGGGGTCTTGGCGGAGCTCGAAAAGCTCTCCGACATCGTACTCATCGACGTACCTCCGGTCCTTCCGATCACCGACGCGCTCGTCGTTGCTGAAGTGACGAAGCACGTGCTCTTGGTGATCAGCCCGGAAGCCAGCACCCGGCCCGCGATAACCTCCGCAAGGCAGCAGCTGGACCGAGTCGGTGCTCGGATCCTCGGAGGGGTGCTGAATGGACCCGACCCCTCTATGTCGCGGACGTCATACTCGTACTAGCGCTCTCACACTCCACGGTTCAAGGAAACGAGCATATGGGAGACCCACTCGTCAGTATCATCACCCCGGTTCTCAACCGAGTCGATACGATGGGCGCCTGCCTTGCATCGATAGCAAGGCAGACGTATCGACCGATCGAGCACATCGTTGTCGATGGGGGATCTACGGATGGAACGTTGCACCTCCTTCGTGAGTATCGGGCGCCGTATCCATTCCATTGGGTAAGCGAACCCGACAACGGCATGTACGAAGCGATCAACAGGGGGATTGCGATCTCGCGTGGAGAGGTCCTCGCGTATCTCAACAGCGACGATCTCTATCTTCCATGGTCGGTCGAAGTTGCGGTTCACGCGGTGCAACAGCCGGGGGTAGAGCTGATCTACGGGGACTTGGGCATCCTTCGTTCCGGGAGGAACGGCGAGCCGGGAACCTTCAGCATCGAATTCAAACCCGACTTCGACCTTCGCTACTACTCCTTCGTAGATACGTTCGGCCAACCTGCGGTCTTCTGGCGTCGAAGCCTGACGAAAAGGATCGGCTTGTTCGACACACGGTATCGTCTGATCGGCGATTGCGAGTACTGGCTGCGCGCCGCTGTGAACGGGGCAAAGCCGGAACACATTTCGGAGGTCCTGGCTCTTCAGGTGGAGCATGAATCAACCCTGCGAGCGACCCAAGGCACCAAACTGCGAGAGGAATTCGACACGCTGCGGCGATCGATGATGACGGTCGTGGACCCACCCACGCAGCCGGAATGGGAACGAGTCAAGACCAGCGTGGCGTGGAGGGTACGTCAACTGGAATTCTTTCGTGCCGTGAAGGCGCGATACCCACGCAAATGGCAGCATTTCGTGCAGGAGCTTCACGCTCACGGAGTCGATGTCAGCTTGCGTGACCTTCGTGTGCTCGCCCCGGCTCGGTGGCGAGGAGATGCCTCCCTCTTCGGGCCCGCTCGATTTCTGCACGATTTGTTGGATGTCAGAGCATGATGCCCTTTCGCGAACGAGCTGCTCGCGTTGGAGTCACACAGGGGCTCCAAGTAACCCTGGTAGAGGCTCTTGCTGCAACCTATGGCGTTGGGGTTGTGGCGCTCTTCGCATCGGGCAGAGTCGGTGTTCTGCAGGCAGGAGTTTTGTTGGGAGGACCAGTCGTGTTTGCTCTGGCGCTGCTCCGACCCGAGTGGACGATCCTGATCATGGTTGCACTGCCTCCCTCAGTTTCCTATCGAATGCCCAAGCTGGTGTTGATCGCGGCTCTGGTGGCAGCCCTCTTCGGTTTCCTATTGCATGGTGGTTTCAATGTCGGGCCTAAGACAGGCACCCTTCCGCTCGTTGGAATCATCGTGTTGGCCATGACGATGAAAGCCGATTCGTCGATCGGCTCGTCGGTCGCTGCTGAGATGCTGAAGTACATCGTCTATTACGTGCTCCTCATGCTTGTGGCATTCAATGCCGTGGCGAGTGGTCGGATCCGGGTCGATACGTTTCTCAATTGGTTGCTGGCGGGTCTTGTCGCCTCGGCGTTTCTCCAGCCATTCGTTGGTCATACTTACGACGAGATCGGCATCAATCCGTTCACTGGCAAGTTTGCGTACCTCGCAGCTATGGGGTTTGGGGTTGCATATACTCGATTTTCGTTGAACCGCAGCGAGGGTCGTAGGCCGTCTCGATTGGATGCAATTCTGGCGTTCGCCTTCTTGTGCTTGACGGGAATTGCTTTCGGTCGAGCTGCTTGGCTGGCTGTTTTGTTGGTGTTTGTTCTGGTTTCGGTGTGGACCCGCAGGAAGTCGATCTGGATCGTTTCTTTCGTTGTCCTAGTAATCGTGTTGGCGATTCCCGTGGTACGGGAGCGGATCCTTCCTGGTGGTACGACAGATGTGACCAGCCAGGCACAGCTGGATCGACTCACGACTGGACGATCCGAACTCTGGCAAAGGTTGTGGGCGCGGGGCGCCGAGGCCTTTCCCTTTGGACAGGGATGGGGATACATGGAGTCGCTGAGCCCAGTCGATGTTTTCGGCTTCGAGACATTCGTCACCGACCAAAACCCGTTCATCTATGCACACGATGACTTCCTGTACCTCTTCGTGCAACTTGGGATCTTGGGATTTGGGTTGCTCGTCGTCTTTTGGGCGAACCTTCTCCTCAAAGTGAGAAGACTGTCACGCAGCGACCGCGAGTTCGTTCGATACAGTGTTAGGGTCCTTGTTCCAGTCCTCCTCGTGGAGTTCATCATGCAGCTGTTCGCCAACGGACTAGCCGCCCAGTTTGTTGCCGAGAAGGCCTTCATGGCTTCTGGCCTGGTCTTCGGATTGCATTATGCAGTTCGACAAGACGAGCGCTTGGAAATAGCCGGCACTCAATCATTGGGTACAAGTCAGAGGAACCGGGACGCTGCCCGGTCCTTTGCACGGGCATAGATCAGCATGAGAGCTTCCCTTGTACAGATACGGGCCTCCCGTGGCTGGCCGAAACTCGGACTCCGGGAGGTCTGGAGGTTCCGCGACCTCGCCTACTTCTTCGCATGGCGGGATATCAAGGTGCGTTACAAGCAAACTCTCTTCGGAGGCGCATGGGCCATTATCCAACCTCTGGTCCTCATGGTCGTGTTCACGTTCGTGTTTGGAACCGTTTTGAGCGTAGAAACGCCTCCCGGTGTGCCGAAGCCGCTCTTCTATTACGCGGGCCTCGTTCCGTGGACCCTGTTCGCGACGTCGTTGACCGCTGCTTCGGATAGCCTCTCCGCGAATTCAAGCCTCGTTCAGAAGATCTACTTCCCCCGACTCATCCTCCCCCTCTCATCGGTGGGGGCCGGATTGCTCGACTTCGTCATCGCATTGAGCTTCCTTTTCGTCATGACATTCATCTACGGCACGGGGATTTCCTTGAACGTTGTATGGCTTCCCCTGCTGACCCTTCTTGCTCTGCTGACGGCGATCGCTGTCGGCCTTTGGCTCTCGGCCCTCAACGCGCGGTACAGAGACGTCCGGTACGTGATCCCCTTCCTCATCACGGTCCTCTTGTTCGTGACACCGCTATTTACCCCGTCTTCTCAGGTTCCTGAATCCATCCGGCCCTTCTATTTCCTGAATCCAATGGCAGGCGTGGTTGAGGGATTCAGGTGGGCCCTGATCGATGCAGCCCCTCGCCCAGGGCCCGTGACGCTGCTATCGGCCGCGATCATGCTCTTGCTCCTGATCGGCGGGCTTTTCTACTTCCGATCTGCCGAGCGAAGCTTCGCAGACGTGATCTGAGATGGGCAATGAGGCGATCGTGTCGGAAGGTCTCTCGAAGAGATATCGGTTGGGAACCGCAGCCCACACCTATGGGCGCCTGTCAGAGTCACTGTCCAATGCCTTCTCCGCGCCGTTTAGGTGGGTGCGCAGGTCCAGCATAGCCTCGCCCAACGCCGAATCCCTGTGGGCCCTGAAGGATGTCTCCTTCGATGTGAACGTCGGACAAACGGTCGGTATCATCGGGCGGAATGGCGCCGGCAAGACCACGCTGCTCAAGCTTCTTTCGCGAATCACCGAGCCGACCGAAGGACGCGCTCTGTTGCGCGGAAGGGTGGGATCGCTCCTCGAGGTTGGTACGGGCTTCCATCCCGAGTTGACCGGCAGGGAGAACGTGTACCTGAATGGGGCGATCCTCGGGATGTCTCGGGCCACGATCAAGAAGCGGTTCGACGAAATCGTCGAATTCTCTGAAATGGGACGGTTCCTCGAGACTCCGGTCAAGCGATACTCGAGTGGGATGCAAGTTCGCCTGGCCTTTGCCGTTGCGGCCCACCTGGAACCCGAGATTCTCATCGTGGACGAGGTGCTCGCCGTGGGGGACGTCGCCTTCCAGAGGAAATCCCTAGGGAAGATGGGCAGTGTGGCGAGCGAGGGCCGCACCGTATTGTTCGTTAGTCACAATATGGGGACCATCGCCCGCCTGTGTGAGACGGGGATGTGGCTCGACGAGGGAAGAGTCAAAGCCCATGGACCTATGGATGAAGTCGTCGGAAAGTATCTGGCCGCTTCCGCGCAAGGCACCTCCCATTTCCTCGTGGAGGATCCGACGCAAGCTCCCGGCGATGACGACGTGAAATTGCGTAGCGTAGCCATCAAGAATGGCCAAGGAAATGCGTCTACCTACCTGGACTCTCGCTTCCCTATCTACATAGAAATGGAATACAGTGTACTCAGACGGACCGTGGGGCTCAGGACCGGCTTTCGATTGCTCTCATCAGATGGAACCGTGATCTTCACGACTCGGGACAACGACGGCGCGGATCTGCCCGCTGTTGAGCAGGACAGAGGAACATTCACGAGCCGATGTGAGATTCCCGGCAACCTGCTAAAGGGGGGGCAATACCATGTCACAGTCATCGCGGATAGACCCTATGTCAAGGTAATCTTCCATGTTGAGTCCGCTGTGAGCTTCTGGGTCGAATCGACGCAGAGGATCTATGAGCAGAACAGAGTCGGCGTCATCGCACCTGAGTTGAAGTGGACCATTCAGCGAAAGGACTTGCCAGATGCTCACGGGAAGTCTTGAAGCGTGTTGGGTGCTGGATCAGGAGTGCTACAACTATCTCGCCAACTTGAGAGAAATTACCGATGCTCAGAGAATTCGCCGGGCGCATAGCGTTGTAGCGTGAACCGCTTACCTATAGTTCTTGCCACCTCCGTGGTCCGATCGGCGTTCGAGGGAGAGAGCCACGGAGGAGTGTATCTCGTCGACCTCCACACTGGAGATTGTGAGGAAGTCGTTCGCTGGGATTATGGGGCAATCAGTTGGGAGGGACGCGGGTCGGAGCGGGGCCTGCGCGGAATCGCCTTCCACGACGGACTCGTGCTCATCGCCGCGAGCGACGAGATTCTCATTTACGATCAAAGCTTCAATCTCGTCGACTCGTTCAGGAATGACTATCTGAAGCACTGTCACGAGGTATACAGAGAGGACGACGTACTGTGGCTGACCTCGACGGGCTTCGACTCGGTTCTCGGGTTCGACCTGAGGGCGGGACGTTTCTCGATCGGCTACCACATAAAGAGGAAGTACTGGACACGTCTGGCTCAGAGGGCTCGTTTGTTCCCGAACTACTCAATGCGAACCTTTGATCCGGAAGGAGCAGATGGCTCTCGAGTCAGGGGAAGGCTGCATGTGAATCAGGTGTGGGTACACAAAGGATCGCTGCTACTTTCGGGGACCGAGCTGCATCACGTGCTCAAGGTGGGCCACGAACACATCGATCGCTTTGCCCGTGTTCCCGAGGGTACGCATAATGTTCGCCCCTTCCGGGGAGGAATCCTCGCCAATCATACGCAGGCAAATCAGATCGTCTATATGAGTCGGATGGGTCGGGTCAAGCGTTCTTTCCCGATCAGGACGTACGATGAAGCCGATCTAATCAATGCCTCATTGCCGGCGGATCACGCTCGTCAGGCATTCGGTCGTGGGCTTTGCACATGGAAGGATAAGGTCGTGATCGGTGGAAGCTCCCCTGCGACGATCTCGGCATTCGATTTCGGCACCAGCGAACGGTTGGCGTGTGTCAACATCACGATGGATATTCGTAACGCAGTCCACGGGCTTGAAGTCTGGCCCTTCTAGCGCAACGTATTGGTGTGCCGCGAGTGGTGGGATCTTGTTCGTTCACCGGATCACGAAGTGGCCACTGCGGCTCATTTCCCTCTGATGGGGTATGGGACAGGTGGGCAGAACTGAAAACCGAGAGAAGGCTTAGCGAGGTGGCAGTCTTGGGACGTCGGGTCGATGTGACAAGTCAGGCCTCTATGTTGCCTAACTTGCTGATCTTGGGTGCCGCCAAGTCCGGGACATCGTCGTTGTACCGGTATCTCGGTCAGCACCCCCAGGTGTTCATGTCACATGTCAAGGAACCAACGTTCTTTGTCTGGGAAGGGCGCAAGTACGATATCCGTGGCCCAGGCGTTGAGCGGATCGGCAAACTAATGGTCAAAGACATTGACTCATATCTCACGCTATTCGCAGATGCGAGCCACCAACGGATTCGCGGGGAGGCCTCCACCGGCTACCTGCATACTCCCGGAGTCGCAGAGCGGATCCGACATCGTATCCCTGAAGCGAAACTGATGGCGATTCTCCGCAATCCGATCGATCGAGCGTATTCCGCCTTTCTGCATGCGCGGCGCTTAGGACTTGAACCCATCTCGAACTTCGAGCAGGCACTTGACGACGAGCCGCGGCGCGTGAGAACCGGATGGATTGGGCTGACGACCTACGCGACCGTGGGAATGTATGCGGAGCAGCTGGAACGCTACCTGGCAGTCTTCCCATGCCAACAGATAAGGGTGTACTTATTCGATGATCTGGTGAGCGATCCTATGAGCGTTGCTCGAGATGCATACCGATACCTCGGGGTCGATGTCGGATTTGAGCCCGATGTGTCGATCCACGCCAACCCCGGGAGTGGTGTCCGTAGCGCGCGGCTTGCCCGGGCTCTCATGACCGTTCGTAATAGCTCGTTCGGGCGACGGTCGGCACTCGGTCGATCGGCTCGAGCATTGGTCCGCCGCCTGAACGAGCAACCCAAGGGGCAACTCGCGCCCAACGCGCATCGCAGGCTTGCCGGGGTCTTTGAGGCGGACGTGGACAAGCTCTCACGCCTGCTTGGCAGAGATCTCTCGCCTTGGCTCGAGGGGCGGACGGTCGTGGCTAATCATCTTGGCGCCGAACTGGGAGCCTATCCGTGTGTCCGGAAGTAGCTTGTGTGACTTGTGAACCCAAGTCCGACGAACGGACGAGAGAAAGGACCGACGAGGCATCCGGCGAGCACGGAGAGTGCTAACGCGCCTTGTGGGAAGTCAAGCCAATGGGGCGGAGGGTATTGGACTGACCACGGAGAGTGGCCTTCTTTGGCCCTAGGACGGCTTCTACGGCCCGAAGAGGACGACCCCCCTTTCTTTATCCCCGCTAGCGGATCCAACCGTCTATGCGGTCCCTGAGTCGCCAAGCGCGAGAGGGCGTTTGGCCGGGAGGCCTCGAGACTACCGAACTGTACGGCCCCTATTCTCAGGCGGCGGCTGAAGACCTCCGGCAAGCTCCGGCAGGGGTCTTCAAGAAGAGAATGGCTAGCGAACCACCATTCGCTCAGGCAACTAGGGCTGCTCTGTATGCACTCTCCAGCTCAACCAAGCCCTTCTCCGGACTGTGCAGGCGAGCCCATCGACTGAAAGCACCTTCTCCCAGCCTTGTTGCAGTTGTGGTATCCACGAGGGTGGCGACCGCTTTGATCCATGGGTCCGTCCTGCCCGGTGGGACAAGTAGGCCAGATACTCCATCCTCGACCATCTCGGGAAGGGCTCCGAGGCTGGTAGCGATGACCGGAACCGCCGCCGCGTAAGCTTCGATCACCGACCTCGGTCCACCCTCGTTGCATCGCGTTGGGATCAGCAACGCACGGGCCCCCTCGAGCAGCGTGGTCACCTCCTCGGGTGACACCGTTCCCCTGAACTCGACGCCTTCGGGTGCGAGCGCTTCCAGCGCCTTTCGGTCTGGCCCGTCGCCCGCCAGGATCAAGGGCGCGCGGATCGACCTCCACGCCTCGAGCAGCGTTCGCACGTCCTTCTCCGGCGCGAGCCTCCCCACGTAGAGGAAGTACTCTCCCGCGCCTGACCGCCGAGGCTGGGGCCAGCAGAAGTTCGGCTTGACGACCATTCGGGCTGAGGTCAGGCCGGCCTGCACGTGCTTGTCTCGGACGAAGCGGCTCACAGGCAGGAACATGGTGACGTCATCGAAGCTGCCGATCCCCCTGTGCAGGCTGAGTGACGCGGCCATGGCGGTGCTACCGGCCAGAGATCCCCGGTAGCAGCGATAGACGACCCCTCTCCACGGGACGCGGCCCAGGCAGAGCTCGCAGATCTCGCCATCGCGGACGCATGTAGCGGGAAGACAGAACATCCGATAGTTGTGCAGGGTAACCACCACCCTCGGGCCTTTGTTCCTTGCGGCCCTCAGAACAGCAGGGGAGAGCATCGGAAAGAGGTTGTGGCAGTGAATGATCTGAGGACGGTGCCTCTCGATCAAGCCTCGTACGTGTCCGAGCGCCTCCGTTGACCAGAGGGTTCTCGAACCGAGTCGTGCGCGCGAGAGCTGCGGCCCCGGCGTCGGCGTCCAACTCGCCACGTCGTGACCGGCCTCACGAAGCAGGCGCTCCTCGTCGCGTACCACGCTGTTCTCGCCCGACGCCCAACCGGAGAGGTACTGAGAATGCAAGATCAGGATTCGCAAGCAATCTCCAACGGTTGCCGTTCCTCAAGATTCTCTTCGCTCTTCACGTTCTGAGCCGCCCGTTGCGCGAGAGTCGATCAAATGCCTCGGTATTGGAGACAGGGGTGAGGCCGAGTTCCGTGGCTATCGCCAACATGTCTCTCAGGGCTCCCCAGAGATTCAGGCGGTGTATGTCCGACGAATGCCCCCACACATGGACATAACGCTGGCGCTCCGCAGCGGCAAGTAGCATCTGGCGGAAGCGATCTTCCGGTGACGCTTTCCGCGCGAGGGAAACGAGCAGTGAGGCCATTGGAAGTCGTCGCCGGTACACACAGTTTCGGGCGATGGCTCTCCACTCGTGTGGGTAGAGCTGGAACGTCGGCTCCAGAGAATTCCCAATGACCCCACCCGAGCCAACGATGGCCCCGGTCCGGACAGCGAACCCGAGTTTGCCGATGAAGCGCCTCGTCGACGCATTGATCTTCCCTCTCGGCGGAGCCACCACGGATCCTACGCTGCCGAATCGAGACATCTGTTCGACGGCCCAGTGGATCTCATCAGCCAGGGCGGAGCGAGGGAGCTCCGGGAAGATCGTGTGGGTTTGGCCATGGACTCCCAGTTCGTGTTTGGTACCGATCCTTGCAAGGTCCTTATCGCTGATCAGTCGATGTCCGTCAGGCCCTGTGGAGGCATAAAACGTGCCGACCAAACCAAACTGTTCGAGTGTGTCGGCGATCCTCACGTCGAGAGGATTTCCATCGTCCCAGCTCGTCGTGAGCAGAACCCGGTCGCTCACATCGCACCTCGGCACGCCGTCCTCATGCTCGATGTCCACCATCCACCCAGCCATCGACACGTCCTGACCGCGTTCATCTCGCCCTTTGGCGTCGAACTCTCCCAGCGTTCGTTCGCATGCTGTAGCAACGATCGAGCAAGAGACGGAATGTGTCGACACCGTTCCGCTCCTTGAACCATCGCAGATCGAGGCCTTTGAGCGGCCTCGCTCGCAGCTGCCGGCGGTATGACCCCGCCGTCAGTTTGCCTATCGCATGGAGCACTTTCCCGACCACGTGTGACCATCTGCCGGTCGGGATCGCGTGACGTTCTCGGACGTGCCTCGTCTCTCGTCTGCCGCCCCTGTCGGATGCCTGGCCCTCGTGCTGCCTGAACGCGCCGATCGGATACGGGACATAATGGAACGATGCTCCTTCGGCGGCGAGACCCAGATAGAGATCCCAGTCCATGACCGTCCTGAGGGATGGATCCCAAGGATCCCCTCCCAAACTCGTTCTGCGGATGATCAATGAAACGCTCTCCGGGAAGGGCCCGTACAGACGTAGGATCAGGCGGCTGAACGGGTGCTGGGGGCGGAGGCCGATGACCCTGCCCTCCCGATCTACAGTGACGCAGTCCCCGTACACGACGTCCGCACCCGACCTTTCGCCCTCCTCCACCAGGACTCGAAGGCCGTCTGGCAGGTAATACTCGTCCGCATTGAGCCAAGCGATCCAGTCGCCGGTCGCCTTGGCCAGAGCCCTATTCAGACCGTCGGATTGACCCATATCGGTCTCGGACGCCCATTCCACTCGATCGCCGAATGACCGCAGGACTTCCAATGTCTCGTCCCCCGAACCCGCGTCTTGGATGATGTGTTGAAGGCGCAAACCCCGTTGCTGGATGACGGACTCGATGCCGTCCGCGATGAACCTCCCATAGCCATATGACGGCGTGAGGACGCTGACGTCCATCACTCGGGATCCGGGCCGCGCATCATCAGGACCAGGCATCGTGTCGGGTCGTCATCAACGCCGGACTCTAACAGCAGGACCCTTGTCACTGGTTCAAAGCTGAGGACCCGCTCCAGTGGGCAGATCGGCTTCTCGCATGGTCGAGGGTTACGGATACACTCCCTCAAATGATGTCACGCCCCCTTTGCGGATTCTCTCTTTCGCCTACGCGTGCAAATCTGGACAGGTTTCCCAACCACGGGCAGGGTGGGCGTGGTCTCGAATGCTGGCGCGACTGGGCGAGACGTGGGTGAGCACTCGGCGCGACGATCGAACGGCGAGCGAGGTGCCAGCGGAAGCACTTCCGCGGCCGCCCGACGCGACGCGAGCCGCAGATCTCCGATAGGTCCGACATCCGTGTCCATGACCGATGTGAGTGTCCTGACCCCTAGCTTTGGATACGGCCGCTTCATCGCGGACACGATCGAGAGCGTTCTGTCTCAGGAAGGCGTCTCGGTCGAACACATCGTCCAGGATGGCCTTTCGCAGGATGAGACCGTGGACGTGCTCAGGCGGTTCGGAGGGAGGATCGTGTGGGCCTCCGAACCGGATCGAGGCCAGTCCGACGCACTCAACAAGGCTCTTTCGAAGGCAACCGGATCGTGGATCGGATGGCTCAACGCTGACGAGTTCTATCTTCCCGGCTCACTTGCCAGGCTCGTCGAGCATGGAGAGCGAATGGCCGCCGACATCGTCTACGGTGAGTGCGTCTTCGTTGACGCAGACGGCAACGTAGAGCGATTGCTCCCACAGCATCGCTTTAACGCCCGCATCCTGCGAGAGTACGGGTGCTTCGTCCAGAGCAACGCTGTCGTCATCCGTCGATCGATCCTGGGAGAGGCGCCATGGGATCCGAACCTGAAGAGGATCATGGACTGGGATCTGTTCATGAACCTCATGGCGCGAGGGGCGCGATTCGTGCATCTGTTCTATCCGATCGGCGCCTTCCGCGCGCATGAAGACCGTATCACCGCGAAGCCGCCGTCGGACGACGAGGAACACAGCGAGGTTGCGTCAAGGTACGGGTTGCCGCGCGATGTTCGCGAGAGATGGAGGGCGTCTCGACGAGGACGTTGGCTCCACCCCGTCTACAAAGTCATCGATGGCGCTTACTTTCGTCAGGTTGGAGCCCGATCCTTGCGCGGACGCAATATCCGATGGTTTGCCAGTGCCGCAGCACAGGACACATGGGGCTCACTGATTCGGAATTGTTATCGACGCGCGAGGTGAGCTCAGGCGCCGGGCGTCGAGACTGAACCGCCCAAGAGTCCTCGGTGCACCAGCATCTCCCGCAGGCGCGTCAGTTGCTCGGAACGGTCCGCAACCTTCCCAGGGCCTCGGGGACGTGCCTCCAGAACCGCGGTCGCGAGTCTTTCAACCGTCTCCCGGGATGATCGGATGGTGACGGGATGACCGCCCAGTAGGGGAGGCCCGCCACGATCCAAGCACACGACCGGCAGGCCGGCCGCCGTCGCCTCGGCAACCACCAAGGGGGAATCGTCATGAAGGCTGGGAAAGAGAAACACATCGGCATCCTCACGCATCGCGCGAGCGAGCTCCGATCGAGGAACCCATCCTCGGAACTCGATTCGATGCAGGAGTCCCCAGCGGTCCGCGAGACCACGAAGACGGGATTCGTCGGGGCCGGTCCCACAGATGATGAGCTGCCATTCCGGCAAAAGCTCGAGCGTCTTGAGCGCCAGGAACCCGCCCTTCCACGGCAAGAGCCTGCCAGCAAAGAGAAGCGTCGGCCGACCACCACGGCGTGGGCGGCGGGGGGTCGAGGTTCGAGGGACGAGCGCGTTCTGAAACACCACCGTCTTGTGCCGGTACCTCCTCGGGATCCAGTCTCTTGACTCGGGGTTCTGGGCCAATACGAGTTCCGCGCGTCTCCATGACAGCCTCGCCAGCGGATTGAGGTACCGAGCAACCGTCCGCGCGACAGCCCTTACGGACTCGTACGCGATGCCACGGATCCCGAGAGTGGGTAGGAGACTCAACGGTGGCGACACTCCACCTCCCACGGGTCCCAGCACGAACCGCCCGCCGGCAAGAGGAGCGAAAGATCCCATCCACAGGTTGGCGAGCGTGAGGTGCCACACCACCTCGAAGCCGCGTTCCCTTCTCAGTCGTCTTGCGGTCAGGAGCGCGGCGAGTTGCCAGAGGAGATAGTAGGCGCGCGTTCCACGCGGACCTCTCTTCCAGAACCGTGCCCAATTGGGGAGGTCGACATAGACGAACGCAAGGCGGTTTCGATCGCCGATCTCACTCAGACTCCGTTCGATCGCCTCTGCGTTGTTGGCGCGCGTGATAACGCAGGTGTCGTCCAGCGCGGCAAGCATCTGTGCCCAGTCCCACCCGGCTCCGGGTTCAGAACCCCGATCGGGTTCACATGCGTAAGCGAAGGCAAGGATACTCAAGAACGAAGAGAATAGAGCAAGGATCAAGCGGCGCGAGCAAGGCCCTGGGGTAGGTCCACTCACCGTGCCTTTCATGTGTATAAGGGGTGATCATGGCTCTTCGGATGTCCGGTCAGGGCCCCAGGGTCAGCCTCGGGATGCCCGTCTACAACGCCGAGCGATACCTTGAAGAAGCGCTGGAGTCGCTCCTTGGGCAGAGCTTCGACGACTTCGAGCTCGTGATCTCGGACAATGCCTCCACCGACAGGACCGGGGACATCTGCCGGGCGTACGCGGCAAAAGACAAACGCGTCAAGTACTTTTGCATGAGGCAGAACTACGGCGTGATCGATAACCTCAACAACGTTTTTCGCCTGTCGACCGGCGAGTACTTCAAGTGGGCTGCCGGCGACGATGTATGCGGTCGAGACTACCTTCTCCGGGCGGTCCAAGTGCTCGATGGCGACCCGTCGACGGTGCTCGTCTGGGCGAAGACCGTCGGGATCGACGAACAGGGACAGCGCGTGCCGCTCGCCTATGAGGTGTCAGATCTCAATTCGCCGGAGTCCGTCTACTCGCCCGATCCCACGGTGCGATTCCGCCGGCTGATGAGGAACTTCTGGTGGGGTGGCGGTCCCATCTATGGCCTGATCAGGGCGAAAACCCTAGCGGCGACGCGATGGATTCATCCTCGCCACATGGGTGGGGGTCATGTCCTTCTCACCGAGATGTGCCTGAGAGGCCGCTTCTACGAGATACCCGAGGAGATGTTCTTCATCCGGGTGCACGCAGACATGACATCGCGGGTGCATCGCTCGCTCAGGGACCGGGCCAGGCTCGTATACCAGAGGGATCCGGGACGCGGCCCGATCGGGTGGTGGCGCATGTTTCGCAGTTACCCTGAGCGGCTTGTCTTGTACACCATCGTCGTCCGGAATGCACCGATCGCCTTCCGTCAGAAGTGGGTCTGTCAGCAAGAAGTATTCCGCGCGCCCCTATCCTGGGCCGCCATTCGAGTTCGCCAAGTTGCCTCCGGGGTCTCTCCGTGGCGCTAGATTGATCTTGGGAAGTCGTTGAACATTGCCCACGTGTTTCGGCGAGCCGCTGGGTCTGTGTATCCGTCACGCGGCGAGGCGTTCTCGATAGCGGCCTCTGAAGCCCTCAGCGTCGGTGTTCCGACGTCCATCGCCGGGGTCAACGTATGAATGTAGTGCTCCTCTATATGGATGCCCTCCACGATGGAGGATACCCGAGGGACATCCGGTGGCTGGCTGGGGCATTGGCCCGACAGGGGCTCTCGGTCTCCCTCGCGGCGAATCCCGGTACGCACCAGGACGGGCTGGATTCGATCACCCTGGCGAATCCCGAGGACTTCGCATCACTCGCCCGCGGCGCGGATGTCGTTCACGTCTGGATGCTGTTTGTGCCCGGTCAATTCAGTGTGTGGCGAACGATCGGATCAGACGTGCCACTCGTCGTTTCGCCCGCCGCGCAGCTACTCCCGGCGCACCTCAAGAAGAGGTGGTGGAAGAAGATGCCGTATCTGCTCGGCATGCAGCCGACTCTCCTACGCCACCGTCCGGTTGCTCACCTGTTCTCGGAAGCGGAACGGCCCGCGGCACCGCGATGGCTACACACGTCGCGCTACTTCGAAGCATCACTCGGCGTGTTTCCTGCGAGTGTTGAACCAGGGCCTGTGATCGATCCCCGCGACTACCTCCTCTTCTTCGGGAGAAACGATGTGTATCAGAAGGGCATCGACATCCTTCTGCGAGCGTACGCGGATGCGTCACGCGCAGGGTTGGATATCCCGTTGATCATCGCGGGACGGCACCACGGTGACAGCGCATCGGTGCTACGGGCGCTCATCGCTGATCTGGGGGTCGACAGGCGGGTTCAGCTTCTCGGTGAGGTACCTGAAGAGAGCAAGAATCAACTGATTCAACGGGCGCGGTGCCTCGTCTTCCTGAGTCGCTGGGATGGTCCACCTCGTCCGATCCGAGACGCCATTGCACTTGGGACGCCAGTCATCGTCAGCCGGGAGACGACCCTCGGCGGTCTCGTCGATACGGCAGGCGCGGGTAGGCAGGTCAACCTCGACGTCCACAACGTGGCTGCTGCTCTTCTCGAAACACAAGACGATGCGACTATCGAGCTCTGGTCAAACGGAGTCCACGCCCTTCTCGGCGACCTGACGTGGGACCGTGTAGCCGAACGGTATGTTTCGGGGTATCGACTTGCGGCGGGCCCCGCTTAGCCCCTGACGCCTACGGTGGCGATGCGAAGTCTCCCGCCGATAGGGCCGCGAGAAGCGATCGCCTGGCGGCGATCCCGCGCCGGCCATCGCGCGTACGCGCATCCAGCGTGGTAACGGTCGATTGGAGGTACTGAGGGAACAATTCAACAGCCTTGAACAGAGGGACGCCCGCTGCTGTTCCGTACGCGCGCAGAGCGGATCCAACCCAGCCATCTCCGGTGCTGAGCCCCTGGAGGATTTGCATGCGGGAAGGATGCCCGAGCAGCGCATGGGCCTGCACGATGTAATGGAAGACGTCGAAGAACGGGGGCGCATCGTCACGCGCGTCTTCCCAATCCACGACCATCCAACCTGCTTCGGTCCGAAGGAGGTTCCAGGGAGCGAGGTCGCCGTGGGCCCCACCCCGGGAGCCTTCAGGGGACGCGGTACACCTGAAGAGCTCGCCACACGCCTGGGCGACTTCGGTAGGGAGCACCCATGGTCGCCGGCGTGGCCGCCAGGCGGCGGCCTCCAGGAGGAGGAGGCCGTCCGCTCTCGCGATGACGGTGGGTACGCTCACGGTTGATCCGAGGCACGAACCGAAACGGGCGAGTGCCTCGTCCTCGGCGCGCAGCCGCTCTCGCCCCTCCGTATCAGAGGCGACCTTTGCGATCGCGGCAGTCTCCCCGGCTTCGGTGATGACGGCGACGACATAGCGCCCAGGATGGTTCGCACGTGTCGTCGCAAGCGTGGCGCGGGCGGGGATATGCGAGGCAAGTGCTTCGCGGACAACCCGAGGAGGGGAGTTGGAGCGGGGCATCAATTGGAACGCACCCATCGACGCCGCGATCCGCGCGAGCTCCCACCCGATCCGACCGTGCACCGTCACGGGCTGGTAGATGGATAGGCCGGCAACCGCGGCCCTTCGGGGACCGCGAGGCAGGATCCACCTGGGCGACAGAGTATGCGGTAGCCCGATCCAGCCGGCACCAAGTCGGCGCAGGGCACGGGCCGACAGTCTCTCGAACACGATATCTCGCGCGCTCGCTGCGACATCGTCGATCGGCTCCGAGACATCCAAGAATGCCTGAGGGATGTGTCGGGGAACGATCCTTCTCCATGCTTCCATCTGCCGTTGTGCTTCCGGCGCGGGGAGCTCTCCCTTGCGCTCGGCCAGGGTCTCCACCGAAGCCTCGAGCGTGAGCACGAGGTCGGGCGAGGGCAGAAGGCGGCCGAGCGCCGCCACCATCCGGGGAGAGACCTGTATGCCATATCGGCGCGGATCCACCGCGATGTCCCACCATCCACGTTCCACCACGACGAGGCCACTTCGCGCTCGAGTTGGCCAGACACGCAGCCAGCTCCCGAGGAGGAAGTCCGTCCAGTAGTAGGCCAGGGCCGCACTCGAACCCCACATGCCGTGCGCAGGTCGACCGTGAGGGTCGGTCGGATCTCGGGGGGCCCTGCCGACGATCGTCCCCAGGCTGGGAAGAACGCCGGGGCGCCAGTGGATGTGAAGGTCTCGTCGGAACGGACCCTCACAGGACCCGAGGAGCAGATCGGCGAGCGTCGACTTCCCGCTGCCGTCCGGGCCGGCTATCACGACCGTCAGGCCGGTGGGGTGCGTCACCCTCTCGAAGAGTCGGCCCAGAGACTTCGCCGCCAGGCTTGCCGCTCGTTGGGGGCTCCGGACGCGTCGCAGCCGTGCGTGCATGCGCGCGCTCCCCGAGACTGCTGGATCCGGAGGCATTCCCTCTTCGGACGCTCCTACCAGGCGCGGAGTGACTCTTGTACCGAAGATCCTTTCGAGGGATTCCTGGAAGTGCCGGGGGTTCGAGCGGGCCAGAGACCAGATGTGTTCCCATTCGCGTGCACTCGTGATGCCCTTCCGGAGTCTCTTCGAGGTCAGATAGGCGGCGCGGACGGATTCGGTGTCATCGTCGGTTGCGGTAAAAGCGAGTTCGGTCGGGAATGCGTAGGTCCCGATCCCGCGAGGATCGTCAAGCGTATCGATCTTGACGATCCGCCCATCCTTCTCCACGACCCAGTACCAGGCGGTCACGTCGTAGTGGAGGCGCTGCAGGAGCCTCGATGGGGAAGGCATCCTCAAGGGCCACATCTGATCGAGACCGCGAACCGCGCAATCCCAATCCCCACCTCCGATCGGTTCGCCGGGGGCTCCTTTGGGAGCGTGCAGAACACGTGCTTCTATCCCAAGGATCGGCAGGATGTCGCTCTCGAAGGAGGATGACGTCACGATGTCCGGGTGCCGCGGCGTGGAGGCGGAGCCGGCCCGGGCTCGATCGCCGTTGGCGGTGCGGACGACGGCCTCCGAGAGCAACCCCCGGAGCGCGTCGGTCCGGCGCTCGAGGTGAAGTTGCTCAGCACTCCCGTCCAGGTCGGCACCACGTCTCCGCCCGAGGGACGTCAGCGCGGCGTCCGTCAGCCGACGTGTGATCTCGGGAAGATCACCCGAATCGTCGACCGACACTCCGTCGGGTCCTGCGAGGAGCCGTGGCCCACCCCGTGTCAGGCAGACGATCGGCACTCCCAGCGCTCGAGCCTCGGCGACCGCCATCCCCGCGTCCTCGTGAAGGCTGGGGAACAGGAAGACGTCTGCTTCGCGCACTCGTTTCAGCACTTCCGCGCGCGGAACCCATCCCAACCATTCCACACGTTCGGCGACGCCGAGGCGCTGTGCGAGACGTCGCATCCGCTCCTCGTCCCTCCCAGCACCGCATACGACCAGTCGCCACTCGGGGAGGGAGGCCAGGACGCGCAGACAGAGGAAGACGCCCTTCCACGGCTCCAGCCTGCCGGCGAAAACGGCGACCGGTGAACCGGATCGTGGCGGCACCTTGCCGGCTCGGACCACGTCCTCGCTGACGACCGCGTTTTGGAACAACCTCGCCTTCGATCGGTGCTTCCGAGGAAGCCACTCCGCGGTCTCGACGTTCTGCACCAGGATCAGATCCGCCTGGTTCCACGAGATCCTCGCCAAGGGGTTCAGGTAGCGTGCGCTGCTGCGGCCGAGTGCCCTCCCGATCTCGTAGGCCGCTCCGCCCCATCCGAGGTGCGGAAGGAGGCGCCACGGAGGGTTCACGCAGCCTCCGACGGGGCCGTAGATGAACGGACGGCCGGCGAGCGCGGCCAGCGAGCCGTACCATGCGTTCGCCCATGTGAGGTGCCATACGACGTCGAACCGCAACGAACGTTGGAGACGGCGGGCCTCCCTGAAAGCGGCGATCTGCCACGCCAGGTAATACGACCGCAGCCCCCGGTCGCCTCGCTGCCACGAGCGCAGCCGGTCGGGCAGATCGACGTACACGAACGAAAGCCGATCCCGCTCCGGCATCGATCGCAGCTCGCGTTCGATCGACGCCTGGTAGTCGCGCCGGGTGATCACCCACGTCTCTCCCAGACGCGCGAGCATCCGCGACCACGCCCATCCCGCTCCTGGCTCGGATCCCCGCCCCGGCTCGCATGCATATGCGAAGGCGAGGATCCGGGGGGACTGAGGGAGCTTCATCGTGTCGTGAGTGTATCCGGCGTCTTCTGCGGACCGAGTCGAGCGAGCGCCCTCGGTCAGGGTTTGAGCATCGGCCGAATGTCGATGTCCGTGACCTCGGCGCTCCGCGGCAGCGACAGCGCGTTCAGGATGATTGCGGCTACGTCATCGGGCTGCAGCAGCCGGTCGAGACGATAAGGACGGCCCTCCAACTGGTGGAGGGTCTCCTGCATCGGACCGGCAGTTCTGCCCGGATACACGGTGAGCACTCGGATCCCGCGAGGATTGAGTTCTTCTCGCAAGGCATCCGCCAGGGCCCTAACTGCGTGCTTCGTGGCGGCGTACGCACCCACGCCAGCGACGGCGCGACGGACGGCGCTTGAGCTCACGAATACGATCTGACCGGCCGCGCTCTCCAGCATGGGAATCAGGAGCTGGGTCAGTAAATAGGGAGCCCGGACGTTCGTCCTGTACTGTCTGTCGAGCTCCTCGACCGGTAGGGAGCTTACCTGTCCCACAGCATGGACACCCGCGCCATGTACGAGGACGTCGATCGAACCGGCATCCCCTGCCAGTCGGGACGCCAGACCGCGGATCCCCTCATCTGCCATGAGATCGGCCTCGCACCCGTCGATCTGCCCCGCGCCCCCGGCGGCCTCAGCCGCTAACGCCTGCAGTCGTCGCCGATCGCGCCCCACTCCGACAACGCGGGCTCCATCCCGAGCTAGCCCAAGCGCAACAGCGCGTCCGATGCCGCTACCGGCCCCCGTTACCACTGCTATGGAGCCGGCGAACCGCGCCGCAGTCACGGATCGCTCCCAACCGAAGGTGACCCCTCGACTGGTGCCAACAGCCCGCGCTCCACCAAGCGATCCGCGGCACGGCGGATTTCCGAAAACGGCATTGCCGCTCGTTCCGCGATTTCCAGGAGCGCGTGCCGTCCATCAGACTGATTGAGGACCCAGAGCAACGCCATCTGCTCCGCTTCGGCACTAGGACCCCCGATCGACGGATAGAGCCCTCGCCGCCCCAGCTGAGGTTCCCCCCGGGGGGAGAGGTTGCGATACGTGCCGTTCCCCTCGATGACTTCGATCACCTTCAGTGTCACGGCGAGCGACTCTCCGAGCGCGGCCGGACGGACGAAGGCGAGGTTATCCGCCGACGTGTGGTACTCGGGAAACGTGCCGTGCCGACTGCGAGAGAGTGCGCCCACTGGAAGATCGAATCCCGGAGAACAGTACTGCCTCTCGTCGTAGCCATAGGGATCGAAGTCGATGACCGTCTGATCGGGAACGGCGTGGCGTAGCACGTGCTCCACGGTCCGATCGATCTCAGTATCTCCGCGCCGGCTGCGTTTGAAGGTGAAGGCGGCTGCATCTCCCAAGCAGGCCAGCACCAAGCCGTGCCGGATGCGCTCCACGTTGTCCTGATTCCGGGCGAGCCACGTCAGCGATCCGATCGTGCCCGGAACGAACAGGAATCGATAGGAGTAGCGGCGCTCCACTCGTGCTAATCGCTCGGCGAGGAAGGTGCTCACCGCCACGCCCGATAGGTTGTCGTTGGCAAGGGAAGGATGGCAGATGTGGCAGGAGAAGAGGAACTCGTCCTCCGTGGCACCCGGCAGATAGCACTCCGCATAGGTCAGGTTCCCGTCCCTCAGGGAGGCGTCGATGCAGACGTCGTACTCACCCTCGGGAAGCGCCTCCAACTGCCGTTGCGACAGGCAGAGTCCCCACGACTCGGAGTAGTAGGAAGTCCGATAGGGGATCCACTCGGGGTGATCGGGAACGGTGTAGGTATGCTCGCGAAGCTGATCGAGATCGAGCCGCCCGCGGAACGGGACGCTGTAGCTGACCACATGGAGATTCGACTCGCGGAAGTCGATGACCCGTTTGCCGCTGGCGTCGGCTACGTAGGCATCCCGGATGTTCCATTCTCGGGGAACGATCCAGTCCAGAGCCGGTGTGCCCGTGGGGACCTCCGACACATCGAGCGGTATCCTGCCGCCGATACGTCGGACCGTCTCTCTGACTCCCTCGCCCGTGATGCTCCGGCAGATCGGGAACAACTCGGCGATGAACGAGTGCATCTCCTGGCCAACCTGATCTGCATCGATCGAGGAGAGACGCGAACGCTCGTCTGGCCGCCCTATCAAGGTTCGTAGTCCGGAAGTGTTCGATCACGCGCGGATATCACGCGTGCCTCCTCCGGCCACCGGATCCCCACGAGAGGGTCGTCCCACCGAACGCCGCGCGCGTGTTCGGCAGAGTACGGTGCGGACATCTGGTACGCCACCTCGGTGTCATCGGCGAGCGTGAGGAAGCCGTGGGCGAAGCCCTTCGGGACGTACAGCATTGCTCTGTTCTCGGCCGTAAGAGCGACTCCGACGTACCGAAGGTGGGTCGGCGAATCCTGACGCAGGTCGACGATCACGTCGTGGATAGCTCCTCGCGTGCAGCGCACGAGCTTGTCCTCACTGAATGGTGAGGCCTGGTAATGCAGTCCTCGAAGGGTGCCCTTCCGACCATTGAAGGAGATGCTGCATTGGGCGATCTCCGCCACCAGCCCGTGCTCCTGGAAGATGTTTCGGTCGTACGTCCGAGCGAAGAATCCCCGCTCGTCTTCCAGTCGCTCCGGTTCGATGAGGAAGGTCCCCGGAAGCTCCGTCTCGTTGAAGATCATCGCTCCATTCGTCCGTCCGCGATCGAGCCCGAGTCGAAATCGGGCATCGTCATGCAAGCACGAGCTTCCGACAGAAGAAGCCCTCAGCGAATCCGGTCCGCGATCGGCATTCGATGCCGCGCAATCGGAGCGTCGCCCAGAACGTCTCGCCGGTGAACCATGGTTTCGACCGCTGTGAAGGGAACGCCTCCAGGATGTGAGCGATCTTCCGCTCGCACGTGGCAGCGTCAAGCTGCATGAAGACGTTGGGCGAGCCAAGGTCGCCATCGTATTTCGGGATCTCGTACTCGAGGATCAAGTGGTCCCGAAACGTGTTCCAGGTGAGCTCGCACACCATACGGTGATCCTGATGGAGGTCGTGTCCGTAGTGGGTCAAGACGAGGTCGGGTGCAACCTCGCGGCCCAACGCGTCGAACACCTCCTTCACCTGCGAGCCAACGTAGGGGAAGTAGCCCTCACGCAGCTCCTTCACCATGACATCGACGTTCGGGGCCCCCTGCAGCACGCGCTCTGCGCTCAGTCGCGCCTCGATCGCCCGA
>Ga0105249_10000984_pt1 | contig 25247 bp, 17 predicted proteins | sample KBSS44metaG_FD_81522 | JGI IMG/M metagenome (GOLD analysis project Ga0105249, IMG submission 81522) | Switchgrass rhizosphere microbial communities from Kellogg Biological Station, Michigan, USA - KBS S4-4 metaG | ecosystem: Host-associated > Plants > Roots > Rhizosphere > Soil | place...
ACATGATAGAGTCCGTCAAAACTTCCAAATTCTTCAATGCAGGTAAGAATACAATTAGTGGCTGTTTCGGGATGAGTAGCATCTGCAGCAAGCAATTCGGCATTTTTACCCAGGATTTTTTTTGCTTCCGAAACGCTTTCTTCATCCTTTCCTGCAATAACCAATTTTCCTCCTTCTGCAATAAATGCTTTGGCAGCAGATAAACCAATACCTGTTGTTCCGCCGATGACAACTATGTTTTTATTTTTTAATTGACCGCTCATTTAACTATTGGCCATGGAAATTTACTCTTTAATTTTATCCGCATGCCTGTTTGTTGTGATTTTCTTGCCGCTTCAATGATCTCCAGCACATGCAATGCATGTTCTACATTTATCCGGGTTTCAGTACCATTCACAATGCTTTCACCGGTTACTCTTGCACCCTCCTGCCATTCATAACCGCCTTTATCAGTGCAAAGCAATTGTGGCGGTTGCGTTGTTGCAGTATCAAGCACAACACCATTGGTTTCCCAATCGTAACCTATTAATCGCATATTTCCTTCGCTGCCAAAAATTTGAATGGAGTGCAGCGATTGTGTACCTGCTTCATGACCATGTGTATCAAAAAAATTAAACCCACACATTACATGACTTATAACATTGTTATCATGTTCCAAAAGCAGATGCGCATTATCTTCTGCTTCTACTTTTATTTTGCCTTTATCGTCAACAGTGCGTTCAGGGGTTACAACGCTCAACATTGCCATCACACTTTTTGCCGGGCCTAATAAACCGGTGAGTGTTGCCATATTATATACACCAAGATCGGGCATGCTGCCTCCGCCTTTTTCATAAAAGAAGGCTGACCAGGTTGGACCTGTATGTCCATATTGACCATGTGCACTGGCAATGCGTCCAAGTTTTCCTTCCTGGAGGGTTTTACTCATGAATGCAAATTGTGGACTGTTCACAACTGCCGGTGCTCCCCATAATCTTAGCTTTTTACTTCTTGCGAGGTCAAGCAATGCTTTTCCCTCCGCATATGTATTGGCCATCGGCTTTTCACTCCATACATGTTTACCTGCCAATAGTGCTTTCTTATTTAACTCACCATGCACCTGCATGTCAGTTGTTGTGACCATCATATCGAATGGAACACCGGCTAACATTTTATCAATATGCGGATAGGTTTGCGCATTTACTTTATACTCTTTATTTTGATTTACGGCTCTTTCATACCTGATATCACAAAGACTGACTACCTCAATCAGTTTTGAAGAAAGCAACTGGGGCAGATAACGATTACTTACACTGCCGCAACCGATCAATGCAACACGCAATTTTTTTTGAGGTGTCTCTAATGCGAAGCTTTCCAATGAAGAAAGCAATACGGCTGCACTTGCCGTAGCTGTGTACTGCAGGAATTTTTGCCTTGAAATGTTGTTACTCATATAACAAGTTTTTTATTTATTAAACCAAGGGCTTGTAAAACCTAGTCTCTTTAAACCATTTTGTATATCAGGAATTTTCATAAAAAGTTTCCACAATAACCCTGTCCGGTAATTTTCAACCATGGTGACAATCGGTCCCTGGTCAATGGCTAAATGTGACTTTGCATACCAGTTATGATGAATGCTGAACCCATCAACAAAACCATATTTGCTCCAGATCTTATTTCCCAGCTCTTCATAAAAATATCTCAGGGCCTGCATACTTTCTTTAGGTGTGTAAGGCATTGAAGCAATTGCAGCAGTCGGCTGAATAACCCCTTTATCATTATCGGGATGCGGGCTATGTGCTACATAACCTTTATAACTATCACCGGCTGTCAGCCCCCAGCATTTATCAGAATAACCGTTATACTTTTTTGGATTTTCTATACAATAGGCCCGGTTGATAAGCGTATGATTTTTTCCCTGCAAAAAATAATCATTACCCAAAGAATCTTTTAATCCATTGGGGTCAATTCCCTGGAAAGTATATTGTTCAAAAAATAATGGGCCGCCTTTATCTTCACCATAATTACCCAGTGGTAAAACATACCCATAATATTCTTTTCCATTTTTAAAACCCGGGCTGCCTGCCCATGTACCATCATAAGCTTCTTTTGATATTGCTTTATTGGGTGACGAAGCTGCCATGATATAAGTAATGAGGCATTCATTCCAGCCCCATATCGGAAAGTTCATATCAAATCCATTGTTAGGGCTCCAGTGCCAGAATAATTTGTTTTGTCCATTGGTGTGCCAGTTCCAGTTAGCAGCACCCCACATCTGGTTGATGCGTTTGCGTAAATAAATTTCTCTTGGTGTTTCTTTATTGAAATATTCTCTTGCACATAAAAAACCCATGAGCAGATAAGATGTCTCTACAATATCTGCTGCGTCATCTAATCTATCAAAACGAATTGTTTTACCCGTTCTTCCATTCATGAAGTGCGGATAAATGCCGTGATAACAATCTGCATTGATCAGGAAGTCAGCGATCTTTATTAATCTTCTTACAGCCGTGTCTCTTCCGATCCAGCCTCTTTCTACAGCGACAATGGTACTCATGATACCAAAACCTGTTCCACCAATTGCACCCGCATCAGGACCAAATGTTGTCTTACTGAAGTTTGGTTCATCCCATGCTTCATTGATATAATCCCAATAGTGTTCTGCGAAAACTGTATTGCTTCTTTCCAATGCCAGGCCGCTTACCGGATGTGCGCCATGCCAGAAGAACCGGAAGGTTTGTTTTTGTACAGTTTCTAATAACTGTTCATCCGATAATCCTTTGATTACACCGGCAACAGGAATATCGTCGGGGCCATCACCATATTTTCCTTTTTTGGTGTTTTGAGCAAATGAAAAATTGATAACTGATAAAGTCAATAAAAGCCAAGTCAATCTTTTCATATTGGTTATTTCTATCAAATTATTTTTTAATTATGATCCACCTGTTCAAAAAATTATAGGGTAATTCAACAACTATCTTATAAAAGTTCGATGGAATATCTTTTATGTTTATTTCTGCTGAGCCACTGGCAACAGGCGCCCCGCCCATTAATTTATATTCATCTTTACCGCCTGTCTTGAAATTATTAGTAGTTGCCAGCCATATTTTTGCTTTGCCTTCTTTATTCATAACATTCCATTTTACTTCTATTGTCCCATCTTTCAATTCTGCCTTTGCATCAGTTCCGGAAAGCTTTCCTGTCAATGAAATGCCATCAATCTCCATCAGGTTATCTTTTGGAATACTGATATCCAGGAAAGAAGCAATCGAGGGCATGATGTCAACAATACCGGGTTGTTGTTTTTTAAATCTTTCATTTAATCTTTTTGCATTGGTAACGATCCATGTTGTTCTTTCCCGTTCGCTTTGCCCGCCATGTCCGTAGCCGTTCTGTTCCCTTCCGTGATCAGTAGTGATCCATACCTGCCATTCTTCTTTGAAATTCTTTTCGCGGTATTGGATGGCCTCCCATATTGTTTGAATTTGCTTATTCATTTTGATCACCGCATCATCCATTTGTTTACCATCTCCATGGCGATGTCCCATCTCATCGGTATATTCCAGATACACCCAGGTGAGATCAGGAGCAAGCCGTTTAATATTTGCTGCTGTCGTATCCGCAACGGCTTCATCAATGATATGATAAAAAAAGCCGGCCGTATCATGCGGATAATGAATTGTATCCAATTCCATTCCATCGAAATAGTAATCTGGCTGAAGACCTGCCTGTCCGGTAGGCAGGTTCCCGGCTTCTTTTGCCTCACTGCCTACCAGTTTTGTCCGGTTATCCAACCAGGTGGAAAACACAGCGGTTGTTTTGTTTGGATATTGTTTTTTTAAGAGCCGGAAAATATTCCAATAGTTATAATTCGGCGCTGCAATATCATTATCCCATACATTATGTTTGTTTACCCATGTTCCGGTGAGCAAGCTATTATATCCTACAGCAGAAATTGTTGGCGTTTGCGAATAATTCTCTTTCTCACCTCCCACATAAGCTCTTGCGTATCCGCCTTGTTTGCTGATCGCTTCTAAAGCAGGAGGATTTAATCGTTCAATTACATCGGCAGGTATGCCGTCGGCAATAATAAAGATTGCTTTCTTTTGTTTTTGTGCAGCTGATTGTGTGCACGAGAACAATACTATGGAAAGAAGACAAGCTGTTATTGCCTTTACAATTTTTCCTGTATAAACAGTAGTTTGCATACTCATCATTTAATCCATGGGCTTTCGAATCCCAGTTTTTTTAATCCGTTTTGTATTTCAGGACAGCTCATAAATAGTTTCCATAATAAACCGCTTCGATAGTTTTCAATCATCACGGGTATGGGGCCCTGGTCAATTGCCAAATATTTTAAAGGAAACCAATTCTCTGTCTCGCTAAATGCATCATAAAATCCAAAAGGTCCCCAGAGTTTATCGTTCATTTCATTGTACCAATGTTTCATTGCGCCCATTGATTGTTTCGGTGAATAAGGAAAAGATGACAGCGCCGCAGTTGGTGTTATCACTCCGCGATCATTCATCGAGTCGGGCGCATGAGCCGCATAAAATTTGACTGAATAGCTGGCTGTCAATCCCCAGTTATTTTCTCCATAGCCCTGATATTTCTTTGGATTGTTTTTACACCATGTATAGTTGATCAGCGTTTGATTGGTGTTTTCTTTCCAGTAATCGGTATATCGATCTTTTAATCCGCGTGGATCCAAACCAAGATATGAATATTGAGACCAGAATAAGGGAGCGCCGTTTGGTGGATTTCCCTGGTAACGTAATTCCAACTGATAGCCAAGCGCCTGGTGAGGATATTTTATTTTGCCGTTTTCTGCCCAACCTTCGTGATAAACCTCAGCAGGAACAGCATGAGTCGGAGATGATGCAGCGAGGATATACATTATTAAACATTCATTATAACCCCGTACCGGAAAGTTCATTTGCCATTCATAATTCGGGCTCCAATGCCAGTACAAAACGTTCTTTCCATTACGGAACCAATCAAACTCAATTTCTTTCCATAGTTTATCGATACGTTGTGCCAATGTTTTTTCTTTTTCATTGCCATCTTTGAAGTATTGACGAACACACAACAATCCCTGCATCATGTAAGATGTTTCAACCAAATCGCCACCGTCATCTTTTTTGCTGAAGGGTTTTACTTTACCCGTTTCACCATTCCACCAATGCGGCCATGCACCATGAAAACGGTCAGCAGTTTCTAAAAAGTGAACGATCTTTTCCAAACGTTGCAGTCCTTCTTCTCTTGAAATAAATTTTCTTTCCATTGCAACGATCAAACACATTACGCCAAAACCACTTCCCCCGCTTGTAATAATGTTTTTATCTTTTTCAGGATAATCATTATCCGTATGAAACCGCTCACGGGCCATCCCGCTTACCGGCTCTGCTCCTTCCGTAAAATATTTTATGGTTTGTTGCTGTACCAGGTCCAATAATGCTGAATCGGATAAATTATTTTTTTGAGAACAGGCTATACCTGTACATGACAAACAAACCAGGAGTATAACTATTCGGCTCATTTTTTTTGTTTTTGATACACTCTTACATAATCAATTTCCATTCGTATGGGAAATATAGTATCATCAATTCCCTTTTGTCCGCCCCAATTGCCACCGATAGCAATATTTAAGATCAGGAACATTTTATTATCAAAAGGCCAGTACTCATATCCCTTGTGTTCATTGGCAAATGTGAAATATGGTTTTCCATCAACCGCAACATGGAGTTTTGTACTATCCCATTCTAATGAATATATATGAAAAGCCGTTGAACAATCGGGCACCAACACTGTATCCGTTTTCTGCGTACCGATCATATGATTATATTTTTTACAATGGATAGAGCCGTGAATATACCCCTGGTGAAAACCCACATGCTCCATGATATCGATCTCGCCATCGTCGGGCCATGTCTTCATATTATCAGCCAATGTCCATATAGCCGGCCACGATCCCCTCCCTGCAGGTATTTTTGCCTTTACTTCTATTTTTCCATATTGCCAGGCAGCCTTGCCCTTTGTAAGCAAACGTGCAGAAGTATAATTAAAATCACCAGTCTTTTCTTTTCTTGCTTCAATGATCAGTTTATCATTTTCTACTCTTGCATTCTCAATTCTTTTATAAGTATAATATTCTAATTCATTGTTACCCCAGCCCCCATTACTTCCTGTATCGTAATTCCATTTGGTTTCGTCGGGTAATCCATTATAATTAAATTCATCACTCCAAACTAATTTCCAGTCATCCGTCTTTTTTTGCGAGCATCCTAAACCAATCACAATCGATGTCATTGTTATAAATAAAAACCTTTTAAGCATTTTCTCTTTATTAAATCTGTTTTATACTCTATAAATAAGGCGCTGTAAAACCAAGTGATAACATTCCGGTTTTTATTTCCGGGCAACTGGTTAATAAGTTCCAGATCAGTTGGCTTCGATAATTTTCTATCATCACAATGATCGGCCCCTGGTCGATTGCCAAATAAGAATTGGCGAACCAGATATCTTTCAATGAGAATGCATCTGCAAAACCATACTGCCCAAATATTTTATCACCCAGTTTATAATAGAAAAACTTTAATGCATTCATGCTTTCCGCTGGAGTGTACGGAAAAGAAGATAAAGCGGCTGTGGGTGATATTATACCAATATCATTATTTGGCTCATTAGCATTATATCCATTAGGCACATCACTCGCGGTTAGGCCCCAGCATAAATTACTGTAGCCAAAGTATTGTTTCGGATTTGCTTTGCAATATTCATAGTTGATCTTAGTATGATTGGACGTCTGTGTTTGATAGTTTGCATAAGCATCATTTAATCCATTTGGATTAATTCCTAAAAAGGAATAATGCGCCCAAAATAAAGGTCCGCCATAAGCAGGACCCAATGGCAAAAGATAACCATAGTAACTGTTTCCGTTTTTCATTGCACCATTTCGTGCAAATCCATTTTGGTAAACAACAGCAGGAATAGAATAGGTTGGCGAAGATGCGGCCATAATGTAAGTTATTAAGCATTCGTTCCAGCCTTCGATCTTATGATCCATCTGCCATGCATATACCGGGCTCCAATGCCAGTATAATACATTTTGATTATTTTGACGAAACCAATTCCATTCTACAGCATTCCAAAGTGCACTAATATCACTACGCAGATTTGTTTCATTTGCATCTGCACCGTTAAAATATTGCCTTGCTGCAAGCAAGCCCGCCATGAGGTAAGATGTTTCCACGAGGTCGGCTCCATCATCTTTTTGACTAAATGGGATAACAACCCCGGTCGTACCATTTAACCAATGCGGAAAAGCTCCATGAAATTTTTGAGCTGTATTTTTTAAAAATGAAACAATGGTTTGCATACGTTGCAAACCCTGGGTCCGTGTGATGAAATTCCGGTTAATAGCAACAGGTATTGTCATAATACCAAAACCCGAACCTCCGGACGTAACAGTCTCGGGAGTGGCATTACTTCTTTCTCTTGCCAAACCCGAAACAGGGTGTCCGAAATCCCAAAAATATTTAAAGGTCCTTTTTTGAATTGTATCCAGTAATGCATTGTCACTGATCACAGGGAATTTATCTGATGAATCTATTTGGGTAATAAATTGGATATTAAGTTCCGTGTTTAATTTTCCGTTATCCGCTGATTGCAATAACGTAGTTGCTTTAAGTGAATAACGTGTCAAGGCTTTAAATGGACTTGCAGGAGTTATTACAAGAACATTGTCGCTATTTTCATATGAAAAACTAACTGGAAAGTTGGAACCATTACTTTCTGTGATCGATACATTCGCTGCAACTGAAGTCCTTTCAAGTTTTTTGTCAAATGAGATTTTAATGATAGCGGTCATTCCCACATTATAATTGATCGTGGTGACTGATGCATCTGTATTATCAAATTTGGCACTTTTGAAATGCAAAACAGGTGTTACAATTGGAGGAGCAGGTTCATCATTTTTCTTGCATTTTATTGACAGCAAAGCTGGTCCAAATAAAACTAATATGTAATAAAATCTTTGTTTCATTCACATTTAGAAAATCAACGTTGAAATGGAATGAGGTAGAGCTGTTAAATCCGCAGCAGTACCATTGATCCATAGAAAATAAGGTGTTTTTTTGCTGCTTTGATTCATGACGATCACCACTACTTTTCCATCAGGGTTTATAAAACCTGTTGTCAAAAACTGGCTACGGCTTGCACTGCTCACAATTCTTTTTGCCCGGGGTTGAATAAATTTTGAAAAATGCCCGATATAATAGTATTCATTTGTATAGATCAGCTCACCGGTTTTTGTGTTGCCATGTATCGGTGCAAAGCAAAAATTTTGTACATGGTTGGGCCCTCCCGTCTCATCTAATAAAATATTCCAGTCCGTAAAGCCAACCATGCCATTATTAAAATCATGGATCATATTTACGCCATATTTTTCGCCGAGCTGCCAATTATTGGTTTTATTCAGATCAAATGCCTCCTTACAACCTTCTGTAAAAAATAAATTTGTATTAGGAAATGACTCATTCACCAATTTTACATTATCGTACATCGGTTCACCTCCGCTCCAGGGTTCGTACCAATGAAAACCAATGCCCCATAAATATTTTGCAGCATCCTTATCCTTTAACAACGTACTGGCACGTTGATACAGCAAATCCCGGTTGTGATCCCATCCAATAATTTTCTTTTCTGAAAGCCCTTCTTTATTCATTGTGGGCCCTAAATAATTTTTTAAAAAATCTCTTTCTTCTTCACCAGTATAAATACAACTTTCCCAGCGCTGGGTTGCCATAGGCTCATTTTGTATGCTGATGCCCCACAGTGGCACTCCTTCCTTCTCATAAGCATTGATAAATTTTGTGTAGTAGGTTGCCCAGGGTTGATAAAATTCTTTTTTCAGTTTTCCGCCATGCAATATGTCATTATTATCTTTCATAAATGCCGGCGGGCTCCAGGGACTTGCGAATAAATTCAACTTATTTCCTGTGGCGGTCATTGCTGCTTTGATGAAAGGGATCTTGTATTTTTTATCATGCTCAATATTAAACGTTTTTAATTCCGCATCTCCTTCCTGTATGTAAGTGTAGGTATCACTGCTGAAATCACAGCTATTGATATTTGTCCGGCCAACCGTATATCCAATCCCTTTTTCTTTATCGAAGTAAGCATTCAATATCTCCTGCTGCTTGTCTTTTGGCATTTTATAGAATGTCTCTGCCGATGCATCAGTTAATGCACCACCAATTCCAAAATAAGTCTGAAATGTCTTTGAAGGATCAGCAAAAACGATCACCTCATTCTCAAATGGTTGTGGTTTTTCTTTGAACTCAGCGGTATCATACAAAGACAACCGGTAATTTGTGCTGTCAGCCGTTGTATATACCAGAATTTTTTTTCCTGTCGTTGTGAACTCATTGTTCTTTTGGGTTGAATCATCTTTAGTTTCATTTTGCTGACAGGACACAATCAAACAAACAGGAAGAATAAATCTTAGCTTTTTCATTTTATTGATTTTTACCAAATAAATGTGCCGGCAGAATTTGAACTCAATGTGACGACAGCCCACTTATTTTTATATTTTATATTGAATGTTGCATCGGTGTTTGTATCATTTAATGCAAGCAAAACTTTTTTACCGGCCGGAGTTACAAATGCTGCTGTTGATAAGCTTGACGTCGAAGAGCTGCTGATCCGAACAGATCCCGGCGGGACGAATTTGGCGATTTGGCCAATGATATAATAAGAAACATTCCGGGTAATTGCGGTATTGAACGTTATTGCACCTTTACATTCTGTGCATCCCCCGGGTGTGTGCGGATTATAGCCGGCATCACTGGCGAGATTCCATTCCAATGCAATTTTACTCCAGTTACGCATAGAACCGATGATCACATTTTTCACATGCCATTTAAAATCGCCGTCAAATGAACTATTAGCTCCTGTCCATTGCTCTGTAAAATATAAATTCCTATCCGGGTGAGCAGCATGTACTGTTGACAATGCGCTGATGTCTCCATTATACAAATGGAAGGCAGAGCCATCAACATATTGTTTAGCTCCTGCATCATTTAACACCGTTATCGGGTAACCGGGATTATCACAATTATGATCCCAGATAATTATTTTGGTTTGGATATTAGCTGCTGCAAATGCAGGTCCAAGATTATTTTTAATAAAATCAGCTTGCTGTACTGCGCTCATCACCATACTTGGATTATTACCTCCATGTTGTGGTTCATTTTGAGGCGTGATCGCATCAACAGTAATGCCTTTTGCTTTCATTGCCTGAATATACTTAACAAAGTACTGAGCATACACAGTATAATATTGAGGTAACAAACTTCCGCCAATCGAACTGCCATTGTCTTTCATCCATACCGGGGGACTCCAGGGCGAACCCATAATTTTTATTGAAGGATTGATGGTTAAAATTTCTTTTAATAAAGGGATCACATCAACTGTATCTTTTGACAAACTAAAATTGGAAAGTGTTATATCAGTTTGACCGGCAGGCATATCATCGTAGCTGAACACTTCAGCATTAAGATCAGAAGCGCCAATACTAATTCTCAAATAACTTATCCGGATAGAATTATCATTTTGACCAAACAACTCCTGAAGCAAACTGCTTTTTTGTGCAGCTGGTAAGTGGTTAATTAACATAGCGCTGCCACCTGTAAGGGTATAGCCAAACCCATCTACTGTTTGAAAACTCACCGAGCTATCCACATCGATGTTCGTCAAAGTATTGGCAGTTGTTCCAAAACTGAGTATAGTTGATTGCTTTTGTAATAATACACTCTTGTCTGCCCTGGTTAGCCAAAACTCGATATCGCTGGTTCCAGCTGGTGGTGGCGGCGGAGGTGCAGGCTCACCATTCGTTTTCTTCTTACACACACCAAAAAGAAATAGCGCACCAATCGCAGAAAGTATGAATATAATATTCTTTGTCTGCATAAATAAATTTTAATCGGCTTGCTTATAAAAAACTAATTCAGCGTTGTTTCTTGCAACGATCAATACTTTTTTTCCACCGGGAGAATTGATCCATTTGGCATCTCTTACCTCCCCTTTGAATGATGGAATATTGTTTTTTATCTCAAACCCCGACCTTGCTTTATTAAATGAGAATACTGTCGGCAATAAAGCATCATACCGGCCTTCGTAAGGTATAACACCATAGAAGTTTCCAGCGGCAATAAATGTTCCGGAATCTATTTTATTAAATGCCATTACCGGCGCCAGCTGTAATTCGGCCGGCAGATCAACTCTTGTAAAACCTCCTTTGCCGTCATTAATAAAGCAGGAAGAGCTTAATGTTTCGGCTTTCAATTCTGTATAATCTTTAAAAAGATCATAGAACATATATTGAACAGTTTTACCAGCCACTGCGCTGTATTTCAAATAGTATTTTTTTAATACTGGCAATGCCCGCTCCAATTCATCTTTTGCGAGAAAGGTATATTCTTCTCCATTTATGGTATAACACATTATTTGTTCAAGCGAGCCATTCTTATCAAAGTCTTTTACATAGAGTTTGCAGGGACCGTTTTTCCCTGCCCATAGTTTAGTGTTATGTCCCCAGTTACCGGCAAGTATATCTGCATATCCATCTCCATTTACATCCGTTGAATAAACAGTTTGCCATAAGCCAGTTGATTGCGGTACATCAGCTGATTTAAAAACCCCTTTGTTATTAATAAAAATTTTCATCGGCATCCATTCTCCCGTAACAATAAGATCGGGCCAGCTATCATTATTAATGTCGTCGAATGTTGCTGAAGTAACCAAGCCGATTTTCAGCAGGTTCATAATGCCAGTAGGTGCAACAGTAAAAATTCCTTTTCCATCGTTTAAATACAAATAGGAGTTTTGAGGCACTCCGTATCGTAACGGATCACTAAGAAAACCAATAAAAACATCTATGTCTCCATCTTTATCTATATCTGCAGTAGCTATGCAGGATTTATTTTCATTTAAATGCGGAATAGACTTAGGAGCATAGTTAAAATGCCCATTCCCGTCATTAAGAAATAACCGGTCCTCGGAAATAATTTCATTTACTGGTATTTCATTGCCCCCACTTACTACCCATAGGTCCATATTGCTATCTCCATTGGCATCGAAAAAACGGGCATCTACATCTTCGCAAGGAGCAAAACTGTTGAACACTGCAGTATCAATTGATTGAAACGTTCCATTCCTTTGCCGCATCCATAAACTACCGGGTTGCCCCTTTGCACCGCAAACATAAAAATCGTCAAGTCCATCTTTATTAACATCACCAACAGCCAGCTTAGGACCACGAGTTGATTGAAGATGTGGAATTAAATATTGCACGTTGTAGTCTAAAAAGTCATTTTCTTTATGTTTCCATTTTATTGAAGTAGCAGAAGTAATATCCTCAAAAGCTGGTTTTGCAGATTCATAAAGCGAACTATAATCAAATTTGCCGGTTGCAGTCTCGTATTTAATCACCAATGGTTTAGCTGCAGTTACATTTTTTATTACCTGGTATTTCTGGTCCGGCCAAACAACAAGAACACTGTCGGCAGCTTGTATATTATCTAACCCAAAATGTAATTTATAATCAACGGACGACTGGAATCCTCTTGTTGCCATTAACTCCTGGTATTGAATTTTATTTTTTGAAAACAACCAGACCTTAGTTCCGATGCCAAAGCTGTTGTCTTTACCTCCTTGGAATGAAATATTGATATAATTTTTTTTCTGCAAGTTATTTTTCAGGATAACGGCAGGAGCATTTATACAATTGACTACCATATCGAGGTTTCCATCATTATCAAGATCGGCATAAGAAGCCCCGGTATAATATCCTTTCATTTGGTCCGTACCCCAGGATGCACTTACATCATCAAAATGGTCATTGCCATTTCCTCTGAAAAAATACGGGTGTGATGCTCCATCGGGCATAGCATCGATAGCTTCCTGATCATATTGGTTAGTACGATCCATTCCTTTGTTCTTTAGACCAGACGCAAATCTTACATAATCCAGATCAACCGGTCTCTTTACAATACCCGTTGAAATAAAAAGGTCTTTATTTCCATCATTATCAAAATCGGCAAATAAGGGAGCCCAGCTCCAATCAGTAGCCGCCACGCCACTCATTAAACCCGTTTCACTAAAACTGACACCATTCCCATTATTCCGTTGCAAACAATTTTTTGAATACTGATTTTGGTAGCCACGTATCTCCAATTTTACTTTATAGATATCCGGGTTTTCATCACTCCCATAAGTCTTCACGGTTTTTTCATCAGGTGGAAGCATATCAACTGTTATCAGATCCAATTGGCCATCATTATTATAATCAGCCACGTCATTTCCCATGCTGAACCTGCTATAATGCCTGAAATGCTTAGCTCCACTTTCTGTAAAAGTGCCATTACCATTATTTATATAGTAATAATCATTTTCATGAAAATCATTGCCGATATAGATATCATCCCATCCATCATTGTTCAAATCGCCAACAGCAAGCCCTAAACCATAACCAAGATTGCTTTGATAAATGCCCGCCTGCGCTGAAACTTCTGTGAACTTTCCATTCACGTTCACATCATTTCTGTATAACCTGTCTCCTGAAAGCGTATCATATATTCTCCTGTTGCTTGTATCTACAATATTTGCATGCGGATGATGCGACTGATTTAAAATATAACAATCGAGGTCCCCATCCCTGTCGTAATCAAAAAAAGCAGTTTGGGTCGTTGCACAGGAAGTATTGAGCCCATATTTTTCACTGCTCTCTGAAAAAGTATTATTCTTATTGTTTATATAGAGCTCATTATGTCCCTTTAAATCATACCGCCCACTAACGGTAGATACATAAATATCAAGAAAACCATCGCTATTGATATCTACCATTGTTATCCCTGTACACCAATCAGACAAGCCTTTCACTCCGGCCTTTTCGGTTATATCTTCAAACTGAAAATTTCCCTTGTTTAAATAGAGTTTATTATTGCCTCTACTGTTAGCAGTAAAAAATAGATCTGTTAATCCGTCATTATTAATATCTCCTGTTGCTACTCCTCCACCATTATAGTAGTAGAGATAATATAAAATATTGAGCAGTGGTTTTTGTTCCAGTTTATTTTGAAAAGATACTCCTGTGTGCGATGAAGGCATTTGCTCAAAGACATTCTCCTTTTTCTGCTTACATGATAAGAGCACTAGTGTCAGCAAAAGATAAGCTGGTAGTCTACATCCTGATCGTGTTGAATATTTATGCATAATATGGTCCGTCTCTTTTAAATCTATTTTTTAGCGTTCCCATTTTTTAAAAACTCAAGTATTTTTTGAGTATCCTCTTTATATACTGTTATATAATGCGTACGAAGCTTGGCCGGTGTGGGAAAACTGGCTCCCTGGAGGTACACTGCGATGCTTCTTGATGGCTGCAACGGCATATGACAATCAATACAGTTTTTATAGATCGCATTGCCAATTGTGTTTGTCATCTTACACTGATGATGCAAGGTCCCGTTATGGCAGGTTGCACAACGTTGCGAAAAAACTTCCAGCTTTCCTTTTTCATTTTCATGTACATTATGACAACTTGTACAGGTCATTTCTGTTTCAATAAAACATTTACTTGATGAAAGCAGGCCTAGCTGGTTTCCATGAACATCTATATTTATAGTTTGACCTGGTGATGAAGAAAATGAAAAATAATCTGAAAGTTTATCACCAGCCTGGAAAGAGAAAGATGGTTTGATCTTTTCGAGTTTCCCACTATGACATAAAGCGCATAGATCAAGCTGCAATTGTCTTGATAATGCTGAAGGATTTATAATATATTTTGCACCCGTGTCAGTGGGATTTGCTGTATGAAAGTTTACATGCTCTTTGGCAGGTCCATGGCATTTTTCACACGATATGCCATATATTATTTGTGAATGATCATACTCTTCAGGATGTTTATCTTCAGAAGATATTGTTTTAAAATAAGTATTGTGGCACTCCAAACATCTTGACGTTACAACCCGGTTAAATGCTATTTTTTGCGGACTAAACCCCGGGCTGCTTGACCATGTGCTCTCCGGTGTAAAATAAGTAACCGGTAATTGAACAAGGCTATTGTTTTTCCATGATAAAAAACTCTGTCCCTTTCTTCCTGAACCAACCACAATGTCGATGCTACCTTTCTGTTTTTCTATCCCGTTTATGTACTCCACCTGGTATAAACTATCTCCTCTTTTTTCCATTGCCACACTTGAAAGAGGCGTAAAAAAATATTCGTTCCTGTTTTTTTCGAAACTGCCTTTGATCATATCAATTGATGCTATGGAAGATGAAAGAAAATGTTCTGTTTGCAGGTGTTTTTCATAAATATCTTTATGACATTTTAAACAAGTTGTGGAACCGGCAAACTGAGAATATTGTATTGTATTACCTGAACTTTTTTTATCTGAAAAACTGCACTTTACCAGTAACAATACCCCGCTTAATATTGAGGAAATTATAACTAAGAAGCGCCTGTTTCCGCTTATGATCATTCTTAGACTCTTATTGTACACTATTCTAAATGTATAAAACAAGAGGCTGAACCAAATTGTTCAGCCCCTTACTGCTTGCTTATATCTGCTCGTTTGATATAAAAAATTACAACTTGCTGTTATATAAAGCTGCTACTTCAGTTGCTGAAAGAGCTTTATTATAAAGCCTGAACTGATCCATACCTCCTTTCCAGGGCTGTATCCAGCTATCTTGTGCACCGCCAAAACCGCCGTGCTTTGACCACCCGCCTATAACAAACCCGGTTGGAGTTTTAAATTGAGCAGGACCCATTGGACCTCCATTCTTCGTAATATCAGTAAGATTTGAGGGCAACCCGGTTAGTGCAGCACCATCAACATAATAAGTAATTTTTGAAGTGGTTTGATCATATACAAATGCCAGATGATGCCACTGATTATTTAAAAGATTTCCTGGCATTTTATTCGGACCAACAAATTCAAGCCATTGGTCGGCATCAACCCCCCAAATAAGTTTTATTACTGCATCTGTACTCGTTGATCCTGCGGCCTGATGTTCGACATACGCTGTAAAGTTCGAATTCGTCCATCCATCTTTTGATGGTAACGTAAACAGCCATTGTGGCTCACCTACAGGAACTGTATTTTTTTCCCAGAATGCTACTGTGAAGCTTGTTGACTGGCCCCAATCATTAGCATTATTGTAAACTACGCTACCACCGAATTCTGCTGTCGCTCTTACACCCTGAATAACCTTTACATTACTTGCTGGAAAGAAACTTGGATAATCAGAAATACTATCTCTGAACCGTTTATTTATCTGACTATGTTCTGGTTTACTTGAGTCAAAAGGCACATAGAATCTCAGTGGAGTTGTCGGCGTTGTTGTATAATCCTGGGGGTACTCACCTAATGGTGGTCGCTTCATTTTCTGACAGCCTCCGATCGCCAGTATAACGCCAATGAGAATTAAAGATCCGCTGAATATTTTCATGATAATTTTTTTACACGTTTAAAATAAGTTTTACCATTCCGGATTTTGAAGCAATACACCACCCGTAAGATCAATTGCTTTTTGAGGAATAGGATAATACTTGCATCTCGCCGTATAACCTAATGGCCCCAAAACTGCCTCCGCATCATTCCAACGAACCAAATCGTAAAATCTATATCCTTCCATTGCAAGCTCCCATCTTCTTTCATTTTTAATTGCAGTTCGCATTTGTGCCTTATCTACAAAGGCTATTGGTGGTAACACAGCATTATTTCCGGCTCTTGCCCTTGCTCTTATTAATTCCAGTGATGTGGCAGCAGCGGCCCCATTACCCATTTCATTCTCTGCTTCAGCCTTCATCAAAATTACATCTCCGTAGCGCAATACCCTGTGATTGATCCATGTTGCTTGTGCTCCTGTATTTGATCTTTGTGCCGGATCTGCATAAACTTTTTTATTCCAATAGGGTTGCGTCATTATAGCAGGATAAGCCGGTAAGGTTAAACCATAGCCTCCTTCAGCTGTACCGCCATCGTACTGGCCTGAATACAAAATTGTTTTCTTTTTCCGTGGATCGGTATTACTCCAGTCAGTTTCCAGTTTAGCAGATACTGCATTCCAGCCCCAACCAAGATCCCACTCCGGGGGGCCGCCATCAATTCTGCGTGGGTTCTGAGATTGTGCATAGGGAGCACCATAGTTTGGTGAACCACCGGTACCAACATAAGCTTGAATCTCATAAATAGATTCAGGACCATTTTTTCCGACACCACCAACTCCATCTCTCCATATTTCCTGGAAAGGCGGTAAAGAATATTGATTGGAAGCGATCACTGCATTGCATGCACCCAAAGCTCCGGCCCAATTTGAACGGAATAAATAAACCTGGGCGAGTAATGTATTAGCTGCACCTGAAGTGAGTCTTCCGGGAAAGCCATTTCCTGCAGCTGTACTCCAACTTAATGGTAATACAGCAGCGGCTTCCTGCAGATCCTTTTCAATAACTGCAAAAATTTCTCCAACCGGTGATTTGGCTTTTACGGCTTCTTTGGGAGTGGCACTATACGTCGTAAACAAAGGAACTTCACCATATGCTCTTACCAGGTTAAAATAACTATAGGCCCGGAAAAATTTTGCTTCCCCCACATTTCTTTTCGAAAGTTCATCGGTGAAATTAGAAACACTGGCTGTTTGCAGAATACTGTTGCAAAGATTGATCATGTAAAAATGATCATTCCAGTAAGAGTTGGTAGCCCAATCATCTTTTACATACTGAAAGGTTTCAAACTCAGCAATAATTTCCTGACCATCAGTTGCCGAACTTCCCTTGATAGCATCGTCGTCACGTATACTATGAAAATCCAGCCAGGGAAGACTATTGAATGCAGTATAGTCTCTCGTAATACTATATAAACCCATTGTTTGTTGTTCAAGACCGAAGTCATCCAGCGTCCCGGTTAGAGGTTTTCGATCAAGAAGTTTTTTACACCCTGCAAATCCTGAAAAGATAACCAGGGCAATGGCAATATGAAATAATAATTTAAATTTTTTCATAATAATCCGTTTTATGTCAGAAACATTTTAGCTACTTAAAAAGTTAGATTTACACCAAATGTGGTAATGCGGGGTATCGCTCCTCCTGCTTCGTCAAAACCGAATGCCGTAGCAGAACCTCCAAACTCTGAAGTATATCCATTATTATGTTTCCAGGTTTTTAAGTTTTGAACATTTACATATACCCGCAAATTTTTTATCCTTGCTTTTGACAGAATTTTGTTGGATAGATCATAACCTACCTGCAAATTTCTTATCCTAAAATAACTTCCATCTTCAATATTGTATGTTGACCCATTATAATTAAACCTGTGGCCAAGACTGACAATTGGTTCCCAGTTGGAAGTACCCGCACCATGCCATCTGTCTAATTTTAAGGCAGGATAATTGGTTCTTTGGAAAGGTGATTCCAATGCTCCCCATACTCTGAACACTTCATTTCCATATACGCCTCCGAAATCGACATCAAGGTTGAGCTTTTTATATTTTAATCCAATCGAACCTCCATATATAAAATCAGGAGACGGATTTCCAATAATCGTTCTGTCTGCAGCGGAGATAATGCCATCGCCATTTACATCTTTAAATTTAAAATCCCCATTTAAATAACTCCCAACTGATCCTGCAAATGGTGAAACAAGCCTGTCTAAATCTGTTTGGTAAAGACCTTCGACTACATAGCCAAAAAAAGAACCAATTGGCTGGCCCGGCATCGTCCTGGCTTCGGCAGATCCATTATTTGCACGGGCATCAATGATAATACCATTAGGCAACTCTTCTGCCAGGCTCACTACTTTATTATCCATGAAAGTTATATTACCATCCAGGGTCAAAGTAATATCACCTAATTGCTGATTCCATCCTGCAGAAAATTCATGCCCCCAGTTCTTTACTTCTCCTCCGTTTACAAGAATATCATTCAATCCTAATGAGCCTAAGCCGATATAGGACATCATGTCCCGGGTAACCTTATTGTAATACGTGTATTCGAAATGGAGACGATTATCAAATGCTGCGAGTTCAAGTCCAAGATCAAATGATTTTACTGTTTCCCACCTAAGATCAGGGTTTTTTTGATAAGCCGGGGCAGCCGCGATATATGCTGTGCTTCCAAACACGGCAAAATTTCCTGTACGAATTCCAGGATAAAACGGATAGTAGGTCGAATATCCATAAGTACTTTGATTACCCAAAACACCCACAGAGCCTTTTAGTTTAACCAAATTAAAAAAATGCAGATTTTGCATAAAGGTTTCCTTTCCTATTTCCCACGCTCCCCCTAAAGCCCAAAACTGCTGGTGCCTGTTTTTTTCGGGTATACGTGACGATGCATCATCACGTATTGAAGCATTCAAAAAATATTTGCCACGGTAATTATATAAGAATCTGCCCAAGAATGATACTGTTGAAAATTCACCGGCACTCCCGGCTGCGTCACGTTCCAGCACTTTTCCAAAATTGTTATTGATGTACCACTTGTCAGGGTCATTAGGAATATGCAAAGCAGTTACAGGTCCGCCGGCAGTTGACTTTGCATAATTTAATTCTTCCCGGTAGAAAAAGGTTGTAAACCCACCCGTTGCAGTTAATGAATGATCTCCAAATCTTTTCTTATAGGTGAGAATATAATCCTGCTGATATTTTCTGTAATTGTCATTATTCACTTCTACGCTTGTCGTTGCAGATGCATAATCAGGGGCGGTATACAAATAAGGCATGTTCGTTATAGGATCATAAGCATAATACATAGGGTTATATTTTCTCCTGAATACATTGCTTACATCGGCATACCAGGTTGCCCTTAGATTAAAAGATTTAAGGAAAGAAACATCGGCAAAAAAACTTCCGACATACCTGTTTTCTGTGCTTACAGTTTTGTCCCAGGTATTTTCAACCTGTAAAACAGGATTGATTACACCTGATCCCTGCAAAAATAACCCTGAATAAACCGGAACAGTAATAGAGTCATATACCGAATGGTACAGATCTCTCACTTTAAACGTTTTTGGGTCGGCAGAAATATGTGGCATTACTTTTCTCGCGGCGTCCAGTACCCAAGTGGCATCATAAGGATTCTCCTGCCGCGAAGTATTTAAATTTAAACCTACTTTTATAGCACTATTAATTTTATACTCATCACTAAAGGAAAGAAGGTATTTCTCCAGTTTCTCTCTGATCACGATGCCCTCATCCAAAAGATATCCTATAGCAAAATTAAATTTGTTCTTATCACTTGTTCCGGACATACCAATATTATGGGACTGAAATTTTGCAGTCCTCGTTACCGCATCGATCCAGTCTGTATTATTTTTTCCCTTAAGAGCTGTATAATCCGGCGTGGGTACCCCATTATTTGCATTCTCCTCGGCAAAAAGCAGATCAAACTCTGACGCACTTGCCATATCAATTTTATCAACAAGATTTTTAACACCATAGGCGCCACTATAATTTATTACAGTTTGTCCCGCTTTGGCTCTTTTCGTTGTAATGGCTATTACACCAGTACCGCCCCTTACTCCAAAAATTGCTAATGAAGAAGGATCTTTCAATATTTCAATCGACTCGATGTCATTAGGATTTATATAATCAATATTATCCTGGAAAATTCCATCCACAACATACAATGGTTTCACCTGGCCGATACTTTGTGTACCACGTATACGTATATCAGGTTCCTTGCCCGGTGTGCCATTATTTATTACATATAAACCAGCAACTTTACTTTGCAGTGATGCCACTGGATTAGTGTTCGGCTTGTCAGCGACTTCTCTGCCGGGAACTTTAACAATTGAGCCGGTCAGATCTCTTTTAGCTGCCGTCCCATAACCAATAACAACTACTTCATCAATTTTTTTTGACGCCTGCTTTAGTGAAACTGAAACAACGGTTTGGTTTCCCACCTTTACTTCCTGCGATTCATATCCAACTGCCGATATGATGAGTGTAGCATTATCGGGAACAACTAAACTAAAACTTCCATTATTATCTGTTGTTGTTCCTCTTGTAGTTCCTTTAACGGTAATTGAAACCCCCGAAAGTGCTTCTCCTGCTTCGCCGGTGATCTTACCCGTAATCTTTACATCTTGTTCGGCGGGGTCAGTGGAACGAATAGCAATCAGATTGCTGGTAATTCTTTTATAAGTAAGATTAGTACCGTCGAATAATTCAAGCAATGCATCATTAACTTCTTTTTCAGTAAAGTCCACAGACACTCTTTGTTTGAGATCTTTTAAGCGGCTGTTAAATAAAAATCTGTAGTCGCCCTGTTTCTCGATTGCAGTAAGCACTTTGCCGATTTCAGCTTCTTTCAGAGACAAGGTTATACTTTGTCCCCGGATACCTGCAAACGACTGAGCAACAGAAAATAAAATGAGCAATAAGGTGAGTTTCATAATCAGGATCGGTTTTCTCCGGGCTTTGATCGCCTGGAAAATCGAAGGCTTTTTTTTCATATTTTTATTCTTAAGGATTGACAATAAAGAAACATGTGTTTGACGCGGTGTTTCTTTTAATTCCTGGCAACGGGGTTTCGCTGGAACGGAATCCCGTTTTTCTTTTCGTCTTAAGATGAATTAGATTGTATTGACATAAGCAAGCAGATTTAGTAGTTATTAATAGATGGTTACCTCTTTTTCTTTTATCTCGTATTTAAATTTGAAACTGTATTGCAACGCCTCCATTGCCTGGCTGATTGTTTCCGTTGTGAAAGAACCGTGCAACATGAGATCTTCTAATTCTTTGTTCTTAAATATAAAATTCACATCATACCATCTTGCCATTTTATTTGCTACTTCCAGGAATGATTCATCTTCAAAAGACAATTTATTATATGTCCATGCTGCTTCTACAGCTATGCTTTCACCAGGCTGGTAGGTAAGTCTTTTGATCGCTATGACAGGCTCATTATGCAGTTTTTTGACAGTAATTTTTTCCTTCACTTCCGGTGCGATATAATCATTCAATAAAACTAATTTTTCATTGGGTTTCAGTATCCATTTTTCTTCAGGTCTTTTATTGAGTGTCACTTCCACGCTGCCCCGTATCAGGCTTGTTTCAATTTTTTTATCTTCCGGATAGCAGCGCACATTAAATGCAGTTCCCAATACTTTTACCCTGGCCGAACTTGTATTTACAATGAATGGTTTGGCAGGATTCTTTACGACATCAAAAAAAGCTTCACCGGTCAAGTTTACTTCCCGGATCGTGTTGCCAAAGGATTTATCGTATTCCAGTTTACTTCCTGCATTTAACCAAACAACAGAACCATCAGGTAATTGGATCTTGCTGCGTGAACCGTTTCTTGTAGATATTTCATTATTACCTGACTCGGTAATTTGCTCTGATTTAGTATGTGATTTTGGAGAAATAATACGAATACCCAGAAATAAAATAAGGATAACAGGCAGAGCCAATACCCCGCTGATCTTAAAAATTCTTTTAATGCCTGAATTTTTATTTACCGGTTCTGATGAATGTTCTCCGGGATGAAAACCAACTCCCTTTGTTTTCATTCTTTCCAAATGAATCAAATACGTGGCTTCCAAAAATTCCTGGTCGGATGAATGTTCATTATTCCAATGACCAATGACCGTATTTACAATAGGCTCTACTTCGGGCGTTTGATCTATAAATGATTGTAATTCCCGGATCTCGGTTTCAGTGGCTTCGCCTGAAAGCTTGCGGGTAAGGAGTGTATTGAGCCTTTCGTTGAGCATTGGTTGTAACTTTAATGGAGTAGAAAATGATGGAAATCCCCTAAGCCGGGAGAAAAAAATTCTACCTTTTTTCTTTTTCGAATTTGACAACCGAAGCAATCTTTTTAATCGCAATAGCCAATTGGTTATCAATTGTTTTAATGCTAAGATCAAGAAGTTGAGAGATATCCTTATACCGCATGTTTTCTTCTTTCGCAAGTTTATATATTAGCTGACACCGCGGCGGTAGTTCACGAATTGCAGATTTTATTTTTCTTTCGATTTCATTAAAGACCATTGATTCCTCAGGATTAGCATAATCTGAAATAAATTCAACAGCCATTTCATCCAGGAAAAGACCTTCAGTCTTTTTTTTCTCCTGGTTTAATTTTTTAACGGAAGCATTCCGGACCGATATAAAAAGATACAACTTAAGATTGTCAATATTCATTAACGAGGATCGTTTCATCCAGACTGTGATGAATATGTCAGAAGCAATTTCTTCGGCTTGTTCTCTCGATTTGATTATAGAGTATGCAAAGTTCTGAAGGGAGGGAAAAAGATGAAAAAAAAGCTGTTTATAAGCTGTTTCATCTTCATATACGGCAATTCTCTGTTGTAAATCCTGGATATTAAGATTGTTTTCCTTCATTATGCAAGCAGGTTGAGCCTTAAATAAGCATCCAAAGTAGGTTTTTTTAGTATTTGTAAAAAATCAATTTAGCCAGATACGCCAATAGATTTTCCGGAACATGTATTAGTTTACCCAGGATATGCTGACTTGCGAAATTCAGGACAACCGTTCGAACCTAGATTTTGATCTATAAAAATATTTGTTGCAGCATTGATATTATTTCGGGTATGGGAATTTTAAAGATCCGATTTTCTATCCTTGTTAAAAAACTCAGTCATATCTACATCGAGAGCTTTACTTATTTTATTAAGAGTGAGTATTGTAATATTAGTTTTTCCTGATTCAATTCTCGACATACTTGCTTTTTCAAATTCGCATCGCACAGCCAGTTCATTTTGTGTTATTTCTTGTTTTTGACGTAGTTCTTTAATTCTTCCACCAAGGTTTGCCAGAAACTTTGTATCAGTCATATCTAGTCGTTGTATCAAATATCAGCAAGCTATTAATAATTGCCCGTTGTCATAAATGACAATTATCAGGAAAGGTCATAACATACATCAGTAGTTAGGAACTACTAAAAAAGACAAAAAAGGACTATTTATCGAATAAATAATTTTAAAATGTTGTGCTAAACCACAACCTTTGTATATATCAAGAACGGTTTCATTGCTCACAGATTAAGGCTACCAGATTAGTTGCCACGCACCATGTCCTAAACGTTTTAAGAAATTTTATTTATAAAAAGCGGGGCTTTTTGTAATTCATTGTTTTGCCGCCTGTAAGGCTGGCTTACAATAATTATGATGAGCAAGCAAATGAATTGATTAAAGCAAAGGTCTTTGTTCAACATTAATTCTGTCATGGTTAAGACTTTATTAATATATATTATCGCTTTCATTTTGCTTGTGTTTATAATTCTATTTCTGAATAAGACTTATAATATAAGCCTGTGGATGGTCTTTTTTATTGCCTTAGCCGGCTTGTTGCTGATTTACATAACGATCAACTTTTTAAATCAGCAATCCAAAATTGTAAATAAGGAAAAGGAACTGGAGACTGTTTTAAATCGGATTGATGACGCGGTAGTGTCCATTGATAATGAGTGGCGCTATACTTTTCTAAATGATGCTGCTTTGATGACGCACCCCCAGGGCAAAGGAAAAATTTTAGGCAAATTTCTATTGGAGGTACACCCTGAATTGAAAGGGACAATTTTTTGGCATAAGTACCAGGAAGCGATGCGAACAAAAAATGTGGTGGAAGTTGAAAGCTATTATCCCCCCATGAGCCGATGGTTTTCGGTCAAGGTCTATCCTTCAATTGATGGATTAACCATTTTCTACAGGGATGTTACTGAAACAAAAAAATCTGAGCAGGAACTTTCGCAAACTTTAAAAGAGATCAATGATTATAAATTTGCCCTGGACGAGGCAAGCATAGTAGCCATTACCGATCAAAAAGGGATTATCAAACATGCAAATGCGAATTTCTGTAAGATTTCAAAATACACGACCGAAGAATTGATCGGCCAGGATCACCGCATTATTAATTCAGGCTATCATTCAAAAGAGTTTATTAAAAATTTATGGACCACCATTGCAAACGGGAAAATATGGAAAGGAGAATTAAAAAATAAAGCAAAAGACGGAACAATCTACTGGGTCGATACAACGATTGTTCCTTTCCTGGATGAAAAAGGAAAACCTTATCAATATGTTGCGATACGGGCTGACATTACAGAGCGGAAACAGGCCGAAGAAAGAATTATTGATCTGAATGTTGATCTGGAAAAAAAAGTTAAAGAACGTACACAACAATTAAAAAAAAGCAATGAAGAACTCGAAGCATTCTCCTATTCCGTTTCCCATGATCTC